>Ga0068714_10003553_pt1 | contig 18337 bp, 17 predicted proteins | sample MTBNYHSulfiMetaG_FD_62988 | JGI IMG/M metagenome (GOLD analysis project Ga0068714, IMG submission 62988) | Enrichment culture microbial communities from rom New York Harbor, USA that are MTBE-degrading - MTBE-NYH (New York Harbor Sulfidogenic)... | ecosystem: Environmental > Aquatic > Marine >... | reverse complement strand
TGCCATCTCGCTTGTCTCCTCGCTCCTCTCGGCGGTCGGCCTGCTGATCGGGATCCGCTTCTTCGGGGGCGGCCTCGTCCCCGGTGGCGGGGCGGAGTCGGGCTTCGCCCTCAGCCTGCCGGCGTTCGGATGGATCCTCGTGGTCCTGGTCCCGCTCGCGGTGATCATCGCCGCCCTCGTGATCATCGTGGGCAGCTACGCGCGAACGCAGAAGGAGGCGAGCACCTACCTCCTGCCGATCTACATGGTGATCGTCCTGGTGGGGCTCGTGTCGATGACCGGGGGGGTCAGCTTCGAGGGGCTGCGCTTCCTGATTCCGATCGCCAACGCGCTCTATGCCCTGCAGGAGATCATCCTGTCCGGACTACACGTGTCGCACCTGCTCTACACCCTCGCGGCAAACGTGATCTGTGGCGGGATTCTGATCGCCGCCTCGATCCGCCTGTTCAAGCGCGAGGCGGTGCTGTTCCGAAGCTAGCAGCCCGGGCCGCAGCTTTCCGGTCGTCGCCGAAAGCGTCGTGGGTGATCGATGCTGGGTGGAGGGGCCGTACCTCTCCTGCAAGATCCGGCCGTCGACATGGAGGGCCACGAATCGAGCAGGAGCGGTCAATTCATCCTTCGTAGGCTTCGCGGTGACCCCTGCTTCTGACCGCTTCCCGGCCCGGTGCACGGGTTGCGGGGCCAGCTACGCCGCCGGCGGCGGCCCGATGAGCTCCGCGTAGGTGCGGTAGGCGAAGCGGTCCGTCATCCCCGCGATGTAGTCGCGGACGATCGGCTCGAGGATCCGATTGCGGGCGTCCCGGTCGTGCCCGGCCGCGTGCAGCGCCTCCCGCGCCGGGGCAGTCGTCTCGGAGGGCAGCAGGTGCCAGTCGCCCATGAACGCGGCGTAGAGCGCCTCGATGATCTGGATCCCCTGGCGGCGCATCCGGCGGACCCGGTAGTCCTCGTAGAAGTGCTCGTACAGGTAGTCGGCGAGCTCCTCTTTCTCGGCCTTCGCCTCCGGCGAGAAGTCGATCAGGAGCTCGGGGACGGTGCGCACGGCTTCGGCCGACCGCAGATCGAGCGCGGCCAGACGGGCCTGGCTCGCCTCGATCACGTCGCTGACCAGGAACGGGATGACGCGCCGATACCAGGGCATCGCGTCCGACCCCCTGGCCAGCCGCTTGGCGATCGCGAGCGTGCGCAGCATCTCCTCGCTCAGGATTCCCGAGCGCAGGCCGTCGTCGAGATCGTGGCTGATGAACGCCGTCGGATCGGCGATGTTGATCGCCTGGGCCTCCAGGCTCGGGAAGACGGTCGGTTCGAGGTGCGGGAAGCGCTCCGCGGGCAGGGCCGTCTTCCAGATGACGTGCTTCAGGATCCCTTCGCGGACCTCGAACGTGAGGTTCAGCCCGCGCTGACCGACGTCGGCGTAGGCATCCTCCAAGTCCTCGACCACCCGTACGCCCTGCTCGTAGTGACGGAATCCGCCCGGCAAGAGCCGGTCGAGCGCATCCTCTCCGGAGTGGCCGAACGGGGTGTGCCCGAGGTCGTGGCCGAGGGCGATGGCGCCGACGAGATCCGGGTTCAAGCCCAGTGCCTTGGCGATCGTCTCCCCGATCTGCCACACCTCCAGGGAGTGCGTGAGCCGGGTGCGGTAGTGGTCGCCCTCGTGGTTGACGAAGACCTGCGTCTTGTACTCCAGGCGGCGGAACGCCTTGGAGTGAATGATCCGGTCTCGATCCCGCTGGAAGTCCGGACGGATTGGATCCTTCGCAATGGGGTGGGAGCGGCCTCGCGTGTCCGCGCTGCGCACGGCGTACGGCGCCAGATCTCGCGCTTCGCGCGCCTCTAGAGCCTCTCGGACGCTCGTCATACGTTCTGCCCCCGTGCGTAGCGCTTGAGCGCCTCCTCCGTGCGCCGCCGCTCGTCCTCCTCGCGGAGCTTCCGGCGCTTGTCGTAGTCCTTCTTCCCGCGGGCCAGACCGAGCTCCACCTTCGCGTAGCCGCGCTTGAAGTAGATCTTGAGCGGCACCAGCGTGTAGCCGCGCTCCTTGACTTTGACCGTCAGCCGGTTGATCTCGTGACGGTGGAGGAGCAGCCGGCGACGGCGGAGCGGATCCGCGTTATTGATCGACCCCTGTTGGTAGGGGGCGATGTGCACGCCCTGGAGGAAGACCTCGCCGTTTCGGATCACCGCGTAGCCGTCGACGAGGGAGCAGCGCCCCTGGCGGAGGCTCTTGACCTCCGTTCCCGTAAGGGCGATGCCCGCATCGAAGGTCTCCTCGATCAGGAACTCGTGCCGCGCCCGGCGGTTGGTCGCTACCGTCTTCGTCGCCATGGCAAGAGGCTATCGCACCTCCGGGGCGCGGGCAAGGCACGGCGGCTCGAACGCGCCGCTTGCCTTGCGTATCATGGGGAGAAGCTGTGGCCTTGGAGGACAGTCCACTGGAAGGGAGGCGGAATGCGGCGCGAGGATAAGGAAATCACCGATCGTGGAGCGATCGACGAGATCATCGGGGCGGCGAGGGTCTGCCGGGTGGGGCTTATCGACGGCGGGGAGCCCTACATCGTTCCGGTCTGTTTCGGCTACGACGGCGAGAGCCTGTTCTTCCACGGGGCGACGTCCGGGCGGAAGATGGCCCTGCTCGCACACCGGCCGAGGGTCTGCTTCGAGCTCGACGCCTTCGGAGGACTCATCGAGGGCCAGGCCGCCTGCGCTCTGACGGCCCGCTACCGAAGCGTGATCGGTTGGGGACGCGCCGAGATCCTGACCGATCGGGAGGCAAAGCACCGCGGCCTCGCGCTCATCCTCGCGCGCTATACCCGCAGAGAGGCGGCTCTTCCCGACACGGCGGTCGACGGGACCGCGGTCGTGCGCGTGCGGATCGAAACGATCACCGCCAAGGTCAACCGGTGGGAGGTCGACGCCTAGCGGTCGCTTACCTGGTCCCGGAACGTGTCCAGTTCCTCCCGTGTGGGGAGCGACGGCTGTGCCCCGGGCCGGGTCGCGGCGAGGGCCCCCGCGGCGACCGCCCACGGGAGCGTTCGCCCGATCGACATGGATTGAACGCCCCAGGCGAGTGCCGCGTTGAACGCGTCTCCGGCGCCGGTCGTGTCGACAGGGTCGATGGGAACCGCGGGCACGTGGACCGAACGTCCCTCGCAGATCCAGTACGCGCCATCCGCGCCGGCCTTGCAGATGACGTTCCTTACCCCCTGCTCGACGAGTCGGCGCCCGCCGTCCCTGGGATCGGAGCGGCCCGTGAGCGCCTCGAGTTCCCCCCGGTTCGGCGTCAGGATGTCGATCCGCGCGAGCGGGAGACCGGAGAGATCCTGCGCCGGTGAGGGATCCAGGATCACGAGCGGCCGCTTGAGCGGCAACCGCCGCAGGAGGTGGCCGGTCGTCGCGGTGGGGATCTCGAGCTGGAGGAGCAGGACCGACGCGGCCGAGAGCCGCGCGAGGAGGGCTTCGGCGTAGCGCTTGTCCACGCGCGCGTTCGCCCCGGGGGACAGCGCAATCGCGTTCTCCCCGGCGGAGGTCACGAAGATGCAGGCAACCCCGGTGGCCACCCCCGCCTCGATCCCCACTGCACTCGTGTCGACGCCCGCTCCGCGCAGTCCTGCGAGAAGGGTCTCGCCGAAGGCGTCCCGGCCGACCTTGCCGCAGAACGCGACCTCGCCGCCCAGGCGGGCCGCCCCGACCGCTTGGTTCGCGCCCTTCCCTCCCGGGTAGAGCGCCGCGCGCCGGCCGGAGAGCGTCTCCCCGAGGCGCGGCAGCCGCGGCACCTCCATGACCACATCCATGTTCGCGCTGCCGAAGACAACGGTCCCGGCGCGATCCGGCGATGGGGCCACAGGGTTAGCGGCCGTCTCTGACGAGCTCATGGAGCAGCCCGAGGAACCGCTCGCGTGACGCTGCCAGGACGACCTGCGCGTTCGCCTCGTGTCCGGTGCTTTCGAGGTGATCCACGACGGTCGCGCCCCGCGTCAGCTCGCTTCCCGCTTCGATCGCCACATGGAGCCGCCTGATCTCCGTGGCGACGTCCGGGTCGAGCGCGACGGACATCGCCATGGGATCGGGCAGGTCGAAGCCATCCTGCTTGAGGAAGTGCCTCCCGAACTCCGTCATCCGCCGCTGGATCGCCACGCAGAAGGCCCCGAGCTCGGAGGCGCTGCGCAGCGCCTCGGCCTCGTCGGGGGTGAACGTGGCGAAGCGGTGTGAGATGTCCCAGCCGACCATCGTGATCGGCAGGCCGGATTCGAAGACGATCTTCGCTGCTTCGGGATCGACCCAGATGTTGTACTCCGCCGCGGGGACCACATTGCCGTGCCCGTACCCGATGCCGCCCATCACGACGCAGCGCTTCACCGCGCTTGAGATCGACGGGTCGCGAAGCAGGGCGAGGGCCACATTGGAGAGCGGCCCGAGCGTCACCAGGGTCAACTCGCCGGCGAATCGGTGGATCGTCTCGATGAGCACGTCCGCGGCATGACCGTCGGCTGGGTGACGGCCGGAGAGCGGCAGGCCGACATCTCCCATACCGTCCTGCCCGTGGCAGAACTGGGCCGTTTCCAGGGGACGCAGGAGCGGCTTGGCCAATCCCGAATAGACGGGAACCGAGGCGCCGCAGCGCTCGACTGTGTAGAGGGCGTTCTGAACGCCCTGGGCGAGCGGGACGTTCCCCGCCACGACGGTGATCGCCTCCACTGAGACGTCGGGGTGCCGGAGCGCCATGACCAACGCCACCGCGTCGTCGGACGCGGTATCCGTATCGATGAGGAACCTTCGCATGCGTTTCTCCTCTCGCGGGGACGTGTCTCGAGCGGACCGTCCCAACCGCGGAGGATACCCGCGGGCGTGAGCGGACGGCAACCCTCGGGGGGCGCGCCTCGCCTTGTGCCCTGGGCATCGCGCGGTAAGATAGCCGGTGCGGGCCGAACCGTGACATCCGGCCCGTCGGGGGGAAGCGTCTTGAGCAGGCTCTGGGTTCTCGTGGTTGTCGCAGCTCTCGCTGCGGCGCTCTTCGTCGGTGTCAACGCACCTCCGTCAAGGTTGCAGGCCGTCACTCCCGTGCCGCAGACGCCCGCAGTGGGACGGGCCGTGGCCGCTGGCGAACCGTGTCCGTGCGCGGCGGCGCCGACCCCGATCCACGCGGTCCAGGGATCGGGTGCGATGAGCCCCATGATCGGGAAGGCGGTGACGGTTCGCGGCGTCGTGGTCGGCGACTTCCAAGGGGATGATCGTTTAGGTGGCTTCTTCGTGGAGTCGGCGCAGGCGGATGCCGACTCGAGCCCCGCGACCTCGGAGGGGCTCTTCGTCTTCACTTCGCATACGCCCGCCGACGTGGCGCAGGGCGACGTCGTCTGCGTGACCGGGACCGTCACGGAGCACGGCGGGCTCACGGAGCTGCGAGATGTGTCGGCGGTGCAGACCTGTGGGACGGAGCCGCTGCCGCCGCCGGAGACGCTCACGCTGCCGCTCACCAAAGGGGAGAGCCTGGAGGCGGTGGAGGGGATGCGCGTCGAGATCCCCCAAACGCTGACCGTCAGCGACGTCTACTCCCTCGGACGCTACGGCGAGGTCACTCTGTCCCGGGGGCGACTGTTCATCCCCACGCAGGCGGCCGCGCCCGGCAACGATGCTGCGGTCGTCGCTGCGGAGAACACGCGCAACCGGATCGTGCTCGACGACGGCAGCTCCGTAGAGAACCCGGATCCGATCGTCTACCCCGCCCCGCAGCTCACTGCGGCGCGGACCCTGCGTTGCGGCGATAGCGTCAACGGGCTCTGCGGCGTGATCACTCAGACGAGTGCCGGCTACCGGATCGAACCTACGGTGGAGCCGCACTTCCGGGCGTCGAACCCGCGGACGGCCGCGCCGGATCCCGTGGGGGGCACCTTGCGGATCGCCACGTTCAACCTCGAGAACTACTTCAACGGCGACGGGTGTGGCAGCGGCTTTCCGACGACCCGTGGTGCGTCCACGCAGATCGACTTCCAGCGCCAACGGGACAAGCTCGTAAAGGCGATCGTCGCCCTGGCGCCGGATATCCTCGGCCTGGAAGAGGTCGAAAACGATGGCTACTACGCGAACAGCGCGCTCCACGATCTCGTGGCCGGACTGAACGCGGCGGCGCCGATCGGAACACGGTACGCCTATGTCGCTCCGGACCGTGACAAGCTCGGTGACGACGAGATTGCGGTGGCCCTGATCTACCGCGTGCAGACCGTCGAGCCCGTGGGCCCCGCCGTCACCCTCTCGCAGGCTGTCTTTCCGGAGAACGACCGGCTCCCGCTCGCCCAGACGTTTCGCGATCGCGCCTCGGGCGGGGAGGTCACCGTCGTCGTGACCCACCTGAAGTCGAAATCCTCGAGCGGCGCCTATGGAGAGAACGCCGATCAGAACGACGGTCAAGGGGCGTGGAATCAGAATCGTGTCGAGGCCGCCAAGGCGCTACTCACGTGGCTCTCGGCCGATCCGACGGGTGTGTCGACCCCGAATACGCTGATCGTCGGGGATCTGAACGCCTACACGCGCGAGGATCCGGTCGCGGCGCTTGCCGCCGCTGGATACACCGACCTCGTCGAGGCGAAGGACGGCCCCGACAGCTACACGTACGTCTACCAAGCAGAGTCCGGCTGCCTGGATCACGCTCTCGCCTCCGCGGCGCTGCTTCCCAAGGTGACCGGCGCCACCGTCTGGCACATCAACGCCGACGAACCGCCGGTCCTCGGATACGCCTCGCAATACAAGAGTCCCGACCAAGTGGACGACCTCTATCGGAACGACCCGTATCGGTCCTCGGACCACGACCCCGTCCTGATCGGCGTGGACCTCGGATCGGATGCGGACCCGTCATGACCGTCCCGGAGCGTATGCACGCGATGGTCCTGCACGAGGGGGCCTCGGCATTGCGCCTCGAGACCCGCCCTGTCCCCCAGCCGGGCCGTGGGGAGGTGCTCCTGCGGGTGCTCGCCTGCGGGGTGTGTCGGACTGACCTGCACATCGTCGACGGCGAGCTGCCCATGACCGTACGGCCGCTCGTCCCCGGACACGAGATCGTCGGGCGAGTCGTCGCGCGCGGGCCGGGTGTGCCCGCGATCGAGGTGGGCGCGCGCGTCGGCGTCCCGTGGCTCGGAGGAACCGACGGGACCTGCTCGTACTGTCGCAACGGCCGGGAGAACCTCTGCGACCACCCGCGGTTCACCGGCTACACGGTGGACGGGGGCTACGCGGAGTACGCCACCGCGGATGAACGGTTCTGCCTTCGGCTGCCGGAGACGTATCCAGACGCGAACGCGGCTCCGCTCCTGTGTGCCGGGCTGATCGGTTACCGCGCCTATCGCCTCGCCGGAGAGGGACTCGAGCACGTCGGTCTCTACGGGTTCGGGGCCTCCGCTCACATCCTCGCCCAAGTGCTGACCGCGCAGGGGATCGAAGTCTACGCGTTCACGAGAGAAGGGGATCGCGCTGGCCAGGCGTTCGCCCGCCGCCTGGGCGCGGTCTGGGCAGGCCCGTCGACCGCGCGGCCTCCGAACAGGCTCGATGCAGCACTCCTGTTCGCCCCGGTCGGCTCGCTCGTCGTCGAGGCGCTGCGGTCCGTGCGCAAAGGGGGAGCGGTGGTCTGCGCGGGAATCCACATGAGCGATATCCCCTCCTTTCCTTACCGGCTCCTTTGGGAAGAACGGGTGGTGCGGTCGGTGGCGAACCTCACGCGAGAAGATGGGAACGACTTCATGCGGCTTGCAGAGACGGTCCGAATCGAAACGCATGTGGCCCCCTTTGAGCTGCGGCACGCGAACTCGGCGCTCTCGGCGCTGCGCGAGGGGCGGATCGAAGGCGCGGCGGTCCTCATCCCGAAGGCCGCGTAGAGCTGACGCGTCATGGGCGCGGCCGGCGGGGACGCTCACACTTGCCCTGCCGCCGGCCGAGAGGGGACGACTTGGCTAGTTCCAGAACGCGACGCCGATCTTGCTCGGGGTCTCCGGGAAGAAGAACTGCACGCGGTCGGACATCGACCACGAGACGGTCTCGTTGGGATTGAAGTGCTTGTGCAGCACCGGCTCCAGTTGGAGCTTGCCGGTTGCGTCCTGCACCCACATTCCCTGAGCGCTCCCCGGTCCGAGCGCGACACCGCCCGCACCATCAGGCGGGTCGGCCATCTCTTCGATCCATACGAGGCTCGCTGGCGCAACGGCGGTGTCCGTCATGTCGAGAAGCTGGAAGTCGTACCCCCAGCCCGGGTTGATGATCAACTGCTTGCGGCCGGTCTCGACGCTGAACCCGACGACCACCGAGTAGTGGTTGGGGAAGATCCAGGTCTCTCCCTCCCAATCGAAGAGGATGATGTGCGGCTTGAACGACCGAATGAGCTCGACCGACTGGTCGAACACCTGCGCGAGCGTTCCCGTCTTGCTTCCGAGCGTCAGGCCGCCGGGATAGCGCGCCTTGACGTAGCTCTTGAGCCCGGCGGTGAACAGGCCGGGATCGGTGAAGCCCTGCGGAATCCCCTGCCACATGACGGTGATCGTGTTCATCCGCTCGCGCAGCTCGACGATCGCCTGACCGGGCGCGTCACGCACGAGCTGCGCGTAGCCGTAGCGCCGATCGTAGTAAGAAAGCAACATCCGTGCCGCCTCCGGGCCACAGCCGGCAGGCACCGCGTTCCCCTTGTCGTCGGTCCACTGCGTTGGTCCGAACGGCGGCACGCCAGCGATGATCATCCGCTCCGCGTCGGCCGGCTGAACGGCGCGGGGAGCCTGGGCGACGAGTGAACCTCCAACTAGACAGACCAAGAAGAGCGGCAACAGCAACCATGCGGCTCGACGAGTCATGAACCCACCTCCAGAATGGGACGTCTTCCTAAGCTACCCGCAGCCGCTCGCGGGGTGTCCCGACGCGCTGCGCCGGATAGAATGCGAGGGCGCCAACCAGGAGCCCCGGAGGAATCAGGATGCCTGTACCGTATCGACTGGAGATCGATCCGAGCCTCGATCCGTGCCCGGTGCTCCCGGCGCTCATCTGGGCCGAAGGGATCGTGCCCCCACGGCCGACGCAGGTCGCCCCGGGGTTCGTCTCGGACGTCCTTTCGGAGGTGGCCGCGCGTGGCGAGGAGATCATCCCCCAAGACGTGCGAAAGCGGGTTCGCGACATGCTCCGCTTCGGCAAGTACCAGCCGAGCGGCCGGGGACGGCCGGCGAGTGAGTTCCTGCTGCGGGCCGCGCTTGAGGACGGCTTTCCGCTTGTCAACGGTCCGGTCGACGTGAACAACGCGATCAGCCTCGCCTCGGGGCTACCCGGTTCGGTTTTCGATGCGGGCAAGACCGGCCCGGCCTTGCGCCTGCGGCGCGGGCGAGCCGACGAGTCGTACGTATTCAATCCTTCGGGCCAATCCATCGCGCTTCGCGACCTCCTGCTCGTCTGCCGGGTGGTCGATGGGCGCTTCGTCCCCTGCGGAAACCCGGTGAAGGACGCCATGGCGACCAAGGTGACCGAGGACACGCGATCGGTTGTGGCCGTCCTGTACGCACCGGCAGGGGAGTCGCGCGAGGCCGTCGCGGACTGGGCGGCGCGCTACGCGGACCTCCTCGCCTCGCACTGCGGGGCCCGTTCCGCCGGCTCGCTCGTCGTTGCCATCTAGGACCCTCGCGCGGCCGTCGATGCGGTCGGTGTGGGTTGACACGCCGCATGATGTCTGGTAACCTAGGATAAGTTCTTCTCTCCCAAAACCAGGAGGATGGCGACGTGCGCGCTGATCGAATCCGGGACCTGGCGGCGATCGACCGGCCGCGAGAGAAACTCAGCCTGCGGGGCGCCGAGTCGCTCTCCGACCCGGAACTCGTGGCGGTCCTTCTCGGAAGCGGAACCAAGGGGATCCCCGTGCTCGAACTCGCCCATCGCGTTCTCGAGGCGCTCGGGGATCGACCGGAGCGTGTCGACGTGGCCACCCTCGCCGGCATCGCTGGGATGGGGCGTGCCAAGGCCTGCCAGATCGTGGCGTCGCTCGAGTTCGCGAGGCGCTGCTGGCGTCGGAGGGCGCCGATCCGCGCCGCAGCCGACGCCCTCCCGTACCTGCAGTCGATCCGGGCCAAGCCGCAGGAGTACTTCGTGTGCCTGTCGCTCACCGGCGCGCACGAGGTCATCGAGACGCGCGTCGTCACGGTGGGGCTGCTCGACTCGAACCAGGTGCACCCGCGCGAGGTGTTCGCCGATCCGATCTCAGACCGGGCCGCCTGTGTCCTGCTCGCTCACAATCACCCCTCGGGAACGCTCGAGGCGAGCCCGGAGGACCTGGCGCTCACACGGCGGTTGGTCAAGGCGGGTGATCTCCTGGGGATCCGCGTCCTGGATCACCTCATCGTGACCCGCGGCGGGCACCTCTCGCTGAAGGATCGAGGCTATCTCTAGCCCGCTGTGGGCCCGTCCGGTCCGGCGCTCACCCGTTCGTAGATCGCCTCGTAACGCGGCACCAGGTTCCTGTAGTGGAACCGTTCGATCACCCGCGCCCGCGCCGCGGCCGAGAACGCGGCCCACCGATCCCGGTCCCTGAGCAGAGCGATGGCCAAACGGGCCATCGCTTCGACATCGCCAACCGCTGCGAGGTAGCCGCAGCGTCCGTTCTCGACGACCTCCGGGATCCCTCCCACGTCGCTCGCGACGACCGGCACGCCGCTCGCCATCGCCTCGAGCGCGGCCAGGCCGAAGCTCTCGGTCTGGCTCGGAAGAAGAAACAGATCGGCGCCATTGAGGATCGGCGCCACGCGATCGACCACCCCCGTGAAGGTCACGCGATCCGCCACACCCAGGCGCGCGGCTCGTTCCTGGGCGACCGCGCAGTCCGGGCCGTCCCCGACGAGCACCAGGCGGGCGTCGAGCGCGGCGTGGATGCGGGCGAAGATCTCGACGACGTCGACCAGGCGCTTCACCGGACGGAAGTTCGAGACGTGCACGATCGTGAGCGGCTCAGCCCGCCGACCGCGAGGCGTCGCGCGCTGGGGGACGTGGCGGGCGGGATCGACGAAGTTGTAGACCACGTCGATCGGCCGGGAGATTCCGAATTGCCGACGCGTCTCGGCTTCGAGGAAGTCCGAGACCGCGGTCACCGCGTCCGAGCGTTCGATCGTCAGCGCGGTTACGGGACGGAACGAGGCATTGTTCCCCACGAGTGTGATGTCGGTTCCGTGGAGCGTCGTCACGACCTTGAGGTCCTGGTCGGCCGCGATCTGCTTCGCGAGCAGCGCCGCCGCGCCGAACGGAATCGCGTAGTGCACGTGGAGGACATCCAGACGCTTCATCCGGGCGACCTCCGCCATCTTCGAAGCCAGGGCCAGTGTGTAGGGGAAGTGCTTGAGCAATGGGTACTCCTCGATCTCCACCTCGTGGAAGGACACGCGAGGGGGTCGGTCGCTCAGTCGCAGGGGCGCCGCGTAGCTGATGAACGCCACGTCGTGGCCGCGATGCGCCAGGTGCTTGCCGAGCTCCGTGGCGACCACGCCGCTGCCGCCGTGTGTCGGATAGCACGAAATGCCGATGCGCAAGGGCGCCTCCTAGAACGAGTGGATATCGAGATCGAACGGGCTTGCCGCCGCAAGAACGCCGCGCACGAGGAACCCCTCCCCGTACGGGACCCCGATCTGCGCGCCGAGCGCCGCCATCCGGCTCTCGATCAGCCGAAGCGCGCTCGGTGAGGTGAGCCGCGTCGGCGGGTACGTGGGATCCGCAGCGGAGAACTGCGATTCGTACGCGCGGATGGCCGCCATCTTGCGGTCGAACTGCGCGCTCACGTCCACGATGAACGAGGGCGAAAACGGCTCCCAGCACATGTAGCTTGCAAGCCGCTGGGGGCGGAACGCGGGCAGCGCGGTCCCGTACCGCGACAAGCCGGCGAGGAAGGTCCCCTCGTAGGTCAGACGCCCGGCGTGGCCGTGATCCGGATGGCGGTCCTCGGCGTGGGGCAGGAGCACGAGCCCCGGCCGGAAGCGGCGGATCACCTCGGCCACCTTCCGTTTCGCCTCTGGGGTAGAGCCCACGTCCCCATCCGGGAGGCCCAGGTTCTCGCGCGCCGCCGCCCCGACGAGGTCCGCGGCGACCGCCGCTTCGCGGGCGCGGATCTCCACCGTTCCGCGAGTGCTCAGCTCACCGCGCGTGAGATCGACGAGCACCACGTCGTAACCGGCCTGTGCGAGCTTGATGAGTGTCCCACCGCAGCCCAGTTCGATGTCGTCTGGATGGGCCCCGAACGCGAGTACGGTCCCGCTAGTCATCGGTCGCCTCCACCGTCATGATACCGTGCGCCCCCGGCTCGACCCCACCCGCGGCGCGCAACGCCTCCAGGAAGCGAGGCCCGTACTCATTCAGGAAGTGGGTCAGCGGGAGCACACGCTCCTGCGGCCGTCCCCGAGGAAGAAACGCGTTTCGCACGCGTTGCAGATCGCCCATCGAGACCCCGTGCCGCGCAGCCAGCGCTCGCATTGCTCGCTCCTTCAGTCGTGCGATCGCTCCGGCCGCGCGCGAGGCCGCCGCCCGGCGCGCCGCCTCGAGGCCAGGATCAATCGACGAGAGGGGATCCCGCAGCGCGATGAGGCCCTCTTCCACGGTCCTCTCAGCACGATCGAATCGCTGGGCCAGGTCCGCGGACAGGAGCCGTTCCAGCGCCTCTTGCGGATCGAACCGCTCGGCGAGCATCTCCCGTGAGTCGAGGCCCAAGGCGGCGAGGCGATCGGCCTGGACGCGGTCGACGATCGTGTACCCTTCCCGCGGAACGATCGCGGGCTGCGGCAGCCCGAGACGATCGTAGACCGGACGAAGCAGCGCGTGGTAAGCGATCTCCCCGGGACCGAGCACGCTCGCCACGATCGGGAGCACCGCGTCGGCGAGCAGCGGCCGGAGTGCGGCGTCCGGAGAGAACCGCTCCGGACGAGCCAAGATGTCCGAGGAACGGACCGGGCGGCCCGCCACCCGGACGCGCCGGCCCGCCTCGTCAAACGTGTAGAGCCCCACGCGGCTCGGCTCGAGCGCCGGCTCGTATCCCAGGCCCTGCAGGCGGGTGGCCGCCTCCTCCAAGTCCGCGATGATTCGAACACGCGCCTCGAAGACCGTTCGCAGGAGCGCACGACCCGGCGCCCGCAAGAGCGAGGGCTCGATGAGAACGAGCCCGTCGTCCGCGAACCGCTTCGACCAGAGCCGGGCGTGCCAGGTACTGTAGTCTTCACCGTCACGGGGAAGGATCTCCCGGGCAAGGTCGGCGTGGGCCGGTCCGCCGGACAGTCCGCCGAGGTACTCGCGAAGCGCGGCGAGGACCTCCTCGGTCACCGGCAGATCGGCAATCGGCCGCCCACGGCCGTCCCAGTCGAAGCGGACGCGTCCCACCTCGCCGTCGTCCTTGAGGACGTGGACATGGTTGATCTCCGTGAAGTCGTGGTCCTCGGTCGCGAGCCAGAAGCAGGGCACGACCCGTCGTTCCAGGCACGCTTCCAGGTCGCGGGCGAGTCGAACGATCGTCAGGATCTTGTAGGCCGTGAAGACCGGACCACCCAGGAATCCGGCTTGCTGCCCCCCGACCACGCACAGCGACGAACCGTCACGCAACGCCTCGGTATTGCGGATGGCCCGGGCCGAGGCCCCGAGGCGGCGGTTGTAGGCAAGGAGCGCCTCGCACACGTCGGCTCGCGGATACGTGATCGCCCCGCGCGCCCGCGCCGCGGCGGCCAGGTCGTCGGGCCCGTGCATGAACAGTCCAGCCGTGCGGTTCGCCCGAGCGACATAGTCGAGCGCCAGCCGCGCCTGCGGGTAGAGGAGCGACAGCGGAACGCGCTCGATCATCCGTCGCTCCTCGCCACGAGGATCAACCGCTCACTGCCCCGTTCATGCCGCTCGCCGGAGAGCGACCCGTAGACCTCGATCGCCCCGAAGCCGGCGGCACGGAGCATCTCGACGAAGTCCCGCCTGCTGTACATCCGGACAGACTCCTCGTATGTCTTCGTCGAACCATCCGGCTCGAGCACGGCGGTCCGCTTGTTCACGCGCTCACGAGAGCTGTCCAGGAAGCGTTCGATCCGCACGGTGCGCCCCGATCGGACCGTCTCCTCGTGGCGGACCAGGTGGTCGATCACGTAGGTTGGATTGAGGGTATCGATGAGGACGGTCCCCCCCGGCGCGAGGGCACGGCGCAGGCCGATGAGGACGGCGCGATTCTCCGTGTCTTCTTGGAAGTACCCGAACGACGTGAACAGGGAGAGGATGGTCGTGAACGGCCGTCCGTCCGGAATCCGCCGCATATCAGCGTGGATCAGCGCCACGCCGGCCCCCTCCAGTCGCCGCGCCGCGACCTCCAGGAGATCGGTCGAGAGATCCAGCCCGGTGAGGTCGGTGAACCCGGCCTCACGGAGTGCGAGCAGGTGCCGCCCGGCGCCGCACCCCAGGTCCAAGAGCGGGGCGTCACGTGGCGGGGCGATGAGAGACTGGATTGCCGCGATGTCCCGCTGCGCCTCCGCCTCGTCGCGGCTCGGGTAGAGATCCAGGTACTCGCGGCCGAAACTCTCTACATACCAAGGGGTCATGCGATCCCGTGCGCCTTCTTGTACTCCGGCCAGGTGCGCTTGAGCTCAACGAACGACTCGAGATCGGGCCGGAGGAGGAACGGGTTCGTCCGCCGCTGCGCACCGATCGTCGACTGCGGCGCGATCCCGTAGTCGTGCCCCGGGAAGACCCGCGTGTCGTCCGGCAGGGCGAGGAGCACGTCGTGGAGCGACCGGTACTCGGCCCGCGCGCCGTCCCCGAAATCCGTCCCGCCGACCTTCCCCACGAACAGCGTGTCGCCGGTGAATACGGCGTCGCCGACGTGTAGGCAGATGGAGTCCGGCGTGTGTCCAGGGGTGTGAAGCACCTCGACCTCGAGCGTCCCCAGGGCGAACCGTGCTTCGTGATCAACGCGCGTCCCGGTCCTCGGATCGGTCATCCCGAAGGTCAGGACCCGCAGCCCGGTGAGCCGCTCGACGGTGGCGTTGCCGTTGGTGTGATCGATGTGATCGTGCGTACAGAACGCCGCGACCAGCCGGTAGCCCTTCTCGCCCACGCGGTTCACGAGCCGCGCCGGCGCGTACGACGGGTCGATCAGGAGCGCCTCGCCGACCGTCTCGTCCGCGACGAGGTAGCCAAAGTTCCGATCTCCGCCCGTGGCGATCTGCTCGATATCCATGCGCTCGCTCCCTCCCAGAAGGAGTGTACGGAACCGCAAGGGGATCAGCAAGGAACGTCGCACGTGTTCGCGTTTCCTGTGGCTTCACCCACGCGCGACAGGCTAGAGCGACCGCCGCGCGCGCACCGCGGCGAGCGCATCGAGGGCCGTGGCGAGAAGGGCCCGGCTCTCGGGCCGGTTGAGCCAGAGGTTCGCCCCGGACGGGTGGGGCAGCGGGAGGACCAGTCGGCCGTCCCGCTCGTAGACGTGGCCGACGCGCTCGGCGAGCGCGCCCTTCCCCAGGAAGCGAGCGATCGCGACCCGTCCGACCGGGACGACGAGCTCGGGGCGGACGAGGTCGAGCTCTCGCGCGAGGAAAGGAGCGCACAGCGCGCGTTCGGCCGCCGTGGGGAGCCGGTCGCCGCGGGCGCGGCCCTTGCCCGGGTAGCACTTCGTCATCGCGGTGATGTACTGTTCCTTCCTGAATCTCTGCTCCGAGAACCCGGCCTCCGCAAGCCAGGCGAACAGGCGCTGTCCCGCCGGGCCGCTGAACGGCAAGCGGCTTTCGATCTCGCGGCGTCCCGGCGCCTGGCCAACGACCATCACGCGTGCGCTGGCGGGCCCGGAGAAGACGGCGCCCGGCTCGATCGGGTACCCGGCGAGAAGACAGCGGCGGCACGCGCTCAGCTCCACGGCCAACGCCCCACCTCGCCGGGCTACTTCAACGCCTCCTGGCTCTGGAACTGTCGGTAGGGGGAGAGGATCTCCAGGGTCTCGCGATCCTCGGCGGTCACGGTCTGCGCGACCAGTCGCGCCAGGAGCTCGCCGAGACCGGGTCCGAGCATGAACCCCTGTCCGCACATGCCGATCGCCGCGAGGTAGCCCTGAGTCTCCTGCGACCAGCCGACGAGCGGTGAGCCGTCGGGAGTCATCGGGTAGAGACCCCGCCAGGTCCGGCGAATGCGCAGACCTGCCAGCCGTGGAATCAGGTCGATCATCCGCCGTCCGACCATCGGGAGGAAGGCGCTCGTCTCCCGCCGATCCAACCCCCAGATGCTCGGGCTCGGGGTGATGCAGAAGACGACCTGTCCGGTGTGGTGTTGGAAGAAGTAGTCGTTCGCGGAGCCGGGCGCCGGCCGGAGATCCACGACCATCGGGCCCAGGAACGGGGCGACCGGCTCGGAGATCCCGCCCTCGTGGGAGTCGGGACGGACGGGGTGGTCTTCCCCGAGGAGCGCTCCGACTTCCGCCGCCCATCCGCCAGCCGCGTTCACGACGAGTTCGGTCTCGTAGCGGCCACGATCGGTCCGTACGGCCCGCACCCGGCCGCCGTGCGTCTCGATTCCGGTGACCGTCTCGTTGAATCGAAAGGCCGCGCCGGCGCGACGGGCTTGCTTGTAGAAGGCGTGGTTGAGAAGCAGCGGCGAGCAGTGTCCGTCGTCCGGGGAGAAGGTGCCGCCGCGCAAGCCGTCGCGAGAGAGGTCGGGAACGACCTCGAGGAGGGCCTTCGTGTCGAGCCAGTCGATGTTCAGCCCGTAGGTGTGCTGTACGGCCAGGAGGTCGCGGAGGGTGCGCTCCTCTTCCGGACGGTAGGCGACGAAACAGTACCCCCCCTTCACCCACTCGACCGGATCGCCGTGGGTCTCCTCCCACGTCGACGCGATCTCGAGCGTGCGCAGACCAAGACGGATCTTCGCGGGATCGGAGTGCGTCGCGCGTAGGCCTCCGATCGCCGCCTTGTTCGATCCCTGACCCGGGCTGGCGAACCGATCGAGGACGAGAACGCCCAGCCCTGCGTCGGCCATCGCCATCGCCGCCGGGACGCCGACGCTCCCCGCTCCGATGATGATCACATCGGGACTACGCATCTCCGGTCTCCTCGAGTCCTGCGAGCGCGCCGAGCGTCACCTCGACGAACAGCGGCCGCGTGGTGTTTTCTTCGATCTCGTCCGGCCCCACGCCTTCTTCCCTGAACAGCCGCCGGATGAGTGGCATGCAGGTCTTCCCGCCACAGGCGCCCATGCCGGCGCGGCTCAACGCCTTGATCGCGTTGATGTCGCGGTGCCCCTCGCGGATCAGGGCACGGATCTCGCCGGCGGTCACCCGCTCGCACCGGCACACGATCGCGTCATCGGTCAGCCGCTCGAGGGCCTCGGGGAGGGGATCCCCGACCCACTCTTCTTGGACCGCAACACCCGCGATCCGCGCGGCAATCCCCGCCGGTGCCGAGACCTCGACGAGCAGCGTGTGATCGTAGCGGGGCAGCGTCCGCACACCGGAAACCTTCGCCCGGCCAAGCGGCTCACCCGCCGTGTCGAGGACCGTCACCCGGTCGCCAACGGCGATCGTGTCGCGGGAAAACTCGTAGGGGAGGGTCACCGTCGGCAGTGCCGGATCTCTACGGTAGTCGACGAGCGTGATCGCGAGCCCCGGGCACACGGCGACGCAGCTCGCGCACCCGACGCAGGTCTTGCCGTCCCGCGAGCCGAGGTAGTGAGGACGACGGCGGATGTCCGCGGGGTCGACGCGGATGAGCCCGGCCGGGCAGACGGCCGAACACGGATTGCAAGGGATTTCCTGGACACAGTGCAGCACCGGGAAGACGCCCGACCGCGCTTCGGATCGGGTTTCCTCTTCGACCGGGCCGGGCTTCGACTTGAGGAGCGCCGCGGTTCGCGGCCAATCGTCCGGAATCGAGGCCGACGCGCCCAGGCGGCGAGCGATCTCCCGACCCTTGATCCGTCCCGAGAAAATGGCGGCGGAGGCCTCCGCGATCTCCTCCGCGTCTCCCGCGGCGAACGCCTCCAAACCGAACGCCTGAGCCTTGCGGTAGAACTCGTCGACGGGATCGAGGCCGACGGCGACGAGCACCGTGTCACAGGCGTACGACCGCTCGGATCCGGGCAGCGGCCGGAAGTCCTCGTCGATCGCCGCGACGGTCACCGACTCGACGCCGCTCGTCCCGTTGGCGGAGAGGATCGTGTGCGAGGTGTAGATCGGTACCCCGAGGCGGGCGAGCTTGTCCCGGTGGACCTTGTACCCGCCGCACTCGGGAAGGGCCTCCACGAGGCCCACGACCGCGATCCCCGCTTGGATCGCGTGGTAGCCGGCGATGAGCCCGACGTTCCCGCCTCCGACGATGAACAGCCGCTCCGCGGCACGCACGAGGTCGCGGTTGAC
>Ga0068714_10003552_pt1 | contig 18340 bp, 17 predicted proteins | sample MTBNYHSulfiMetaG_FD_62988 | JGI IMG/M metagenome (GOLD analysis project Ga0068714, IMG submission 62988) | Enrichment culture microbial communities from rom New York Harbor, USA that are MTBE-degrading - MTBE-NYH (New York Harbor Sulfidogenic)... | ecosystem: Environmental > Aquatic > Marine >... | reverse complement strand
AGGGACCGCACACAAAAGACGCCATGCGGATCGAGCACTGCTTCGACCAGCGCGTGAAAGTACTGCTCTGCGAGGCGGGCTTTGCCGAGGGACATGTCCGACAGGCGTGGCTGGACTGGCAGGATCCCGACGTGACCGAGGCGGTGCGACATCTCGCCGCACTCGGCTGCACGCGCGTGATCGTCGCACCTTCGACGATCCCGATGCCGACCATCGAGACTACCCTCGACCTGGAAACTGCCATCTCGCTTGCGCGCGTTCCCGAGGGCGTTCACGTCATGACACTTGCGCCGCTAGGCGATGCCGACATGCTCGCAGAGGCAATCGTGTCGAGCGCGTTCGAGTCACTCGGCCTGCCCACTGCCGACGAACGTGATCACTGCGTCGAAAGCTAGCACGGGGTTCGAACTGCCAAACGGGACCCCACGAGCCGTGGACTACTGCACCATGCTCCGACGAGAGACTTTGCAGCGCTCCCAGTTCCACGCCTGCAGCTTGCGGATGCGCGGGATGCTGCGAACATACTGTAGTGCGAGCGCGAGACCGCCGCTGCTTGCCTCGGCGTGAGTCTCGAGCGCCTCGATGCTGGCCCGCAGATCCGCGGCCGTCGTGCCACGGAAGACCGTGCAGCCCTTGCCGACGCTCGAAACGATGTGCGCGTCAGAGCCACCTACCGCCGCTATTCCCTGTCCGCCCGCGAACATACGCGCGGCCAGGCGGTTTGCCCAGCCAAGATAGGGAACCGAGTTGTAGACCTCCAGCGCATGGAACGCAACATCATTCACCGCAGAAAGGAAGCTGCTGGTGCCGAGCGGGCCAAAGATGCCGCGGCCGGAGAAGGGATGCGGGACGATCGCGATCCCGCCCTGCTCGGCGATGCGAGCAAACGTCTCGGTCGGCGTAAGACCGGGCTCGATGGCCTCCTTCAGAAAGAGGCCGAGAATATGACCCTTGGTTGACGAGACCTCCTCGCCAATCACCACTTCGATGCCGTAGACATCCTCAAGTTCCTTGGCAAACAGCGCGCCCTCGATGGTGTTGTGATCGGTGATCGCGATGACAGAGAGGTCGGTCTGCGTCGCGGCATACTCCAGGATCTCCGGGATCTTGCCGACGCCATCACTGTGATTGGAGTGAATGTGAAGATCGGCCTTGCTCCATACCTCTGTGCTCACGCGTATCCCCTTCATTCTCGGCGGCCTTCCGCACGAGTAGCAAGCGGCGTACCGTTGTTGTCTGGATTATCGCCGGTTGGGCAACGCAACTAAAGAGTCATTCACGAGATGAGGCCAATTCGGCAGAGAGAATCCTCGGACTACACATGATCTCGTGCCCATCGATCGAGCCGTTCCACGCCTTCGCGGAGACGCTCGATCGACGTCGCATAGCTGAAGCGAAGAAAACCTTCACCGCCAGAACCAAAGTCTACACCCGGCGCGACTGCAACACCGGCCTCTTCCATGAGATGCGTGGTCAAGGTCACTGAATCGTTGCCCCACTCTCCGCCCCATTCCCGCGCATCCGCGAACACATAGAACGCGCCCAGCGGTTCGGTCGCCACCTTGAAGCCCGTCTCACGCAGCGCGGGAACGAGGTACCGGCGGCGCTCGTCGTAGGCGGCGCACATGCGCGCGACATCGTCTTGCGCATGGAGCAGCGCCGCGGTCCCGGCAACCTGCACGAAGTGATTGGCACACAGGAAGAAGTTCTGCTGAATCTTCTCGGCGGGACGAACGAACTCGGAAGGAGCGATGAGGTAGCCGAGGCGCCAGCCCGTCATCGCATAGGCCTTCGAGAAACCGTTCAAGACGAAGGCACGATCCGTGAACTCCAGCACCGAGTGTGACGGCCCGTCGAACTGCAGTCCGTGGTAGATCTCGTCGCTCGCCAGCCAGACGCCGTGGCGCTCGGCGATGTTTGCAAGCGTCTGAAGATCATCCGTGCCCAGGACACCGCCTGTGGGGTTCGCGGGCGAGTTCACCATGATTGCCTTGGTTCTCGGGGTGATCGCCCGCTCGAGCTCATCGGGCCGGAAACGGAAGCCATCCTCGGCACGCACGCGCAGGAGCACCGGAACGCCGCCCAGGAACGAGACGTAGTTCGGATATGCGGGGTAGCAGGGATCGGCCATGATAACCTCGTCGCCCGGGTCGAGCAGCGCTCCGAACATGAGCAGCATTGCGGGAGAGGTTCCCTGTGTTACGACGATATCGCCCGGGCGCGTCCTCACGCCGTACGCGCCCGCCATGTGCCCCGCTATTGCTTCTCGGAGATCCGGCATGCCAAGCGACTGCGTGTAGCCGGTATCTCCCGAGTCCATCGCGGCTTCCGCGGCCTTCACGATCACATCGGGCGTTGAGAAGTCCGGCTCTCCAATCTCCAGGCGTACGATGTCGCGACCTTGCGATTCGAGTTCCTTGGCGCGCGCCACGACATCCATAACCAGAAATGGACGGATCAACCCGGCGCGGGCCGAGACGCCGCTCATGTGCGATTCATCCGACATGTGCTCTCCTCACTTCGGACTCCTGACGGGATCCGCCCAATTCCGGACCAGCCCTCGAGCCACTGCTTACCTCCGAGCCGAGTAGCACTGCGCGACGTACACCGAACGAGCTTCGAGACGTCGCAGGTCCGCGAATCCGACCGTCGGAGTGCTAATGATCTCGTGCGGCGGTTCGGGATCACAGACCAGCCCGTAGTCTGCGGCCCGATCGTAGAACTCCGTGCCCGGCAGTAGATGAAGCGTCGATATCTGCACCTTGCCAGGATCAAGCGAGAGGCAGAAGTCCAGACCCGCAAGGAAGCTCTCTGCCGTGTCCCCGGGAAGACCCGCGATCAGGTCGCACTCTACTTTGATCTTCGCGCGCTTGAGCGCGTCAACACCCGCAGAGAAGCGCACCGGGTCGAAGCGCCGATGACAGAGCCCGAGCGCGTCTGCGCCCGTGGACTGCGGACCGGTCTCAACGGAAACAACGCCCGCGCGCACGAGAGCTTCGGCGGCGGCGTCATCGATGCGCTCAATATCCACCTCCACGGTGTGAAGCCGCACGCCTCTGTCGGCGTATCGAGCCAGCGTTGTCGTGAGCCACTCCAGGCGCTCGGCGCTCAGGTTGAACACCGAGTCCACGAACGTGAATGACCGGACACCCTTTTCCTCAACCAGGAAGGCGATCTCCGCCTCCACGCGCTCTCGCCCAAACGAGCGGATATGTCCGTAGCCCTTCCCCTCGAAGCAGTACGCACAGTGATGGGGACAGCCGCGAAACGTCTCGATGTACGCGGCGCCTTCGCGCGGCTCCAGCACGCCGCACAGGTACGGTGAGGGCACGTCATCGAGATCGCGGATGAGAGCCCGGTCAGGCGCAGCAATCGCATTCCCCGCGATGTCGCGCGCCGTTATCCCCTCGATGTGTGTGAACGCCCTGCCGCGTCGCGCATGGTCGATGAGATCGGCAAACGCGGCCTCCCCCTCGCCCCGGACGACAGCCTCTACCTCAGGATGCTCCTCGAGCACCCGCTCCGCAACCGGCCCCACCTCGGGACCACCGAGAACAATCCTAACGTCCGGCAGAGCCGCCTTGAGAATGCGGCAGACGGCAAACACCGAACGAGCGCTCCAGCAGTACACGGAGATTGCAACGATATCCGGGCGTAGCTCCATCAGGCGGAAGACCACCCACCACGCCTCGTCATCGGTCGTCAGGTCCAGTGTCTGGAATGCCACCCGCCCCTGGAGACGACTGTCCGCAGCAGCGTACGACCGCAGATAGCCAAGGGCGAGGGACTGGTAGCCGGGGGTGTTCAATGCGAGCAGTGCCACCTTCAGTGGCTCGTTCACAGCGCACCCCTGTCCCAAACAGCGTGCAGCCGATGGCTATCCGGTAGCGGCAGCACGCCGTCGGTGTCCACCCACACCCGGTTTACCATCCCCGTGTCGCATGCCGCCGCGATCACCGCCGCTGCCGAAGGCGGGAGGGCCGCGGCGGAGGAGAGACGCACCGCGTGAACACCCCACGATGCGAGCGAGGCAACCGTCGCCGGCAGCGCGGCGAGGTTATGCCGACACACCGCAACCAGCGCGGTCACCGCCACAACGGCGTCGTCATGCTCGGCGGCACTCAGGTACGCGCGCAGGCCCGCCCGCACCGAGGCATCCAGGCCGCGATGCCCCGAAAGCTCATCGCCGAGTGGCCCCGCAGCGAGAGCCCTCAGTCGCAGATTCGTGACTCCGGCCCGGAGCACTCCCTCCGCGTTGCGATAGGCGCCAAGCGCACCGCCGTCCGTCTCGAGTGCGATCCGCTCGGTACCCGCCTCTCCGCACACGGCAATGAGCGCGGGCAGTTCCGGGTGGCCGAAGGGATCGGGACCCGTGAGCACGATATTGGGACCCGGATGCCCCTCCCAGGCAGCTGCGGCGGCACGTATACGCTCTGCGATTGCAGCGGTAGCGTGGTAGGCGGGTGGCGCGCTCTGCCCGCAGCGACGGCAGTGCAGGGTCTCCCCGTCGCCCACCCTGATGGAATCGAATCTCAGCATGCACGCTCCTCCTTGGCTGGCTTCCCAGTATAGCGCCCGATGCGCCGGATGAACCGGCAGACACCCCCGCTACGCTCTGAGGAGCAGCTAGCGCAGCAACTCCAGTTCAACCAGGCGCGCGCCATGCAGGCCGTTCGTCTCCAGGAGTCGAACTACTCGTTGCCGCTCGTGGCAGTCTGTCTTCCAGGCGAGCCCGCAGCCCTCGGTGATCTGTGTTGGGACGGGGATCAGACGCCCGGGAAGCCCGCTCTCCCGAGCGGCGTCCTCGAACGCCATGGCATCGGCCGTGGAGAGGAAGGCCACGACTAACTGTAGCTGCCTATCGGCCACCGCCGTGCCCCTCTTCAGCAAGTTCTTCTAGTACGCGTAGGGCACGGCCGACTTCTTGCTCGGTGTTCTTGTGCGAGAAGCTGAAGCGCACCATGCCCTGCGAGACAGTCTGCAGAGCCTTGTGGACGAGCGGAGCGCAGTGGGCACCCGGGCGTACCGCGATCTCCGCCGATTGCCACAGTGCATCTGCAACCTCACCCGATCCCCGGTCTCCAACGTTGAGCGCAACGACCGGAATGCGAGCCTGCGTGGAGTTCCCCGGATCGCCCCCGTACACCGCAAGCCCCGGGATCGCGATGGCGCCCTGGTAGAACAACTCGGCGAGCCGCATGGCCTCGGCATGCAGATTGCCGATGCCATAACCCTCGATGTAGTCCATGGCCGCACCCAGCCCGGCTATCCCGGGCGTGTTCAATGTGCCCGCCTCGTAGCGCTCCGGCAGTGATTCCGGCATGGATCGCGCGAAACTGTCGGCACCGGTCCCCCCGAACAGCAGTGGCGACGGCCGGACCCCACGCCCGAGGATCATCGCTCCCAGCCCCTGTGGGCCCAGGAGCGACTTGTGCGCGGAACAACAAAGACAGGCGATGCCCGTCTCGGCCACATTGATGGGCAGAAGCCCCGCAGTCTGGGAGGCGTCGACGACGAGGAGAATGCCCCGGTCCGCACAGAACTCGCCGATCGCGCGAATGTCGTGCACCAGCCCCAGCACATTGGAGGCGTGAGTGACCGCGATGACCTTGGTGGCTGGGCGCACGACCGCGCGCAGGTCCTCAACGGACACCGGGCGAACGGTCCGGTCTGTCCGGGGGGAAACGATGCTCAACGCAACACCGCGGTCCTCCAGCGCGTAGAGCGGCCTCAGGACCGAGTTATGCTCCAGCCACGTCGTGACGACGTGATCTCCTGCCTCCACCAGCCCAAAGAGCGCGATGTTGAGACTCTCCGTGGCTCCCGAGGTGAAGATGACGTGCGCGGGATCGGGGGCACCGAAGAACCCCGCGACCTGCCTCCTCACCTTGAAGTCCATCCTGCCGGAGGCAAGCGAGGCCCCATGCGCACCCCGCCCCGCGTTTCCGCCGGTTTGCAGCGCATGCTGTATGGCCCCGGCGACACCCTCGGGCTTCCAGAGAGAAGTCGCGCTCTGATCGAAGTAGATCACGAACGCCAGCTCACAGCTTCACAAGCCTTCCTGCAGTCATTTGCTTCTCGCAGATCGTGTACATGTTGGTAATGGACCCAACCGCAAGCTTGTCGGTCAACTCGTAGTGGTTCAAGCACGTACCGCAGGTCAGAATCTCGACACCGCGCTCCGCAAGGGTGCGAAGATCCCCAAGCGATTCGGAGTCCTCCGTGGTGAGCTTCGCACCTGCATTGTAGAAGAGGATCGCGGTCGGCAGTTCGTCCTGCTCGAGGAGCGCATACAGGAACCCCTTCATCAGCGTCCTTCCGAGACGCCCGTCACCCTCACCCAGTTTGTCCGACCCGACGACGACGACAGTCCCGTTGCCAAAGGACATGGGGGCACACGAGATCCCCGCCGCAGCAGGGCCAGCTTCAATACTGACGACAAACTCCCCGTCCGACACCGTCTCCAGTCGCGACGCCAGTCCCATCTGCCGGGCCATCTTCTCCAGATTCTCGACAGACGTCCGGTTGTCCACGTGAACTTCCAGGACATCACCTTCAGCCGCTATCTTGAGCGCCTTTCTGGCCTCAACGACCGGTATCGGACACGTCATCCCCATGCAGTCTACGAGCACATTCACCGATGCTTCCTCTCTCTCCGGTCTGCGGTCCCGCTATCGCACCAGAATCGCGTAGTCGCCCCTCTTCCGAATCATACCGACCACGCCGCACTCAAGGCCCATCCGCTGCAACTCCTCGCATGCGCTTCGCGCATCAGCACCGGGAAGGCTTGCCAGCAGTCCCCCCGAGGTCTGCGGGTCGAAGAGCAGCTCCTCAATGGCGAAGGGAACGCCGTCAAACACCACGCGATCCGCCGCGTGCGTGCGGTTTCGTTGCGCCGCAGCAGTGCAGTAGAACTCGTCGGCATACCGCAAAGCCCCGGGGAGTTTGGGAACCTCGAGGCTGTCGACGATGGCTGAGTGTTCCTCGCCCACCATCTCGAGCAGATGTCCGAGCAGGCCGAATCCGGTGACGTCCGTGACAGCGTGGACCTCATAGCGCTTCAGCACTTCGGAAGCCGTACGGTTGAGCGTCGTCATGGACGCAATGGCGCGGTCGAGCGCCGTCGGATCGCAGTCCCCAGCACGGGCAGCGGAACAGATCAAACCGACCCCCAACGGCTTCGTGAGGAGCAACGAGTCGCCGTCCCGGGGAGTGTTGTTCTGCCACATTCTCCGCGGATCCACGAAGCCCATGACTGACAGTCCGTACTTGACTCCATCATCCTGAATCGAGTGTCCGCCAGCGAGGCTTCCTCCCGCTTCGAGGACCTTGTCGTTCCCGCCAAGGAGTATCTGGCCGAGTACGTCCAGGTTCATGGATTCCGGAAAACAGACTATGTTCAGGGCCGTCTTGACCGTCCCGCCCATGGCGTAGATATCGGACAGCGCATTCGCCGCGGCCACCTGCCCAAACAGATAGGGGTCCTCGATCATAGGCGGGAAGAAATCCAGGGTCTGAACGATCGCCAGATCATCGGATACTTGGTAGACACAGGCATCATCGCTCGAGTCGTAGCCAACCAGAAGAGCCTCGTCCTTCAACTCGGGCTTCGGTATTCGCGACAGAACCCGCTCGAGCGCGCCCGGTCCCAGTTTCGCAGTGCATCCACCACCGGTGCAGAACTGGATTTCCTTCTCACCCATGCCGGGTTCCTTCCCACTTCCTTCGATTGCGCGAACCGCCGCCAGTTCACCGTCAAGCCGCCCAGACAACGGAAATGCACTCATATCAACGCGCATTATACTCGCTATTGGTCCTTCGAATCACTATCCCCTACTGTCGGCCGCAAGGAGCACACGATCCACCGGCCAGTCCGTTTCTGGAATGCAACAGGGCCCCTACCCTCTCGGGTAAGAGCCCTGGTTGTTTCTGGTGTCCGAGGCGAGAGTTGAACTCGCACGGGGTTGCCCCCACTAGGCCCTCAACCTAGCGCGTCTGCCATTCCGCCACTCGGACAAGCACTACCCCTAGGGGCAGCGAACGAGAGTATAACAATACGTCCAGCCTATGCCTAGACCGATTCTCTCCCGATCATCTGCGCATCGGCCACGCCCTCCGGAATCGGGAACGGCTTGGCGAAGTGGCACGCTACCTGATGGTCCGGCGTGACCTGCCGCAACTGCGGCACTTCCTCACTGCACCTCGGGAACTGCGCGATCGGGCACCGCGTGTGGAATCGGCACCCGGACGGCGGATCGATTGGACTCGGCACGTCACCCTGGAGCACGATCCGGCGGCGGCTCCGCTGCTTGGCGGGGTCTGGCACGGGCACCGCCGAAAGCAGCGACTGCGTGTATGGGTGATAGGGCTCGTCATAGAGGCCACGCCACTCGCCGATTTCGACGATCTTGCCGAGGTACATGACCGCAACACGATCCGAGATGTGTCTCACCACGGAGAGGTCATGCGCGATGAACACGTACGTCAGGCCGAAGTCGTCCTGCAGCCGGTCGAGCAAGTTAATGACTTGCGCCTGAATCGAGACATCGAGGGCGGACACAGGCTCGTCGCAGACGACGAGCCGAGGGTTGAGTGCAAGAGACCGCGCGATACCGATACGCTGGCGCTGTCCACCGGAGAACTCATGCGGATAGCGGTTGACGTGTTCCGGATTCAGACCAACGACATCGAGCAGCTCCTTGACGCGGGCGCGCCGGGCGCCATTCTCACCGATGTTGTGGATCACGAGCGGCTCGGCAACGATTTCGCCGATCGTCATGCGGGGGTTGAGTGATGCATAGGGATCCTGGAACACGAACTGCACCTCACGACGGTACGCCTGAAGTTGCTTGCCCCGCAGGGCCAGGACGTCCTTGCCATCAAACGTGATGGAGCCGGCCGTTGGCTCGAGCAGGCGGATGAGGCAGCGGCCGGTCGTGGACTTGCCGCAGCCCGACTCGCCCACGAGTCCCAGTGTCTCGCCTTCGTTCACGGCAAACGACACGTCATCAACCGCATGGACCTTCTTGCTCAAGCGAGAGGCCAGAAGGCCCTGGTCAACGCTGAAGTGCTTCACCAGACCGTCAACACGAAGGAGTTCGCCCATGAGCTATACCCCCTCCCCGCCCGGCGTCATACAGCGTCTCAGGAAATCGGGCTCGCCCGCAAAGTGGCACGCAACACGATGGCCATCGCCGAGGTCTCGTAGCTGGGGACTCTCAGCAGTGCACCTCGACTGGGCATACGGGCACCGCGGATGGAACGCACAGCCCGACGGGACATCGATGAGGCTCGGCGGCTGCCCCTCGATCGGACAGAGCGTACCCTTGTCGACTATGTCGTGGCGCGGAAGGCTGTCGAGCAGCCCCCACGTGTACGGGTGCAGCGGATCGTAAAACAGGTCATCGGCCGGTGCGTACTCGATCTGCTTGCCGGCGTACATGACCAGAACGTCATCGGCCATCTCGGCAACAACGCCGAGGTCGTGCGTAATCATGATGATTGCGGCGCCCGTGCGCTTCTGGAGTTCCATCATCAGTTCCAGGATCTGTGCCTGGATGGTGACGTCGAGAGCGGTCGTGGGTTCGTCGGCGATGAGAATGTCCGGCTCGCACGCGAGTGCCATGGCAATCATCGCGCGCTGGCGCATGCCACCGGAGAACTGATGCGGATAGTCGCGCACGCGCTCTGCCGCGTGTGGTATCCCGACGAGATCGAGCAGCTCGATCGCCTTGGCGTCTGCGTCCCGCTTGTTCATGCCTTTGTGGACCCGCAGTGACTCGCCAATCTGGTGGCCGACCCGGAACACGGGGTTGAGCGAAGTCATCGGATCCTGGAAGATCATGGCGATCCGGTCGCCGCGCATCGCCCGCACCTGAGCGTCGCTCATGCCAAGGATGTTCACGCCGGCGAGCGTGATCTCGCCTTCCGCGATCTTGCCCTGCGGCCCCGCGATCAGACGCATGATCGAGAGTGCGGTCACCGACTTGCCGGACCCGGACTCGCCAACAATCGCGAGCGTCTTGCCGCTTTCCAGGCTGAAGGTTGCGCCATCGACGGCGCGCACAACGCCATCGCGCGTCGTGAACTGCGTCTTGAGATTCTTGACCTCGAGAAGTGCCATGTCAGTCCTTCATCTTCACGTCGAGGGCGTCTCGAAGCCCGTCACCGATCAGTACGAACGCAAGCACGGTGGTCAGAATCGCAAACCCGGGGTAGACCGTCAGCCACGGTGCTGCCACCATCAGGGATTTCGCCTCGGACAGCATCACGCCCCACGATGGTGTTGGCGCTTGTACGCCCATGCCCAGAAACGAGAGTGCTGCCTCGGTAAGGATCGCGCCACCGACGCTCATCGTGCCGTACACGATGATGGGAGCAATGGCATTTGGCAGGATGTGCCTGGTCATGATGCGCCAGTTCGAGGCGCCCATTGCGTGGGCCGCGTCCACATACTCGTTCTCTTTGACCGAGAGGATCGAACTCCTGAGGACGCGCGCTATCGATGGCCAGCCGAGAATGCCGATAGCAATGAACACGTTCCAGAAGCTCGGCCCCAAGATCGCAAGGAGCACGATCGCGAAGAGCGTGTACGGGAATGCAAAGAATATGTCCGCCGTACGCATGATCATGGCATCCCAGAAGCCGCCGTAGTACGCAGCCAGCGTGCCGAGGAGAAGCCCGATGACAACGGAGATACTAACCGCCAACACACCAACGGCGAGAGACACGCGCCCGCCATAGACCACGCGGGAGAACGCATCACGGCCAATGCGGTCAGTCCCGAACGGGTGCGCTGCCGACGGTGATTCGAGACTCGCAAACTCGGTTGAGATCGGGTTTGCGAAGTACTTCGGAACCCAGAGATCCGCGGAGAGAACGGCGGTCACAACGATGACTAGCCAGATGAGTCCGGCAATGGCCAGCTTGTTCTTCCGCAACCGGATGATTGCGTCTCCCCAGAGGGTCCTTGAAGGGCGGGCCGCCGCGCCACCCGGCTGGGTGGATTCGACCTGGATGGGAGCTGTGCCCTCGGATGGTTCTGTCGGTGGATGCATGTGCTTGCTCATTCCGAGGCACCGCCGTATCTGATGCGCGGATCGAGCGCCGCGTAACTGATGTCCACGAGGAGGTTCACGATCATCACGATGAAGACGATGACGATCACACCCCCCATCACCACCGGCCAGTCTCGCTGGGAGACCGCCAGGAATATCTCACGACCCACGCCGGGCCAGGAGAAGACGCTCTCGGTCAGAATCGCGCCGCCCATGAGGGCTCCCACGTCGATACCGATGTAGGTCACGACCGGAATCAGCGCATTCTTCAAGGCGTGCTTGAAGATGACCGCACGATCGGTCAGCCCTTTGGCCCGGGCTGTTCGTATGTAGTCCTGGCCCATGGACTCGAGCATCTGGCTGCGCATGATACGCGCAACGTACGCTGTGGAGACCGACGCCAGGGTAATTGCCGGGAGAATGATGTGCACGAAGTCTGGCGGATTGCCCATGCCCGAGATGGGCAAGAACACCGACCCGCCGGTCCACTGTTTGAGCTTGATGCCCAAGAACATCTGCAGGAGCAGACCGAGCCAGAACACGGGCACGGAGACGAACACAGACGTCCCCACGGTGACTAACACGTCCCAGAATGAGTACTGCTTCACCGCCGAGATGATGCCCGCGAGGATACCGATGATAATCTCCACAACGATCGCGGCGAGAGCGAGCCTGAACGTGTTCGGAAACTTGTCGAATAGGATGTCTACTACTTCACGATTCTTCTGATACGACGTCCCCAGATCGCCGTGCACGAGGTCCCTGATGTAGTAGTAGTACTGCGCGACCAGAGGGTCATTGAGGTGATTCTCCTCTTCAATCTCGGCACGCAGGGCCGGAGTGAGCTCTCGTTCGCCCACGATGAGCTGTATGGGATCCCCGGGTATCACGCCCGGAATGCGCAGAACGAAAAGCGCAAGCGTGACGCCAAGAAACACCGGAATCATCTGAGCGATACGTCTCAGTATGTACTTGGCCATTTGACCTGTCTTCCCGACACGGAAACACGACATCTAGGGAAACCGTGTGCCGGGCCGCCCGGGGCGCCCCGGCACACGATAGACCCGTACCCCTACAAAAGCCTAGCTACTCCGCTACTCAGCAGCAGCCTCGGTCACAAGCGAAACATGCACGAAGTCGAACAGACCGTTCGGGCTGAACACGCCGTTCTCCACGCGCTCGGACGCGACACGCGTGTGACGGTAGTACAGCAGCGGGATGACGACAGTCTCCTCGCCAACAATCTCCTCAACCTGCTGGTACATCGCGACGCGCTCGTCGGTGTCAGCGGTCTTGCGGGCCTCGTCTAGCAGGGAGTCAACCTCGCTGTTCGAGTACTTCGAGTAGTTGTCAGCGCTACCGGTCTTGAAGAGCGGATACAGGAAGTTGTCCATGATCGGGTAGTCCGCCTGCCAGCCAAGACGGCCGATCTGGTAGTTCCCGGCGCCGAGGATATCCAGGTACGTCGCCCACTCACTGCCGGACAGCTCAACGGTCACGCCGATGTCGGCCAGGTCAGCCTGAACGAGTTCTGCGATAGCCGCATGGCCGGGGTTCTCGGTGTTGTACGAATAGGTGATCGTGCCCAGACCCTCGCCGTTCGGATAGCCGGCCTCGGCAAGCGCGGCCTTGGCTGCTTCCACATCATACGTGGCAGCCGGGAAGGTGTTTTCCTTGTAGCCAACGATACCCGGAGGCGTGACACCGGTCGCCGGCACGCGGGTGCCCTCGAAGACCTTGTCGCAGATCTCCTGGCGATCGATCGCGAGCGAGACGGCCTCGCGGACCTTCTGGTTGCTCATGACGGCGTCATCGTTGTTCACGACGATGTAGTAGATGGACTGCTCGGCGCCCAGCAGCACCTGCGTGCCGGGATTGGCGGTGTAGCCATCAGCACTCTCGCCATACTGGGCAACGGCAGCTTCGATCTGGCCGGAAGGAATCGACACGAAGTCGAGGTTGCCTGCCGTAAACTCATTGTACGCGGTGTCCTCATCGGCAATGATCGCGAAGTGGATACCGGCAATGTTGGGCTTGTCGTCGCCATAGTAGTCTTCGTACGCCACGCACTCTACATACTGATCGTGCGCCCATGGCTCCGTCAGCATGAAGGGGCCGTTACCAACCGGCATCTCGGAGAAGTCGGCGGTCTTCTCGGCACCCGAAGCGTCCGTGTAGGTCACGCCGTTCTCCACGAGTGCCTGCGGGACTGGTGCCAGAGCGGGGTGACCGACAACGAAGATGAAGTCGCCGAATGACTGAGTCAGGGTGACTTCCAGCGTGTAGTCATCGATGACCTTCACGCCGGAGAGCTCCGTGGCCGTTCCAGCCTGCATCTCGTCGTAGCCCTGAACAGCTGCGAGGTGGTACGAAACCTCTGACCTGTTCTCGGGATTGCAGATGCGCTCCCAGGCGTACTTGAAGTCGGCAGCCTTCACTGGAGTGCCATCCTGGAACGTCGCACCTTCAACGAGGTGGAACGTCCAGACTGACGCGTCGTCGTTGGCTTCCCATTCCGTGGCTGCAGCCGGGACGACCTCAGATGTAATGGGGTCAAATGCAACCAGGCTGTCGAAGACTGCCTGGCCAACCTGGGTGCCTTCGGACTCCTGCAGGTTCACCGGATCGATGAACGCAGGCTCACTGATGTAGAAGTTGAACGTACCACCCGTGGTGGTATCGCCCCCGCCACCGCCACACCCCGCTAGGACAACGAGGCCACCTGCAAGAGCAAGCGCCAAGACGATGACAAACCCATAACGGATTCGCTTAGACAATGTCCAGCCTCCCTCCAAAACATACAGTAGATGCACCTGTCACGATCGGTTCACTTCGTCAGCCTCACATAGCCCTCCTCGCACCGGTACACGCGCACCTCTCCATGCATCGTGTACCGCGTCTCGCCTACATGGCTTCTCGTTAAGTCTGCCCCTGTTTGTATCACACCGCAAGCGGTTGCGCATACGACGACCCACCAATAACGCCGCAAGGCCCGCCGTTTTGGCGGGCCTTGCGCGAGTTCAATAATGCAGGAAAAGCCGCTATGCGCCTGGGTGGTACACGATCATGAGAATAAGCGCACTAAGCCCATAACCTGCGGCGAAGCCAATCGTGATCCGGTCGAGGTTCTTCTCGATGGTGCCCGTTCCCGTTGCCGCAACAGGAAGACTGGCGCCAAACAGAGACGACAGTCCGGTGCCCTTTCCGGAATGAAGCAGAACGAATACGACAAGGCCGATTGCGCATATTACGTGTATAGCAATGAATATGTATGCGACAGTATCCACAGTTGGCTCCTCAACGAGACTGCCCGACAGCAGCGAAACAGGCTATGCAACCGTGCCAGTATAGTCGTGCGTATGGCTTCTGCTCAAGGTCGAGTGCAGTTGCGCACGAGCAACGAGTGTCCCGTCCACTCGGCGGGCGGGTCAATTCCGAGCAGGTCACACACCGATGGCGCGACATCGGCCAGACGGCCGCCATCTCGCACGGCGTTGACGCGGTCCGCCACGCAGACAAACGGAACGCGGCTCATCGTGTGTGCGGTGAAGGCGCCAAGGCCATCCTTGGCGAGCATGCTGTCGGCATTGCCGTGGTCAGCGGTGATGATTGCCGCTCCGCCGCATCTGCGCAGCGCCGCAAGAACCTTGCCGAGGCTATCGTCGACAGCCTCGACTGCCCTGATCGCAGCGTCCAGGACTCCCGTGTGCCCGACCATGTCGCAGTTGGCGTAGTTCACGACGTAGAAATCAGCCCGATCCGTGTCGATCGCCGCGACCAGGCGGGCCGTCACTTCGGGGGCACTCATTTCTGGCTGCAGATCGTAAGTGGGCACCTTCGGACTCGGAACGAGAATCCGCTCCTCACCGGGCTTAGGGGGCTCTGCGCCGCCGTTCAGGAAGAAGGTGACGTGTGCGTACTTCTCGGTCTCCGCGATGTGGAGTTGCCGGAGTCCGTGCTCGGCAAGCACGTCGGCCAGCACGCATGTGGGCAGATCCTTGGGGAAGGCGACGGGTGCCGGGATGGTCGGATCGTACTCCGTCAAGCACACGAAATGCAGTGACGGGAAGATCGGGCGCTCGAATGCAGAAAACGCGGGGTCAACAAAGGCCCGCGTGATCTCGCGCGCACGATCCGGACGGAAATTGAAGAAGATCAAGGCGTCTCCGTCACGCAGCGCTACCGGCTCACCGAGTGCGTCTGGGAGCGTGATGGGCGCAACGAACTCGTCGGTCACCCCGGAAGCGTAGGAGTCGGTCACGGCTGTCGAGGCCGAGCGCCGTGCGCTGCCCTCGCCCAGTGCGATCGCCCGCCAGGCGCGCTCCACGCGGTCCCAGCGGTTGTCACGGTCCATCGCGTAGTAGCGTCCCACAATCGTGGCGATCCGGCCCGTGCCGATCTCGGCCAACTGTTCCTCGAGCGCCGACACAAAGCCGAGACCGCTGGTGGGCGAAACATCACGTCCGTCCAGGAACGCATGCACATACACGCGCGTGGCCCCGCGCGCGGCCGCCATACGCAGTAGTGCATGCAGATGCTCCTGATGGCTGTGAACGCCGCCATCTGACAGCAGACCCATGAAGTGCACGGCGTTGCCCGACGACACGGCAGCATCGATCGCAGCGCAAAGCACCGCGTTCTCCGAAAGCGATCCATCCTCGATTGCGCGGTCTATTCGGGTGAGCTCCTGATACACGACGCGGCCAGCGCCGATGTTGAGGTGGCCAACCTCCGAGTTGCCCATTTGGCCGTCCGGGAGACCCACGGCCCTGCCGCTCGCCTCAAGCGTTGACCACGGACAGTTCGCGAAGAGCTCATCGAGATTGGGAGTGCGAGCAAGCGAAATCGCATTGCCCGGACCCGGGTCCGACATGCCAAAACCGTCGAGAATGGCGAGCAGGACAGGCACTAGCGGGCTGCCTTCACGATCTCGAGGAATGACTCCGCCTTGAGCGCAGCGCCGCCGATGAGCCCGCCGTCGATGTCGGGCTCAGCAAAGAAGAGTCTCGCGTTCTCGGGCTTGACGGATCCGCCATAGAGCACGCGCGAAGACATGGCCGCAGGCGGTCCGTACATCGCGCCAACGGTCGCACGGATTGCGCGGGCCACGTCGTTGGCTGCCTCTGGCGTGGGCGTACGGCCGGTACCGATCGCCCAGATCGGCTCGTAGGCAACCACGAGTGCGGCCGCCTGATCGGCCGTCAGTCCAGCCGCGCCCTCCATTACCTGAGCGCGTACGAAAGACTCGGTCTCCCCCGCCTCGCGGACGTCGAGGGACTCGCCCACGCACATGATCGGCACCATACCGATGGCGTAGGCGGCTCTGACCTTCTTGTTCACCGTCTCGTTCGTCTCGCCAAAGAACTCCCGGCGCTCCGAATGGCCGATGATGACGTACGTGCAGTTCAGGTCTTTCAGCATCCGGGGCGCGATCGCGCCGGTGAAAGCACCCTCGGCCTCCCAGTGCATGTCCTGTGCGCCGAGCGCGAGCGGCATGCCGTCAAGCTCGATCGCAACCGAAACGGCGCGCAGCCCCGTGAACGGCGGACAGACGGCAACCTCGACGTCGGGGACGATGTCTTCAACGCCATAGGCGATCTTCTGCGCGAGGTAAACCCCCTCGCCCGACGTTGTGTACATCTTCCAGTTGCCTGCGACAAGCATCGTGCGCTTCATGTCTGTGCTCCTACTCCCGATCGAGAAGGACGTCAACGCCGGGAAGCGGCGCGCCCTCCAACAACTTCATGGACGCGCCGCCGCCCGTGGAGACGAACGTGACACGCTCCTCGAGATCGAACTTGTGCAGTGCCGCCACCGAGTCGCCGCCACCGACAATCGAGTCGGCCCGGTTGTTGCGCGCGACAGCCATGGCCACCTCGCGGGTGCCGGTCTCGAACGGCTTGACCTCGAACACGCCCATCGGACCATTCCAGAAGATCGTCCGGGCGGACGCTATTGCCTCCTTGAACAGCTCGGAGCTGGTCGGGCCGATATCGAGACCCATAAGGTCATCGGGAATCTCTTCGCGGCCGACGATGCGGGTCTCTGCGTCCTCGGCGATGGCGTCGGCGACCACGAAGTCAACGGGCAGGAGGAGCTCGACGTCGCGATCGCGGGCCTTGGCGATGATCACCTTCGCTGCCTCGACCCAGTCCGGCTCCAGGATGGACTTACCCGTCTTCACACCCTTCGCGGCCAGCATCGTGAAACACATGCCGCCACCGATGATGAGAACGTCGACGGCGTCGAGCAGGCGATCGATCACAGCCATCTTCTCGGAGACTTTAGAGCCGCCCAGGATGGCCACAAACGGCTTCTCAGGCGTCTTTAGCATCCGGGTGAGTGTCTCCACCTCACGGGCGAGCAGGAGTCCCGCATACGCAGGCAGGTAATCGGCCACGCCCGCTGTGGACGCATGCTCTCGATGAGCAGCGCCAAACGCATCGTTGACGTAGATGTCACCGAGTGCGGCCAGGCGCCGGGCGAACTCGGGGTCGTTCGTCTTCTCGCCCGGGTAGAAACGCACGTTCTCAAGCATGAGAATCTCGCCGTCGATCATGCGGCCGACGGCCTCGGCGGCTTCGGGGCTCTCGATGTCGGGCACGAACGCTACGTTGCGGCCCAGTAGGCGCTGCAGCACGCGGCGAACAGGACGCAACGAGTACGCGTCACGCGCCTCCGGCGTTGGCCGGCCGAGATGGCTCATGACGATCACCCGGGCGCCGTGGTCCACCAGATAACGCAGGGTGGGAAGCGCGGCGCGGACGCGGGTGTCGTCCGTGACGGCACCCTCGGCGAGAGGTACGTTGAAGTCCACGCGGACGAGCACGTGCTTGCCCCGGACGTCAACATCTTTCACTGTCTTCTTGCGGAACATGGTCTCCCCTACCGGTAGGCAGACAGGTCTCGGCGCGGCCGGGCGGGAGAGCGCATTGAGCGTCCCGCCCGAGACGCGAAGCGAGGCGCCTGTGGATGAGGCGCCTCGCGGTTGTTCGAGTCTCTAGGCCACGACCTTGATCAGGTCGCGCACACGGTTCGAGTAACCCCACTCGTTGTCGTACCAGGACACACACTTCACGAACGTGCCGGTCCCGCCCATGACCATCGTTTGGAGCGAATCGAAGATCGAGGAGGCCGGATTGCCAACAACATCTACCGAGACGATCGGGTCAGTGCAGTACTCAAGGATGCCCTTCATCGGGCCTTCCGCAGCGGCCTTCATCGCGGCATTGATGTCGTCTTTCGTGACGGCTGTCTCAAGCTCGGCCACGAGATCTACGACC
>Ga0068714_10003551_pt1 | contig 18342 bp, 13 predicted proteins | sample MTBNYHSulfiMetaG_FD_62988 | JGI IMG/M metagenome (GOLD analysis project Ga0068714, IMG submission 62988) | Enrichment culture microbial communities from rom New York Harbor, USA that are MTBE-degrading - MTBE-NYH (New York Harbor Sulfidogenic)... | ecosystem: Environmental > Aquatic > Marine >... | reverse complement strand
TGTGACCTGCGTCTCATCCCGCATTATAATTCCCCCCATGCAAACACGACTATTCCCCCACCTTCTCGCTGTGGTGTTGTTGCCGCTTCTCATTGCGGCCTGCAGTCAGCCGGAAAACGAACTGCAGCGAATCCAGCACGAGGGCAAGCTGGTGGTGCTCACACGCAATGCGGCAACCGCCTACTTCGAAGGCCCCGGCGGCCCCACCGGACTGGAGTATGACCTGGCCAGCGGCTTCGCCGAGGAGCTCGGCGTGGGACTGGAGATGGTGGTGGCGAGCAATGTCAGTGAGGTCCTGGGCAAGCTGGCAGAGGGCGAGGCCGACCTGGCCGCCGCCGGTCTGACCATCACCGCTCCACGCAAGTCCTGGGCGCGCTTCAGCACCCCCTATCAGGAGATCACGCAGCAGCTGGTCTACCGTGTCGGCACCCTGCGCCCGCGCAGCCTGGACAAGCTTGACGGGCAGCTGGAGATCATCGCCAGGAGCAGCCATGCCGAGCAGCTGCAGCAGTTGAAGAGCCAACACGCTTCCCTGAGCTGGACCGAGAACAGCGAAGCGGAGAGCGAGGAGCTGCTTACCCTGGTGTGGGAGAAGATCATCGACTACACCATCGCCGACTCCAACGAGGTGGCGATGAACCGCCGTTTTTTCCCGGAGCTGCGCGTCGCCTTCGATATCTCGGAACCGCAGCCGCTGGCCTGGGCCTTCCCGCCCTCCCGGGACGACAGCCTGCAGCAGGCCGCCAACGCCTATTTCGAGCGCATCGAAAAGAGCGGCCGGCTGGCCCGGCTGATCGAGCGCTACTACGGCCACCTGGAAGATTTCGACTACGTCGGCACACGCACCTACATGCTGCATATCCAGCAGCGCCTGCCCGAGTACCGCTCCATGTTCGAATACGCTGCGCGCGAGTTCGGCGTCGACTGGCGCCTCCTGGCGGCGATGGCCTACCAGGAGTCCCACTGGAACCCGGACGCGGTATCGCCCACCGGTGTGCGCGGCATCATGATGCTGACCAATACCACCGCCACCGAACTGGGGGTAGAGATGAGGACCGACCCGGTACAGAGCATCCGCGGCGGCGCCCTCTATCTCAGCCGGCTGTTCGACAAGATCCCCTCACGCATCCAGGAGCCGGACCGCTCCTGGCTGGCGCTGGCGGCCTACAACATCGGCTTCGGCCACCTGGAGGACGCGCGTATCATCACCCAGCAGCAGGGTGGCGATCCGGACAGCTGGAAGGCGATCAAGGAACACCTGCCGCTGCTGCGCACACGCAAATGGTACCAACAGACCCGGCATGGTTACGCCCGCGGCAATGAGGCGGTGCGCTATGTGGAGAACATCCGCAGCTACTACGACATCCTGGTCTGGCTAACCGACAGGGAGCGGCCGCAGCCGGCCCCGCCGTCCAGGGCATTTGGGATCACCAATCCTGCCTTGTAAAAGAGATAGCCACGGAAGCCACGGAAATAACAACTGCCACGGTTGCTGTTTCCGTGTTCTTCCGTGGATTCCGTGCCAGTCACTTCACTCGGCGAAGGCCTCGTCCTGCATCGACAGGTAGACCTGGTAGGCATTGCGCCGGTTGGCCGCGTCGAAGGCGGGCAGCGCTTCGAACGCGGACCAGTCGATACCGGAGTAGGCTTCTTCGAAAGGGATCAATTCATCCACCGCCGCGCCCATCTTCTCGCGCAGGAAGGCCAGGTAACGATAAGTCAGGCCGACCGCCTGCACCGGTGCACCCTGGTGCGGACCGTGGCCGGGTACCAGTGCCGTCAAATCGCTACCATCCATCTGTTGCAAGGCATCGAGCCAGAGCTTGGTATTGCTGCTGCCCAGAAACGGTATCCTGCCTTCAAAGATCACATCCCCGGAATAGAGCACCCGATCATTTTCCACATAGACGGTCATGTCCGCATCGGAGTGGGCATCCCCCACAACGGCAAGGCGAAAACGAATGCCGCCCACATCCAGCACCTGGACCCCGTCTATATAGCGCTCGGGCCATACCAGATAGGTATCGTCGTTGACCCAGGGATCGAGCGAAAGGCGGCGCTCTTCCAGCCGCTCCTCGGCTACAGGCGAATTGAGGTATTTTTCCGCGCCGACGGGCGCGATGATCTCAGCACCCTGCTCCTTGAAATACTGCAGGCCGAAGACGTGATCGGCGTGGTAATGGGTGACGATCACCTTAACCACCGGTTTGTCGGTGATAGTGCGGATCTGCTGCATCAACAACTGAGCCAGTGAGGGAGATCCCAGGGCATCGATCACCACGACACCTTCATCGGTCACCACCACCCCGGCATTGGAGATAAAGCCTTCATTCTCAATTGCCGTCCCCGCCTCTCCCTGCACGTAGTAACTGTGCGGACTCACCTGGACAAGCCGCATTGAGACCGTTGAAGGCGGATAGTCGGTGGCATGGGATTTCCCCGTAAGGAACAGGCAAAACAGCAGGGAAAGAACGGCATATCCCGGAATTCTCATGGCTACCCTCTCACAATCAGCGATACAGCAGCATCATAGTCCGGTAGCGACGTCATAACTATTCGGGTTTACCCGTAACACGTTGAAGTCCGTTACTGCTCGCCAGAGAGCTATTCGAAGCTGAAACCGCCCTTCTGGTAAACGCGCAGACAGGCATCGACCACCTCGGCGTCGTACAGGGTGCCGCGATGTTTCCGCACCTCTTCGAGGCCGGCCTCGATACCGAGTGCCGGGCGGTAGGGTCGATGCGAGGCGATCGCCTCGACGACATCGGCCACGGCCAGCACCCGCGCCTCCGGTATGATCTCATCCCCGGAGAGTTGCTGCGGATAGCCGCTGCCGTCGAGCCGTTCGTGGTGCTGCAGGATGATCTGCGCCACCGGCCAGGGAAACGCCACATCCTCGACGATCTCGTAGCCCACCTGCGGATGGCGCTTGATCACCTCGAACTCCAGCTCGGTAAGCTTGCTCGGGCGGTTGAGGATCTCGGAGGGGACGTAGATCTTGCCGATGTCATGGATCATCGCCCCGAGCCGCACCCCCTCGATCTTTTCTGCCGGCCAGCCGAGTTCACGGGCGATCTCGACCGCCAGACGCGCGACGTTCAACTGGTGCCCCGCGGTATAGGGATCGCGCTTCTCGACGGTGAGTGCCACGGCCTGGATGGTGCCCAGCAGGGCTTGCTGCAGCTTTTCGGCGTTTTCGTGCTCGGCCGCCTCCAGGCGCTTGCGTTCGGCGCGGGTGCGCAGGGTAACGATGCCGAAGGCGAGGTCCTCGGCCAGTTCGTTGAGCAGGGCCACCTCCTCGACGCTGAACGCCTCGCGCTCGCCAGCGTAGACCTTGAGCACGCCGAAGGAGGCGCCGTTCTGCACCAGCGGCAGGGCAATGGTCGAGACGATGCCGCGCTGCAGTGCCGCCTCCCGGTGCGTCGGGTAATCGGCATCGCTGGCGATGTCCGGCACGATCTGCGTCTTGCCGGTGACGAAGGCGCGGGCGGCCGGCCCCTTCTCCTCCTCGCTACCGGTCAGCCCGAGTTCGAGCGAGACGAGGTAGCCAGGGTCGATACCGGCGCTGGCCACCGGCTGCAGGCGGGCCCCGCCCTCCTCCGCATAGCCAACCCAGGCGCCGGGATAGCCCCCGGTGTCGACGATGAGGTGGCAGATATCCTCGATCAGGCGCGCTTCGTCGGTGGCACGCACCAGGATGCCGTTGCAGCCGCTGAGGGTCTTGAGGGCACGGTTGGCCAGTTGCAGGGCGATTTCCGACTCGCGCCGTTCGGTGATGTCCTGCACCGTGCCGACCGAACGCAGCGGCCGGCCATCGTCCTCGTCGTCGTAGAAGGTTTCACACCGCTCGTTGACGTATTTCACGCGGCCATCCGGCATCAGCAGGCGATGGACGATGTCGTAGCCGGTGCGGTTCTTCACCGATTCGGTATAGGCGGTATTGACCATCTCGCGGTCCTCGGGGTGGATCGCGTCGAGAAAGGCCCCATAGGAGGCGCCGAAGCGTGCGCGATCGATCTCGAAGATGCGGTAGATCTCATCGGACCAGAGCAGCACGTCGTTCACCAGGTCGAGATCCCAGTTTCCCATGTGGGCAATGCGCTGTGCCTGCTTGAGGCTCTCCTCGCTGCGCCGCAGCGCCTCCTCATCGCGCTTGCGCTCGGTGATGTCGCGCAGGATACCCACGGCGTGCCAGCGCTCATCCAGGCGCAGTGCGGAGACCGATAGCTCCACCGGAAACTCGCTGCCGTCCTTGCGCCGGCCCTCGAGCTCGACGGTCTTGCCGATGATGGGCCCGGTGCCGGTGGTGCGAAACCTCTCGAAGCCTTCCGTGAAAGAGTGGTAGTAGCGTTCCGGTACGATCAGGCGATGCGCCTCGCGCCCCATCGCCTCCCCGGCGGTGTAGCCGAAGATCCGCTCGGCCGCGGGATTCCACGAGCCGAGCAGCCCCTGGTCGTCGATCAGGATGATCGCATCCTGTGCCGCATCGGTAATGCTGCGGAACTTCTCCTCGCTCTCCTCCAGCGACTGCTGGGCCATTTCGCGCTCGGCCAGCAGGCCTGCGGCATAGGCATCGTTGTGCCGGCAAAGCAGGATCGCCTTGGCCAGGTTGGCCATCACCGGCTGGAACACCTGGGCCAACGGCAGCTGCGTTTTCGGCAGGTGCGGCGAGAGCAGCAGCAACACCCCTTCGTGGTCGATCGGCAGCCGCAGATAGGCGCTGTAGTCGCGCGTTGCGCCCGGCAGGGCGTGCAGCAGTTGCGGGTCTTCCCCCACCGCAGCGGGGCCGCGCAGGAGATCGGCCGGCAGGCGCAGGGTTTGCCCTGTCAGCTCGGTGAAGCCGAAATCGCCGACCGCCGCATCGAGCTGCACCTCGAACACGGCGCTGACCTCATCGACCGGTACATCGAGAAAGACCAGCCCGGTGGGAAACGAGGTGTGATAGAGGATGCGCTGCACCGTCTTTGTCAGCAGGGGATAGAGGCTGTCCTCGCCGCCGATCACCAGCGCGATGTCATACAACACCGACATGACATTCTCGCGGTTCAAGCGCTATTCACCCCAGAGGCTGGCGACCAGAGTGGCATTGTGAAACAGCGGATAACCCCATTCCGTGGCGCTGCCGCACTCGCCGAGTGACAGGGCACCGGCGAGCCGTCCCGCAGCGGTCCGCTGTTGCAGCCCCTGCACCTCTGCCTCAGCGGCCTCGATCCCGAGGTGCATGCGCCGGCCGGCACAGTAGAAAAGCAGCAGATCACACCCCTCGACCGGGCCGTAGAGTTCGCTCACTCCCCTGACCAGGGTATCGAGGGTGTGCACCGAGTCGACCTCCGGCGCGCGCAGCAGTGCGAGCACCGCATTGGCGGGCACCTCGCCGACGCAGAACAGCGAACCGTCCTCCTCCAGCGCCACCGGAATGCGCACCACGATCACCCCGTTGGCGCGGACGATGCCGAAGGGGAAGTGCACCGCATACTGGTAGAAGTTCTCCTTGTTGATCTCGACCCCGTACTGCTCGCGGGCCAGCTCCTGGTACACCTCGAAGGCGGGTCGCCAGTCGATCTGCAGGATGCGGTTGCCCTCGGTGGAGGTGGCGGTGAGCATCTGCTCGGGCACGTGGTAGCCGTGCTCGAGGATGGCGCCGCGGTGCGGCTTGAGCAACATCAGCAGCACACCGTTCTGCACCGTGTTGCGGTTATCGAACAGGCAGGGCATGGGCTGGAATGATTCGCTGCCGGCGTTGACCCCCATATAGTGGACGCGGTTGGCGAGGCGCAGATAGAGCTCATCGAGGATGGTACCGATGTTCGGCACCATTGCGTCGAAGAGCATGAACAGGGTGACATCGCCGTCGTCGCCGAGGTGCGGCGTGATGCCGTTGACCAGGGCGTCGAGGGTAACCTGCAGGGCATCGCTCTCCTGCGGCAGTTCGGGAGAAATCAGGGTGAAGGGCTTATGGTCGAAACGCAGCAGCCAGACGCCCCGCTCGAGGAAACCGTCGGCCTCGACAAGGGCCGGAAACAGGGCACCGGCCAGGCTGGCGCCACGATTATTGCAGGCCTGTTGCAGCACGGGTACCGCCGCCTGCTCAGCCTCCGGCAGCATCGCCATCACCCCCATATCGGGGTACTCGGCCTGCCAGCGCGCAAGCAGCTCGTCAACGGCGGTGCTGGTTATCTGCGGCAGGTACTCCATCGCGGATGGGGCTTTCACTGTTACCTCCGTCGGTTATTGTTATCACACTCTGGCGAGATTATGCGGCCCAGTTCAAGCTTAGTGTACCGCGCCGGGATTGGCCTCACGCAAGGTCGCCTCACGGCAGGCAAGCTCTTAGCGCCTGGAGCGGAAAAAATCGCGCAGCAGCCCCCCGCTCTCCTCGGCCAGCACGCCCCCCGTCACCTCACAGCGGTGGTTGAGCTCATTGCTTTGCAGGATGTTGTAGACCGAGCCGGCGGCGCCGGTGCGCGGGTCGGTGGCGGCGAAGACCACCCGCCCGACACGGGCGTGCACGATGGCGCCGGCACACATCGGACAGGGCTCGAGGGTGACGTAGAGCGTGGTACCGGTCAGGCGGTAGTTGTTCAGAGCCTTGCCGCCGGCACGCAGCGCCTGGATTTCGGCATGGGCGGTAGGGTCGTTGTGGCTGATGGGCAGGTTCCACCCCTCGGCGACCAGTTGCCCCTCCTTGACCAGGACCGCGCCGACCGGCACCTCGCCGGCACTTGCCGCACGCAGCGCCAGCGCCAGCGCGTGGCGCATCCAGTGGATATCCGGGGATTCGAGTTCGACAGACATCCGCGTATTGAACCATATTTCACGGGGCAGCCCCATTCTGATTTCACCGCAAAGGCACAGTGACGGCAGACCGGTCGGGGTCCGTCGATAGAAACAAAGGATTCTGCCACAGAGAGCACAGAGATCACGGAGCAAAACCGATCATAAGCGTCCTCCTCTGTGGCCTCTGTGTCCTCTGTGGCAAACGCTTTTTTCTAGCACCGCCATCCATGGCGGCGTTTGCGTCTTTGCGGTGAACGAGTCAGGAGAACCAGCGCAGGAAGGCGGCGGCGGTCAGGGCGGTCACGCCGAGCAGGATGAGCGCGCTCCACAGCGCTTCCTGACGCTGTTCGGACCACGCCCCCTGGTAGCGCAGGAAGGCGGCGGCGCAGAGGATCCCGCCGACGGCGCAGGCCATCTTCACCAGCAGGGCGACAACGGCGATACCGTGGATGTCGGGGAATTGTCCGTACCAGGCATAGCTGATGGCGCCGAAACCGGCGCCGCTGATCCCCTGCAGCAACCAGCCGGCCAGGATAAGCCAGGCCAGCCGGCGCCGCGCCGGGGCGAAGGCGGGCTGCGGCCAGCGGCCGAGGATCGCCCCGCCGACCACCGCCACGGCGCCGAAATTGTGCACCACCTGGGTCAGGGCGTAGGCGAGGCTCTGCAGATCCATGCTACTGCACGGTCACGCTGATGCAGCGCTCCACACCGATGGGGGTGTGGTTTCTGTTCACCACCTTGATGCAGAGTTCGCGCTCCCCCGGAGCGAGAGTGCCGAGGGTGTGACTCCCCTTGAGCTGGCGCAGGATCGCCGTCTCCTCACCGTCGACGTAGAAATGGACATGCTCGCCGTGAGGCCCCGGCACCACCTCGTACTCGACCCGGTTCTGCTCCATCACATCCAGCGTCGCCCCGTCGGCGGGTGAGTAGATGTTGACCGAGGGTTCCGCTGCCATGGCCGTGTCGCCGAGGAGCAGGGCCAGGAACAGGGGGAGGAGCAAACGCATCGTGGATTTCATAACCGCCTCCGGTGCTCACTATGCAAGTGGATAAACTGTAGCAGTCGCTCCAACTCGTGCCAGTCACCCTCCCGGCAACAAAGCAGCGTACATCAGTTGGCCAGCAGGCGTGGGCGGTTCACCAACGACACCAGGACGAAGCTGATCAGCATCAGCAGATACCAGGCGACGACCTTCTGCCAGCCTACCATCGCCCATTCGCCGGTTTGCGACGGATAGATCCAGACCCTGGCATAGGTAGCCAGGTTTTCGGCGATCCAGATAAACAACGCAACCAGGAAAAAACCCAACACCAGCGGCATGCGCCGGTATTCATCCGCTATCCGGAAGGCGATCCAGACACGGCTGAACAACAAAAGGCTGAAAGCGACCAGCCACCACCGAATGTCATACACGTAGTGGTGGCTGAAAAAATTGACGTAAACGAGCAGCGCCAGGAGCACCGTTCCCCAAAGCGGAGGATAACTGGAGAAACGAAACTCGAAGATGCGCCAGATGCGGGCGATATAACTACCCACGGCGCTGTACATAAAACCGGCAAACAGCGGTACATTCCCGATCGCCAGCACTGCATTTCCCGGATAGTGCCAGGAGTTGATCCCGGGCGAGGTCTTGAATATCTCCATTGCCGTGGCCACCAGATGAAACACCACGATAACCAGCGCCTCCCCTGGCGTTTCCAGGCGAAAGCCCAGCAGCAGGAACTGGGTCAACAGAGCAACGACAAACAGAAAGTCATATCGGTAAAGCGATTCGAAGGGATACCATACCTGGGTCAACAGAATAAAGAACAGCAGGATTCCGGCGAACAGACAGGCCCAGGCCTGCTGCAGGCCAAACAGCCAGAATTCATAGGCATAACGTTTGATGGTATCCAAGCCTGTTACCCGCTTCTGATGCAAAGACATTGCAAGGAAAAACTGTAGGAGCCGAGTCCTCTCGGCGAATTTGCCATTCGTTATAATAACAGCTTTTTTCGCCAATCAAGTCTCAGCTAATATCACCTATGGGTTCGGATTGCGGCGTGCCGGCCGGCTGCGGTTAAAATCAGCACTTTTCGCGCTTGATCCGAGCGGGTAAAATCAATGGCACGCAAGAAAGGGAAGGCAAGAAAAGGAAGACAACCATGCAGGCTAAAACACCCGCTTCGCACAACCCGGAGCTGCAGCTGGCGCAGGATTTTGTCCAGCACACCCGCCACAACATTTTCCTGACGGGCAAGGCCGGTACCGGCAAAACCACGTTTTTGCACCATCTCAAGCACAACACGCCCAAGCGCATGATCGTCACAGCGCCTACCGGCGTGGCCGCCATCAACGCCGGCGGCGTCACCCTGCACTCGTTTTTTCAGTTGCCGTTCGGCCCCTATGTGCCGGGCAGTGACCTGCAGCAACGGCGCTTCAGCAAGGAAAAAATCAATATCATCAAGGGGCTCGACCTGCTGGTGATCGATGAAATCAGCATGGTGCGCGCCGATTTGCTGGATGGCGTCGACACGGTGTTGCGCCGCTACAAACATCGCCATCGTCCCTTCGGCGGCGTGCAGTTGTTGATGATCGGCGATCTGCACCAACTCGCGCCGGTGATCAAGGATGACGAATGGCAACTGCTTAAGCCGCATTACGATTCCTGTTATTTTTTCAGCAGCCATGCGCTGAAACAGGCAGACATGATCAGCATCGAACTGAAACACATTTACCGCCAGTCCGATGCGCAATTCATCGAGTTATTGAACCGGGTGCGCGACAACCGGCTGGATGAAGCGGCACTGCAGGCCTTGAACTCGCGCTACCGACCGGATTTTCAGCCCGGCGAGGAGGATGACTACATCACCCTCACCACCCACAACCGCAAGGCCGACCAGATCAATGAACGGCAGTTACAGGGGTTGCCCGCAAAACCCTTCAGCTTTGCCGCGCACATCGACGGTGACTATCCCGAATACAGCTACCCGACCGCCGAAGAACTGACCCTGAAAGCGGGCGCACAGGTGATGTTCGTGCGCAATGACAGTTCTGCGGAAAAACGCTATTTCAACGGCAAGATCGGCAAAATCACCCACATCGACCGGGAGCACATCACGGTGACATGCCCCGATGGGGAGGAGATTCCGGTGGAGCCGGTCACTTGGGAAAACATCAAATACACCCTGGATGAGAAGACCAGGGAGATCACCGAAGAGGTAATCGGCCGCTTCACCCAATTGCCGTTGCGCCTGGCCTGGGCCATCACCATTCACAAAAGCCAGGGACTGACCTTTGAGCGTGCCATCATCGACGCGCAGGCCGCGTTTTCCCACGGCCAGGTCTATGTCGCCCTGAGTCGTTGCAAGACGTTCGAAGGCATGGTGCTGGGCACACCGCTGTCACAAGGCGCCATAAAAACCGACGCCACGGTGGCGCAGTTTGTGGACACCGCCGGCCGGAACCCACCGACACAGGAGCAGCTGACCGGCGCCAGAATCCTCTATCAACAGCAATTGTTGTTGGAGTGTTTCGATTTTCAACCGCTGGCGTTCAGCTTTAAAAACCTCTGCAAGCAGCTGCGTGACAACGGCCACCTCGTCCATTCGTCAGCGCTCGAACCCATGGAGGCCATGGAAAAACAATTCAGCGGAGAGGTCAGCATCGTCGCGGATAAATTCAAACGCCAACTGCAATCATTATTCGAACACGCCGCCGTGCCGGAAGATGACCCCCGGCTGCAGGAACGTGTGCAAAAGGCATCCCGCTACTTCAGCGACAAACTGCAAGCGGGGTTGCTCCCAGTGGCAACCGGCTTTGCTTTCGAGAGCGACAACAAGGAGATCAGAAAACAGCTCAACAAGGCGATCGAATCCTTGCGCCATCAACTCACCGTCAAAACCGCCGCGCTGCAAAGCTGCCACGACAGTTTTGCCACCGGCGCCTACCTGAACGCCCTGGCCCATGCCGAGATCGAATTCAGTTCACCGCCACCCGCCAAAAAACCGGCGGATGACCTCGGCGACCCGGATGTTCAACACCCCCAGCTCTTGCAGGTGCTGAAAGCCTGGCGCGCCGAACAGGCGGCGGCGGAACAGGTGGAGCCTTACCGTATCCTGCACCAGCGGGTCTTGCTGCGGATCGCCGCGCAGCTGCCGGACACACCGGATGCCCTGCGGCAGATCAAGGGTGTGGGCAAGGCCACGGTGGAGAAATATGGCACGCAAGTCGCCGGACTGGTAAGAGACTATTGCCGCGAACATGCCATCGAACCGCTACCGATCCCGGAACCCGCTGCAAAAAACAATGGGAAATGCGACAGCAAACAGATTAGCCATGAACTGTTCCTGCATGGAAAAAGCATACAGGAGATCGCAGACGCCCGGGGGCTGGTCAGAAGCACGATCGAAGGCCACCTCGCCCACTTCGTCGGCCTGGGGGAGCTGGACATCAATGCTATCGTGCCGCAGGAAAAAATAGCGATGATCAAACAGGCGGCCGAGGAGAAAGGTTGGGAAAACCTGGGCCAGATCAAGGAACGGTTGGGGGATGCCTGTTCCTATGGCGAGATCCGGCTGGTACTGGAATCTTTACCCTGAATCGAATCAGTGCAATGACCCTCGGCTTTGCCGAGGGTCATTCAAGAAACAGCGGTAAGAGTTATTCTTCTCCTACTCCCACTCGATAGTGCCCGGCGGCTTGCCGGTGATGTCGTAGACCACGCGGGAGATGCCGTTGATCTCGTTGACGATGCGCCGCGAGACGTGGTCGAGGAAGTCGTAGGGCAGGTGCGCCCAGCGGGCGGTCATGAAGTCGATGGTCTCGACCGCGCGCAGCGCCACCACGTACTCGTAGCGGCGGCCGTCGCCGGTGACGCCGACGGATTTAACCGGCAGGAACACGGCGAAGGCCTGCGAGGTCTTGTGGTAGAGGTCGTTCTTCAGCAGCTCCTCGATGAAGATATGATCGGCCAGGCGCAGGATATCGGCATACTCCTTCTTCACCTCGCCGAGGATGCGCACGCCGAGGCCCGGCCCCGGGAAGGGGTGGCGGTAGACCATGTCGTAGGGCAAGCCGAGCTCGACGCCGAGGCGGCGCACCTCGTCCTTGAACAGCTCGCGCAGCGGCTCGAGCAGCTTGAGGTTCATCCAGTCGGGCAGGCCGCCGACGTTGTGGTGCGACTTGATCAGGTGCGCCTTGCCGGTCTTGGCCCCGGCCGACTCGATCACGTCCGGGTAGATGGTGCCCTGCGCCAGCCACCTGGCGTCCTTGAGCCTGCCCGCCTCCTCCTCGAAGATCTCGACGAACAGGTTGCCGATGATCTTGCGCTTCTTCTCCGGGTCGCTCTCGCCCTTGAGCGCATCGAGGAAGCGCTGCTCGGCATCGACGCGGATGACCTTCACCCCCATGTGCTGGGCGAAGGTGGCCATCACCTGGTCGCCCTCCCGGTAGCGCAGCAGGCCGTTGTCGACGAAGACGCAGGTGAGCTGGTCGCCGATCGCCTTGTGCAGCAGCGCAGCGACCACCGAGGAGTCGACCCCGCCGGAAAGCCCCAGGATCACCTCCTCGCCGCCCACCTGCTCCTGTACCGCCTTGATCGCGTCGTCGATGATGTTGTCCGGGGTCCACAACCCCTCGCAACCGCAGATGGTATGGACGAAGCGCTCGATGATGCGCTGCCCCTGGGTGGTGTGGGTCACCTCGGGGTGAAACTGCACACCGTAGAAGCGGCGTGTCTCGTCGGCCATGCCGGCCACCGGGGCCGAATCGGTGGAGGCCATCAGCACGAAGCCCTCGGGCATCTCGATGACCCGGTCGCCGTGGCTCATCCAGACATCCAGCAGGCCGTAGCCCTCATCACTGACGTGGTCCTCGATCTCCTTGAGCAGCGCGGTGTGGCCGCGGGCGCGCACCTTGGCGTAGCCGTACTCGTGGTGGTCGGCGTTCTCCACCCGGCCGCCGAGCTGCGCCGCCATGGTCTGCATGCCGTAGCAGATGCCGAACACCGGCACCCCGAGCTCGAACACCACCGGCGGGGCGATCGGTGCCTCGGCGGCGGTGGTGCTCTCTGGGCCGCCGGAGAGGATGATGCCGTTGGGGCCGAAGGCACGGATCTCCGCCTCTTCCATGTCGTAGGGGTGCAGCTCGCAGTAGACCCCGGCCTCGCGCACGCGGCGGGCGATGAGCTGGGTGTACTGGGAACCGAAATCGAGGATCAGGATGCGCTGGGCGTGGATATCAGTGGACATGGTATGGTCTCGAAACCCGTGGAAAAGGGGGGATTATACACGGGAGGGCGGAAGAGCGTGAGGGCGTGAGGGCGTGAGGAAAAAACGGTTCAAAGTTCAAGGAGGCGCATTACCGTCCCGGTGATCTGAAACCGAACAAGCGCCCGTAAGCCCTCCGCTCTGTCAGACCGAAGTCCGACCTACCCGGAGCCGCAGCCCTTCCTTGAACCTTGAACCTTGAACCTTGAACCTTAGCCTTCCCTCACCACCTCATGCGTCACCGTGGCAAAACTGCGGAACATGGCGGTCACCCCGCAGTAGCGCTCCTGGGAGAGGTCGATGGCCTTCTCCAGCTTGTCCGCGGGGACATTACCCTTTACATAGTAGGTGATATGAAAGGCGGTAAAGACCTTCGGGTGCTCGTCGCTCTCTTCGGCCCTGACCTCGACCCGAAAGGCCGCCGGCTCGCAGCGCATTTTGGCGAGAATGGAGATGACATCCATCCCGGTGCAGCCGGCCAGTGCGTTCAGCAGCAGCTCTTTGGGGCGAAAGCCAGTGCCATCACCGCCTACCGCCGCAGGCGCATCGAGCACCACCGTGGCCGGCGTCTCCCCTTTGCCGACAAAACCCATTCTCCCCTGCCACTCAACACTTGCGAACATCGCCACTCCCGGTAAACTCCGAACCCTGAAAATAAGAACCGGCACGTGAACTGCGTCACAGCGCCGGCAGGACAATCGTCATCGGAGGTTGTTATTATCCCATGGCCTGTCCAGCACCGAAAAACGAAAAAAAAATTCTCAGGGATATGTAAGGTAGCCACTGGCATCGATGAAACCACACCTCCTGATACCGGCGATACTGACGCTGTTCTCATCCCTTGTCCACGCTGACACCACCGCTACGAATGAGGCCGGACGACAATGGCCTGATAACCGTGTGGAAATTCGCCAGGCCGCCACACCCGACGCTGCGCCAATGGTTCTCCGCGAGGTGTCGCCGCTGCTGGTGCCCCTCGGCGGCGCCGTTCTGCTGCTCCTTGGCGGGATGCTCATCTGGAACCGCCGTCTGCTGCGGGAGAGCCGTGAGCGCAAGCACGTCGAACAGCAGCTGCGCGACAGTGAAGAGGCCTTGACGGAAACCCGGCGGCTCGCCCATATCGGCTGGTGGCAGTGGGACCTGGAAAGCAACCGCATCAGCTGGAGCGACGAGCTCTACAGCATCGTCGGCCTCTCTCGCGAGACGTTTACTCCCTCTCCCGACAACTTCATGACCGTGGTGCATGAGGATGACCGCGCAGCGCTGGGGGAGAAGCTCGACGAGGTGCTCGACGGAAAAAACAACCACTACCTCACTGAGTTTCGCATCGTTCGTCCCGACGGCGAGATCCGCTTCATCAACGCCTTCGGCAAGCTCTACCAGGGTGCGAAGCAGCCCGGGCGCCACTTCGGTGGCGTGCTGCACGACATCACCGAGCAGAAGCGGGCCGAGCTTGCCCTGCGGGAGAAACAGCATACCCTGCAGACCCTGCTGGACAACGCCCCCATCGGCATCTGGCTGCAAAACGGAGAAGGCAGGCTGCTGTTCGTCAACCACGCCTACTGCAGCTCCATCGGCATCAGCGAAGAGCAGTTCCTGTCGGTCCCGCACTATGCGGAGCTGTATGAGAAGGAAGCGGCCGGACGTTGCATGCTGACCGATGCCGAGGCAATGGCCAGCACCACGCCCTGCACCTCGTATGAGACGGTAAGATTCGTCGACGGCAAGATGCATGATCTGGAGATCATCAAGGCACGCCTGACCGATGAGAACGGCGATGTCAGCGGGCTCATCGGCCTGAGCATGGATATCACCGAGAAAAAGCAGGCCGAAGCACGGCTGCGCCACCAGGCCTATTTCGATGACCTCACCGGCCTGCCCAACCGCACCTACCTGATGGAGCAGTTGGGGAAAAGCCTGGCCCAGGCAAGGCGTCACGACTACTTCAACGCCCTGCTGTTCTTCGACCTGGACAACTTCAAGATCATCAATGACACCCTGGGCCACCATACCGGCGATATTCTGCTGAAGGAGATTGGTGAACGGCTGAGGCAAATCGTACGCACGGAGGATACCCCCGCCCGCCTGGGCGGCGATGAGTTCGTGGTTATCGTCAGCGAACTGGGCAGTGACCTGGACATGGCAGTCAGCCACAGCCACCAAATCGCGGAAAAGATGCGCGAGTCCCTCTCCCGGCCGTTCATCCTCGGTGAGCACGAGCACCATCTGACGGTCAGCATCGGCATCAGCATGTATCCGATGGAATCGGGGGAGGACGCCAACGATATCCTCAAGCACGCCGATGCTGCCATGTATCGGGCCAAGGAGACGGGTCGCAACACCATCAGCTTCTTCCTGCCCAGCATGCAAAAGGCCGCCGAGGAGCGACTGAAGCTGCAGAACCTGCTGCGCCACGCCATCAGCCAGGAGCAGATGCACCTGGTGTTCCAGCCGCAGTACGACCAGCACGGCATAATCCGAGGGGCGGAAACCCTGTTGCGCTGGGACCACCCGCAACTGGGCAGTGTCTCCCCCACCCGTTTCATCCCGGTGGCGGAGGAGTCGGGACAGATCCTGGATATCGGCATCTGGGTCCTGCGTGAAGCCTGCCGGCGCCTTCGGCAATGGCAGTCGAAGGGACTGCCGATCGAGACCCTGTCGATCAACGTCAGTCCCCGCCAGTTCCACCAGGAGAATTTCGTTGAACAGGTCAGGACCATCGTCAGCAAGACCGGAGCCGATCCCGCACTGCTGGAATTCGAGCTGACCGAGGGGATCCTTATCGAGAATGCCGAGAATGTCTCGCGCAAGATGCGCGAGCTGAAAGCACTCGGGTTCCGCTTCGCCATCGATGATTTCGGCACCGGCTACTCCTCCCTTGCCTACCTGAAACGGCTACCGCTGGACCGGCTGAAGATCGACCAGTCCTTTGTCCGCGATGTGCTGACCGATACCAGTGACGCCCTCATCGTCGAGACCATCATCGCCATGGCCTCACACCTCAAGCTGGAGGTGATCGCCGAAGGGGTAGAGAATGAGCAGGAGCTGGATTTCCTGCGGGAGAAGGGCTGCTACCACTACCAGGGAAACTATCTTAGCCTGCCGCTGGGCTCTGCCGAGTTCGAGGCATTATTATGCATGCCTCGTGAAGGTGCCGGCGATACCCTGACACCCGAGGGTGAATCCCTCCGCTGAACACAGCCGCATCAACCCGCAACAAGCAAGGAATACGAACAATGAAATACGTCGGTGCACACGTCAGTGCCAGTGGCGGCGTCGAGAACGCGCCGTTGAATGCCGCCAAAATCGGTGCCAGGGCTTTCGCCCTGTTTACCAAAAACCAGCGCCAATGGGTCGCCAAACCCCTGACAGAGGAGAGCATCGCCGGCTTCAGGGAGAACCTGCAACAGGTCGGCATCGCCCCGGAGCAAGTGCTGCCCCACGACAGCTACCTCATCAACCTCGGCCATCCGGAAAAAGAGGCGCTGCAAAAATCGCGCAACGCCTTCCTCGACGAGATGCAGCGCTGCCAGCAACTGGGACTCAAACTGCTCAACTTCCATCCCGGTGCCCATCTCGGCAAGTGCACCGAGGAGGAGAGCCTGGCCATCGTCGCCGACTCCATCAACTGGACCCTGGAGCAGACCGAAGGGGTAACCGCGGTCATCGAGAACACCGCAGGCCAGGGCACCAACCTCGGTTACTGCTTCGAGCACCTGGCGGCAATCATCGACCAGGTCGAGGACAAATCGCGCGTCGGCGTCTGCCTCGATACCTGTCACACCTTCACCGCAGGCTACGACCTGCGCACCGCGCAGGCCTGCAAGGCCACCTTCGCCGAGTTCGAGCGCATCGTCGGCTTTAACTACCTGTGCGGCATGCACCTCAACGACTCCAAGCCGGATCTCGGCTCGCGGGTCGACCGCCATGACAGCCTGGGCAAGGGCAAGCTGGGGCTGGAGGTGTTCCGCTACATCATGAACGATGCGCGCTTCGAGGATATCCCGATGGTACTGGAGACCATCGACGATACCCTCTGGCCCGAGGAGATCGCCCTGCTCTACGGCATGGTTGCAGCGCAATGAAAACAGGCTACTGAATCCACGGAACAACACGAAATACAGATTATTTCGTAGGAGCCCAGTCCCCTGGGCGAATATTCGCCGAGAGGACTCGGCTCCTGCAGCTAATCTGGAGCCATGTCGATAACAGACCGGCATGCTGGCAATGATTTTGTATTTTTCCGTGGCTTCCGTAGCTACAATCGCTTCATCCCCCGCGAGATGAATCAATGAGCTTCAAGGATCACTTCTCCGGCCATTCCGCGCTCTACAGCCGTTATCGCCCGACCTACCCTGCGGCGTTATACCGCTTCCTCGCCGAAGCCAGCCCGTCACGCACCCTTGCCTGGGACTGCGCCACCGGCAGCGGTCAGGCGGCATTGGGCCTTGCCGCACACTTCGAGCGGGTCATCGCCACCGATGCCAGTGCCGCGCAGCTCAAACAGGCCATACCGCATCAGCGGGTCGACTACCTGGCTGCCCCAGCCGAACGGGCACCGCTTGGCGCCCGCCGCGCGGACCTCGTCACCGTGGCCCAGGCACTGCACTGGTTCGACCTCGACGGTTTCTACCGTGAAGTCCGGCGTGTCCTGAAACCGGGGGGAGTGCTCGCGGTATGGAGTTACAACCTGCTGCAGTGCGAACCGGCCATCGACGAAGCACTCAACCGCTTTTACGCCGCTACTGTCGGCCCGTGGTGGCCGCCGGAGCGGATACATATCGAAAACGGGTATCGCGACCTGCCCTTTCCGTTCATCGAGGAGAAACATCCCGCCTTTGCGATGCAGGCCGAGTGGTCGCTGCCGCAGTTGCTCGGCTACCTGCGCACCTGGTCGGCGGTGCAGCGCTACCAGGCGGAACGGGGCAGCGACCCGGTCACCCGCCTCGAACCCGAGCTAGCAGCACTGTGGGGCGATCCCGATCAGCGGCGCACCATCCGCTGGCCGCTCTCGCTGCGCTGGGGAAGACGGCCGTAGCAGAGAGCCGCGAAAACAGCGGAAAAATATTGAAATTGAATTGCCGGGTTAGTAACTACTCTCCCTGTTTGCATTTCTCATGGCGTGCACGGCACGCCCTATGCACCCCACACATTGCTCTCGCCAAGAAAGGGCTTGCTTCTCTTTGCGCGCCTGGCGTCTTGGCGAGAGTCCCTTTAGGTTTATCCCGGATCGCGGCAAATATAGGGCGATGAGATGGTCTCCTCCCTCTTCAACAACGGCGTCACATTGCGCCAAGATAGGGAGGAAGAACTTTC
>Ga0068714_10003550_pt1 | contig 18348 bp, 16 predicted proteins | sample MTBNYHSulfiMetaG_FD_62988 | JGI IMG/M metagenome (GOLD analysis project Ga0068714, IMG submission 62988) | Enrichment culture microbial communities from rom New York Harbor, USA that are MTBE-degrading - MTBE-NYH (New York Harbor Sulfidogenic)... | ecosystem: Environmental > Aquatic > Marine >... | reverse complement strand
ATTGAAATCACGCGTGTTGAAAAGGAAAGAACCCGGCGGGAAAAGTTTATTGGTGTTCTTAATGTAAACAATCTTCAGCGGCGCTTCACAGTAGCGGGCAATGCTGAAGACACCGCGGTTAAAAGGCGCCAGCTTGCCATTGCGGCTTCTGGTGCCTTCTGGAAAAATAAACAGATTATGGCCGGCGGCCAGATGCTTTTTGATGCTTTCCAGGTTCTTGATCATGGCCGGACCGAGCATTTCACTGGAGGCAGAAGGGACGTACCCGGATGCCTTGAGGGAGCAGCCGAAAAAAGGAACCTTGAAAAATGTGCTCTTGACAATGGTGCACTGCCGCGGCCAAAGAGAAATGAGCAAAATTGGATCAAGATAAGACAAGTGGTTGCAGATAATAATCGAAGAGCTGGCATCCTGCACTTCCTTCGGAATCTGAAATGAAGTGCGGGGCGCCAGCAGACGCACCATAGCAAAAAAGCCCTTCATATGCATATGGTTCAGATATTGATAGGCGGCAGCCCGCTTGGCGGCAAAAAAATAAGCCGGCATGTAAAACAGGAGAAAAAAAACGACGGCGCTGCCAATAAAGTACACCCATAAAAGAAGCGTAATAATCAAATCTGGTATGCGCTGGATATTTCTGATCAGAGGCATTTTTACCTCAGGCGAATTTTCTAACAAATAAAATGGTATTCACTCCGCCAAAGGCAAAATTTTGAATGGCCATGATATTCACAGGATGCCGGATCATCTTTTGTACATGGTTGATCATCGCACAGCGTTCATCCACCTCTTCCAGATTCAAGGTCGGCGCGATGAAGCCCTCCTGCATCATGTAAAGGGAAAGAATGGTTTCAATACTCCCGCAGGCGGCCATCGTATGCCCCAGATAGCTTTTCAAGCCTACAACATAAGGATGATTGCCGAAAACATTGGCAATGGCCTGCGCCTCGATGATGTCGCCCATCTTCGTTGCCGTCGCATGAGCACTGACCAGATCAATTGCCTCGGCGTTGATCTGCGCGTTTTCCAAGCCCAGTTTGAGTGTATTGCTGATTCCGTTGAGATTGGGCAAAATCATATCGCCGCCATTATTATTGCAGGCAAAGCCAATGATTTCCGCCAGAATATTCGCGCCGCGCTTTTTCGCAAATTCGTATTCTTCCAGCATGACGGCGCCGGCTCCTTCGGCCACCACCAGTCCATCTCGTGCTTTGTCAAACGGACGCGGTGTGCGCTGCGGGTCATCATTAAAGGCCGTCGAACAGGCCAGTAAATTATCAAAAACAGCCACGGTAATGGTATCGTATTCATCGGCGCCGCCGCAGAGCATGGCGTCCTGCATCCCGAACTTGACCGCTTCATAGCCGTAGCCGATCGATTGGCTGCTGGTCGTGCAGGCGGTGCAGGAGGAGACAACCCGACCGGTGATGCCGAACATTTTTGTGATATTCACGGCGGTTGTATGAACCATGGATTTCAAGTAATCCACGGCGCTAATGGTCTGCAGGGCTTTATTGTCTTTGGCTTCAAAAAAAGAGCGGTAAATATTCCACTGGGTAATTGGGCTGCCGTGGATGGAACCGAAGGCCACACCTAATTTACCCGAAGTGATAAATTCCGGCGCCAGACCGGACTCTTCCAGCACTTCCTTAGCCACCTGGCAGGCATAATAAGAGCAGGGAGCCATTGTCTTGCGATGCTGCCTTTGAAATTCATAATTTATCGGGTAGTCCACTGTTCCATAAACTTTGGAGTGAATGAAGCGGCTGAGCAAGGCTTCTTCCCTTAAAGGCTTTATCCCAGAAACGCCATTTTGCAGACTCTGCACAATGGAATCTTTTCCATGACCGATGGGAGTTATGGCCGAAGCGGCCGTGATGACTACTCTACGTTCCATAAATTTTTAGGTCGCCGGCGCAGCGGCCCTTGTCTGCGCAATTTTCTCTATATATTCACATATATGGTTTATTGTCCGAATCTCCATCGCCTGCTTCTTCTCTTCCTGGGAAAGCTCGGAACCCAGGAAATTCTCTATTTCCAAGAGAAGCTCAATTGCATCTATACTGTCAAAACCATAAACTTCCCGCAGATTGTCATCCATCCCGGGGTTTTCTATTTCAAACTCCCGGTGTAAAATATTTTTCACTTCCTGCTCTATTTCCTGACGTGTCATGACCGGTTACTTACCTCTGATTTACTTTTTTATTTTGTTAGCAGATATTTTCACATTTTTCTAGAGTTTTTAAAATTGTTAGGCGCTAAGTGTTTTCTTGAAGAGCTTGTTCAAAGCGTTCGGCACCAGCAATTTTTCTTGCCGCGTCATACGATCCGAGCATGCTGCCCAAAATGCCGGACGCAACGGCGTTTTGTCCTGCCAGGTAAAGCCCGGACAGCGGAATATTGGTCAAAGAAGCGATCCTGAGCAACTGGCCGGTCGATCTCATTAGACCATAGCAGGAGCCTTCCGGACAATTCACATAATCGCGAAGCGTCAAAGGTGTATAAGCATCCACGATTTCGGCGCCTTTAAGTTTTCCAAAAATCCGGGCGGCATTTTGCAAAAGATCGTGGGCGATGCTCATTTTTTTTTCTTCGTAATCGGGACCGCGCCGGCCGGTGTTTGTGCCTTCCCATTTGCTCCATTCCTGATATAAAGATTTCGTAATGATCGAAAGCAAGTTGCGGCCCTGATTATTGCCCCGGCACAACTGGTAAAACTCCCCCCTGTTCATTACTCCCTCTTCGTCCGTCTGCATGGCGTAAATATTGTGTGTCAGCTCACAATGCGCCTGGGCATCGACACTGACTTGCGCGGCGACGACACTTTCGGTCTCCTGCAAACCTTTTAAGCGGCGTCGGTAAGATTCTTTTATTGCGGCGGGATCCATAAGCGCCAGCAGCACCTTGGGGTGAATCGCCGCTACCACTGCGTCTGCCGTCAAAAAGTCGCTTGATTTCAATTGTAAGCCGACCACTTGGGCCCCTTTCAATAATATCTTCGCTGCACCGTTATTCAAAATCAGCTTTCCCCCCAATTCCGAAAAGCGCTGCGCAAAAACGCCAGCCATTTTGCTGCCACTCTCCTTTAAGCGCCAGCTGGAAAACAAATAACCGGCAATGACCATATAATAGAAAAATATCGGACACTCAGTCAAAGGGATACCGATGACTGTGCGGGCCGGCACAGCCAGAACATTGCGCAGACCGCTCGAGATATGGAGCCTCTTTAAATATTCACCCATAGAACTGAAATAATCAATATTGCTGAACATACCGCCCGGATTGATAAGGAAGGAAGGATTCAGCATCCAGCCGGCAATTTCGCGTAGTGTCTGCATGATGATGTCAATTGCTTGTTTATCCCGAGGGAAGGCGGCTCTTAAATTTGCTTCAAAGGCGTCAATACCAACCGGAAAATCAAACACAAAATTTTCCAGCACATAGCGGTCAATGACGCCATCCTGCCCCATCCTTTCGAATAGATCATCAACCCTGATCCCCAAAAAATGAAAAATGCGCCCTAGGGGTTCGTTTTCACCTAAGGCTCCGACATAGTGGACACCGACGGGGCAATCCATGTCCGCCCGCCGATAGGAGCGCATTAACCCGCCGGCTAAAGGATTTTTCTCCACCACGGTCACGTTGTAACCCAAAAGCAAGAGGATAATGCCCGCACTCAAACCGCCGATACCCGAACCAATAATGACGATATTTTTGCCGATGGCTTGATTTTTCATTTAACGTCGCCTTCCGCATCCTCCTTTAGCAATTCACTTTCTACCGGCTCCATCTCCAGCAGCGTCATGGTCAGGGCATAATTAAACCTTTCCTGCGCCGTAAGCTCAATGTGCTGATAAATATTTCCTTTTGTCCTGTCTAATTTAATTTGTCGCTTCAAGATGCCTGTGCTTGAATATTTATTAATCTCAATTTTCTCTGCTATCCCGGCCCTGACGTCAATCCAATTGCCGCCTTCATCCCGGTAGCGGCAAATCTCCGTTCCGTCCTCCAAAGTTCCCCCAGCCAGCATTTTGCCTCCCGGGGCAAAAAAGATCAGTTTGATGTCGTCAATCATGTTTTGGGCAAAATCAAGGGAATCAAAAGGGGGCAGCGCCCTGAACACCTTCAGGCTTGGAGCGGCTTGAGCTTCAAATAGTACGACACCCTCCGCCGTCAAAATTGCACAGGAAATAAAGCGCGTGGCCGGATCAGCCAGAGTCACACCAATAACTGCGCCTCTTGGCTCTTTCCCCATCTTCATTTCGATGGCGTGGATCAGCCGCAACGGCTTTTTCAAGAAGGGTGACGGACAGTCCGAATGTTGCTCCCCGCTGAGATAAGCCGGTTTTTTGATCGCCGGCAGGCCTCCACAGGAGGAAAGCAACAAAATCAGGAAAATTAAAAACGGCGCCATTTTCATTTTATTTCCTGAAACAATGAGCCGCTGATAGCCTTATTAATTTCAACTTGCCGGAAATCAATAATCGTGGCTGCATTCTCACTTTCTATAATTTTGACGGATTTGATCGCCATTGTATTTTTAGCGATTGTTATTTCTATTTTTTCCATCATGCCGGCCATATTTTTATCGACGGGGACCAGGGTAATCATTACATTTACCCCTTTTTTTAATGATGCCTGAAAAGAAGGATTACGGTTGAACTTGCCGCCCAGCCAGTTGGAAATTTCCCCCAAAACAATGGACATAGCCTGCACGCTGCCTGATTTATCTTCGACCATTTTGCCGCCGGACATCAGATAACGTCTGGCCTCACCTTTATTAAAGACTACTACGCTTTTCAGCGGCTTCAAATACTCCCAGCGGATCGCATCTGGTGCAACATAAAAAAACCGGCCTTCCGAAATCAGCGGTTTTGACAATATTTTCAGCTGTTTTTTTTGCACAAAAAGCGCCTGCAGTGTTTTTATTTTAGCCGCATCACTACGTAATTGTTCAAAATCAGCCGCCCGCGCCCAACCAGGCAACAGTAAAACGAAAACAATCATGATTATCAGCAAATATTTTTTAACCACTTTTTCCCCTGCTTTGCGCAATTTAAAATCCGTTTCAAACGAAAATATTTTATTTCAATTAAGCAGGCAGCTGTATATGTTATATTATTTGGCTGATTTATTTTTTATTTGCTGCCTCTGATTTTTTCCTTGTCACCGAACCGTTGCAGCTTATTTTTGCCGGTCTTCGAAAGGAACAGGAACTGTAGTGTTTGGGGAAATTACATTAAAGCTACGGATAACGCAATATAATTGATTGTTTATTCATGCCCGAAAAATATGAGATTATTTAATAATTGCCTGTTTTTCGGTATTTTTCGCGCAAATATTTGCTTGTAAAGGCAGCAAATATTCGTTAATAAATGCAAAATATTACGAAATCTAAAGATTCGGCCGGCCTTGACAATTCAGCCAGGCCGGTTTTTAATTTACTTTGAATCAAAGAAGAGATCTGCAATAAAGAGGACACAAAGAGAAAGAGAAACAATGACTGACTCGAAAGAAACCAGCGCCATGCTTAAAGAAACCAAGGCTCAACTTCAGTCCCTCATGGAAACAATGACGGAAGGAATTATCTTTCTGGATAAAACACAAAAGATAACTTGCATCAATTCTGCGTTGGAAAGAATGTTGGGTATCGGCCGCAATAAAATTGTAGGCAGTTACTTTAGGGACGTCCGCTGGCGCTTTATGCTGCTGGACGGGGAAAAGGTTCGTGAGGACGATTTAATATTTGATGAAATTCTGGAAAGAGGACAGACTTTTTACGCAAAAGAATATATCTGGGAAATTTACGGCGGCAAACGATTCATCCTTTCCATTAATGCGGCGCCCTGTGTTGATGAAAATAATAACATTATAGGGGCTCTGGCCGTAATGACTGATATTACTGAACGTCAGCGGATTAAAGATGAGGCGCAAGAAATTAAGGAGGTCTACGAAAGGCTTACCCGTTATGCAGATGAAGCGATATTTCGACTGCAGGCCGAAAATCGTAAGGTTATCTATATCAACGAAGCCGCCGAAAAAATTCTTGGTTATTCTCTGGCCGACTTTCTGTCCAAACCGGATCTCCCTGTCAAGTCCATTCTGCCTGAATACTATCCCATCTTCACTAAAGCATTTAAAGAATTGGAAGAAGGCCGGAATGTAGTAAGAGATATGGTTTTGGGAATTAAAACTAAAGAAGGTCGGACGGTAATGATGGAGTTTACGACAATTGCTGTCCGGGACAAAAACAATAATATTAATTATTACGAAGCATTAGGACGTGATATAACTGTCCGCCGTTTTCTGGAACAGGAACTGGCCAAATCACAAAAGCTGGAATCCATTGGCTTGCTGGCCGGCGGCATCGCTCATGATTTCAATAACATTTTGACCGTTATTCTTGGCCTGCTGGGTCTGGCCAAGATGGATACGCAACCGTCCAGTTCCCTTTACGAGAAACTGAATCAAGCTGAAGACCATTGCCTGAAAGCTAAATCGCTTACCCACCGTTTGCTCACCTATTCCCGCAGCGGCAGTCTTGTGCGCAAAACTGCTTCCATCGGTAAAATATTGCGGGAAGCAACAAATTTTGCACTGTCCGGCAAAAATGCCAAATGTAAATTCAATATTGCAGACGGCCTCTGGTCAGCCCAAATCAACGAAGGGCAAATGCATCAGGTGGTTCATTATCTGGTTATAAACGCTGTGGAAGCAATGCCGGACGGCGGGATCATTGAAATCGATGCCCAAAATGCAACCCTGGCCGGCAATCAGGTCCCCCCGCTTCCTGCCGGCAACTACATCAAATGGCATGTTAAAGATCATGGTATGGGAATTCCGAAAGAACACATGCAAAAGTTGTTTGATCCCTATTTTACAACCAAACAAATGGGTAATATCAAGGGGATGGGATTGGGACTGGCTATTTGCTATTCGATTATCAAAAGCCACGAAGGTTTGATCAGTGTCGAATCTGAACCCGGCTACGGAACTACTTTTACTGTTTATATACCGGCTTTAGCTGAAGAAAGCATGGAAAATAAACCTGAGAGTGAAGAAGAAACACAGTTCGTCCAAAAGCATCGAATACTTTTAATTGATGATGAAAAAATTCTTCTGGACGTTACCAGCAGTATGCTGGATCATCTTGGTTATGAAGTTACCACTGCAGAAAACCATAAAGAAGCATTGAACATTTACCGCGAAGCCAAAGATACCGGTCGGCCTTTTTCTCTGATCATCATGGATTTAACCATGCGCGATAATGAAGGGGGAGATACGGCTATTCGCAAGTGGTCGGCGCTTTACCCGGAAGTTAAAGCCGTTATTTCCAGCGGCTATGCCAATGATCCGGTAATTGAAGATTATGAAAAATATGGATTTGTTGGTGCCATGATTAAACCTTACACGCTGATCGAATTAAAGAAAACATTGGAAAAAATATTATCAGCCAGGTGAATCTGTTTTACAATGCAATCAACGAATCGACCTGTTTAAACATAAAACTTGACTGATTAGTAAAAATTTTAAAGGCTTGAGGCCGGTTTATGGGCATTTTTATCATTTCAAACAGGCCAGAGACCGGACAGTGAATTTTTACCTGCAGGTTTCATGGATGTTGGATGTATCGCCGATTTTATGAAGGGGGGATGATGGGAGAAGGAATTTGTGACTACACAAAAAGCATTATTGATTTAAGACGGCATATGTGGATGGCCGGTGTCGAAGTGGAGCTGCGACGCCTCATCTGGCAAATCGCCGTCGTCGGAAAATATATTTCTGCAAAGATTCACGAAGCCAATCGCAAACTGGCCGGTTTTAAAAATATTTACGGCGAGGATCAGCTTTCGCTGGATCGCAGCACGGATGAAATTTTAAAAAACCAACTGCAATTCTCCGGTTTTGTCCGTGAATATGCATCCGAAGAACACGATACGATCATCAAAATTGGCACCGGCAGTGAAAAATACATCGTTACTGCCGATCCGCTTGACGGTTCATCGCTGGTTGAAACTAATCTTGCCATCGGTACGATCATCGGCATCCATAAAGAATCTATTTTCGATACCGGTAAAAATACAATGGTTGCCGCACTCTATATTACTTACGGGCCCCTGATCACGATGGTTTATTCGGCAGGAAAAGGAACACACGAGTTTGTCCTCAACCGGGAGGGAGAATATGTTTTAGCCCAGGAAGATATTCAACTAAAACCAAAGGGTAATATCTTTTCGCCCGGGGGAATCCGCCGCGACTGGCTGCCGGAACATGCGCGATTTATCGCCAAGTTGGAAGAAGAAGGCTATAAACTGCGTTACAGTGGCGGGCTTGTTCCCGACATCAATCAATTGCTGATTAAAAAAGGAGGTATTTTCACTTACCCGGCACTGCAGAAAGCTCCCCGCGGGAAATTACGGCTGCTGTTTGAATTGCAGCCCATGGCTTTTATCATGGAACAAGCCGGTGGTCGGGCAACTGACGGCCGGGAAGATATTCTATCTTTAAAAGTTGAAACTCTCGATCAGCTAGCGCCGATTTACATCGGCAGTATCGCCGAAATTCAGATGGCCGAACAATTTTTGCCAAAGAAAAAATGAACTAAAGGAGTTTTATGATTTCTCAAAACAAAGAACAATTAAAAAAGGAATGCGCATCAGTTATCCGGTTAGAAGATAAAGATATCCGAATCCTCGATAAAGTAAAACTGAAAACAGAACTGATTGATGACCTGGTTTATACAGCAGTATTCAGCCCCGATGAGGCCACGCGGGAGGCTGCCTGTTGGATTATCCGCCGCACAGCGGCTGCACTGGGAATCATGCCCGCTTCCATTCAACCGCTATATGAAGCAATGGGACGCGGTGAGGTAAAAGGGTTTACCGTACCGGCCATCAATATCAGAGGTCTCACTTACGATACTGCGCAGGCGGTATTCCGCGCCGCCATGAAAGGCGAGGTTGGTCCTTTCATCTTTGAAATTGCCCGCACGGAAATAGATTATACCTTGCAGAGGCCTTGGGAATACGCATGCACCATTGAGGCAGCGGCCATCAAAACCGGTTATACTGGGCCGCTTTTTTTGCAGGGAGATCATTTTCAGGTCAATGCCAAAAAGTACAACACCGATCCCGTCCAAGAAATGCAGACGGTAAAAAATCTGATCTGGGAAGCAATTGAAGCCGGCTTCTACAATATTGATATTGACACCTCGACGCTGGTGGATTTGACGAAAAAGACAGTAAAAGAGCAGCAAAAAACAAATTATCGTTTGTGCGCTGAACTAACCATCATGATCAGGGATTTGGAACCGCCGGGAATTACCATTTCCGTCGGCGGAGAAATCGGCGAAGTCGGTGGGAAAAACAGCACAGTCGAAGAACTGCAGGCCTTCATGGATGGCTACCTGGAAGAACTTAAAAAGGACAATGAGAAGCTCAAGCCGATCAGCAAAATCAGTGTCCAGACCGGGACCACGCACGGAGGAGTACCCTTGGCCGACGGCAGCATAGCAAAAGTTAAACTGGATTTTGCCGTGCTCGAAAAATTATCGGAAGTCGCACGCCGTAAGTACGGACTGGCCGGCGCGGTTCAGCACGGAGCATCCACTTTGCCGGAGGAAGCTTTTGATAAATTTCCGACTGTCGGCACCGCCGAAATCCATCTGGCCACCGGTTTCCAGAATATAATTTACGACAGCCCGCATTTCCCGCCGGAAATGAAGGAGGGAATTTACCGTTATCTGAAAAATAATTTCCGGAACGAATGGAAAGATAAAGAAACCGAAGAGCAATTTCTCTACAAAACCCGCAAAAAAGGCTTCGGCCCTTTCAAATTGGAAATATGGAATTTACCGGCGGATATTCGTCATCAGTTGAGTCAGGAACTGGAAAAACAACTGTCGTTTTTATTCGGCAGGTTAAATGCTGATTCCACCAAACTGGTCATGCAAAAATATGTTCCTTTAATTGATGTACCATTAGAGCCGCCGGCGGCTTTAAAGAGTTGAAATGAAAAACTTATGAAAGCTCTGATCATTGACGCTCTGACCAAGATTAAAGAAAACAGACAACCGCTGAAAATTGCTGAAGTGCCGGAGCCGGTCATCCAGGACAGAGAAATACTGCTGAAAGTTTTGGCTTGCGGTGTTTGCCATACCGAAATCGATGAAATTGAAGGCAGAACACCTCCCCCTTTGCTGCCTTGTATTCCCGGCCATCAAATAGTCGGCCGCATCGTGCAACAAGGCAAGGAAGCAACCAAGTTTGCCCCGGGAACAAGGGTGGGAATCGGCTGGATTAATTCCGCCTGCGGCCATTGTGAGGCTTGTCTTTCCGGCAGAGAAAACCTGTGCGATAAGTTCCAGGCAACCGGACGGGACGTGCCGGGCGGTTATGCCGAATATACCAAGGTAAATGAAAATTTTGCTTTTGCTATTCCGGATATTTTTACCGACGGCCAGGCTGCGCCTTTATTATGCGCGGGAGCAATCGGTTATCGTTCCCTGCGCCTGACGAATTTAATCAACGGACAGCATTTGGGGCTGGTTGGGTTCGGCTCTTCCGCCCATCTGGTTTTGAAAATGGTTCGCCACCGCTATCCCCAAACGGATGTTTTTGTGTTCGCCCGCAGCGAGCGGGAGCGGAACTTCGCTCTTTCTCTGGGCGCTGTTTGGGCGGGCGATATTAGTGCAGTCGCGCCTCGGAAACTTCACGCCATCATTGATACAACACCGGTTTGGAAACCAATTGTGGAAGCATTAAAAAATCTGACCCCCGCCGGTAGGCTGGTCATAAATGCCATCCGCAAAGAAGAAATTGACAAAGACTATCTTCTAAAACTTGATTACTCGCAGCACCTCTGGCTGGAAAAAGAAATAAAGAGCGTGGCCAACGTCACGCGGAAAGACATCGAAGAATCTTTAATGCTGGCCGCGCAAATGCCATTGCTGCCGGAAATTCAGGAATATCCGCTGGCGGAAGCCAACCGTGCACTTGTGGAGTTGAAAGATGGAAAAATTCGGGGCGCCAAAGTGCTGAAAATCGCTTGACTTTTTCAGTCGCTGCTGCCGGCTGCCATACGGCGTTCGGCTGCCGCCTGGTTATTTCATTGCCAGGTAGTAAAGAAGATATAATCAGTCACTGTAAAAGCTGATCTGATCAATCCACATTGATCCCGCAGTGCTTTTATTTCTGCCACTGGCCAGCCTGAACTGGATTTCTTCCAGCCGATTGGGGCGTATAATTTGATCCCCCGGTGCTGCCCCCTGCTTTTTGGCCCCTCTTTTTATCCAGCCCCGGGCAATAAGAAGCTCGCCGAAGGAAATGAGCACTTTTTTCCAATTTTGATCAATTTCAAAAAGCCCTGTCCATAAATCCATTTTCTGCAGGTCGTCGGGTTGTGAGGTTAAAACATAAAATTGGCCGAGGAGGTCATCCGTTCCTCTTGCATAAAACTCAACACCATTGTAGAGCGTCAAGTCCCTTTTTTTCCGATTGATGGTTTTCGCATGGGAATCCTTCCCCGTTTCCCCGGAAAAATCAAAATCGATCCGGATGGCACCGGAAGACCCCTCTGCTCCCTGAGCGGAATCAAGGTAAACGCCATAACCGCCTTTTTTGCCTTTTTTCTCGCCTTTGGTCTCCAATTTAACAACCCAGGACGGCTCAAGACGCAATTTTTCAAAGTTTTCGGCAAGGGACCAGCATCGCGCATTTGCGCCGGTTTAAAGAGTCTGTCCCGCAACAAATGGCGGAAAGAGCCTGTCCGGTGCGAACATTGATGATTCTCAAATTAATATCCCATTCATCCTGCAGCTCGATCAGGGAACCGGTTAGAATCAGATCGGCAATCAGCAGTTTCCGGCTACTTTATCATCCGTCGGCCTGGTTATACCGCTTAAGCTAAGCTGAATTTCGTTCATGATGGATTGCAATTTAGATCTTTCCAGCACAATGAATTGTCCCGTATCGATCAGCGCGGAGGTCAATCCCTCCAGCACCACTTTTCCCTTTTCCTCCCGGCCACGGCTTGACACATCAAAATCGACCACGGCAATGGTCTTTTTGGGCACCTGCAGTGAAACCTTGCGTCCAGCGGGACAGGCGGCCCCGGCAGAAGAAAAAACAAGTTTAACGGAATTCCCCCTCACTTCTGTTACTTTAGCTTCTCTCCCGTCGACCATTATTTTTGTTTCTTCCAGCAGATAGCTTTTCTGAACGACCTGGCGTTTTATATTTGCTACTGTCGTGGCGGCTGTCTGCGGAAAATCAGGTATTTGTGCCGTCATGATAAGCTCTGTCGGGGAACAGGTGATCACTGTTCCTTCGCCGGCAAAGAGTTTAACCGGTTGGGTGGTTTCTTTTTCTGTTGTTGCGACGCAAGCTGATAAGGTAATCAGGCAAAAGGTCGAAAAGATGAATTTTTTGAAATTCACATATCCGCCCAGAGGCATTATCAGATTAACATTTGAAAAGTATATAAAAATAACTTGAGGATAAGTCAATGAAAAACTCGGCTTCGAATTATCTCAAGTCAAATGTTACCAAAAGAAGGTTTGAAAACAGAGGTTGATATATGAGTTCCCAAGCCAAAGAAGAGTATTCCGAGGCTCTTTATAAGCTAAATCTTGTAGGTAACGTCCTTATTTTTCAAGATCGATTTTGGGGAATATCTATATTTTGTGCAAATTAAACTCAAAAAAACCTTCAGGTTTGTGACCTTTTACAACGGAAAACCATATCCTGCCGCTACCAGCCTCGAAATAATATCCCAGGTCCTTAGGAGTTATTTCAAAGGTCATTTAATAATTAGACATGAGCAATATGAGGAAACATCAAACGCCACGAAATTTCGGTGAGCGTTTCTCTGTCATAGCCAAAATGCCTTCCTTGGCATCCTCGGTTGTCCAGGTATGAGCCTGATATTGTGATTCAATCTCAATTGCCGCATCAAGCAGGTCGGCATCGTCTTTATAGAGAGCACGCTTTGCAAGTCGTACAGCGATGGGCGCGTTTGCCGCAATCTCACTTGCCAGTGACAACGATTCTGCGAGAACATACTCTGCTGGTGTAACGCGATTTACCAAGCCCAGGGCGAATGCTTCTTGTCCGGTATAAATTTTTCCTGTAAAAATGACCTCACAAGCTTTTGCCATACCGATGATACGCGGTGTTGTGTAAGTACCCGCCATGCCCGGATGTATGCCGAGGCGGACAAAGTTGAGGCCCATCCGCGCATCTGTTGCGGCAATACGCATGTCGCAAGCCAACGCGATGCAGAGGCCTGCACCAAAGGCATAACCGTTAATTGCTGCAATAGTGGGAATTTCTAGTTGCCGTAAAGCGAGGAAGCGTTTATAAAAAGATTTTGGCGGTTCAGCTCTCCCCCCGCTTTTAGCACTGCTCTGGAGACTGCCCTTGGCGCCACCCGAGCAGAAGGCCCGTCCGGCGCCTGTAAGGATAAGTACTCTTACTTTATGGTCTTTATTCAGCTCCACCACCAGCCTGGTAATTTCATCGCCCATTTCTGGAGTCAAAGCATTCAGGCTTTCCGGGCGATTAAGCGTTAAGATTACTATTCCATCTTTTTCATCAACAAGAATATTTTTGTATGTAGTCATTGTGAATACCTTATAGATAATTCCTTTCTTATTTTAATACCAGCGGCATGGGTAAAACTTGATATTTTATCATAATTTCATATTACAACACTACTGTCCGGAATAACCGGTATTTAATATTTGTAAAGAGTTAACATTTTTTAAGAAAGATACCATTTATGCTTGTCCTCGACTTGAAAACACATAACGGAATCTGCGAGACTTCCCGAAGATTTATTCAGGGAAGAAGCGCTTATGTATACAGGTCCGCTTGTGTTTACCCAAATTATGGATTTCATGCCGCTAAAAACCTTTCAGCGTTGTGTTGCGCGGTATCAGGGCAACTTCAGTGTGAAGCATTTCACCTGCATGGATCAGTTACGCACCATGGCTTTCGCACAGCTGGCCTATCGGGAGAGCTTGCGGGACATCGAAGTCTGTCTCCGGGCGCAAAACAACAAGCTCTATCACATGGGCATTCGCAGCCGAGTTTCCCGCAGCACTCTTGCGGAAGCGAACGAGACACGGGACTGGCACATCTATTCCGATTTTGCTCATCATCTGATCGGTACCGCCAGAAAGCTCTATTGCAAAGAATCGTTAGCCGTGGACCTCGACAATACAGTTTATGCCTTGGATGCCACAACGATCGACCATGTGTCTCTCCCTCTTCCCCTGGGCATACTTCCGGGAGACCAAGGGGGCAGTTCGTCTTCATACCCTGTTGGATCTGCGAGGCAATATACCAAGCTTTATCTACATCTCCGACGGAATATTCCACGAAGTCAACACTCTGGATTTAATCCCTCTGGAAGCCGGTGCATTCTACATTATGGATCGCGGCTTCACGGATTTCACCAGACTGCACGCTGTTGCCCAGGCCTCTTCTTTTTTCGTGATCCGAGCCAAGTCGAATCTCAAGTTCCGCAGACTCTATTCTCATCCAGTGGACAAATCCAAGGGAGTTGTGTGCGATCAATCCATTTTGTTAACCGTCCCGAAGTCAGCCGGAGATTATCCGGACAAACTTCGTCGCGTGAGATATTACGACATCGAAACCGACAAAACTCTGATGTTTCTGACCAACAACTTTCTGCTGCCCGCAATCACAATCGCAAAACTCTACAAACAACGATGGCAGGTCGAACTCTTTTTCAAGTGGATAAAGCAGAACCTGCGAATCAAGAGTTTTTACGGAACTTCAGAGAACGCTGTCAAGACCCAAATCTGGATTGCCGTTTCCGTCTATCTGATCGTCGCTATCATAAAAAAGAGACTGAATCTCCAAGAAAGTCTCTACACAATTTTACAGGTGCTGAGCGTTTCTTTATTTGAAAGAACATCGATATTTCAGTTACTTACGTTTTATGATTACACGAACAATATGGTCAAGAACGATAACCAGTTAAACATATTCACGGATTATTCCGGACAGTAGTGATATTATAATTAAGATATATGCCACATCCATCAACATAAAAAATACCTCTTTGTTCACTAAAGCTCATCTCGCCACTTTTAGCAGGTATTATTACGCTATCTTTAATTGCATACCACCCCTTTGACAATCAGATTAAATAGTTTAGCCATATTTAAATTTGACGGTTCAATCCATTTCATATTCCCATGACGTCAGCAATTTTACGCCGTTGTATCCAAGAATCACCAAATTCGAATTCCGCAACTTTCGCCTGGCGATAGAAGATGTGCAGATCATGCTCATCGGTAAAGCCAATCCCACCGTGCAATTGATGCGCAATCTTGGTTATATTTTTAAATGCATCGCTGCACCAGGCTTTGGACATGGCCACTTCCTTTTCGCAAACATTGCCCTCACTTAGGAGAGAGGCCGCTTGGTAGGTAAGCAAACGTGATGCATCCGTAAGCGTTGCCATCTCCGCGCAGTAATGCTGGACCGCTTGAAGTACTCCCAATGGCTTCCCAAATTGAATCCGCTGTTTCATATATTCCACGGTCATCTCTAAGACTCTTTCCATTCCACCCAGCATCTCGGCACATTTAATAACAATAGCTTTCGGCATTATTTTATTGAGCAACGCCGCCCCTTGTCCAATGCCCCCGATAATATCCTTCTCCGAAGCTTTTACATCCTGAAAAGAAACGGCAAACCTCTTTTCCCACCCCATGGTTTCCAGAAGAGTATTTCTCAGACCCACAGATTTGGTGCCTATTTTGAATAGAGTCGGTCCCTTAACTTTAGCACTGTCGACATCAACACAAATGATTATTTCATCTGCAACATGGGCATAAGGAACCAGGAGGCGGGTTGCGTTGAGGAAATAATTGCCGTTATTTTCTTTAGCCTTGAATGCTGGCGCCGCCCAATCATCATGTCCCTGTTCATCCATCAGCGCCAGGGTTAAGATTTTCTTACCCTGGATGATTGTCGGCAAATAGGCTTTTTTTAAACCATCATCACCGGTTTCATTTATAAGCAACCCCGAGAACACGGCACTGGTATAGAATGGACTGGCCAATCCTGATTTTCCAATTTCTTCAAAAAGACAGCAGATATCAAAAATACTCATCCCACTACCACCATATTGCTCATCATAAATAAGTCCGAACCAGCCCAGTTCGGCCATTTCCTTCCATAATGATTCTGAATACCCTCTATCTTCTTTATTTAGGTCTTTGATCAATGCACCTTTAACCTTCGCACTTAGAAAACGGGCAGCGCTTTCCTTGAGCATTCTGGTTTCACCATTTATAAAAAATTCCATCTTATTTATTTCCTTTCCATCTTAAAGATAGCTTTTGTTATTATCTGGGCAGACCCAATTTTCTCTGGGCAATGATGTTTTTCAATACTTCCGTACTACCACCTTGTAATGTATAACTTGGCGTCCATAGGTAACATTGCCCAAGGTCTCCTTCCATCGGAGCCCAGGGCAACGATCCGGTAATTTGACTCAGGGAACCAAACGCCCTGGTGGCCACTTCTGTCAGGTGTTGTTCATATTGATTGCAGAACATTTTAGACATTGCCGCTTCACCTGTGGGTTTTTTGCCCTGGTCAATAATCCAAGAAGTATAATAAACAAGTAAACGACCGATGTTGAATTCTGTTTCCAGTTGGGCTACCTGATCTCGAATCCATTCATAGAATGATCCTGGATTTTTCTCTTTCATTTCTTTTACATGGTGTTTCAGGCTCATAAATACATGATGATTTTGCAGAAGCCTGTCAAAACCGGAACGTTCATAATCAAGCTGAGCCATGATTTGTTTAAATCCATCCCCCTCTTCCCCCACGAGATATTTCTTCTCGAGCTTAACATCATCAAAAAATACTTCATTAAAATCATGCTTACCCGCCGAATTAATTATTGGTCGGACAGTTACACCCGGCAGGTGCAACGGCATGATGAATTGGGAACAGCCCAAATGCTTGGGCACCGATTTATCTAATGTTGTGCGGGCCAGTAACCAACCATAGTTAGCCAAGTGTCCTTTTGAGGTCCACGTCTTTTGTCCATTAATGACATAATAATCCCCATCCTCGATAGCAGTGGTCGCTACATTGACCAGATCACATCCGGCATTTGGTTCACTAAAAAGAAGGCAAAATGCCATTTCTTTTTCAGCGGCAACGAATCTGGGCAGGAAATATTCTTTTTGCCATGACGATCCAAATTCGATAATGGCTGGACCAATTTGGCGGTCCGCCAACAGATGATAAGTGACAGGGGCATTCACCAGCATACATTCTTCGACTAAAATGGCTTTCTCCACATAGGTGCGCCCCTGGCCACCATACTCCTTGGGCCAGGTAATTCCGATCCAGCCCTCCTTGGCAAACTTCTTGGAAAATTCCGGATTAAATCCTTCCGATAAGCCGGTACATCTGGTAACAAAGGTACCAGACTCGAGCTCCGCCTGCAAAAAAAAGCGAATTTTCTGGCGAAACTCATTTTGTTCTTCAGTAAATCTGAAATTCATTATTTTTCACCTTTCGATGTCATTACGGCATATCATCTGGTAGAATCTGTTTCAAATATAAGTCATCTGATGACAAGGGTCGTTCCGCATGTAGCCAATTCCTTCTATTTTAAAATAATAAATCAGGACATTTGCTTTTGTCAATTATTCTATTTATTAGAAACCTATAGGATGTCAACCGAGGTCGATATTTTCAAACCTATTTATGAGGCAACAGGAATACGAAAAAATAAGGAGCTTTCAGAAAGACACAAAAAAAGAGGAAGCGCAGGAGGGAGCGCTTCCTCTTTCAGAGGGAACAACGAATCACTTTGGCATTAATAGCATCTACCCATTCTCGTTCCGGGGCCAAAACCGCTGCCACCGGGGCCCCTCACGCCGCAACGTGTTCCAAATCCCGTGCCTTTGCCCCAGCCGGCGTTAACCAGTTTGTCCTGCTGTTCCGGTGTCAAAACTTTGCGAATATTCAGTTTCAGGTCAGTATTCTTGTCCTGCAACTCATTGCGCAGAGTTCTTACCTCTTTCTGAGCGGCTGTGATTTTATCTTTGTCCGGATTAGCATCCAACCAAAGCCGATGCAGGGCAACTGATTTGTCGAATATTTTCTCTCTCAGCGGTCGAACTTCTTTCTGGTAGGCCGTTTGCAGAGCTTCAATTTTTGCCTTTTGTTCTGCCGTCAGATTCAATTCGTCCCAAGCCGCCGTCCGACAATAACCGTCTCCCGGCCCACGACCATAGCCGGATCCTCTGCCCCACTTGCCGCCAAATGCCCAGGCCTGCGCCGT
>Ga0068714_10003549_pt1 | contig 18349 bp, 18 predicted proteins | sample MTBNYHSulfiMetaG_FD_62988 | JGI IMG/M metagenome (GOLD analysis project Ga0068714, IMG submission 62988) | Enrichment culture microbial communities from rom New York Harbor, USA that are MTBE-degrading - MTBE-NYH (New York Harbor Sulfidogenic)... | ecosystem: Environmental > Aquatic > Marine >... | reverse complement strand
GCCACGTCCATGTAATCGATCTGGTCACCCGGCAGGAGCGGGTAGTCGTCCCGCCAGCGGGAGAGAACGAATTCGTTCCGGAATGTCCCGTCGGGATCCAGGGGGGCGTTGGCCTGGGCGACCTTGGCTTCTTCCTCCTCGTTGGCCGTGAGCCACTCCACGTCCTTCGTGACCTTTCCCTGGACAACCTTCCGGTACGGCGTCTCCACGAACCCTAGCTCGTTGATGCGGGCATAGGTCGTGAGGGAGGTGATGAGTCCGATGTTCGGGCCTTCCGGGGTCTCGATGGGGCACATTCTCCCGTAGTGGGAATAGTGCACGTCCCGGACCTCGAAGCCTGCCCGCTCCCGCGTCAAGCCACCGGGCCCCAGGGCCGAGAGACGGCGCTTGTGCGTCATCTCCGCCAGGGGGTTCGTCTGATCCATGAACTGGGACAGCTGGCTCGAGCCAAAGAAGGCCTGGATCACCGCAGACACCGTGCGGGCATTCACCAGGTCATCGATGTTGACCTTCTCCGGGTCCGTGTTGATGGACATCCGCTCCTTCACCAGGCGGGCCATGCGGGACAGACCCACGGAGAGCTGGTTGGCGATGAGCTCCCCCACCGTCCGGACGCGGCGGTTTCCCAGATGGTCGATGTCGTCGGTGAAGCCGGTGCCCTCGCTCAACTCGATGAGGTAACGGAGGATGGCGACAAAGTCTTCGCGACTGAGGACAGTGACGTTCCTCGGCACATCCAGGTGGAGCCTCTGATTGATCTTGTAGCGGCCCACCCTCCCCAGATCATAGCGCTTTGGGTTGAAGAACACCCGCTCCAGGGCCGTCCGGGCCGTGCCGATGTTGGGGGGCTCGCCCGGCCGCAAGAGGGAGTAGATGGCCGAAAGAGCCTGCTCCTCGGAAGAGGTGGGATCCTTCTTGAGGGTGTTCTTGACGATGGGGCTCCCACCGCGGAGGGTGTCCCCACTGGCGCGGCCGTACACCTCGATCGCCTTCACCCCGGCTCGCTCGAGGCGCTCCAAGGCCCCTTCGTCCAACTCCTTAGGAGCCTCGAGAATGACCTCCCCGGTCTCCGGGTCCACAACGTCGACGGCCAGGACCGTCCCCGTAAGGTCACGGTGCCCGTCGGTACCCGAGGTCCGCGGATCGACTTCCTTCACGTCGAAGAAGAGCCGGTAGACGTCGGCATCCGTCCCGTATCCGAAGGCCCTCAGCAGTGCCGTGGCCGGGAACTTCTTCTTCTTGTCGATATGGACGTAACAGACGTTGTTGATATCGATGGTGAACTCCACCCAGGAGCCCCGGAAGGGGATGATGCGGGCGCTGTGCAGCTTGGTCCCGTTGGGGTGTACGTTCTCCTCGAAGATGACGCCGGGTGAACGGTGGAGCTGGCTCACCACGACCCGCTCCGCGCCGTTGATGATGAACGTGCCGAGCTCCGTGAGGAGAGGCAGGTCCCCCAGGTAGACTTCCTTCTCGATGATGTCTCTCGGGCGGCGTTCCCCGTCCTCCAGGTCCTCCCACACGATGAGCCTGAGCGTTGCCTTCAGGGGCGCCGCATAGGTCATGTCCCGCTCGATGCACTCCTCCACCGAGTATTTCGGCTCTGCCAGGGCCGACGACACGTATTCCAGGGTGAAGTTCTCGTTCACGTCGCTGATGGGGAAGATCTCCCCAAAGACGCGATCGAGACCAAAATCCCACTGATCTTCCAGCGGGACTTCGGCCTCAACGAGCTTCTCGAAGGAACGAAGCTGGACGTCCAGCAGGTTAGGCATCGGCATGATCGGCTTGAGCTTCTCGAAGCTCAGAACCGATCGACCATCGCTCCGAATATCCAACGGGACTTCCCCCTTTTCATCGGACGGCCCACAGCGGTCCGAAAAGATGGAAAACGAGAACAGGGAACCGAGCGCAGACGTCCCCGGCGCGCCATGGGCTCAAACTCGAGATGGGCTCGAGCGGTCCTGGTGGCGGCGGGGACCTGCGCCTGGTGCCTTGCAATCAGCTTCTGAAGAGCCCATCCGGTTACCCGAACCAGGCATGTAGGCCCCCCGCCCCCCGGAGAAACCGCGCTCCATCCGCGTTCTTCCGGAAGCGGGTGACAACCCTACTTCAGGACGACCGTGGCGCCCTGATCTTCCAGCTTGGCCTTGATCTGCTCGGCCTCTTCCTTGGAAACCTGTTCCTTGACGACGCCCGGAGCGTTGTCCACCAGGTCCTTGGCTTCCTTCAGGCCGAGGGACGTGACCTCCCGGACCACCTTGATGACCTGGATCTTCTTGTCGCCGATGCCCTGCAGGACGACATCGAACTCGGTCTGCTCCTCCACGGCCTCGGCAGGTGCAGCCGCGCCAGGTCCGCCGCCACCCATGGGAGCCGCAACGACCGCGGTGACGTTGAACTTCTCCTTGAAGGCCTCGACAAACTCGGACAGCTCGAGAACGGTCATCTTGCCGATGGTCTCGAGAAGCTCTTCGTGATTCACAGCCATGATGCAGAATCCTCCTTGCACTCTCCCGGACTAGGCCGGCGCTCTAGGGAAGAACAGTCGTCGAACTCATTTCGTGTGGATTGGGGCCAGAGACCCCGCTCCGGTTGGTCCTGCCTCGAAGGCCGGCTCCTCACCCGCCCTCGCCTTCTCGTTTCTCCTGGAGGGCGGTGAGAAGCCCAACCATTTCGTGGAGCTTCGCCTCCAGCACCGCCGCGAAGGAGGACAAGGGCCCTTCAAGGGCTCCAGCGACCATGGCCAGGAGCTGCTCCCGGGGGGGCAGCTTGGCGAGCCGCTCGATCTCCGAGGGGCCGAGGACGGACTTCTCCAGAACCCCCACCTTGAAGACCGGCCGGTCTGCATGGCCCTTGGCGAATTCCGCCACCGCCTTGGCGGCCTCCACGGGTCCCCTGTGCCCGATCACAACACCCGTGGGCCCGGAGAGCCACTCGGAGATATCCGGCAGGTCCAGATCCCGGAGAGCCAGCTGCACCAGGCGGTTCTTCACCACCATGTACTCTGCCCCGGTCTTTCGGAGCTCGTCCCGGAGAACCGTCATGGACTTCACGTCCAGCCCGCTGAAATCCGTGAGGAAGATCGCGGGAGAGTCCTGGAGTCGCTCCCGGAAATCCTCGACGAAGCTCTGCTTTTCGACCCGTTTCATCAGATGCTCCGCCGGTAGAGGTTGGGATCGATGGCCACGCCCGGGCCCATGGTGCTCGACACGCTCACTCCCCTCAAGTAGGTCCCCTTGGCCGTGGACGGCCGGGCCCGGAGAATCGAGTCCATGAAGGCATCGAGATTCTCCATGAGCCTCTCGGTCTCGAAGGAGATCTTTCCGATGGGAGCGTGCACGTTCCCTGTCCGGTCCACCCGGTACTCGATCTTGCCGGCCTTGATCTCCTTCACGGCTTTCCCCACGTCGAAGGTCACGGTACCGGCCTTCGGAGTCGGCATGAGGCCACGGGGACCGAGAATCCGACCTAGCGGGCCCACCTTGCCCATGAGGTCCGGAGTGGCGACGGCCACGTCGAAGTCCAGCCAACCTTCCTTGATCTGATCCAGATACTCCACGCCCACGTAGTCGGCGCCGGCCTCCTTGGCCTCCTTCTCCTTCTCGCCCTGGGCGATCACGAGAACCCGAACATCCTTACCCGTTCCATGGGGAAGGATCACGGTGCCCCGAACCACCTGGTCCGCCTGCCGGGGGTCGACACCCAGCCGGGTCGCCACCTCCACGGTCTCGTCGAATTTCGCGAAAGAGAGGTCCTTTACGACCTTGATCGCATCCTGGGGGGGGAGCTTGTCGCCGACGGTCAATCTGGCCTTGGCGTCCTTGTAACGCTTTCCGCGTCTTGGCATTGGTCACAAGCCGGCTTGTTTCGCCCTCCCACCTCTGGCGGCTCGCATGAGGTGGTTCAACGGGCTTTGGCTCCGAGGATCACTGCGGGGCCCCCACGTGGAGGGCGGCCCGCCTACCCCTCGACCTCGATACCCATGGAGCGGGCCGTCCCGGCAAGCATGCGGATGGCTGCATCCACGTCGGTGGTGTTGAGGTCCGGCATCTTCAGCTCCGCAATCTCTTGGAGCTGCTGACGCGTGACCTTCCCCACCTTGTCGGTGTTGGGTACGCTGGAGGCCTTCTCCAGCCCCGCAGCCTTCTTGATGAGGAAGGCGGCAGGAGGGGTCTTGGTGATGAAGGTGAAGCTGCGGTCCCCATAGACCGTGATCTCCACCGGGGTCACAACCCCCTGCTGCGTCTGAGTCCTGGCATTGAACTGCTTGCAGAACTCCATGATGTTGACACCGTGCTGGCCCAGGGCCGGGCCTACCGGAGGAGCCGGATTGGCCTGTCCCCCGCGCACCTGCAACTTGATGAAACCGATGACCTTTTTCGCCATGCTTCTTCCGCGCCGTTCCCGGCCCTCAGTATCCCTTCAACTGGGTGAAATCGAGCTCCACGGAAGTCGGCCTCCCGAAGAGTGAGACCTCCACCTTCACCTTCCCCTTGTCCCTGTAGACTTCCTGAACCGTTCCGCTGAAATCGGTGAACGGCCCCCCCGTGATCTCCACCACCTGGTTCACATAGAAGGGGATCTCCTCCCGGAGATCGTCCTCCGACTCCACCTCGATCCCCAGGATCTTGTTGATCTCGTCCTCCCGAAGGGGCTGGGGAGCCTTGCCGGAGCCAACGAACTTGATGACGCCCTGGAGGTTGTTGATGACGTGCACGGTCCGCTCATTCAGGACCATCTTCACCAGCACATACCCCGGGTACAGCCTGCGGGTCACCGTCACCCGCTTACCGTTCTTGATCTCGACGGCATCCTGGGTGGGAACCAGGGCTTCCTGGATTTCCTTCTCCTCCAGCTCCTGTCCTGGCTCCTCGGCGATCTTCCGCTCGATGAGCTTGAGAACCTTGTTCTCGTGCCCGGAGTAGGTCTGGATGGCGTACCACCGGATCTCGCCCATTGGCCTCCCCTGCCCTCCCTACGCCCCGAAGATCCGGAGGATCAGATCGATGACCGTCCGGGAGGAGAGGTCCATGATCCAGATGATCAGCGCCACGATGATGGAGAAGACGATGATCACGAATGTCGCGTTCTTCAGCTGCTCGTAGTCCGGCCAGGTCACCCGCTGGAGCTCCGCCCACGACTCTTCGATGAAGGACCGCGTGTCGATGAGCTTCTGGATCATGGGGATGGGTTCCCGTTACTTGGTTTCTTTGTGCGCCGTGTGCGTCCGGCACCGGGGACAGAACTTCTTGTACTCAACGCGTCCGGGGTGCAGGCGCTTGTTCTTCGTCTGGTTGTAATTCCGCTCTTCGCACTTCGTGCAAGCGAGAATGATCTTGTCCCGGGGCATGCTCCACCTCTTTTGATCGGTGATGTCCGCCACCGCTTCGGCGCCCAGGGTGCGCCCACCCACCCGAGTGGCGAATCAAGCCTCCAGCTCCAAACGCTCCCCGGCGGGAGGATAGAAGCCTACCGGGCCGGCGCCACGGTTCCGTCTGGGCACCCGCCCGGAAAGGTTACTGCCATGCTAGGCTCCATCAGCCCACCCGTTCCCCAGGAGCGGGAGAGCTCTGGCCGGGGCTTGAACCCGGGACCTCTTCCTTACCAAGGAAGCGCTCTACCACTGAGCTACCAGAGCGACCACGCAGGCTCGCTTCATCCAGGTGCTGCCTGTTCCACTCTTTGGCCCGAAAGCCAAGCGGGAGACGGGACTCGAACCCGCGACCCTCAGCTTGGAAGGCTGACGCTCTAGCCAACTGAGCTACTCCCGCGACCTGTGCGTTCCCGACTTCCCTCATGCACCCGAAGGGGGGAACCGATCAAGTGGTGGGGGAAGGATTCGAACCTTCGAAGGCTTTGCCAGCAGATTTACAGTCTGCCCCGTTTGACCGCTTCGGTACCCCACCCCAAAGTCCAGGCGATGAATCCCCCCTTCGCCCCAACATGGGGTGGATTCATAGCGAGCTTGGTAAGCTAACCGTTACCGCCGGGGCGTTCAAGACCGTCCCCACGTAATCATCGTCGGCCACGTGGGCCCGTCAGGGGCTGCCCAGGGAGCCCCCACGCCTCGACTTCGGTCATGCCATGCACCAGTGTCGGAGCTCCGGACCCGTGAGGAGGATCGGGACGCGGGCAGGCCTCGCTTGCGTCGAGAGCTGACGCCCGGACTTGAACCGGGAACCTGCTACTTACAAGGCAGCTGCTCTACCAATTGAGCTACGTCAGCGAAAACGATCCCACTCCAAACAGGGTAGCACACTATGGCCGCTCATTCAACGTGCCACCGGAAAGCATGATCCCGGCCGGACCCATCTCGGTGACCCCTTCCGGCGTACTCCAAGCCCAACGGCCGCCGGCGCCGGGAGGTTTCCCCCCCCCTCACCGATAACGCACCTTCCGCCCGGTCCGGTCCCTGTGGGAGACCCCGGGCGTGAACTGGGCGGCCGTGTGGACGGGTCCGTCCACACAGGTGCGCTCCCCAGTGGGAAGGGAGCACTTTCCGCAGATGCCTATGCCGCAGCTGGTGTACCGCTCGACGATGTGGAGGATGTCCTCCGGGGGGGCGTACTTCCGCTCCACCCGGTCCAGCGACTCCATGGCCAGTTCGGGCCCACAGTTGAGAAAGATGGGACTCCCCAAGGGGCTCTCGGCCATGGCGTGGTCGACAAGCTCGGCGATACGACCATGGAAGCCTGCGGTGCCGTCGTCGGTGGAGACGTGGACCTCCCCAAGCCCTTGGAAGGACTTCCAGTAGACGAGCTCCTGGGCCGTTACCGCCCCCACGAAGACCCGCCTGGGCCCCTTGTGGATCAGAGCGGCGTGGTGGATGGGGGCAATCCCGACTCCGGCCCCCACCATGACCACCGGGCGGTCACGGGAGAGGGGAAACGGGTGGCCGTAGGGACCCCGGATCCGCACCACGTCGTTGGGCTTGAGCTGGCAGGCCTTGTGGGTCATGGGGCCCACGTCCCGGACCAGAAGCTCCAGGTGATCCTCGTTGGCCGCCACGGAGAAGGGCTTGGAATCGGTGTTGCCCACCTTGAAGAACACGAACTGCCCCACCCCCACCCGGGCGGGGAGGCGCTCCCGGAACTTGATGACCCTGATCTTGGGGCCGTAGGACTCCACCTCATGGACAACGAACGGATGGTACTCCATCAGCATCCGGTTCATCGTCATGCCGGTGGCCAGATCCGTCCCCTCCTCCAGGTCCTTCTCCAGCACATGGAAGTACTCCTGGATCTCCAAGGAGGTGAGGCCGCCCAGGGCCGTGCCGACGGCGTAGAACAGGGTGGGGTCGATGGCTTCCAGCTTCCGGATGTCGCCGGCCCCGCGGATTCCCCCCATGGCGATGATGGGAACCGAAACCACCCGGCGCAGGCGCGCAACGGCGTCCAGGGTCACCGGGAAGATGGCGGCCCCCGAGAGCCCGCCGAATTGGTTGCTGAGCTCCGGGTTCGGCCCTCCGATGGTGTTGATGGCCGACAGGGCATCGGCACCTCCCTCCACAGCGGCCACGGCAATCCGCTCCAGGTCGTGAACTCCGGCGTTCAGCTTCACGATGACTGGCTTCTTCGTGGCCTTCCGGGTGGCGGCCGTGATGCTCCTCACACTGTCGGGATCGGAGCCGATGAGGATTCCCCCTTTCTCCGCGTGGGGGCAGGAGACGTTCACCTCATACCCATCGGCGATGTCCCCTGCGGCCTCGAAGGCCGCCACCGAATGGGCGAAGCGATCCTCCGTGCTCTCGCCGATCTGGGCCATGAGGAACACGTCGGGGGGCGTGGCCTCCCGAAGGTCCCGGAACCCCTCGATGGTCGCCTCCAACCCGGGGTTGGTGTAGCCCACGGCGTTCCAGAGGGAGTCGGGTGCGGGCTGGGCCAGGATGTCCTCGCGGTTGCCGGCCCGAGGCTCGATGGTGGTGCTCTTCCCCTGGTAGAAGCCGAACTGGGGAACGTGCTGGAACATCCAGCGGGCCACATCGCTGTTGGTGGTGATGACCCCCGACGGGAAGCCGAACCGCCCGCGGATCTCCTTGCCCAGAAGGTTGTACATCATGTGCTTCCCAATCATAGGACTTCGGCGATGTCCCGGAGGACCTCCAGGGCCGCCGACGTCCGGTCCGGCGCGCCGGTGATAGCCCTACCCACCACCAGGAGGGAGGAGCCCGCAGCCACTGCCCGGCCCGGGGAGAGGACCCGCTTCTGGTCCTCGCCGGCTGGGGTGGTTGTGCCCTTGATTCCGGGGGTCACAAACAGGAATCCCCTCTCGAGCTTCCCCTTGAGGGCAGGCAGATCCGCCGCCGAGCAGACGACCCCGTCCAGCCCGGCCCTCTGAGCCAGGAGCGCGAGGCGAAGCACCTGTTCCTCGAGGGCGCCGGGCACGCCGCACTCCACGTTCAGGATAGCCTGGTCGATGCTGGTGAGGACGGTTACGGCGATGACCTTCGGGGTCTTGCCCCGGCCTGGGGCCGCTTCCTCCACTCCCCGCCGGGCGGCCGCCATCATGGCCGACCCTCCGGAGGCGTGGACGTTGAAGATCTCCACCCCCAGCTCCGTGGCAGCCCGGGCAGCGCCTCGAACGGTGTTGGGGATGTCGTGATACTTGAGATCCAGGAACACGCCACCACCGCAATCTCGCACCCGGGCTACGACCTCCGGACCGAAGCGGGTAAAAGACTCCTTCCCTATCTTGAAGATGCCGACGAGGGGTGAGAGCTCCTCCACCAGGGCCTCCACCTCTGCCAAGGAGGTGAGGCCATCCAGGGGAAGGCACACCTTCTTCCGAGCCTCCATCTCCCGCGGCGATAGCTCCATCACGACCGGGGTCCTTGCCTTTCCGCCTGCGGGAAACCGTGCCTGTCCCCCCAGCCGAACGGATCTTCCCGCCATTCCTCCAGGAGGGATATCTGCTCCCGGGAGAGGAATCCTCCCTCCCGGGCCACGTCCAGGAGGACAGGGAAGGTCAGGAGGGACTCGAACCGGCAGGGCGGATCCAGGGCGGCGAACTCCTCCTCCGCCTTCTCCAGGCCGTAGCTGAAGATGGACAGGCACCAACCGCAGAGACCGTTGGCCTCCCGCACCGCCTCGACGGCCCGGGCCGAGCTCCCCCCGGTGGAGATCAGGTCCTCGATGACCACAACCCTCCGGCCTTCCAGGTCCGAGTCGGCGTCCAGCCCCTCGATCCGGTTCCTGAGGCCGTGGGCCTTGGGCTTGTCCCGGATATAGATGAAGGGCAGGGACACGAGATCGGCCAGAAGGGCGCCGTGGGGGATGCCGGCGGTGGCGGTGCCCGCCACCACCTCGGGGGCGATCCCCCGGTCCGCCACGATCTCCGCCAGCCCGCGGGCGATGGACCTCCTGGTCCCGGGGTGGAACAGGAACATCCGATTGTCGTTGTACACGGGCATCCGGTAGCCCGATGCCCATTGGAACGGGTTCCCCGGGTTGAGCTTGATGGCTCCGATCCTGAGGCCCTGCTCCGCTATGGTCCTCCCGAGACTGTCGATGGTGCTCTCCTTCGGAGGGAGCCGGATGGTGGTGACGACGGCCGGTATCTTAGGCGGCGCCGGGGGGGTGTCAAGGCGATGGGGCGCCTACTTCACGACCTTCCAACGAGTTCCCTGGGGGGAGTCCTCCAGGGCCACTCCCCGGGCGGCCAGTTCGTCCCGGATGGCGTCGGCCCTCGCGAAATCCCTGGCCTCCCGGGCCTCCTTTCGGAGCTGGACCTGCTCCTGGACCCAATCCTCCAGGGTGCCGTCCAAGGCGCGGGCCTGTCTGGCGAGCTCCAGGAGACCCAGTACTTCGTCCATGGCTCCCAGGGTTTCCAGTCCCGCATCCCGCTCCTCCAGCCGGAGGGACCCCGCTCCCCGGTCCAGCTCGGCATTCACTTCGTTCACGAATACGAAGAGGGCCGCCATGGCCTCGGCGGAGTTGAGGTCGTCGTCCATCCCCTCCCGGAACCGATCCAGACCCGCCCGGGCGATCTCACGGATTCGGGTCTCGCCGGCATGGGAAGAGGCCGGAGTCCGAGCGAGGCGGTCATGGAAGTCCACCAGACGCTGGATGGCCCTGCCGGAGGCTTCCAGGCCGTCCATGGTGAAGTTCAGCTCCCTCCGATATTGGGCCGACAGGAGCTGGTGGCGGATGGCGGCGGGATCGTGCCCACGGGACACCAGGTCCCCCAGGGAGACGGTGTTCCCCAGGGACTTCGACATCTTCTGCCCCTCCAGGAGGAGGTGCTTCACATGGACCCAGTAGCGGACGAAGGGCTTGCCGGTGGCCCCCTCCGATTGGGCGATCTCGTCCTCGTGGTGGGGGAAGATCAGATCCTCGCCCCCCAGGTGGATGTCCAGCGTCTCCCCCAACTCCGAAATACTCATGGCGGAGCATTCCAGGTGCCAACCAGGCCGTCCCCTGCCCCAGGGCGAGTCCCATGCGGCGCCGGCCTCTTCGTCCTCCGGCTTCGCAGCCTTCCAAAGGGCGAAGTCCCGCACGTCCTCCTTCGCGTATTCGTCCATGGCCACGCGGGCGCCGGCCTTGATGGCGTTGGGGTCCACCCGGGAGAGCCGCCCATAGCCTGGAAAGGCCGAGATGGAGAAGTACACGCTGCCGTCCTCGGCTTGGTAGGCCAGGCCCTTCTCCTGGAGCCGCAGGACGAAGTCCACCATCTCCTGGACGTACTCGGTGGCTTTGGGGTAGAGGTCCGCCGGACGGATTCCGAGGGTCCGGGCATCGGCCAGGAAGGCCTCCCCGTAGGGCTCGGTGTACTGACGGATACCGACTCCCCGCTCCCGCGCGCCCCGGATGGTCTTGTCGTCCACGTCCGTGAGGTTCGTGACGAACCGGACCTCGTACCCGCTCCACTCCAGGTAGCGGTGGAGCAGGTCATAGACCATGAAGCTCCGGAAATTCCCGATGTGGGGAAAATCATAGATGGTGGGCCCGCACCCATACATCAGGACCTTTCGGGGCTCCTGGGGCTGGAACTCCTCCAGCCGCCGGGTGAGGGTGTTGTAGAGTCGCAGGGCCATGGTTTCGAGACGTCCGGTCGGGAGACGAGTGGCCGGTTTGCAGCCCCGGTCAGAGGAGAACGCGGATCTCCGTCACCCTCCACCCCTCGCTCTCGAGGGAATAGGCAACGAAGACCGTGAACATGACAGGCTCTCCGATCCCCTGGGCGCGGGCCCGCCACCGGACCTCGGCAAAACCCTTCCCCGGATCGCCCCCGGCCGGAGAGACCCGGGTGACACGGGCCTCGCCGCCGGCATACCTCTCCAGGAAGGACCGCAGAGCCGCCTGGGCCTGGCGAGGCTGAATCAGCATGTGCTCCTCGCCCGGAAGATGGAGCCGGATGCCACCGGGATTCAAGCTCCTTCCAAGAGCCTGGGCATCGCCCGCGCTCCATGCCTGGGCAAACCGCCCCGCTTCCGCCTCCAGGACCGACTGGACGGGAGCCGTGTCCGCGCCCCTTGCGCCCTCCAAGGGTCCGGGGTAAGCGGCTGGGATGATGACCGCCAGGGCCAGGACGAGGCGGGTCATGGCGCCCTCCCCGGTGGATACCGCCCGAAGAACTCCTTCAAGGCTTTCGCTACCGCCTCTGCCACCTGCTCCTGGAACTCGCGCTGCAGCATGAGGCGTTCCTCCTGGGGATTCGAAATGAACCCCACCTCCACAAGGACGGCCGGCATGAGGGCGTTGGTGATGACCGCGAAGGGTCCTTGCTTCACCCCTCGGTTCGGCCCAGGGTGGACCTTCTGGAGCTGGTCCTGGACGAACTCCGCCAGGAGGGCCGACCAATGCTGGTGGTCCAGGTTCCGGAGCTCCTTCAGGATGAAGCTGAGGTCGGCATGCTCCGCCGGCCGGTCCTCCTCCCCTTCCAGGTCCTGTGCCGAGTTCTCCAGGGCCGCCACCCTGCGTTCGTGCTCGGTTCGGGCCTCGGAGAGGAAATATGTCTCGAAACCCCGGGTCGAACGGGAATTGGGCATGGCGTTGGCGTGGACGGAGACGAAGACACCAGGGCGATCCCCCTTCCATTCCGTTGCCTGCTCTCCCCGCTTCCAGAGTGGGATCAGGACGTCACTGTCCCGGGTCAGGTGCACCTCCAGGCCGGGGTCCGCCTCGAGGACCCGGGCCAACTCCCTGGCGATGCCCAGGGCTACCTCCTTTTCAAGCGCGCCTCCCGGTCCCCTGGCGCCCGAATCCCTGCCTCCATGGCCCGGATCGATGACCACCACCCGGGGCAGCCCCCCTCCGCTGAGCCTTCGATAGGGCTCGGGAGAAAGGAGATCGAGGGTGCGGGAATCCGGATCGTAGCTGAAGTGCCTGGGCAGCTTCCAGGGCAGGATGTCCACCAGGAACTGGAGCGGGACATAGATGCGGCCCGAGGACGCGTAGGGCGCTTCGGCGAGCTGCACCTCCCCGGATCCCCAGAGGAAGAACGGCGTGCCGGGCCGGATCTCCAAGGCCGGCTCTCCCCCCCCCCAGCGAAGCACCGCCCGGACCTCGTCCCCCGTCACCTCCCACCCCACCCGGGTCAACTCCGTGACGGATACCGCGGCGAAGCCCCTGTGGCTCTCCACGGTGATCCCCGGATTCACGGGCCCCGCCGGGGACCGGAGGGCGAGCGGAGGCGGGCTTTGCCCTTCCAGGGACTGGTGGCCCAGGAGGGTGGCGCCCAGGACCGTGAGCGCTCCCACCAGGAGGAGGAGGAGTCGGCGAGTGGTGTGCAACAGAGTCATGGGCTGATGTCGCGGAGGATCATCGGCGATAGGGGTCCATGGCCCGGCGCGCCTCGTCTTCCTGGGTCTTCTTCTTCAGCTTTTCGCGCTTGTCGTAGGTCTTCCGGCCCCTGGCCAGGGCCAGCGTCACCTTCGCATACCCCCCGCGGAAGTAGATGGCGAGGGGGATGAGGGTCAGCCCCTTCTCCTCCACCTTTCCCACGAGGCGGAGAATCTCGAGCCGGTGCAGGAGGAGCTTCCTGGGGCGAAGGGGATCCTCGTTGAACCGGTTGGCCTGCTCATAGGGGGAGATGTGGAGGCTGTGGAGCCAAACCTCTCCCCCCTCCACCCTCGCAAAGGCATCCTGGAACCCCACCTTCCCCTCCCGCAGGGACTTCACTTCCGGCCCCTTCAACACCAGCCCGGCCTCGAAGGTGTCCAGGATCTCATACTCGTGCCGGGCCTTCCGGTTGGTGGCCACCACCTTCTTTCCCTCCTCACCCACGCTCCACCCTTCCTTTCAGGGGCCACGGGCCCGGTGAGCCCCCCCGACCCGGCCAGGAGGACAGCGGGTCCACCCTTCGGAAGGGACTCATGAGCTCCCCACCGAGAGGATCCTGGCAGCATGGAGGTGCCGGGTCCTGTTCATCGTGTATACCTGGGCCACCTCCCCGCCTAGGATAAACACTATGGAACCGTAATAGATCCAGAAGAAAAGGATGGCCACGCTGGTGAGCCCTCCGTAGACGGTACTGTAGTCCGCCATGGAAGTGACATACCAGGAGAAGAGGTATTTGGCCACCTCGAACAGGACACCGGTGAAGGTGGCCGCCACGACGGCCGTCCTCCAGGGTATCCTCCGGGGGGGGAAGTACCGGTAGACGAGGAGGAAGAGGACCCAGATGGAGCAGAAAGCCAGAAGCTGGGCCGAGGCCTGGCGAAGGATGGTGAGTCCCTGGCCCTCCAGCCCCGTCAAGCTCACCCCCAGCTCCTGCACGGTCTTCACTGCCACCGTGATCCCGATGTTCACCACGAAGAGGAGCCCCCCCACCACCACCATGAGGGCATCGAAGAGCTTCCCGCCCAGAATCCCTCTGCCGTGGGTGAAGTCGAAGATCTCCTGGAGCACGGTCCGGAGGGTGCCCACCAACCGGGTGGACACCCAGACGAAGACCAGCAGGCCCACCAGGCTGAACCCGGCCCGGTCCGCCAGGAGGGAATCGATCATTCCCTCCACCCTGCCCACCAGGTCCACCTCCCCACCCACGGCGGGGAGGTTCCCAAGGAGGAAGGAAACAAGGAAGGACGACGGGTCCGGGAACCGGGAGGTAAGCACGAACCCGGAGATCCCGATGAACAGGAGGACGATAGGGACGAAGGCCACCAGGAGGTTGAAGGTGATGGCCCCCGCCATGAAGAAGATGTTGTCCTCCTGGGCCTTGGAACCGACCCGCACCAGGAAGTCCCGCACGCGCCTCAGGGCGCCCGGCTCAGGCGGCACGGGGAGGCGTGGTTCTTGAGGATCGTTCATGAGGGCATCTCGCCACCCCCCGGGAACCGCGATCAGCTCTCCTTCACTTCCCCGGCGACGGGGGACCCCTCTACCTCTGCCTCCGGTGCCGCGGCCACGTCGCGAGCCGCTTCGATGCCAGCCCGATAGGCCGCCTTCGAGCGTTCCAGCTTGCGCTCGAGCTCATCCCTCGCTTCGAGGGCAGCCTGCCGGCCCGAGTCCACGGCTTCCCGGACGGACTCCACCCTGGCCTGGACGTTCTCCCGGACCACGCTGAAGCGATCCTCGATGTTGTGCTGTACCTCCCGGGCTCGATCCTGCGCCACATCCCTCAGCCTCCGAGCCCCGGCCTTGATCTCCTCCTGGGTCTCCTCCCCGGACTGGGGCGCGAAGAGGAGGGCGAGACCCGCTCCCACCAGGGCGCCCAGGATGAAGGGCCCGAGTCCCGCGCCTCCTTCCCGCTCGATGACGATGTAGGGGGCTTCATCACGATCGCGCATGGGGCTCTCCTTTTCGAGGGGTGAAGGTCGCGGCGTGCCTCGCCACCCCGAGTTCTCTGGGATCCGTCTCTGCAACAGGCGACTGGCCAGGGCCGGAATCACCCGGAAAAAGGTAACCGCCCTGCGGGGACAGCCGCCAGGAAGCCGCGTTCCCCACGGCCGCCCGGAGCCGCGTTCCCGCCCTCATACCCTCCAGGGGTGGTCCCCGGTCCCGGTCTCCGGTCGCTCGAAGCCCTCCCGGCCGAGAAGGCCGTACGTGAGGCGCTTGCCCAGCTCCACCCCCGGCTGGTTCAGGGGATCTATCCCGTAGAGAGCGCCGGCGAAGACCGTCGCGATCTCGAAAAGCATGAAGAGCTCGCCAAGGGCCCGGGGAGTGAGGTCCGGTACCTCCACCAGGAGATTCGGGCGCCCCTCCCTCCTGAGCGCCTCCCTGCTGGCGTCCATCTCCGTCCGAAGGAGGCCTGCCAGGGTGTGTCCCCCGAGATAGCTGAGGGCCGGGAGATCCGGTCGAACGGGAGGGATCTCCACCGGGTCCATCGCTCCTCCGACGCCCACGAAGACCACCACCTTGTCCCTGGGTCCTTCCATGAGCAGCTGGAGGAGGGAGTGCTGGTCGGTGGCGCCCAGGGCCGGAAGGGGGGTCGGGCCCCGGTTCACTTCCCGGCCCTCCCGGTCCCGTGCCTTCCCGAGGGACTCGGCCCAGAGCTGCTGGAACCAGGCCGCAAAGGAGCGCAGGCGGTCCGAGTAGGCCATGAGGACGTGGATCGGCGCCCCCTGGTCCAGGTCTGCGTGGTGAAGGAGGGAGGCGAGGATGCCGGCCGGGTTCTCCTTGAGAACCGGGTTCCGGCAGCGCTCGGCCATGTCCCGGGCGCCATCCAGGACCTGGAAGATGTCGATGCCCACCACGGCCGCGGGAAGGAGACCCACGGAGGAGAGGACCGAGAACCGCCCCCCGACGTTGGGCGGCACCTCGAGGGCCGGGATGCCGTCCGCCTCGGCGATCCGCCTCAGGACCCCTGCGGACGGGTCGGTGGTGAAGAGGAAATGGCCACGGGTGGGCTCCTCGCCCAGGGACTCCCGCAGGCGTCCCTCCACCACCATGTACTGAGCCATGGTCTCAGCGGTGGAACCGGATTTGCTCACGACGTTGAACAGGGTCCTGCGGAGGTCAAGGCGGCCCAGAAGGTGCGACACGGTCCGCGGATCCACATTGTCCAGCACGAAGAGGCGCGGGTAATGGTCCCGGGTCTCCTCGTCCAGCTCATTCCACGATGGACCCAGGAGGGCGTCTCTGAGGGTGGTCGTCCCCAGGGCCGACCCCCCGATCCCCAGAACCACGAGGTTCTCGAACCACTGGGCGAAGCCGTCCGCCAGCTCCTGGACGGTACGGGCCGCCTCCAACGCATAGGGAAGGGCGAAGAACCCCATCTCTCCGGACTGCCTTCGTTCCTCCACTTCCTGGAAGGCTTCCCTGAACCGCTCGTTCAGCTCTCCCTCCAGCGCCTGGGGGTCCAGGCCCCGGCCACCGAGGCCCGGGGTCAGCATGTTTGCGTAGTCCAAGGTGACGCGGGTCATGCGTGTCGCTCCTCTTTCGCGGTCATTCGGGCGGGATGGCTCGTTCGGACGCGCCTCATACCCCCGCTGGGACGGATGTCCTGAACCCTCATTCGTCCCCGATCTCAATGGCCAATCCGTCATAGGCCGGCTCCACACCGGCCGGAAGAGACTCCAGAAGCTCCTGGTGCTTCACCTCGTGGGTCAAATGGGTCAGGAAGGTCCGCTCGGCACCTACGGCCGCCGCCGCTTCCAGCGCTTCGTCCACGTTGAAATGGGTGGGGTGGGGATTCCCCCACCACAAGGCGTTCAGGACCAGGACCCTAACCCCTCTCAGGGCCTCCAGGGTCCGCGGCGGGAGGCTCTTCCCGTCCGTCACGTACCCGAGGGAACCCACCCTGAAGCCGTACACGGTGGTGGAACCGTGCGGCACGGGAACCGGGAGGAAGCTCCTGCCCAGGATGTCCACGGGATCGAACGCCCGGAAGCCGTGGAGCCGGAACTGGGGGATGGTGCTGCCCGGAGGTGGTCGGATACCCTCATCGAAGATGTAGGGGAAGCGCCGCAAGAGCTCGTGGTGGGACCCCTCGGGACAATACACCGGCATGTCGGCCCGTGCACGGAACCGGAAGATCCTCAGGTCATCGGCTCCGTGGACGTGATCAGCATGAAGGTGGGTGAGCCACACCGCCTCAATGTGGTCCACGCCCTCCCGAACGAGCTGAAGACGGAGCTCCGGGGGAGCATCCACGAGAAGGCGTCCGGCCGGAAGGTTAAGGAGGGCTCCATGGCGGGTGCGGCTGTCCCGGGGGTCCTTGGACGTGCAGGTGGCGCAGTGGCACCCGATGACCGGGATGCCGAAGGAGGTGCCAGTCCCGAGAAAAGTGAGCTTCACGGTTGACTCCGTGGGAGCCGGGTCCGGCCGTGGCCGGGACAGAGACATGGAGATCGGACACCCGCATGGTAGGGAACTCCCGTGCTCGTGGCGAGTACCCGCCAGCCATGTCCTATCGCTTGATACAAGACGACTCCGGGTTGGTTGAGGTTGCCGCCGAGCTCTCGAACCAGTCCCGAATTGCCCTGGACTGCGAGGCAGCCGGGTTTCATCGGTACACGGATCGGCTCTGCCTGGTCCAGCTGTCGACGCCGGACGACACCTATCTCTTCGATCCCCTCGTCACCAACCCGGCAGGCACCCTGGGGCCTGTCCTGGAGGATCCGGAGGTCCGTGTCGTGATGCACGGAGCGGACTACGACGTCCGGCTTCTCCACCGGGACCTGGGAATACGGATCAGGGGGCTCTTCGACACCCAGGTGGCAGCCTCCCTCCTGGGCGCTCCGGCTCTCGGACTTGCCGCCCTCCTGGAGACCCACATGGGCGTGACCCTCTCCAAGGAGCACCAAAGGGCGGATTGGGCCCAGAGGCCCCTACCGGAAGCATACCTCCAATACGCTGCTGCCGACACCCGGCACCTGCTCCCTTTGGGGGACATCCTGGCCGAGCAGCTCCGCCAATCGGGGCGGGAGGGCTGGGCCCTGGAGGAGTTCCAGCTCCTCGAGGAGATCCATTGGGAGGGGGAGGACGTGGATCCGGTGACCCGCGTCAAGGGCGCCCGGACCCTGACACCGAGGCAGGTAGCGGCGCTCCGGACAGCCATCGAGTGGAGAGACGGAATCGCCCGCGACATGGACCGGGCGCCCTTCAGAGTGGTGGGGGACCAGGTGCTCCTGGCCGTGGTGGCGGACCGTCCCCCGTCGGTGGATGCCCTTGCCTCCCTGAAGGGGATGTCTCCTCGTCTGGCCCACCGCCATGGCAAGGAGCTCCTGGAGGAGCTCGGGAGGGTAGACCTCATGGCCGAGGAGACGCTCCGCCCCTATCCCCGCTGGAACCGGAACGGACAGGGTCGGCCCACCCCGGAGGAGGAGGCCCTGGCAGACAAGATCCGGGGGCTTCGGACGGCCAGGGCAACCGGCCTGGGGTTGGCCAGGGGCGTCCTGCTTTCCAACGTCCAGATCGCGGAGATCGTCCGGGTTCTTCCGAGGTCGTTGGAGGAGCTCCTGGCG
>Ga0068714_10003548_pt1 | contig 18351 bp, 13 predicted proteins | sample MTBNYHSulfiMetaG_FD_62988 | JGI IMG/M metagenome (GOLD analysis project Ga0068714, IMG submission 62988) | Enrichment culture microbial communities from rom New York Harbor, USA that are MTBE-degrading - MTBE-NYH (New York Harbor Sulfidogenic)... | ecosystem: Environmental > Aquatic > Marine >... | reverse complement strand
AGAGTGACGGGCGTGTGCTCCACCCACATCGTTTGGGAAGATCTGGCCGAGATCCGCTCTCTGGCCGTCGAGGAGGCGGAGCATGACAAGAAGATCGGCAGCAGACTCGTGGAAGCGTGTCTTTCGGACGCCGTTACATTAGGTATTTTCAGGATCTTTACGCTCACCTATGTTCCGGACTATTTCAAACGCTTCGGGTTTGAAATCGTGGACAAGTCCGTTTTGCCCCATAAGGTTTGGGCGGATTGCATCAAATGTGTGAAGTTTCCTGAATGCGATGAAACGGCTATGCTGCTGGAATTATGAGCCTTCCGCATGAGGGCTCGAAGATCGTTATTATCTTCCGGAGGCTTAACACTTCCGGAAACATCATATAGCCCGGTAAGACGCGGGTCGAAGGGCTTTATCCTGTTTATTTTGACTCGGCATGGCGCACAACCGGCTACTTTGCCGACTGCGCCGACCCTTCAGGAGTGCTTGGCCCGTTGAGGCGCCGGCCCGGCATCCGATCGCCGTTTCCGGCCGGGTTGCCGAGTTTCATAGGGAAACCTTATGTTATCCAGTTTGATCGTAAAGGTCGTTGGTACAAAGAACGAACGAGAACTGAAGAAGCTCGCCCCTCTGGTGGATCAAATCAACTTGTTGGAAGCCGACATGAGGGCTAAAAGCGACGCCGACCTTCGTATATTTACAGGGGAACTGAAAGAAAAAGTGAACCAGGGGGCTTTCCTGGATGAGATTCTTCCCGAAGCGTTCGCCGTCGTGAGGGAAGCGGCGATTCGAACATTGGGACAGCGTCCGTTTGACGTTCAGATCATGGGAGGTATTGTCCTTCACCAAGGCAAAATCGCGGAGATGAAAACCGGTGAGGGAAAGACCCTCGCCGCCACGATGCCCGTATACCTGAATGCGATTGCGGGAAAGGGTGTTCACGTGATCACGGTGAACGATTATTTGGCGAGGAGGGACGCGGAATGGATGGGGGCCATCTATCGCTTCCTGGGGCTCGATGTGGGCGTCATCCTTCACGACATGAATGATGCGGATCGCCGGAAGGCCTATGGCGCGGACATCACGTATGGGACCAACAACGAATTCGGTTTCGATTATTTGCGGGATAATATGAAGTACTCGCTGAAAGATTATGTTCAGCGGGACTTCTACTATGCCATCGTGGATGAGGTGGACAGCATACTGATCGACGAAGCCAGGACCCCGCTCATTATATCCGGGCCATCGGACGAATCTACGGAACTCTATTATCGATTGAACCAGATTATTCCAAGGCTGAAGCGAGAAGCCGACTTCACGGTGGAAGAAAAGACGCGGACCGTTTCCTTGACGGAAGAGGGAGTGGCTCACTCCGAGAAGCTGCTCAAAATCGACAATCTTTACGAACCGAAATACATCGAGGTGCTTCATCACCTCAATCAGGCGTTGAAAGCCCACAGCCTGTTTAGGAAGGATGTGGATTATATTGTGAAAAACGGTGAAGTCATCATCGTGGACGAGTTCACGGGACGGTTAATGCCGGGAAGGCGTTACAGTGAAGGATTGCATCAGGCGCTGGAAGCCAAAGAAGGGGTCAAAATCGAACGCGAAAATCAAACACTGGCTTCCATTACATTCCAGAACTATTTCCGTATGTACGAGAAGCTGGCGGGCATGACCGGTACGGCGGACACGGAAGCGGCGGAGTTCAAGAAGATCTACAAGTTGGATGTCATGGTCATCCCAACCAATAAGGAAATGATACGAACCGATTATTCGGATCTGATCTACCGGACCGAGAAGGAAAAGTTTGATGCCGCCGTAGAGGAAATCAAGGAACTCCATAACGAGGGGAGACCCGTGCTGGTGGGCACCATTTCCATCGAAAAGTCGGAACGGTTGAGTAACATGCTCAAGAAACAAGGCATTAAACACTCCGTTCTCAACGCCAAACAGCACGAAAAGGAGGCGGAAATCGTGTCCATGGCCGGCCAGCCGGCTGCGGTCACCATCTCGACCAATATGGCCGGTCGAGGTACCGATATTGTGCTCGGACCCGGGGTGGCGGATAAAGGCGGGTTGCATATTTTGGGAACGGAACGCCATGAGAGCCGTCGTATTGACAACCAATTGCGCGGAAGGGCGGGACGGCAGGGAGATCGGGGATCGTCCCGGTTTTATTTATCCCTGGAAGATGATTTGTTGAGGATTTTCGGTTCAGACCGGATTTCCGGAATAATGGACCGTTTGGGCATGGATGGGGAGCCTATCGAACATAACCTGGTGACTCGAGGTATCGAGAACGCACAGAAACGAGTGGAAGGCCACAATTTCGATATCCGGAAACATTTGCTTGAATACGATGATGTCATGAACAAGCAGCGGGAGGTCGTATATGCGCAGCGGAGGGAGGTGCTTGAGGGAGATCTGAAGGAGGACGTTTTGGAGATGATCTCCGATCAAGCGACCGGCATTATCGAGCAGTTTACGGATGCGGAAAGTGGATTCGAGGACTGGGAGATCGATAACCTTGCCGAGGCACTGTACAATCATTTTGGCATACGCTTCCGGTGGACCGATCGGTTTCTGGAAGAAATGACCCAGGGGAGTCTTATCGAAAGCGTGGTGAGCGAACTCAAAGAAGCGTACGAGCAAAAGGAACGTGAAATCGGTTCCCAAGACATGCGGTATCTGGAAGGTGTGGTCATGCTGGCCAATTTGGATGGCCTCTGGAAAGACCACCTTCTGGCTATGGATCATTTGAAGGAAGGCATCGGCCTTCGCGGTTACGGCCAGCAGGACCCGCTTCGCGCCTACCAGAAGGAAGGCTATGAAATGTTTCTGGGTCTCCTGAACCGGGTCAAAGAAAATACGATCAAACAGCTCTTTCGAATCAAAATTGAGCGGGAGACGAAGTCGGAATCCTTGTTCGAACCCAAGGAACAGGAAATGGTCATGAGTCGTGGTGGAGAGGGTGGGAACAAACAGGCCGTAAGAACGGGAGCGAAGGTCGGGCGCAACGCTCCATGCCCATGCGGGAGCGGAAAGAAATACAAGAAATGTTGTGGGAGATAGGTCCATGCGCGTAAAGGGGTTCAAGTTCGCCTCCGCCCGGAGCTTTCAGAAAAAGTGGGACCGGGATGATGTGGCTTTGATCTATTCGGAATGCGAAGCCGCTCTGGCGGGAATGTTCACCAGGAACAAATTCAAGGCGGCTCCGGTGGAATTGTCCATGAAAAGGGTTGAACGGGGCCGGGGCAGAGCCGTGGTCATCAATGCCGGATGCGCCAATGCCTGCACGGGTGACGAAGGATTGTCCGATGCGGAAGCAACGGCCGAGGCTGCAGCGTCGGCTCTGGGCATTTCGTCGGAGGAAGTTCTCGTGGCGTCCACCGGAGTGATCGGAGCCCGTCTGAACATGGAAGGCATCCGGAATGCCATGCCCGTACTGACCCAGGGATTGAGTCCCGACAACCTGTCCAAAGTGTCGCGGGCCATCATGACCACGGACACGGTTCCAAAACGCTCTTTCGAGGAAACGGAACTTGACGGCGTTCGATGCAACGTAGCGGGTGTGACAAAGGGCGCAGGGATGATTCGACCGAACATGGCCACCATGCTCGCTTTTATCATGGCGGACTTCATCGCCGTTCCGGAGCTTCTGGCGGAAATACTCCGGAAGGCCGTGGATGGGTCGTTTCATCGGATCAACATCGACGGGGACACCTCGACGAACGACATGGTGCTTCTGATGGCCAACGGAGCGGCGGAGGGGGCGCCCCTCGAACAGGGATCCAAGGCGTGCCGGACCGCCGCAGAGGCCGTTACCAAAGTGTGCACCGACCTGGCAAAGCAGATGGTAATGGACGGGGAAGGAGCCACCAAGTTTATCGATCTGCGGATCAAGGGAGCGAAAAACGAGTGTGAAGCGCACCAAGCCGCCCACCTGATTTCGGAATCCAAACTGGTCAAAACCGCTTTTTTCGGGGAAGACGCCAACTGGGGTCGGATTTTGGCTGCCTTGGGAAGATCGGAGGCGAGTTTTTCACCCGACGAGGTGGATCTTTTTGTTGACGATATCTGTTTGGTACGGAATGGAAAATACCAGGGAAAATCAGTGGAGACGGATGCAACGAAGGTGCTGAAGAATCGCTCTTTTGCTGTGACATTGGACTTGAAGGCCGGTGTGGCCGAATACAATGTATTCACCTCGGATCTCTCCATAGATTACGTGAAGATCAACGCCAACTACAGAACGTAACGACTGAACCGCACGGAAGGGAATGCTACGGATGCTGAAAACCGCCCTGGTCCTCATTCTGGGTATCCCATACACCTTTTTTATGATATCGGTTGAAATTGCCGTATGTAAAATCCGAGTCAGTGAAAGCTTTGCACGTAAGATAGCCCAGTCATGGGCGCGGGGTATTCTGGTCTTATGCGGATTACCCGTGCGCGTCATTGGAGCCGAGTATCTTTCAAAGCGAGAGGCCTATGTTTTTGTAGCCAACCATACCAGTATGCTGGACATAACGATCCTGCTCGGATATCTGCCGTCACCCTTTCTCTGGTTGGCTAAAAAAGAACTCTTCCGGATTCCATGGTTCGGAGCGGGTATGCGCTATATCGGGTCTATTCCCATTGATCGCGGCCATCCCCGGGCTGCGATAAAGAGCATGCGGAAAGCGGCGAATCGGGTGAAAGAAGGGGCTTCGATCGTCGTGTTTCCAGAAGGGACACGGAGCAGGGACGGCCGGATGAAACCGTTCAAGGCCGGGGCGTTTCATTTAGCCAAACAATCGGCCCGTCCGATGGTGCCGGTTGCCCTGCTGGGCGCCCGGCGCGCGCTTCCGGCGAAATCCCTTCGCATCGCACGCGTTCCGCTGATATTGGCCATCACACCTCCTATTCCGACGGCAGGTACGGAAATCGATAAGAACGAATTGGCGAAGATGGCTTTTGAACGCATCGAGCGGATCCAGCTCAAATACGAGCCCGGGTTCGGAAAGGGGTCCTGAAATAGTCTTGAAGTTGGTTCCATTGGGCGGACTGGGCGAAATCGGTATGAACATGATGGTCCTGGAGTCCGCGGGCAGCGCTCTGATGGTGGACGCGGGTCTCATGTTTCCTGACGAGCACATGCTTGGGGTGGATTCGGTCATTCCCGACATCCGATACGTCCGGGAACGCCGGGACGTGCTTCTCGGTATTGTGTTGACGCATGCGCATGAAGATCACATTGGAGCGCTTCCGTATGTGTTACGGGACCTCGACGTCCCTGTGTACGGCACCGAGTTCACTCTGGAATTGGTGCGCGAAAAACTTCGGGAGCATGGATTCTCGGACCAGGTGGATTTACGGCGAGTCGAAAGAGGCGGACGGATCACCCTCGGTCCCTTCGAGGTGGACCCGATTCCGGTTCCACACAGTATTCCCGACGGCGTGGGTCTGGCGATCAACTCGCCTGTGGGGTGTATCATTCACTCGGGTGATTTTAAGATGGACGATTCCGCGTTTTTCTCCGGCGGGTCCGATTGGGATCGCTTCGCCTATTATGGAGACCGGGGGGTGCTGGCCCTTTTATCGGATTCCACGAATGTGGAGCGGGCGGGGCATACGTTGTCCGAGAGAAGGGTGGCCCGGACGTTCGAGGAGATTTTCAGCCGGTGTGAGGGGAGAATCATTATTGCCGTGTTTGCATCGAATATCCGCCGTATTCAACAGGCGGCGGAACTTTCCATAGCGCTCGGACGTAAGGTGGCTTTCAATGGCAAGAGCATGCTAGCGAACGTACGCATCGCCAACGAACTGGGATACCTGAATATCGCACCGGAGGACGAGATCGCGGTCCGGGAAGTATCCCGATTTCCGGATCGGGAGGTGGCTGTGATTACCACTGGGAGTCAAGCGGAACCCATGGCCGCCTTAACCCTCATGGCATTAAAGCGACACGGGCAAATCCAGATTAGACCGACGGACACGATCATACTTTCATCCCGTTTCATTCCAGGTCATGAAAGAGCCATTACTGAAATCATCAATCTCATCTACCGTCAAGGCGCTGAAGTGATATACGAGGACGTGTCCGAAATACATGCCTCAGGCCACGCCTATCGGGACGAACTGTTGAAAATGATCGAACTGACCCGTCCAAGGTATTTTGTTCCTATCCACGGAGAATACCGTCACCTGGTCAAACATGCCAGACTCGCTGAAAAAGCCGGAATTCCCAAAGAACAGGTGTTCGTCATGCAAAACGGCGACTGCCTCACCATTGATGACGGAGAGGCCCGAGTGGCCGAGCAGATTGAGGCCGGCAGGGTGTTCGTGGACGGCAAAGGCGTTGGGGACGTGGGGTATCCCGTCTTCAGGGAGCGACGAAATCTTTCCAGAGACGGAATCATCACCGCGGTTGTGGTGGTTGACAAGAAAACCGGCGAAATGTTGTCCGAACCCGAGGTGATGAGCCGCGGTTTCATATTGGAAGAACACGAAGAAGATTTCATGGAGAACGCGAAACGGATTGTCAGAGAAACGCTGGAAGAATATCGAGCAGCGGACGTTTTGGACTGGACTGAGTTCAAGCAGGATGTAAGCAGACGTATCCGAAGGTTCGCCAATCGGGCCCTGCACCGCAGGCCGGTTGTTCTGTGCATAGTCATGGATATGTAATCGGGACCGGCGTCCCGAACATCCACGCCGGTGGATCCGGCGTGCAGGTAGATGGATATGGGTGCTCAAACCGGCACGAAAAATTTGCGTGGAGAAATCCTGGGACTTTTGTTTCTGGCTCTGGCCATATTTGCATCTATGAGCCTGTCTTCTTATTCGCGCCTGGACCCCTCGTTCGAAAATCCTAGTGCATATGGTTCGGACATGCACAATCTTTTGGGCCGGGCGGGAAGTTATACCGCGGGTCTCCTGTTCGCCTTGTTCGGTTTTTCCGCGTTTTGGATTCCGGTCATCCTATTGATCACCTCGATTCGTATGTTTGTGGGAAAGCCTTTTGTCCACAATTGGGCGCCCGTCCTCGGCTCTGTTATTCTTTTGCTGGCTTCGGCCGGTCTGTTTTCCATGGGACCGCGTTCGATCACCCTGATGAACGTCGATTTTCCGGCCCAGAGCTTTGTCGGCACCATTCTCAGCCGATCCCTCACCGCGTATCTGGGTAGATTCGGTGCTTTCCTGGTATTGCTGACATCTCTTTTGGTTGCCGTCATTTTGTGCACCAGTTTCTCCCTCGTGAAGTTTTCCCATCGAATCGCCACACTGGCCGACTCGGCGCGAGTCGGTTTGTTGACTTTTTTCATGAAACGATCCGAGCGAAAAAAGAAGAAGCGACAGGTCTCGGAACAGGCCAAGCGCATGCCCAGGGAAAAACCGCGCGTTGTTGAAGTGGCGCCGGAGCCGATGGTTAAGGAAGACCCGCCGAAACAGAAGCAGCAGGCGTTTGATTTTATGGCCGGGGAGGGAAAAGGTGTTATACCGCCCCTGGATTTACTCGATGAGATCCCGGTCCGTGAAACCAAAGTGCACCGGGAAAGTCTCGAGATGAACTCCAAGATCCTCGAGAAGAAACTGTTGGATTTTGGGGTGCAGGGACGCGTGGTGGAGGTTGTGCCCGGACCGGTGATCACGATGTTCGAGTTCGAACCCGCGCCGGGAGTCAAGATCAGCAAAGTGACCGGCCTTGGGGACGACCTGGCGTTGGCGCTCCGGGCCGAGTCCATCCGGATTGTCGCGCCGCTTCCGGGAAAGGGCGCCATAGGAATCGAGATTCCCAATCCGCGCCGTGAGATCGTATACTTAAAGGAGATTCTAAGCTCGGAGACGTTTTCCAAGAGTCCGAAGGGCCTCACCATTGCCCTTGGAAAGGACATCGTCGGACATTCGGTGGTAACGGATCTGACCAGAATGCCGCATCTCTTGATTGCGGGGGCGACCGGTACGGGGAAAAGTGTCTCGCTGAATGCCATGGTGCTCAGCCTGCTGTATCGAAACAGCTATGAACGGCTCCGGTTGCTTATGATCGATCCCAAGCGCATTGAACTGTCCATTTATGAGGGGATTCCCCATCTCATTCATCCTGTGGTCACCAGCGCCAAGAAAGCGACGATCGCACTGAAGTGGGCTGTGGGAGAGATGGAGCGACGGTACCGTCTTCTCTCCGAGATGAGCGCGCGCAATCTGGAAGGGTACAACAAGAGGTTCATCAAGAGCGGCCCCCCTGAAAATACGGAGGAGGAACACAGTCTGCTTCCGTATATCGTAGTGGTCATCGATGAGCTGGCCGATCTGATGATGGTTTCCTCGAAGGATGTCGAGGATTCCATAGCCAGGTTGGCGCAAATGGCTCGTGCGTCCGGCATTCATCTTATACTTGCCACGCAGCGCCCTTCAGTGGACGTTCTGACAGGCGTTATCAAGGCCAATTTTCCCACTCGTATTTCGTTCCAGGTATCCTCCAGAACGGATTCGCGAACGATCCTGGATTCCAACGGCGCCGAGAAACTCCTGGGGGCGGGAGATATGTTGTTTCTTCCTCCGGGCACTTCCAGGCTCCAGCGGATTCATGGAGCCTTTGTTTCCGACAAGGAGATCAAGGATGTGGCCGAGTTTCTGAAGCAGCAGAGTGCCCCTGATTATGTGGCGGAGCTGAAGGAAGTGACCAGTGAAGAGGGCTTCAACGCGGATGAGGAAGAAATGGACGAGCATTACGATGAGGCCGTCCGAATCGTGACCGAGACTCGGCAGGCGTCGATTTCTATGTTGCAGCGCAGGCTGAGGGTGGGATACAATCGTGCGGCGCGTATGATCGAATTGATGGAACAGCAAGGGATCGTGGGACCCTCGGACGGGGTGAGGCCACGAAAAGTCCTTGAGAACGGTTGATTCGTGAATTTCCGGATCAATGCCCAAGAATAGGGCGACCGCGCGCAGAGCGCATTGAACCTGACCGGTTGTCAGCTATTCAGGAGATGATGTACTTATGTGGAGATGTGGATTGACATTGGCCGCATTTTTGATGCTGGTGTCCACGGCCCTATCCGGCGGGCCGGTAGACTCTGAGTTTCTAAGTGGGTTGAATCGGCATTACGCTACGGTAACCGGATTCTCAGCGGATTATGAGCAAGAGACCGTTACGCAGACCATGGGCGGTCCTCAGCCCATTACCATGAAGGAGTCCGCAAAAGGGAAAATCTATTTCAAGAGACCCAATCTTTTTGTGGTGGACCAAAAGGAACCGCGGCCCGAACTGGTTATTGCGAACCAGGAACATACGTGGTGGGTGATTCCGGATGAGAATAAGGCATACCGATATCCTCCTCAGTCCAGGTCCGGAGTGATCAAGGCGCTGGACGGATTGCTGTCGGGAAAAGAGAAACTCGAGGAGTTTTTTCAGATAAGCCGGCTCGGGGTTTCCGAGGATTCTATGACGCTTCAAATGGATACTCGCCAACCGAACGACGACTTCGAGCGTCTGGAAGTCAAGGTGGCTAAGCAGGATTTTAAGCTCATATCCATGAAAGTATATTATCCTTTGGGCCAGGAAGTCCTCTTCAAGTTCGAATCCGTCCAGGAAAACGTGACATTGCCGACCGATTTCTTCGAATTCACGCCACCCCCCGGCGTTCAGGTTATTACAAACTAGCGCGGTTCCGCCGGGCGGGCGCTCCACGATTCGATTTACTTTTGTACATGGACGCCTTTATTCATCAAATGATCGAGTTTTGCCGGGCCCGGGCGCTTCTGGAACACGGCGATCGTGTTGTCGTAGCGGTTTCAGGCGGTCCCGACTCCACGGCGTTGCTGTTCGGCCTATTAGGGCTCCAAGAAACGTTCGGGCTCGATATCGCAGTGGCGCATTTCAATCACGGGTTGAGAGGCCGGGTGTCGGATCTCGAAGCAAAAATGGTTGAAATCCAGTCCGAAAAACTGGGATTGCCGATTTACTCGGAAAAAGGCGACGTCCGATCCGAAAAAGGGATCCGGAAACTGTCCACGCAGGAAGCCGCCAGACAGCTCCGCTACGAATTTCTGGAAAGAGTTCGAACCGCAAATGGAGCGAACAGGGTCGCTTTGGGACACAACTCTGACGATCAAGTCGAGGAAATGATTTTGAGGCTGCTCCGTGGAGTAGGTACCGAAGGTCTGGCCGGAATGCCGGCCAGGCGCGATTATCTGATTCGGCCTTTGCTGAGGCATAGCAGGGAACAAATTACGGACTATTTGGAAAGATATCGGATAGAATACGTGGCAGACCAATCCAACGAGGACAGACGGTACCTGCGAAACCGAATTCGGCTGGATGTATTGCCGAATCTGAGAGCGATCGAATCTCGATTTTCAGACCATATGTTGTCATTGTCGCGTCTGGCCGAGGAGGACGCGGACTACTTCCGCAGGGAGCTTGAACGGGAGTGGCCCAGACTGGTTTCCTTTCAGGCCGATGGTCTGATTACGCTCGATCGGAAGGCATTGAACGACTTTCCGCCGGCCATCGCGTCCCGGGCGGTACGAAAGGCGCTGCAAAGGGTGAAGGGAGACCTCAGGCGGTTCAGCCTGCGGCACGTGGATCAGATTATTCGTCTCGCGGCCGGAGAACGCGTCAACGCCCACCTGGATCTGCCCGGCGGCGTTTTTATCGAGATCGAGTATCACCGCCTCGTCATGGGTACCCGACCGCCTTACGAGCAGCCTTATTCACTGACAATGAACAGGTTGGGTTCACAAACGATTTCTCCGATTCGATCGGTTCTCACTCTTGAAGCGGGAGAAACCGAGCAACAGTTTGAGAACCCTTGGTCCGAGCGGCTGAAGGCCGATGCTTTGAGCTTTCCGTTGCAGGTCCGATCTTACCGGCCAGGGGACCGGATGCGACCTGTAGGACTCGGCGGAAGTAAGAAACTCAAGGATCTTTTTATAGACCGCAAAATACCCCGGTGGTTGCGGGGGGCATTTCCCCTGGTGTGCTCGGATGAACGAATCGCGTGGGTTCCGGGCTTGGCGTTGGATGAAGGATTTCAAGTCTCTTCATCCATCACGGCATCCGTGCGAGGCCGCTTGAGCGGATGGTTGCCGGATTTCATGTCTCTGGAAAAACCGTCTTGAGTTCGGACACTGTGTACTATAAAATTAACGAGTTTAGGGAAAATTAAAATGGGAGGCTTCGTTTGAATCCTTTTTACAAAAACTTGGCTCTTTGGCTTGTAATCAGTCTGTTGATGATCTTTTTGTTTAATGTACTCAACAGGCCTCAGGAAAGCAAAGAGCAAATCAGTTATAGCCAGTTTTTATCCGCTGTTGAGAAAGGGATGGTGTCGTCGGCGACTATCCAGGGAGACAATCTCCATGGCAAATACGTGGACGGGCGGGGATACAAAACCTACATTCCCAATGATCCTGATCTGATCAAGATCCTGAGGACGAGCGGCATCAAGATCGAAGCGAAACCGGCGGATGAATCGCCATGGTACATGGCCGTCCTCATCTCCTGGTTTCCAATGATACTCCTCATCGCTGTCTGGATTTTCTTCATGCGGCAAATGCAGGCTGGTGGCGGAAAGGCCATGGCGTTTGGCAAGAGCAAAGCCAAACTTCTGTCGGAAGACAGCAAGAAAGTGACGTTCGAGGATGTCGCCGGAGTCGAGGAAGCCAAAGAAGAGCTGACGGAAGTGGTCGAGTTCCTTAAAGATCCCAAGAAGTTCACCCGGCTCGGCGGGCGTATTCCCAAGGGGGTGCTGCTTGTGGGTTCACCAGGAACGGGCAAAACGCTTCTGGCGAAAGCCATTGCGGGCGAAGCAGGGGTACCGTTTTTCAGCATCAGTGGCTCTGAGTTTGTCGAAATGTTTGTGGGAGTGGGTGCATCCAGAGTTCGTGACCTGTTTGTCCAGGGAAAGAAAAATGCGCCCTGCATCATTTTTATTGATGAGATCGACGCTGTAGGGCGGCACAGAGGAGCAGGATTGGGAGGCGGACACGACGAGCGTGAACAGACCCTGAACCAGCTTCTCGTGGAAATGGACGGCTTCGAATCCAATGAAGGCGTGATTCTGATTTCGGCTACCAACCGGCCGGACGTTTTGGATCCCGCGTTGCTTCGTCCCGGCAGGTTCGACCGCCAGGTCGTGGTTCCTGTTCCGGACATTCGCGGTCGCGAAATGATTTTGAAAGTGCACACGCGAAAAACGCCTTTGGAAGAAGGCGTGGATCTGAGCATCATAGCTCGGGGTACGCCGGGATTTTCCGGTGCGGATCTCGAGAACCTGGTGAATGAAGCCGCCCTCCTTGCAGCTCGACATGACAAGGACAAGATTACTTTGGGCGATCTCGAGATGGCCAAAGACAAAGTTATGATGGGGTCGGAACGAAGAAGCATGATCATCAGTGACGAGGAGAAGAAGATCACCGCAGTCCACGAAGCGGGACACACATTGGTGGCCAAACTGGTTCCCGAAGCCGATCCGATACACAAGGTGACCATAATTCCCCGAGGCAGGGCTTTGGGGCTCACACAGCAACTTCCCGTGGATGAGCGGCACACCTTGCCCAAAGGTCATCTCCTGGCCATGCTGAAAGTCCTCATGGGCGGCAGGGCGGCCGAGGAACTGCTGACGGACAAGATCACGACAGGAGCGGGAAATGACCTCGAGCGGGCCACGGAGCTGGCTCGGAGAATGGTCTGTGACTGGGGTATGAGCGACACACTGGGACCGCTGACATACGGCAAGAAAGAAGAACAGATTTTTCTCGGACGGGAGATCGCTCAGCACCGCGACTACAGTGAAAGAACAGCCCAGTTGATCGATGAGGAAGTCAAGAAGCTTGTTCTGGGAAGCTATGACGGAGCCAAGCAACTGCTGCAGGACAACATGGAGATGCTGAGAGGCGTGAGCAACGCTTTACTCGAAAAGGAAACCCTGACCGGCGAAGAAGTGGAAATACTCATAAAGAAAGCCCGGAAAGATGCCGAAAGCGTTTCGCCACCGACTGAAGAAGCCTCCAGCGGCGACGAGCTCCAAAATTGACGGTATCACGCCCATGCAAATAGAACCAAAGGGTCGCGCCCTCGTCATGGGGGTCCTGAATGTTACACCGGATTCATTCTCGGATGGAGGGAGGTTCCAACATCTTGACACGGCCCTGGAACAGGCCATGAGAATGGTCCGGGAGGGAGCGGATATCATCGATGTCGGTGGAGAATCCACGCGCCCTTTTTCAGCTCCCGCCTCTTTGGAGGAGGAACTGAAGCGAGTGATTCCCGTTATTGAAGGGATCGCTCAGCAGACGGATATCCCCATTTCCGTGGATACCTATAAGAGCGCGGTGGCGGAAGCCGCCTTAGATGCAGGGGCGAGTATCGTCAATGACATAAGCGCCCTTCGTTTTGACCCGGGATTGGCTCGCGTGGCGGCGGAGCGGGAGGTTCCGGTGATCTTGATGCACATGCAGGGCGAGCCTGGAAACATGCAGGTCCATCCCCACTACGAGGACGTGATTGGAGACATACGAACGTTCTTTCTGGAGCGAATGGAATACGCCGTACGCCAAGGTATTCCGGAGGATCGGATCGTTCTGGATCCCGGCATCGGATTTGGGAAAACAGTGAATCACAATCTGGAAATCATCCGGCGCATGGGGGAGTTTCTGCCGCTCGGGCGGCCGTTGCTCTTGGGCTCCTCCCGGAAATCGTTTATTGGGAAAATATTGAACAGAGATGCGGACGATCGGGAAATCGGCACAAACGCCACGGTGGCGATCGGTGTATACAATGGCGCCGGGATCGTGCGGGTGCACGACGTGGCTTCCGCCAAGGAAACCGTCCTCATGGTAGAGGCCATTAAAGCCGGGTTTCATGGATAATGTTGGAGCTCATCAACGTTCTTCGGTGGCAGGATGTCGTAGACATTCTGGCGGTTGCGTTCCTGATTTATCGGGTGCTGGTTTTCATTCGAAGAACGCGTGCGCTCCAAATGCTCATCGGTCTCGCTCTTCTGATCGTGGCCTTCTTTCTTTCCGAAAAACTGGATTTTTTTACACTCAGGTGGATTCTTAACAGCTTCCTCAGTTCCCTCATTCTTGTCATTTTCATTTTGTTTCAATCTGAGTTCCGTCGGGGACTCACACAAGTAGGTAAGGGCACGTTCTTCTGGGACGTTCAGGGACAGCTGCAATTGGTGGAAGAGATCAGCCGGGCCGCACTCCAGATGGCCAGCAAGAAGGTCGGAGGATTGATCGTAATCGAACGCGCCACCGGCCTGAAAGATTACGCTGAAAACGGAGTACAGATTGACGCCACTGTAAACCGGGATCTCCTCTCGTCCATTTTCAGTTCGGAGTCTCGTTTACATGACGGCGCCGTTATCATACGAAATGGAAGGATTACTTCCGCCGCCTGTTTTCTTCCCCTGACGGCCAATCCAAGTGTCAGCCGCTATTTTGGTTCGCGGCACCGCGCCGCCATGGGGATCACGGAAGAAACGGACGCCGTGGCGGTTCTGATCTCCGAAGAGGAGGGACAGGTGTCCATCGTCGTAGATGGTAAGATCAGCCCCCGGATGGATCGCGCGGCATTGCAGGGCACGCTTCGCGACCTCATTACCGGCCGGGAGAGCCGAAAAAGGAAAAAGAAGGACCGTTAAAGGCTGATGAAAGCATTTTTTACTCAGAACGTGCTCCTGAAGGTCGTATCCATCGTCCTAGCGGTCATCCTGTGGATGTTTGTGGTGGGAGAGGAGCGGGCGGAAGTGGGTCTTTCCATACCTATAGAACTCATCAATCTGCCACCCAATCTGGTCATCACCAGTGAAGTGGAACGGGCCATTAACGTGCGAGTGAACGGTCCCAGGAGACTGCTTCGACGCCTCCAGACCCAACCTTTGCATAGAACCATCGATCTTTCCGGCGTCAGGGAAGGAAATGTGTTCTTCGAGATTGTACCCGACTCGCTGCTGTTGCCTCAAGGTGTCGAGGTGGTCAGTATCAGTCCCGATGCCATAGGAATAGGCTTTGAACGATTGTCGGAGAAGGAACTGCAGATTTTTGCGTCCACGGAGGGAAAAACCGAGGAGGGGTTTGCCGTGGACTCCGTTACCGTCAAACCTGAAAAGGTACGCATCCAAGGTCCCACGAGTGCTCTGAAAAAAACCAATGCCGTGTGGACCAAAGCGATCCGTGTGGACGGGAAACGAGAGTCCTTCAAAGTGGACGTCTCTCTGGATTTGCGAAATCCCCACCTGAAAGTATTGACCAAAGTACCCATTGTGGCCGAGGTTCGGATCTCGGAGAAATCGATCACGAAACGCTATGAAGGCCTTCCTATCCGGGCGCTGAACGCTGAAGGCCAATATTCTATAAAACCGGATCACGCGACCGTTACGGTTACGGGTTTTCCGTCGGTCTTCGAGAAAACGGCGAGTGAAGAGGCTCTTGCCGTGCGGGTCGATCTGAAGGGATTGACCCCGGGAAGATATTTGAGACAGGTCACGGTAATACTTCCGGAAGGGATGGATCTGACGGAAGTGTATCCGTCCGTTATTGAAGTGTTCATCATGGGTGGTGAACCGGAACAGCAAGGAGAGTGAACGTGCGTCGTCTTTTCGGAACCGATGGAATCAGAGGGGTGGCCAATGTATTTCCCATGACGGGCGAGATCGCCATGCAACTGGGTCGCGGTGTCGCTCACGTATTAAAAAGCCGGAATCGTAGAAACAAGATTATTGTGGGTAAAGACACCCGCTTGTCCGGATACATGCTGGAGCACGCCATTGCCAGCGGCATCTGTTCCATGGGAGTCGACGTGTTGCTGGTGGGGCCTATCCCCACCCCCGGCATTGCGTTTCTTACCGCCGGCATGCGGGCGGACGCCGGCATCATGATCAGCGCCTCGCACAACCCGTTTCAGGATAACGGCATCAAGGTGTTTTCCCGGGATGGTTTCAAGCTGCCGGATTCGGTGGAGCTTCAGATCGAGGACCTCATTTTTTCAGACGAGATCGACTCGTTGAGACCAACGGCCACGGAAGTGGGCAAAGCCTTTCGCATCGATGATGCGCTGGGTCGCTATATTGTCTATCTCAAGAGCGGTTTCCCCATGGATCTGACCCTGGAAGGCATTAGAATGGTGATCGATTGCGCTCACGGAGCTACCTACAAGGTCGCGCCGTCCGTTTTTGAAGAGTTGGGCGCGGAGGTTTTGTTAATGGGGGCTTCGCCCACCGGGCACAATATCAACGAAGGGTGTGGCACTCAGCACCCGGATGCCCTTATCGAGCGTGTTAAAAAGGAAAAAGCGGATCTGGGCGTGGCCTTCGACGGAGACGGGGACCGGGCCGTCATGGTGGACGAGAACGGAGAACTCATAGACGGCGACCATGTACTTTCCATCCTTGCAAGGGATATGTTGTACAAAGGAACCCTGCGTCACAACACGGTTGTCGGCACGTTGATGAGCAACCTGGGATTGGAGATCGCCCTCAAGCAAATGGGAGTTCGGTTGGTGCGTTCCGAAGTGGGGGACCGATATGTGGTCGAGGAGATGCGTCGAAGAAATTACAGCCTTGGCGGCGAGCAATCGGGTCATGTCGTATACTTGGATCACAGCACCACCGGGGACGGCATACTGACCGCTCTGCTGGTGCTGGCGGTCATGATGCGGGAGGAAAGGAGCCTGTCCGATCTCGATGACGTGATGAATTCGTACCCGCAGGTTCTGGTCAATGTCGCGGTAAGGGAGAAGCCGGACCTTAAAACCATACCGGAAATCAAGAAAACGTACGACGAGATCGAACATTGTTTGAAGGACCGGGGGCGGATTTTGTTGCGCTACTCGGGAACCTCGTCTAAGGCAAGGGTCATGATCGAGGGCGATGATCTCGCACTCATAGAAACGCTGGCTCAGGAGATGGCCGGCGTTGTTCGCAAACAACTGGGGTGAGATAGATGAAGGAAAACGAACGGCTTCTGGTCCTGGACGCCGGAAACACCAACATGGTTTTCGGGGTGTACGAAGGCGATGATCTGATCGGTAATTGGCGTATCCGAACGGAAAAGGACCGAACAGCGGATGAATATTCGGTGTTGATGGATGTGCTCCTTCGCCAAGGGAAAGTGGATCCCGCTTCCATTGGCGGTGTTATTATCTCGTGCGTGGTGCCGCCCATGCTGAACAGCCTGGAGCGGTTCTCCGTTCTTTTTTTCGGGGTCCATCCGTTGATCGTGGAGCCCGGCATCAAGACCAAAATGCCGATTCGAATCGACAGCCCGAAAGAAGTGGGCGCGGATCGGCTGGTGAACGCCCTTGCGGCGTACGAACGTTACAAGTGCAGCCTGATCGTGGTGGACTTCGGAACAGCGACCACCTTCGACGGGATTTCGGCGAAAGGCGAATACCTCGGAGGTTCCATTGCACCGGGGGTCATGATTTCCTGTGAAGCCCTTTTTCAGCGGGCGTCCAAACTGCCTCGCGTCGAGATATTCTCGCACCCCAAAGCGGCCTTAGGCAAAGATACCGTCAGCGCAATGACTTCGGGCATCATCTTCGGTTTCGCGGGCATGGTCGAGGGCATTGTCAGACGCATGAAGTTGGAAATACAGCCGACTCCCAAAGTCGTTGCCACAGGGGGACTGGCGAGGATCCTGGAAAAAGAGTGCGACTGTATCGACGAAACCCTTGAATTCCTCACTCTGGAGGGGCTTCGCCTTATTTACGAACGAAACCGGTAGAGGTTTCTATGGCCCTCACCCCCGGCCCCTCTCCCAGAGGGAGAGGGGCCTGTCTATCCTCTGTCTTGGTGATAAATGGCTTTCGATTCAGCCGATGAGACAAGGTCTTGTCCCCTCGCCCCCGGCACGGGGGAGAGGGAAAGGGTGAGGGGGCGAATGTGCAAAAAAAACGGCCGATTCGTATCATTCCGATTATAAATCGTCCATAACCTTCTGTTAGAGCTGCGAACGATCTTTCATGAGCCCATACCATTTGCCGCTGCCTCTCATTCAACACGGCGCCCGCTTGGGCGTTGCTGCGCCGGCTTCGGGTTTTGACCGGGAGGCCCTGGAAAAGGGTTTGCAGCTTCTGAAGGATCTGCACTTTGACACGGTCCTGGCCCCCGGAATGAACCAGCGTCTGGAATACCTGGCAGGCACGGATTCGGAGCGGCTGGACGGACTGATGGAATTGTGGAGGGATGAATCCGTATCGGCGATTATGTGCGCACGCGGTGGCTACGGGTGTATGAGGCTCCTAAATCGCATACCTTACGAGATCATCGAACAGCATCCGAAAGCCTTCATCGGATTCAGCGATGTGACGGCCCTGCTGCAGGCCCTGCACAAAAGAACGGGACTGATTACGTTTCACGG
>Ga0068714_10003547_pt1 | contig 18361 bp, 13 predicted proteins | sample MTBNYHSulfiMetaG_FD_62988 | JGI IMG/M metagenome (GOLD analysis project Ga0068714, IMG submission 62988) | Enrichment culture microbial communities from rom New York Harbor, USA that are MTBE-degrading - MTBE-NYH (New York Harbor Sulfidogenic)... | ecosystem: Environmental > Aquatic > Marine >... | reverse complement strand
AGGGAAATGGGCCAAGGGAAAATATTCGACCCCGATTCCCTGCGCCGTGGCAAAGCGGGCTACATCCTGGACATGGTCCTTGTTGAGCCGATTGACATTACACCAGAGCACAATCTCTGTTTTCGAGGATCTCTTGAATATTTCCAGACCTTTGACAATATTCTGAAACAGACCTGGTTTCCGTCGAATATCGTCCTGACGATTGTCGGCAAATTCCAATGATATCAAAAGACGGTCCATAAAAGGTGCAATCCGTGGCGCCCTCTCAGCTAATCGAAAACCCGAGGTGCACAGTGACACATGAAACCCACCTCGATGTGCATACTCGAGCCAGACAGGGAGTTCCTCAACCAGTAACGGCTCACCGCCCCAAAGAGTGTAATGGGTCATGCCTGCCGACCGAGCCTGGTCAAGCATGCTTGTTACTGTTTCAGTCGACATCTGACCATCCTCGACCGGGCCCTGAGTCCAGAAATCACAGAACCGACATTGACAATCGCAATGCGAGGTCGGTTTGTGATACAGCACAATTGCCCGGGACGGACCCACTAAAGCCCGGGCTACCCTCAATGTATTGATGAGCCTCATAAACAAAAACCCTCGGCCCCTGGTTGAGACCGATCCTCCTCACCCTCGCCGCACATTGATTCTTCCAACATCCTGATGTGACCGTTTTCCCTGTTTTTACCCCAAACCTGTCAGAGATGAAGCGAAAATGAGTGTCAGACCGACAATATGAAGAAACCTGTAAAATCGCCTGAATGCACGAGCATCACGAACAAAAAAGAGCATTATCACAAGGCTTGACCCCAACGTAAAGAATATTACAGACCGAAAAAGGTTCTCCTTACAGAAAAACACGCCAAGAATGATATCCCCAGCGACTATTATACTTCCTGCTAAATACTGCACATTTTCCGGATTCAAACGATGGGCAAGCGTCTTTATACCCAATCCGGCATCGCGGACCCGGTCGACAAGTAAGTGATTAATATATCCACCCGAAAACAGGGCTGCCATTCCCAACCCGGGAAGTACCAAAACTTCTTCCGGCCGGCCTTGCCAAGTGCAACCATAGAGATAAAATATAAATGCCCCGAGAAAGTGACAGCAAAAATCAATGGGTGGACGCGTTTTTACTAACAAATGGCGACTGTTGTAAATTCTCACCAGACCGAACACTAAAACAGCCAATAGCACTGAACCAGCTGAGAAAAGCAGCGTGACTGCAAAAAAAAGAAGAAAGAGAAATTCGCGGCAACGCTTGATAAACAAAAAGAACCGGGGACCAAGAATAACGGGATAATCTCCACCTCGAGCATCATCCGGATGGAACAGAACTCCCTCAATATAATTATCAAGAATAATAGCAAGACTAAGAACGAAACTCGAAACTATTAGTGTGAGTGGCGGTATATCATGTCGACATATGCCTCTTCCGATCAAGGGAAATATAGAGAACAGAACCAATTCCAACGGCCGAACCAGATTGACCATTGCTCTGTAGTCAGGAAACCTCATGATGCTCGTTCTCACCACTCTCTAAACTCCCGACACCGACAACAGGAGCTTGTTATCTTATCATTCACCAATGCTGATTATAATAATTCTGGCGGGAAAAGTAAATTTTGATTTGTGGAAAATAATTTGTCTGTCCCCGATTCCCGATTTCCCCGATTTCGGCTTGATTGTGGAAAATAATTTGCCTGTCCCCGATTTCGGCTTGATTGGATGAAGGTGTGTCATAGTTACATAGTACAACGGGATGAGGTTTGGTTGGGTTAATGAACCGGTTATTGTGGTCTGAACCATTGACAGGAGGTGGTCACGATGAAGACTGAAAGTATTGCTTTGTCCTTTCCGGAAGGTGCAAACATCATTCTGGGCATGAGCCATTTCATCAAAACCGTCGAAGACCTATATGAAATCATGGTGAATGCAGTGCCCCAAGCCCGGTTTGGTCTGGCATTTTGCGAGGCATCCCAGGACAGATTGCTGAGAACTGACGGTAATGATCCCGCACTTATTGACTGTGCTGCGGACAATGCCTTAAAAATCGGGGCGGGACATTCTTTTCTGATTGTCATGGAAAATGCTTTTCCTCTTTCGGTCCTGAATGATATCAAAGGGTGCCGCGAGGTGTGCCGTATATTTTGTGCAACGGCAAATCCGGTCCAGGTCCTTGTTGCCGAAACCGATCTCGGTCGTGGTATAATTGGCGTTGTTGACGGCATGACACCGCTGGGCAGAGAGGACGAGCGAGCACAATCAGCGAGGAAGACTTTTCTGCGAACGATTGGTTACAAACGTTAAAAAAAACCAGTCAGAAAAATGGTGGTTATGTCGGGCAATGCTCGACCAGGGCATTATTATTTTTCAGGTCATTTATCCTCAGTTAAGCTTTTTGGACAACTAATCGCGGGAAAACCCAGGCATCGTGGAAAAATTGGAACGAAAAGATGTCATCTTTATTTTTATGTGCCTGATCCTGTTGGTCGGGTCATTCTGGTTTTCCCGTCACAATTTTTATCGAGCATTTCCTGAAGCTGCCATTGAATTCACGCTCACGCGTGATGAGGCTGGTCAGCGAGCTTATGATTTTGTTTCGGCTATTACAGATATTCCACCCGAATTTATTCAGGTGACGACTTTCAGTTATGATGAGAAGATAAAGCTTTTTATGGAACGCACCCTTGGCCTCGAACAAGCCAATAAGCTCTTCGATCATGAAGTCAAAATCTGGAAATGGAGCACGCGCTGGTTCAAGCCACTGACCAGACAGGAATTTTTTGTCGACTTGACGCCAAGCGGAAAATTCATGGGTTATCGTCATCTGGTCCGTGAGGATGAACCCGGTCACGACATATCAAGCGACCAGGCCTTGCTGTTAGCTGAGGATTTTCTGCTGAGCCACACGGCCATAGATTTGAGCGCACTTGAGGATCCGCAGCTCAAGGTGGAAAAACGGTCTAACAGGAGTGATCATACTTTTACCTGGAGAAAAAGGGACTTTTCTGTGGCTGGGGCAGTTTACAACTATCAGGTGTTTCTCCTCGGCGATCAGATCGGGGGATATGCAGAAGGCCTGGAGGTTCCCGAGGCGTGGCTGAGAGACTACGCTCGCATGGTTTCATTGAACGATACCACGGGTATGGTGGCATCGGTTATGTCCTTTCTGGCCTTTATCGCCCTGTTCGTTTATTTTGTCAAACAATTAATCCGTTTCAACATTCGCTGGGGAATTTCCCTTATTTATGGCGGTATAGCTTTTTTTCTGTTTCTGTTGAACGACCTCAACGAATTTCCGCTGGCCCTATATTCTTATCCGACAACAGAGTCGTTCGCCGGATTTGTGTTTGGCAGTTTCTTCCAAAGCTTGATGTTTTCCTTGACCATCGGATCACTCATATTCATCATTGTGGCAGTAGCCGAGAACTTTTACCGTCAGGACTATCCAGGAATGATCAGGTTGGAGTCACTGTTCAGCTGGCGAAGCATCCGGAGCAAGAGATTCTTCAGGGATATTCTGCTTGGTTACACCTTATCAGGTCTATTTCTGGCGTATCAAATCGGTTTTTATCTCATCGCTGACCGATTCGGTGCCTGGAGTCCTGCAACTATTCCCTATTCGAACATTCTCAATACGCATTTTCCCTGGATAGCCATTATCTGTGTCGGTTTTCTGCCGGCAGTGAGTGAAGAATTCTTCGACCGGGTTTTCATGATATCTCTTTTTCAACGCATGTTTCGCTTTCGCTGGCTCGCCATCGTTTTAGCGGCCATGATATGGGGTTTCGGACATGCGCCTTATCCCAATCAACCCTTTTTTATCCGGGGCCTGGAAGTAGGACTGGCTGGTATAATCTGCGGATATGTGTTGCTCAGGTTCGGGATCCTCCCGCTCTTGGTCTGGCACTATACCATTGATGCTTTCTACACGGCCCTGGTATTTTTTCAGTCAGATCACAGGTATTATCTCGTCACGGCCCTGTTTGCCGCTGGAATAATGCTTGGACCATTTATTATTTCTCTGATCATGTATCTCTACAAGGGGTCATTTGAAAGCACGAGTTCATTGACGAATGAGGCTGAGCAATTTCCGGTGCCTCCGGTTTTGATCAGCCCGACACAGCCGGCTGATTGTTCCACATCGAGATATCAGCCGATGCACATCAGACATTATCTGGTCATAAGCATCGGTTTAATCATTGTCTATGGGGGCCTGCAATGGATTATCGGGCAAAAAGCCGGACCCGATCATCCGGACATCACCATCAGCCCTGCTTTCATCCAGGACCGGGCAGACTACCAGTTAACGCAGTGCGGCGGTGTTTTGGCCGATTATCAAAGTGTGGTCTTTCTGGCGGACAATTTTGTGCAGCGTAATTCAGAAGCACAATCTGGCCAGTCCGACCTGTCATATTTTGATGGGCCGCGTGATCAGCAAGCCTTGACCTATATCCTTCAAAAGGGCGGGATTGACGCTGTCAATAGGGTTCTCACAATTGTGCCCGATCAAGCCTGGGTCGTCCGCTATTATCAAACTCAACAAAAAGATGAGTGGCAATTCTTCTTCGATGTCAGCAGCGGACAGTTGATCCGCTTTGTCCGGCTTATACCTGAGGATATGAGAGGGGCTTCTTTGGCCCATGAAGCGGCAATTTCGACCGCTGTCAGCTTTTTGTCAAACCAGGGCATATCACTGGATGGTTATAACCTGGTCGAACATGGGCTGAAAAGTCGGGAAGCGAGGACAGATCATGTCTTGACCTGGCAGAAAAAAACCGCGCTTGTGGCTGATGCCTTCGAACGGGTTTTCGTCATGCTTCGTGGCGATCAGATCGGTGAATACAAAAAGTATATTAAAATCCCCGAATCGTGGGTCCGCGACCGAATCAAGCGGACCGTTATTTATTACCTCAGGGTTTTGGGTCAGATCGGGGTTCTGGTGTTTCTTTGCGTCATCGCCCTTTTCAGGCTCTATGCGCGCATTCAGACCAACAAACTCAATGTACGTTCCATCAACCGGTTGGTAATCATGCTGACCGCTGTAGTCCTGCTCAATGATATTAACCGGTTTCACTTGTCCTATGCCAATTATCCGACAGCAATTGCCTCTCAAACTTATATGGTTTATCTGCTCGCAGGCTCACTGGTATACCTGGTCCTGCATTACCTTGTTTTCTTTTTTCTGATGGCTTTAGCCGATGCCCGTTTTGGGTTGTCTGACCGTTTCTTATACCAATTGCACGACCGGGTCCAGGCCCGCGATGCGTTATTACTCCTTCTCCCGTGCGGTTTGGCGGTCTTGAGTTACCAGGCCTTGGTCGACCTGAGTCTCATTCTGGTTCCTGGCTATTCACATATGCCCCCGACCCAATTGGTTGCGGGACTCGATCTGCCAATTCCCTTCCTTCAGTCAGGGGAAACAATCCTGATGCAGGGATTGTTATTTCTGACTGTGCTGATTGTCGCCGAAACTGCATTTCAGTCATTAATGACGAGCAAGGCGTTGCTGACGTGGGTCCTGGTCGCTGCTTCAGGTCTGGTTGTTTCCCTCGAGTGGGTCGAATTCCCTGAATATTTGCTGGGCTGGTTTTTGTCGCTCATTCTGGTTTCCGGGGCTTGGGGGATGATCATCCTGCTGCTGAAGAGGAATACCCTGGCCTATATATTGCTAGCGTTCGTGTTACCTCTGGCCTACGATGCCAGTCTTTTTCTCGACCTTGACAATATGTATTACAAGGCAAACGGCATTGTCCTGATTGTTGTGTGTTTGGCACTACTCTTTTTCCCTCTCAAATATGTGCTGAGGCCTCGAGATTGATCTCTGGTAAGCTATACCCCAACGTGCCCGGAACGAGGTAACTGAAACCAGTCATTGCAATCAAAGTCTGCGAGAGAGTTAATCCGCAATGTTGCATCCCCGATTGAACCTGGACTGGTCCGCGGGTCCGGGACAGCGACGACAGACATACCTGCGGCAACTGCGGCCTGAATACCTGCAGGAGAGTCTTCAAACACGAGACATGTCTCGGGCGTTGTCCCGAGTCTGCGGGCAGTAATCAGGTAAATGTCCGGGCCAGGTTTCCCGTGCTTTATCTCGGGATCATCACCACTGACTATGACCGTCAAAACAGAACGTAACCATTGATGGTGGACCATTTTCTGCTCGAATGCGATCCGCGGACAACTTGTGGCTATGGCCAGGGGTATGCCCCGCCGGGTCAGGCAGGAAACGAGTTTGCGAGCACCCGGTTTCAGTTGGGCCTGCGGGTAGAGCCGTTCCAGCACTGATGTCCTGCGGGCAAGGAATTCCGCGGCTGTCAGTGGAAGGCTGAGTTCAGCAACCAGAATAGTAGCCGCTTCGAGCTCCTGATGTCCCATCATTTTTTGTTTGAGCGACCAGCTAAAATCCAGACCGAATGGGGCCAGGACTTGTTGGGTTGCCTCCGTGTACATCGGTTCGGTATCGAGTAAAACACCATCGAGATCGAAGATGACATGTGTCGTGTGCTGCTGCCGAGCCTGAATCATCCGGGAAGATACCGAGCTCTCGCCCAACAGGTCAATGCTGGGAGTCGAAGGTGAGTGACACTATTTCCCTGATCTTTATTTTGAATGTGCCGAATTGTGCTCGCCCATAGACATAATCGATGGCATTGAGAGTACCCGTAATGGTCTCACCCGAGATCAGGGTAATGGTGACATCAATCGAATCACGCCCGGGTTCCGCAAACTGGACCGTCTTGATATCCTTGAATTCGATGTACAGGAGTCCCTTGCCATGATTGATGGTGATAAAAGTCCGGCCCTCGATCGATAGATCAGAACCACTTGTATGAACACCGGCCCTGTCAATGATTGTACCTGAAAAATTTTCCGCGGGAACGGGGATTTTGTTATCACGTTTTGAACCCATTCCCAGACAGAAAAAAATACAACCACAAAGAACGCAGTATTGAAGCACTGTGGGTCTCTTCATCATAAGGCTTCCCCCATTGTTTGACATCATTTAGTCGTGTCGTGAAGTAATTCCATGGCCATTTTCTAGCACCTTCAGCCCGAGAAAGCAACTCGAGGGACAAAGCGGGCCTGAACCGAGACAATCAAACCCGTTGGACCACAATCAGCGAAATATCATCGTGGGGGACGAGTACATTGGAGAATTCGTGCAAATCATGCTCGATGAGATCGATGAGTTGTTTCGGGAGTAGATGGTGATTTTTAACCAGGAGGTCCACTAATTTTTGTTCGCCGAATTCTGTGTCAGTATCGTTCCTCGATTCGGGGATACCATCCGTGAACATGATCATGGTTGAGTCCAATGGGAGATTGACTGTTTCACTGAGGAACTGGACTTTTTCGAAGACCCCGAGCACGGGGCCGCCGACATCCAACCTGGTCAGACCCGCTGCGGCTGAGTAGATCATGGGGTAGTTATGACCGGCATTGACATAGGTGAATGTTGCCTCAGTCCTGTCCAGAATTCCATAGACAAATGAAACGAATCTGTTGGCCTGTGTCGTCTCCCTGAAAAGCGTGTTGAGTCTGTCCGCGACACTTGTCGGGTCCGGATCAATGGTGATCTGGGAACTGAGTTGAGCGTGAAAATTAGCCATCAACAGGGCCGCTGGTATGCCTTTGCCGGAGATGTCTGCCATGGCAATACCAAGCTTCTCTTCACCCAACGGGAAAAAAGCGATGCAGTCACCACCGATGACCCGGGCTGGCGAAAAAAGGAAGGCGAAGCGGTAGCCCTTCATCCGTGGCAATCGCTTGGGGAGCAGGTTGCCCTGGATTTCAGCAGCCATTTCGAGTTCACGGTTGAGCATGGCCCCGCTTTCGCTTTCAAGCCCTGTCAAGAGAGGGAGCAGTCGTTCACGCACCTCATCAGAAAAGGTAATGGCCAAGTCAATAATCGTGCGGATGGTCTCAAAACGCACCTCGGAGGATGTGTCCCGGGCTGAAGCTTCGAGTATTCGGACAAGCTGGATTTCCGGCAGGCGACCTTTAAGCTGGCGGATTTTCTGCAACAGGGCCAGACGGACCTGTTTACTGAAGTCCTTTTCAAGTTTTGGCAGAACAGTTTCATAGAATTGCTCAAACATACTCTGATCGGAAAGCAAGGCTTTGGCCAGATTTGTGCGGACCAATTCCGTGTCTTCCAGCATCCGATGGATTGTCCGGGACAACTCGGCCTGATCCAGGCATCCGCCCAGAGTAGCCAGATTTTCAGCCACCTGGGAGCGAATAAATTCACTGTCATCGTTGCTCAGAATGACGAATATTTCGCCCAAACGAGCCGCGGGAATTTTCGCGCAGTGCACAGCCAGAGTGGAGACCACCTTGGTTCTGATCCGATCATCCGGGTCGCGGACCAGCCTGAGAAGCAGATCGCGACTGCTCTCCTTGAGTTGCTCGTAATAGGTCAGAATTTGCTCGGCTATATTGATGCGGGTTTGTGGGTCGTTCCACTCGATCGACCGAAAAAACTGGTCTTCGGTTGCCTCCTTGATCAGATGAAAGTGGGAACCGATCAGCTCGATGATCGATTTTTTGATGCCCTCGATGGTTTCATTCTGTAAAAAATGTTGTAAAAACTGGGCCTGTTGCTCCGCGGAGAAAACAGAAAACGATTCGATGATGACCGATGAAACACTGGCCCGGAGGTATGGTCGCTTGTCTTCAATCATCTGCCGCAGCAATCCGAAGACCTTGTCCGGCCCGAAACTGTAGTTCCGGATAAGAATGCTGGCCACTTCCTTGCGGACGAGCGGGCTCGGGTCATGACACAAGTCGAACAATGTCTGGACAAGGTGCGGCGGAAAAGCAGCCAGACGCCCGGCAAATGAATTGGCCACCAGGGCACGCACAAAACCGCTCCGGCTCCGGGTGAGTGTGCTGAATTGGGAGGCACAGGTTGAGATCAGGGTCGAGACGGGAAGATACCTGAACGCCCGGGCCAAAGCCTCGTCCTTGCCTGCCCATTCCTGCTCCAGCAGGGTCTGAAGCAAGTCCTTTTCAGTCTCGTCGAGCGATACCTCGTTGTGCACCACACCAAACAAAAAACCTGATTTGACCGCGTTTGAAGCCCCGCCAATGTACTCCAGAAGGTACTGTTTCCGCTGCGGAGCAAGTTGGTCAATGCCCAGGGCTACGGATTGGATAAAGGAATAGAGGACCTTTTCACTCTTGTCACTTAGCACGGCCTTTAATTGCAGCTCAAGATAGCGATGGGTCTGAGCATAGAAAATACCAAAAGCCCAGGCATGCTCCTCCCGCAGCGATTGGTCCTCGCTCTGGGAGAAATAGGCCAGCGTCGCCAATCCTTCCTTGCCAATAAGGTAATACACCTGATACAAGAGTTGAATGATAAAGGATTGATCACCGTGGTCCCTCTCCCGCACAAAATGATAAAATATCTTCTTGCGATACTCCTCGGAAAACGATCTGAAATGAAACAGTAAAAAACGAAGGGCAAAAAACCTTCCCTGAAAAGACGACATGTCCATGAGATATTCAACAATGGCTTCTGCTATGATCTTATGAAACTTCTGGCTGGCATGCTGTTTGAAAAAACGGCTGACAGAACTGCGGAAAAGACGATGGCTGAACACCAGGTGCTCTTCGTCATCCGAGCGATAACGCCGAAAAATTGCCCCGCTCAGATCATTGAAGTGATGTTCGATCCACTGGTGCTGATGGGGCGTAAAATCAACGATGTTGCCCTCCATGAACAAGCTGAAATGATATATTTCCTTGATCAATGCTTCGAAATGTGAACGGTCTAACTCCATTTCGGTGGCCAGCAGCACATAAAGGATCAATATTTCCTTCCGTGAACTCGACTGTAAATACATTTCAAAAAGCCGCTTGGGATTGTACAAATTATTTTTACGCTGGTTTTTTAACCGCTCGCTCGAATTCGGTCCCTGGGGCAATATGGCAAAACGCAAGGTATAGAAGATCAAACTGGGCGTAATATCGGGGGAATAGATGTCCTTGAAGAACGCCAACAGTTCCGGATGATGGGCAGAGGCGACCTGATAATAGTGCAAATGCTTTTCCACAACCTGATCAACACGTTCTGCTGACAGATGAAAAGGTGAGACCGCGACAAGCTTTTCCGCCAAACCGGGCCAACCCTTTACTTTGAGTTGGTCCAGCAGACGCCGCATTTTTTTCCCCGAGAAGACAAAGATGACCGGGTGCGCCTCATCGGCCCATTTCTCCATAGTTGCCAGGAAAAGATTTAAAATACCAGAGGAGACCTGCCATTCCCACTCGAAGGAATAGGCATCATTGTCAAAAAGAGTGATGACCCGGTCCGGGCTCCGCAAGGCATTGATGAACATGTGCGGCGTAAAATTAGGCGTCAGGATCTCGTTTAAATGATAACCCTGCTGCTCATAAAGCTTTAACATGTTCCGGGCCAGACACGATTTTCCACAATTGGACGGTCCATACAGCACCACAAAATGATACCGCTTCAGAATATCGCCCACACGCTCGAATTCAGGCGGTTCGATAAAACAGGACCAATCACGGAGGTAGCCCTGTTTGAGCGACTCCTGGTCCATCTGTGAAAAACGAAGCACGAATTTTTTCTTTAGTTCACGTCCCAGAAAATCTGACAGATATTCCTTCAGATCCATTGGATGGCGGGCTTGGGGACCTATGACGAAATGAGGATGTCGCCCGAATACCATTGACCGAAAAGCAACATCTCCGGTCGTGTCAGCCAAGGCCAATAAAAACACAGGCGTTCCCTTGACATAAAGAGTGTAATAAATTTCCTTGATCGAAGGTATATCGTTCTCCGTCAGAATGAGCAGGGCGATGTCAGCATTTTCGACATTTTTTACCAACTGAAAAGGCCTGAAAGGAGGGCGAACTCCCGGATAGAACTCGTTCAAAACCGGTTCCTCGATATCGAAGAGCAAACTCAGGACTTCATCACGTGGCGAATAGACCGTCCCAGTGAGTTCCGGAATTTCATTGATATACACATGTATTTTTCGCATGAGCGGTCCTTCTGCCGGTCCTGTTTCGTCGATTGAGGAGTACCTGCAGAACAGGAAATTAGTTCAGGTGATCACTTTTTTCATTGCAATTTGTGCTTCTCTTTCATATAGTTCATAGTACTGATGAATTGAACAACAGGGGTTAACAATTAATCGTTTTCAAACCAAGCGTTCCATGGAGGTGTCTTATGACAGAGGAATACAATGTGACTGAAAGCGAACAGGGCAAGGCAGACCTGTTCAAAAGAGGTGCTGCTATTGTTATCGATAGCATCCTGGCCATGATCGTGACTAATTTGTTTGCCGTGATTATTCCCTTTATTGGCTCGATCCTTGGCGGCCTGATCGGCGGGGCCTATATGTTGACCCGTGACGGTTTGAACATCGAAGCCCTCGATGGTCAGAGCGTTGGCAAAAAGATCATGAAACTGCGGGTAACCGGCGCAGTTGAACCCATTGATTACATCACCTCGATCAAGCGGAACATTACCATTGGCTTTATCTATCTGCTCTACCCGCTCCTGATAATACCTGTCCTGGGAGCACTCATACTTATGGCCGGGAGCTTTGTTCAGTTGTTGGTCGTTGTCCTCGAGAGCTACAAGGTCGTGACCGACCCGGAAGGTAAACGCATCGGGGACGGCATTGCCGAAACACTTGTTGTTGAAGCCGAATAATAGTTGGGTGACACTTCAAGGGGGGATTTTCTGCTTTCCCCCCTTTTTTTTTGAGGTGTCGTCACTTCGATGTGACATCATTCCCGGGAAGAATTCACGGCCGAATTGATTTAAAAGGCCGTCTGGAGTAAGCACGAAATGGCTGCAGATTATCACATCGTTCTTGTGGTCCCGCCCGGCGGATATTTTGCGGAACGGTGGCGGGGGCGAGGAATGCCAGAGCTCGGCTTGTTATCCATTGCCGCGGTGCTCGAACAGGAGGGTTATCGGGTCACATGTCTGCCCTGCAGTGCACTCCAGCTAGATTTCGAGGGTCTCGAACGCCAGTTGTCCGCCTTGCACCCCGATCTGGTCGGGGTGACGTCAACCACGGAAAACCGTTTCCAGAGTTTTGAAGTCCTGAAAAGGACCCGCCGCCTCTTGCCACATGTCACCACGGTCATTGGCGGGCCCCATGTGACCAACACAGCCCGCGACACACTGGACCACTGTGCCGCAGTCGATTATGTGGTCCGTGGCGAGGGAGAACAGACCATTCTGGAATTGTGCCGGGCCCTGCAGCAGCATGATGAAACGCGTCATATTGCCGGTTTATCGTTACGGGACGAAGAGGGCACGTCTGTCGACAATCCGGCCCGGGAACCGATCGAGGACCTCAATACACTACCTTTTCCGGCCCGGCATCTGATTGATTATGAAGCCTACAAATTCAGGGTCGACGTGCCCGGCAAGGGCTCCTTTCCGGCCGCGAACATCATGACCTCGCGTGGCTGCCCCTTTACCTGTAATTTTTGTGCCACCCCGACCAATTGGGGGCGAAAAGTCAGAACGATTCGACCCGAGCGGGTCCTTGATGAGATCGAGGAAGTCTGTCAGCGTTATGCGGCCCGGGTGATCTGGTTTTATGATGACACCTTCAATCTGAGCAAGAAAAGGGTCAGCCAGTTGTGCAGCGGAATGAAGGAGCGGAAACTGGATGTATTCTGGTTCTGCGAAGTCCGGCTCGACCTGCTTGACTTCGAAACACTCCAGATCATGAAGGACAGTGGTTGCTTTCATGTCGCGTTCGGGATTGAATCTGGCTCGGAACGTATCCGCCGGGAAATAATCCGCAAGGATTTCGACCTCGAACAGGCCCGCCAGGTCGTGGACTGGTGCAATCAACTCGGGATCGTGGCCAACCCTTTTTTCATTGTCAGCCATCCGACCGAGACTAAAAAAGAACTGGAGGAAACGTTCTCCGTCATGAAGGAGCTGTCGGGAAAAACGGAACAGAGTATTTCAATTCTGCACATCTATCCCGGGACCGACCTCGAACATCTTGCCCGTGAACAGGGCAAACTTCCCCACGATTTTTCCTGGACCAAACCGGATAACCGGATTATCACCCTGCCCGCTGCCCAGGGTGATGTTCCACTCTATCTCGATAAACTGTCATGGTGGCAGATCGGGCGAGTCCTCTTCCAGTGGTCTGCAAAACGGGGCTACTCGATCGGTAATAAAATCCCGGCTGTTCTCAAAAATATCCATTCCTATCGTGACATCTATCGTTACAGCATTCTTTTCCTTTGTTTCTGCGTCTACCGTTTATTGCCGAGACTACTTCCAACCGGTAAACGATCAGGATTACAGGGACACCACGACAAACAACAGCTCGAGGTGAAAGAAGATTTTTGAAAGGTGTTTTGGCAAAATGAGCTCAACATGCTATGGTAGAGGATTAGAACATTCATTATCAGCGTTTATCACTTGTCTGCGGGTGTTTTTAACCCGAGGAGGTCATTCATGGACTATAAAAAATTCGATCTATTCAATCCGACTGAAGAACACAAGGCTTTAAGAGAGACAGTCCACAAATTTGGCAAAGAGGTCATTGGACCACAGGCCCAGAAATTTGACGATGCAGAAAAATTCAATGATGGGCTGTATCGCTCTTTGATTTCAGAACTGGGCATACTTGGCTTGACCGTAGCTGAGGCTGATGGTGGTATCGGTATGGATGCCATTGCCACCGTTATCGTCCATGAGGAAATGTCACGCTTCGACCCGGCCTTCACTATGTCCTATCTCGCCCACGAGGTCCTCTTTGTCAACAATTTCTATCATGCCTCCAACCCGAGGCAACGAGAAAAATACCTGGCCAAGGTCATCAGTGGCGAATTGATGGGTGGTTTGGCCATGACTGAACCGGAAGCCGGAACGGATGTACTCGGCATGCAATGCACTGCTGTGCGTAAAGGCGACACATTCATTCTCAATGGCACCAAACAGTTCATCACCAACGGACCCGAAGCTGATGTCTTCATTGTTTACGCCAAACCGGACCGCGATCGTAAGGAAATATCAACCTTCGTCGTGGAAAAGAAATTCCCCGGCTTCAGCGTTGGTAAAAAAGAAGTCAAGATGGGCATGAAAGCGTCAAGTACTTCCTGCCTGGTCATGGAGGATTGCGTGGTGCCCGCCGAAAATTTGCTGGGTGAGGAAGGCAAGGGCCTGGTTCACATGATGCGAAATCTCGAGATCGAACGCGTCGCTCTGGGAGCCCAATCGATCGGGATCGCCCTCCAATGCGTCGATGTCATGTCCCAATACGCTATCAATGAACGGTCGGCCTTCGGCCAAAAGCTCATTTCTTTCGGTCAAATCCAACGCCTGATTGCTGAGTCCTACGCCTCAACCGCAGCGGCCAGGGCCCTGATCTATCTGGTGGCCAAGGACATTTCTCCGGATAGCCGTAATTCACTCGGCGCTTCGAGTGCCAAACTCGTGGCCACGCAAACAGCGGAAATTGTTGCCCGAAACGCGATCCAGGTCCTTGGAGGATATGGCTACAGTCGTGAATACAACGTCGAACGGCTGTTACGAGATGCGATCCTGCTCAGTATCGGCGGAGGAACCAACGAAGCGATGCAGAAAAACATCGCCGCGGACCTGAAAAGAACCTACAAAGCTTGATCAGCGGGCTGAAGTTGTCGTCTCGGGACTTTTGGCCAATTTTTTCGAAATTTCAACGCAATTGCCCGAACCAAGATATTGGACCTTGTCCATTAACTGACGGGCAATAAATATGCCACGCCCTGAGGGCAGAAGAATCCTTTCCGTCGCAGTCGGGTCCGGGATCTCTGAAACACAGAAACCAGGTCCCTGGTCCTCGATGGCGATGGACAGATATGTCTCATAGATAAGGCAGCGGATAATCACCATTTTGTCGTGTATATTCCTGTTCCCGTGACGTATGGCGTTCGTTCCCAACTCGTCCAGGGTCAGCCGAAGATTGACGATTTCATCCTCGGCAAGCCCGATCTGACTGAATTGACTCGAAATCAAATTGTTGACCTTGAAAAGATACCGTAATTCATTCTGCACATGAAGAATTAATTTTTTACGCAAACCGGCGCACTGGAACTCCTCACGCCTACTTTCGATGACCGTGCTGGCTTGCCCGGCTATTGACGCAACTGACGAGGGCCAGCGTGCATAAACATCTGGCTCTATCCGGATGCCCTTGACAGTCGTGGGAGGGTGGCCTGATTTAGTGAGCATCATGACCGGTAATAAAGGATGGGAAAAACCGAGTTTCAGGGTTTTGATAAGCTCATAACCCTTTACAGACAGTCCCGGGGTTATCACAATGAGATCAAGCTGATCAACAAAATCAAGGTCCTTCAAATCAAACCTCGTTTTGATCACAGGTTCATAATCAAGCTTCTGTTCAATGGCATTGATCAATGCAAGGGCTTGATTCGAAGGCGGGTCTTTTGAAACAAGGATAAGAAACTTACCCATAATTGTCCTCAGATCGTCATCACCCCAAAAATAATTAAATCGTCCATATGCCTGACATATACAGAAATATGGAAGTACATACTCAATACAAAGTACTATACCGGGCCAGTGTTGTCAAGTCATACTTTTGCCGACAATGGCAATAATGTTTTGAAGAGAATTTTTCTGCCCCGCCACTTGCTCTTCAATTATTATCTGACAATCCCCGTTGCTTGTTCACGTCAATTTCGCACACCCTTGTGCCGGCTTTCCCCGGGGTACGACAAATCCTCAGCCTGAGCAGCTCATCGATGACCTTAAAAAAAATTATTTATTTGATTGCAGTAATGGGCATTCTTTGGTAGAATCAGACAATATGGCTCAGTTTATAATCATTACAGAGACCTTAGCCGCTAAGTCCGGACCGGGGAATGAAGATGCACATAATGCAAAACATTGAATTCTCAACTTCTCTATCCCTGCCCCGAGTGTACAACAACGATGAATGAAAAAAATTCCAAAGCCCGCATACTTGTTGTCGATGACGATAAATTCGTCCGGGAAATCCTGGCCGAGGCCATCAACCAACCGATTTACCACGTCAGCATGGCCGACTCAGGAGAACAGGCAATCCAGATTCTGAAAAAAGAAAAATTCGATCTGGTCCTGTCCGATCTCAAAATGAAGAAAATCGATGGCCTGGAATTGCTGAAATTTATCAAAATTTCGTATCCGGACACAGCGGTCGTCATCATAACTGCCTATGGCACGGTCGATACCGCCGTCAAAGCACTGAAACTCGGTGCGTATGACTATATTCTGAAACCAATCGAGGTCGCAAAATTGCAAAATCTGGTCAGCAATATTCTGAATCATCACCATCTTCAAAAAGAAAATATGGAATTACGGACCCAACTTAAGCAGCAGATCCTCCCTGAACATATCCTGGGAACCAATCCCCAAATCTTGAAAATCAGGGAGGTCATCAGCCAAATAGCCCAATCACAGGTGACTATTCTCATCGAAGGGGAAAGTGGCACGGGAAAAGAACTCGTGGCCCGCTCTATACACAATCTGAGCTTGAGAGCGAACAAACCGTTCGTGACCGTTAACTGCGGCGCCCTGCCGGCAACCCTGTTCGAAAGCGAACTGTTCGGCCATGAAAAAGGCTCCTTCACGGGCGCCATCGCTCAACGAAAAGGCCGCTTCGAATTCGCCCATCAAGGCACCCTCTTTCTCGACGAAATAGCTGAAATATCACTCGAAAGTCAGGTCAATTTCCTCCGCGTTCTGGAGGATTCAAAAATTCGCCGTATCGGCGGCGACCACGAATTCGACGTCGATGTCCGGGTCATCGCCGCTACCAACAAAAACCTCAAGGACAAAGTCCTGAGTGGCGAATTTCGCGAAGACCTCTACTACCGCCTGAACGTTATCAACATCACCCTGCCACCACTGAGAGACCGCGCCGAGGATATTCCACTTCTGGCAACTGCCTTTCTTCAGGAATTTTCAAGCACCCACAAAATTGAACCGAAAATTATTTCAACCGATGTTCTGAAAAAAATGATGAAATATCACTGGCCCGGCAATATTCGCGAATTGCGAAACTTCATCGAAAGAACACTGCTCCTCTCCAGTTCCCACAATATCACCTCCGATATTATTGCCTTTGATGAATTGAAACCACTGGAAAACACTGAAGGAAAAATCCTTATCCCCTTTGGCAGCTCTATTCGTGAAGCCGAAAAAGAATTGATCCTGAACACCCTCAAGCAGGTTAAAGGGCATCGAAAACAAGCCGCACATATACTCGGCATCTCAGTTCGATCACTCCAGTACCGCCTGAAAGAGTACAGTTGGGAAAATGACAATCTCAAACCCTCATCATGAACCGAAAAACTCCATCAACAGCTGTTTCAGGAATAAATTTGGCCAAACAGGCAGAGACATTGTCCATAATAAATAATGTGCAAGATTTGCACCTACCCTTATGGCGAGTATTCCTTAATTTTCGTATATAGTTCCCGATACTTTGCCACATTGACACCTGCATTGTTTGCAGCTCAGTGACCGGAACAGACATTAGTGCCGGGCTGAAATGATGGGACCTTGAGCTGCTGGAACACACGAGAGAACGGTATTCAGGGAGCAGAGGACACGCTTTCCTAAGCAGGGAATTATTATGGCATAAAATTTGCATTAATTCGCATCAGTTTTTCACAATCGGGACATAGATTGAGCAGGACTATCCGCCTGTCCTGAATGCCCTGCTTTCAGAGAACATTCTTTGCCAGGAAAGGGGAACAAATGTTTTGTGTCGGTGATAGTGTCATTTACCCCACGCATGGATTAGCAGAGATAGAAGCGATTGAGGAAAAAAACGTATTAGGCAGCAAGACCTTTTTTTATGTGCTTCGGGTCCAGAACAAAGATATGTCAGTCCTTGTTCCGACGGGAAATGAAGAGAAGATTGGTTTAAGGGCGATCATCGAGCCTGAGGAAGTGCCCCATATCGTGACCATATTGCGGGAGCGGCCATCAGCCCAGACGACGTATTGGCACCAGCGATACAGTGAGAATTATCAAAAAATGAAGACTGGCTCTATTTTTGAGACAGCCAAGGTTTTTCGCGATCTGCTCATCATCAAGCGGGAGAAAAAGCTGTCCGTCAAGGAAACCAGAATGATGGAAAACGCGAAGGAACTGATTATTTCCGAGATTGCCTATGCTCTGGCCTGTAGCAAGGACGATGCTGAAAAGATGGTCTTGAATGCGATCGAGACCAATCCGAATGTCCGATTTCCCCAACCCCATTTTCAATAAAGGCGTTTGGTCGATCGAAGGCAAGGATGTAATGGTTTCTTGAGCGGTGTTTCAGCATACGACTTC
>Ga0068714_10003546_pt1 | contig 18365 bp, 10 predicted proteins | sample MTBNYHSulfiMetaG_FD_62988 | JGI IMG/M metagenome (GOLD analysis project Ga0068714, IMG submission 62988) | Enrichment culture microbial communities from rom New York Harbor, USA that are MTBE-degrading - MTBE-NYH (New York Harbor Sulfidogenic)... | ecosystem: Environmental > Aquatic > Marine >... | reverse complement strand
AACCAGGCAGCGGGACAGGCCCACAAAGCTCTTTTGTCACAGATTCATCTGCCTCAGGAAAACGCACACAGCGGAACCCGTCCTGGGCCGAGCGGTGCCATGGGGAGCGGGCGTCCTTCTGTCCAAACATATAGGTCGGCTCGCCCCAACTGCCGCCAAGGCAATAACGAGACTCTCCGGAATGGTCGGTGGCGTTGAGACACCACTCGCGGACGTTGCCGGCCATGTCGAAGAGGCCGGTCCGTCCCACGCCCGGATAGCTTCCGACGGGCGCCGTGCCCGGGAGGCCAAAATTGCTGGAGGGAATGATCACGAAGGATTCCTCCAAGCACGCGGCCCGTTCCCAGTCATAGACTGTAGGCAGGCTCTTGCCGGCGAACCGCGCATAGGCCATCGCCTCGAACCAACTGACACCGGAAACTGGGTGTCGGCCCTGCCCTCGCACGTAAGTTCCATCTTCCCACGTTGCCGGGCCCGGCTGGTCCGTCCGATCGCGGAACTCGCCCATTGCCTCCTGCCAGGATAGGTGGCGACCGTCCTTGACGAAGTCCAGTCCTTCCCAGCAGTCGGCGTTCGCGTAGCCTCCTGCATCGACAAATGCCTGGAACTGCTCGTTCGTGACTTCGTACTTGTCGATCAAGTGCTCCGGGATCTCGATCTTGGCGCTCCGGCCCTGCGGAACGGCAGTCACTTCCACTTCCCAGGGGCCGACCCACACCATCTCACCGCCGGGGTCCTGTGGGTGTAGACGCACCTCGAAGGAATGCTCCACCACACACTCGTGCGTCACAAATCCCTGCTTTTGGATTCTCCAGCGGAATGGCCCTTGCGGCATGCTGATCCCTTCCAGCGGCGACTGGCCCAGATACTGCCACGGCGCATCCATCAGGGTGTATTCCCGACAAGAGATGTCCGCCCCCGTGGGCGTCGTGCCGATGGAGTAGTCCCGACTGATATGCGGCCACAAGGCGGCAAGTCCTGGATCGTCCGGAATGTACTCCTCGGCCCTCTTCGCCAAGGCAAAGGCCTCAGAGTAGCGTTGCTGGTCGAGGAGTCGAGTAATCTCCGGTACCGCCTGTCCCTTCGCCCAGCGGACTCTCTCCACCTTGACTCTTTGCCGATACATCGCGACCATGGCGACAAGTCCGATCAGGAGCATGATGACCACCCCGGTGACAGCGATGCGCGATCGGTGCCGGCGCCCGAACTTCTGCAGGCGGTAGACGACCCCAGGGGACCGGGCCAAGACTGGTTCATGTCGCAAATGCCGCCCGATATCCTCGCCCAGTGCGTATGCCGACTCATAACGGCGCGTCCGGTCTTTTTCCAGACACTTCATCACGATCCAATCCAGATCGCCCTTGATCAGTCTCCTCAAGGCCTCGCCGCTGGTCTGCCGCCCCCGGGCCACATCCGCGAGCTTCAGCCCCATATCCCGCAGCCGAGTCGAGGGCCTGGGCGGATCGGTCTCGCGGATGATCCGCTCGATCTCCGAATACCCAGCCTCCTGCAACGTCTCCAGAGCAAAGGGCGTCGTGCCCGTCAGTAGCTCATACAGCAGCACACCCAGCGAGTAGGTGTCCGTGCGCGTATCCACATCGAGCCCGCTCATCTGGGCCTGTTCGGGGCTCATGTAAGCGGGCGTGCCGATCATATGGGCGTAGCGGGTGAAAAGCGTCGTCTCCGTCAGCCGTTGATTAATCGCCTTGGCGATGCCAAAATCAATGACCTTCGGCACGGGTTTGTCGTCGTGCATTGCCACCATCACGTTCGACGGCTTCAGATCCCGATGAATGATGCCCTTGTGATGAGCGTGCTGCACGGCATGGCAGACCTGAACGAACAGCCCCAGGCGTCGGCCCGTGTCGAATCTGTTCTGGTCGCAATACTCAGTGATCGAGACACCGTGGACGAGTTCCATGACGAAATACGGCCGACCGGTTTCGGTCACGCCGGCATCGAAAACCTTGGCGATATTAGGGTGGTCCATCATGGCCAGCGCCTGCCGCTCGGCCTCGAACCGGGCAATCACCTGCCGGGTGTCCATCCCCAGCTTGATAATCTTCAGGGCCACCTTCCGCCGGATCGGCCGCTCCTGCTCGGCCATGTACACCACCGCCATCCCCCCCTCGCCAATCCTCTCCAGCAGCTCGTACCGCCCAATGATCGTTCCCGGGCCTTCGGAGAGCGGTAGATCAGCCAGAGAGTCAGGAGGTCCCAGAATGGGACCCTGTATGAAGCCACCTCCCATAGAATATACTCTCAGCAATGCGTCGATCTCGGTGCGCAACGAAGGATTTCCCCGGCAGACTTCTTCCAAATAAGCGTCCCGCTTGCTTTCAGTCTCTTTCTCAAGCGCTTCGCAGAAGATCTGTTTTATCTTCTCGATAGCCGTCACAGTTTCACTCCTGGAGAGTCTCCATGAACCCGTAATAAGTGCGAAAACCGCGTCGCCAACCCGACACGATTTTCTCGAAGATTCTGAAAAAAAGCTCTTCTGGCCCGAAGAAGGCCCATTGAGACACGTTCTTCCTCGACATAGCAAAGGCCCCGAACAGCCATTCCGGAGAGCCGGAGGGTGGGGACAACCTCCTCCGAGGTTATCCGTCCCCGCGAATCTCCCTGTGAAGCCAGGCTCTCGCAAAAGCCCAATGTCGTTCGACGGTGCGGCTAGAGACGCCGAGGATTTCTGCGACCTGAGGCAGTGGAAGCCCGACGAAGCAGTGCAGCTTGATCAGATCTGTAAGCGTGTGATCTTCCGCGGCAAGATGTTCAAGGACTTCGTTAAGAGCAAGAAGCTCATCGGGACCGATCTCGGTGCCGCCGGACAAGTCGGCAACCTCCAGACCCGCCATCTTGTTGTAGCCGCCCCCAGACTTGAGGCTTTTCTTGCGACGGGCATTTTCGATTAGTATCCGCCGCATTGCCTCAGCCGCCGCCATGAAGAAGTGATTCCGACTGTTCCAGCCCTGAGGCTCATCTCCGACCAACCGTAAATACGCCTCGTGCACCAGTGCGGTGGCTTGAAGAGTCTGGCCGGGAGGTTCGTGGAAGAGCTTCTGAGCCGCAAGGATACGTAGTTCTTCGTAGACCAAAGGTAGCAGTTCGTCTGTAGCCTTAGCATCCCCCCGTTCGATGGCACTCAGAATACGCGTGACATCCGTCATGCCGACTCCCCACCGTTCTGCGTACCAAACAGCACCATTTTCGCAGGAACGCAGGCAGAATACAAGCGTTTCGCCCCCGCCAAGACACTCGGCATTGGTCCGTCCCGGCCTCCGTCACCCTGACAGTTGAGCCTCTCACCCTACCCCCTGGCCAGCAATAGCAGCCCGCCTGCCTGCTCTTCTGCCCTTCCCTCTGCTCCTGTTGACCCCGCTCTCAAGTAGTCTGTTGTGATTCCAACGTTCCTGGTAGCAGCCAGGTGTTCCGCAGGAAAAGCGATGCACGGAGCGGCTGCGGAACGGGTCGGTCTCGTGCCTGTGGGGCGAACCTAACGCCTACAGCTCTCTTTTCGTGGATAGATGGCTCTACCCCATGCCATTTCAGCTTTTCTGTGTCGCTTATTCCAGGGACCAGAATCGGACCTGATACGGTTCCAGGTCGACTTGAATTTTCGGCCGTTCGGATTCAATACTCAACGGAAGTTCAGGCCTGAGGCGTGCGATTTCGTCAGCACTCGGATTCATCGCGTCAAGGATGACGGGCTTGACGATCATGTTATCACGCATATTCTCGATGGAAATCTCCACCGTCATGAGCGAGCCGGAGAAGTTCCATAGCATCAGGTTGAACCGGTAGGACGAGTATCGATCGTCGCGCGTGGCAAATCCGTGGATGGTTGGATTATCGGTTGTCAATCGCAGGCGGTCCCCTGTCAGTCGCGCGAGCAGTTTGAACGTGTGATAGGCTGGACGGACGCTGTCCTGGAAATCGAATAGGCCGTCGAACTGAGGCATCCGGTTCCACCAGCCCTCCATGAATGCCGTGCCGCGCGGCGACATGAACATGGCAAAGCGTTCGAAGGAGACGTGGTAATCACGGATGTGATAGTAACACGAGTAGTCCAAACCCGCATCCTTCATTTGCCAAGTCACCTCTGCGACATAGCAGGGTTGCATGCGAGGATCGGATGGCGGGAAACCCAAGTTCATGTTCCACTCATCGAGGAAGGTCTCCGGATGCACGTCCGGGTGTTGCTTCAATAAGCTCTTGGTGTAATCAATCGTGTCGCGAATGGCTCGCGGATCGCTGCTGTAGATGTGCCAGGAGACGAAATGCAGGGGCGTCCGGTCCGGGTCGGCGGACGCCGCATCCAGCAGTGCCGGCAGAATGGGTGAACGTACGTTCGCCAAAGCCGGTCCGCCCACCCGCGCCTCGGGATCAGCGCGGAGAATCGCGGCCGCTGTATGCTGGTAGTACCGTATGTAACTTTCCGGCTTGAACCGGTAAGGACACCCGCCGTCCTCGCCGATGTCGGGTTCGTTGGCCACCTCCCAGTAGCGGATGCCTGCGTTACGCTGGCGGTAGTGAAAAACCAAGCTGAAGATCAGTTCCTCCCACGCGTCGTAATCGTTCGGTTCGACAATGTCTTGGTCGATCGCCGGGAACAGGACCCTGGGTTTGAAGCAGATGCACATGAGCGGTTTGGAGCCGGCCTTGAGAATCGTATCGATGCTGCGGTCCAGTGTCTCGAAATGGTGTTTGCCCGGCTCGGGCAGCAGGTCGAAGTATTCCTGGAGGAAGATTCGAATGATGCGGGGCCGAAGCGCGCGAATCTCTGCGATGCGACTGTCCCACATCGGCTCGGGCGACAAGCCCCCCTGGCCAAGGGCGAACTTGTCAATCTCCATCGGGCCGATCCGCTCGTCGAGCGAAACCACCACTTTGGCGGGTTCATTGCCGGCACCGGCGATCGATGCCAGCGTCACAACGAAGAGCGTCAACAGCAAACCCTGTTTCATATTTTGTCCCTTCAGTTCCGTCCTATCATCGGTCTACGAGCGCTTCTGTCAGTAGGAGACCGTGATAGAGTATCGCTTCTGATCCGGATTGCTGATTCGCACCCATTCTTTTTCAACGTTGAAATCGGTCCACTTGCCTCCATTCACGCTGACCGACCTCATTGACTTGCTGGTCGGGTGACGCAAACGAATCAACAGCGCACTAGGGCGTTTGCGATCTGGCACGTGGATTTCAGCATAGATACTGTCTTGCGCCACCTGGCTCTGCACCTCCATCGACAACAGGCCATAGTATGTCGGCGCCCGCTCCACAGTGATGGTCTTGCCCTGCTGCAGCCATTTCCTGGGCGTCGCCTGCAATAGCAGCAGCGAATCATCGCCACACTCTCGAACCAGCATATTGCGGTACAGTTCAAACCAGGCGCCATCGGTGCTGGGCGGCATATAATACTGGCCCCAAGCCCAGCGGTGTTCGAGCGGCGTAAGCTGATAATGCGAAAAGGCACACGCCATCATGCTATAGAAGGCACGAATAGCCGCCTTGGGTTCATCTCGCAAAAGATAGACCGTGGCTTGTTGGTTGTAGACGGGCTCATTGGCCATGCCCCACTGCTTGAAGAACAGGTTATCCTCATGGTCGTGCAGCATGGCAGCGGTGAGCCAGCCATTCGGATCGATGGCCCCGAGCCGCGCCATGTGCAGTGGACCGCAATCCACGTCCGTGGGATACCACACCTCAAGCAGCCGACGTGGCGTCATCGCGTCGCAAGGCACATAGTTGCTCCAGGTGCTGTCCGCAAGCTGCACCACTGGCGACTGGACGCTGCCCCGGGCAAAGGCCGCAGTCACATCGGCACGCATCTTCTCCGCTGCGGCTTGGACTTCGGCGGCGAGCGGATGCCCGTAAGATGCCAAAGCTCGGCCAAAGACATCAAGTCCAGCGACATAATAGGCATTCGGAAACGCCCACGCGCGTTCGTCGTGGGTCAGGTCATTGAGCGGTGCGACGATGAGACCAGGCGCCTCCTCATTTCGCTGGCCTTTGCCAACTTCTCTCAGGCACCAGTCCAGTGCTCTTAGCGAAGCGGGCAGCACACGTTCAAATGAGTCACGATCACCCGAGAGCAGAAAGTTCTTGCCGATGGCATAGAGCATCCCCGGGGAATACACGCCCCAATTCGCATAGCCGGCCACACGCCCATCGGCTTGTTGCTGGCTGCGGTACATAGCAGCGAATTCCTCGTCGGCCACAGCAAAATACCCGCGCAGGCCATGGATCATGTAGTCCACATAAACGGCTTGGTTGACAGGCCAGTCGGCGTTGTATTGACCGTAGGCGAAGTTCGAGTAGGGCAGGTCAATTCGGCCCACGCCGTCTTCGTCCACCCGATGGCGCGGGAGCACCAAGGCATGCCAGAGGTTCGCACGGAACAAGTCATTAACCGTTTCTTCCGGCACCTCGAACTGGGCGCCGCGCGCCAGCCAGTCTTCCCAGTATTGCACCGTGGCTGAACGGGCCTGGGTAAAATCCAGTGCGGCCAATTCTGAGGCCGCATCGGGAGGCAGAACAGGTGCTGTCAGCTTAAGCACAACGGTCCGGCTTTGACCTTCTGTGAGCTGCCCCACGCAGTCGAACTGAAGATGAGGATCATTGGCGGTGACAGATTCTCTTGCTTGGACGGCCAGATCCACGTCTGGCTCGATCATCAGCCACACGCTGCCTGTCTCGCGATCCACCACGCACCAGCGGCCGGCCAGTTTTCGAAGTCCGAGATGGCATTCCTCGTTTTCCGTAGCCAAGCGAAAGCCAAAGCGAAGCGGCCCTGTGCCCTTGATTCGGACTCTGGTGAAGAAGACGCTGGCGATCTCACCCCGTCTGGCCGGCGCCGTGGTGCGGAGCGGTGCGGCAAACTGCTCGATTTCGCACTGCTGGCGATCCCATTCGAGGTTAGTGGTGATGATGGGCAATCCGTCCACGATGCGTTGTCCCATCCACCCACACTGGGGCCAAAGCACATCGAATCGGAACTTGTGGACGCAGGCAAGATCGGGCCGTACGTTGCCCCAGCGATCCACACCGAACTTGTAGAGCGAACCGTGCCGGGCAACAAGTCCGGTGAGGTGCCCCTTCGTGCCCAACCAGGTCGTTTCCTGTCCATCGTGCCGCTGATTGGGATTGCCAAAGTCCGCCCATTTGCCGGTCCACTCAGCAAGCGTCGCCTCCGGCTCACGCTCGACTCGATCCAGCACCCGCTCACCCTTCAGGGAAGCGAGATGCACATCAAAGTCCACTGGTGCATCGGCAAGCGTGACAAAGACATCGTGTTCGGGCAGCCACATGGCCCGGTGCATAGCGAGTTGCTCCAGGTCAAAAGAGAAACCCTGGATTCCATCCGGGGCGGTAAGCACGGTCAATACCGGCGCATCAGGCTGCAAACCGGGATCATCCTTTAGCCGTGCGACCTGGCCCGGCGTTCCGTTATCGAGTAGGTACTGCCAAATCGAGTGGGGCTGGAGCGGCACCTTCGCATGCCTTTGCCAAGACACATCCAGAGTCACGCCATCGACATCTCCAGATCCAGCCATCGTGCTCCACACTCCGCGTTCGCGTATGTCCCCCGCCTCCATACTGTATGGCATTTCTCCGGCTATGGTGATGCCCCGCCCTTCGCACCGAACACGAAAGGCACGGGCAACAGATGATCGGTATCCCCACGACAGACGTACCCTGAGGCTCTCCATGGTCGCCGCCGGAGCCTTGCCCAGCATCAGTAACGTGAAGCATAGAACGATGAAACGTTTGCTGGCCTGCGCATCGATCCCAATCATGTCTTACTCCTCCCTGCGGCGATCAATCTATCTCTGCGAAGGTCCAATCCGGTTCCCAACCAGATTCCAACTGAAGCACCGGTCCGGTACGGGCTTTGGGATAACGGCCCCGCATACCGTCGCAGTCCCCCGGACCGACCAGGATGGGGGTATCCTCCATGCGACAGATCGCCATGGTAGTCCGAGCGATGTCGACTTCCCCCAGGTCCTTCTGTGAGCGCGTGAACAGGACATACTTGCCGTCCGGCGAGACGCACCCACCGTAAAGATGACGATCCCCTTCGGCCACCAACAATTGCGGCGGCCGTGCGTCGGTGAATCCCTGCCACAACTGAGCGTATCCCCGGGCCTCCGGGACAATTCCGCGGGAATAGATAATGGACTGGCTGTCCGGCCACCAATCTGGGGTGCAGTTATACCGATCGGTTTCGGTGACCACCTGGATGCGTGTGGTTTCAACGTTCAAGGCCCCCACGCACCAAGCCACACCCAGGCCGTTGGCGGTACCGGTAAACCATCGACCGTCTCGAGACCAACCCAATTGCTGGACGATGCCGCGTCGGGGAAGTCGGCGGATTTCACGCCGACTTTCGACATCGATTATCTGGATGCCGCCAGGCAGTAAACACGCCAATTGTTTGCCTGTAGGTCCCCAGCAAGCCCAAGGATATCGTTTGCCCCACACGGCGGGCTGTCTGCCATCGGCGTCAGCTATTACCAAGTCATACAAGCCGTACTTGTTATTGTCCATGGAGACATCCACGGCCATGCGATAGTACAGAAACCGGCCGCCCTCCGGAGAGAAACGAACCCCTCCCTCGTTGTAGTCCTCGGTCTGCGTCAGATTGCGCCGGGCCGATCCATCCGGGCGCATGAGAAAAAGGTCCCAATCGCCCTTGGCCGTTCGGCTGCTGTAGATGATCCAGCCACGCGTCTCGACCTCGACCGCCAGTTCTGCAGCAGCACCGACATATCTCGTTCCGGATTGTGCCGAAGCGTACGGGCAGTGTTGGATACCACCGATGATAATAGAAACCAGGATCAGAGTTGCTCTCGTCATCCACGTTGTAGCCCGCATGTCGATCTCCAAAGCTATTCGATGTTGGCCGGAGAAGGTCCCGTCAGCTTCGGCATTGGGACGCGTTGCCAGCCTTTGATGCCGAAGCGAAGGTCGCGCTCCACGAATTCCCAGACCACTACCTCTCTGCCGTACGGCACAAATACTGTCTGACGGCAAGCGCATACGTAGGCTCGCCTTGCACAGTCGTCTGACGAAAACGCTTACCTGCCGCGGCTGGATCCATTATACACCCTACGACCATTATGAAAGGATTCATCAGGGTATCAACAGAATCATTGTACCCCGACATGTGGGAACCACGGTGAGACGATCTGCTTTGAACGCTTGGGCAGACTGCTTGAATCTTATCATCGCAATGTCCCCTACCGCAGCTAGGCCCGAAGCCGTCTTCTACGCAGGGGGGCATCGGCCAACCAGTACTATGCCCAGACCGATAAACTGTAGAAACCGTGTTCTTTTGTGCTTGACAGGGGGCCGGGTGTTCTGGTCTTCGCCGAAATCGATGCTGGCGGTGTCAAAATGGAGACAGAATGTCACGAGCAGGACAAAGGCCTATTGAACTCCCCATTCCCAGTCCTTTGTTCTCAAAAAGGCCACCCCCGTGGGGTCTGAAGTCGGGACAACAGACCATATGGTGGGTGCGAGTCATTCTGCTGACTCTTCTTGACGGGCCTTCCCCCGTCATGAGGCCAACCACTACGCTTACGCCTGCTCCTGTCTGGCCTTGTCCAGCAGGAGCTTTTCAATTCGGGAGAACAGCACGTCGGGTTCAACGGGCTTTTCCAGAAAGGCCTCGACGGGGAGCCATGTAGGGTCTCCGGCCGTAGACTTGATGTCGATTCCGGTCCTTTGTCCGACCGCTGTCAACATGAGGATCGGGATATCCTTCAACTCGGGGGCATGCTTGATCTCTCTGGACATCTCGAAACCGTCTTGCCAGGTTTCCATCATGACATCCAGAATCACCAAGTCTGGCTGTTCACTCCTTATGAGCGCCATGCCCCCGTCCCGATCGGCAGCTGTGAGTGCCGCGTAGCCACGCGTTTCCAGAAGAGCTTGTACTGTATCTCGAATTTCCCGGTCGTCGTCTATGACTACGATTCTTGCGTTTGCCATATTTCACCTCAACAGATCACAATCGTATCTTCACGCGGAGAACCTCGCCACACGAGGGTCACTCTGGAATTCCTCTGGCCGAGTCCAGAGGTCTTACGGAACAGCCTTGGAGGTTTCCGGGAAGCCTGCTGAGCCTTCGGCCAGTCCCTGATAGCGTCATCTTTTGCCTTTCGGCAGCAGAACAGTGAATGTGCTTCCTCGACCTTCCGTACTCTTCACGGAGACCGCTCCACCGTGTCTTTCCGCGATTTGCTTGACAATAGCCAACCCGAGACCGCTTCCCTCCTGTTTGATTCTCGTGACGTTGCTGGCACGATAGAACTCATCAAAGATGTGCTCGAGTTCCTCGGCCGGTATGCCAATCCCCGAGTCGATGATGTCAATCCGGACGTGGTCTCCACAGGCCCCGGCGCGCAAATGGATCGTTCCATTTTCGGGCGTGTACTTGACTGCGTTGGACAGCAGGTTCGTAAGCATTTCCTCTATCGAGAATGCGTTGCCCATGATTTCGCCCAAGGTGGCATCGATTTCTGACGTTATCGTGATCGACTTCTCTTGGGCCTTGTCCTCAGCCGCGGATAGAGAATCGCGCAAGGCTTGAGGCAGCGAGAACTCCTCCATCTCGACCCGACCGTTGAGTCGCATCCGCGTCAGACTGATAAGCTCTCGCACAAAAGACGTCAGTTGCCTTGTCCGGTTCATTGCGCGAGCCAGGAAATCGGCAGGTCGTTCGCCCAGAGACTCCCCTGACGTTTCGGTTATGGCGTAAAGGCAGTTCTGTATGGCAGCGAGATGTCCCTTGATATCATGCGTGACGCGCGAGACATATTCGTCCTTGACGCGGTCCTTCTGTTTGAGCAGTGTGTTTGCCTCTCTCAGTGCCTTTTCCTGCTTCTCCAGTTCCGCCAGGAAGAGGCTCTTCTGGGAGGCATTGATCTGCCTGGCAGCCGCTTCGACAAAATCGAACATATGGTCGGGAGACTGACTTTCCGATATGTCGATGTACAGAACATCGACGGCGTCTCCGAGTTGGTTTACCTGAGCCGAAAACACCAGATGGGGCTGTTGCTCATCGACGAGGGTCAAGCGGAGATTCTCTCCGGAGGAGTATACACTCCCAGCCATGATAGGAGAGTCTGTGCGCCGCGCAACATCAAGAACACGTCTGGAGAGGTGAACGTGGGGTTTTCCCTGGATGTTGGAGGTATGCTCCGCCTTCCCGAAATGCAAGGCGAGAATGTCAGGAGAGTCAGGCAAGGGCTGTGAGCCCGAGGGCAGGCGCACGACGGCCACCAGTGTGTCAAGCATGCCGGCGAGACAACACGCCGCCCCAGAGTACAAGTCGGACGGCCGGGAGAGCGCCAGCAAGTGGGTATTCAGTTCATTGAGATAATGTACCAGGACCGGTGAGAACATGACTGTTTCATCGCCTCGGTACAAACTGATCTCTTCGTCCGTCCCGTTCTCCGCGATTGCGATAGTCTCCCACGCAGCATGCCCCACGTTCGTTTCTCGATTCGTCTCTTCCACTACAGAGAGATCGAACGGATGTATCGTCACAGTCTGGCCGTACTGTACAGCCTGTGTCCTGATGCGTTTACCGGCGATCAACACACCATTGCGACTGTCCATATCCTCGACAATCCACTGGCCGAAGGGGTCTTGCGAGATTCGAGCATGCACCCGTGAGACATTGTAATGATCGAGAACAACATCGCAGCCCGCACCACGCCCTAACAGGATCCCTTTCGGCTCAAGCGGCACTTCGTGAATCCCGGGAGGGCCACTAATGATGAGTTTAGTCTTAACCATGCTACGTTCCTCTGACAGCCGTCTTCACACCGGGCTGACCATGCCTCGCATTCCAGCGTGTCATTCGACGCACTGTGATACAAGTTCACACACGCCCCCGTCGGTGCGCGAGGCATCATGCCGAGGGCTATGAGGTCGCTTGTGAGGTCAAGAATGCGGCCAACCGCTTGCGCACTGCTTCCGGGTCAACCGTCTTGGGCATGAAGCCGTCAGGTCGCACGCCGTATTGCGCCTCAATCTTGTCTGGATCGTAACCCTCACCCGTAACGGAACCGATCGCGGAGAGAAAGACCACAGGAATTCCCGTCAGCCCTTCCACTTGGCGAATCGCTTTCAGTACCTGGAAACCATTCATCCGCGGCATCTGGATATCGAGAAACACCATGTCCGGAGGCTCAGCCTGCATTTTGGCCACAACCGCGAAACCATCAGGCAGCGTGTCTACGGCGTATCCGGCTTCGCCAATTATGTTGCTGAGGTAGGTCACGCTGTCATCGTCATCATCGACAATCAGGATCTTGCGACACGCCATGATTGCTGCTCCTTTCAAGCAAAGACATTCCTCTCTAATGACCTTCATCACACGCCTATGCCGGACGACTCACTCGCCGTACGCCTGCCTGTAGATACCTTCCAGTTCCCTGACGAGAGGATATCGTGGGTTGGCGCCGGTGCATTGGTCATCGAACGCAATGCAGGCCATATCCAACACTTGAAGCATGAACTCATCGCGATCCACTCCTGCATCCTTGAGAGTGCTTGGGATGCCCACGGCCCCCATGAGAGATCGGATCCGCTCGATCAGATTGCACACGCTCTGTTGAACCGATCTTCCCTCCACACCGATGGCCGCGGCAATCGCGGCATACTTCCGGTCGGCGACGAACTTCTCGTAGTTCGGAAAGGACGTGAATTTTGTCGGCAGCGACGCATTGTAGGCGATCACATGCGGCAACAGAATGGCATTGGCACGGCCGTGAGGAATGTGGAAGCGAGTGCCCAGAATATGCGCCAGACTGTGGTTGATGCCCAGGAACGCATTGGTGAAAGCGAGGCCTGCGATACAGGACGCATTGTGCATCTTCTCCCTTGCCAGGCGATCATCCCCATTTTCGCAAACACGCTGGAGGTACTCGAAGACCAGCTTGACAGCCTGCATCGCAAGGGGATCGGTGTAGTCGGTGGCACAGACGGAAACGTAGGCCTCAATGGCATGGGTCAGAACGTCAAAACCAGTATCAGCCGTCACAGAGGGAGGCATTGTCATGGCCAGCTCAGGATCGACTATGGCCACCGTCGGTGTCAGCGCATAGTCGGCCAGTGGGTATTTGATGTCGTTGTCCTTGTCCGTGATGACCGCAAATGCAGTCACTTCGCTGCCTGTTCCGCTCGTTGTGGGAACCGCAATGAGTTTGCATTTGTCGCCCAGTGGGGGTAGACGGTACGTCCGCTTGCGAATGTCGGCGAACTTGAGTCTCAGGTCCTCGAACCTGGTGTCCGGATGCTCATAGAACAACCACATCCCCTTGGCAGCGTCAATTGGAGACCCGCCGCCCAAAGCGATGATGTACTCGGGGTGGTAGAAATCGAGATATGCTTTGCCCGCCATGACGGTATCGACGGATGGGTCTGGCTCAACATCGGAGAAGATGCGAACGTGCTGGACGTTTTCAAGCAGTCGTATAACCTTGTCCACGTTTCCGATCTTGACCATCATCGGATCTGTCACAATGACAACGTTCTCTGCGACAATGTCGCGCAGGTACTCGAGACACCCGAAATTGAAGTAGATCTCCTTCGGAACCTGCATCCACAGCATGTTCAGCCGTCGCTCCGTAACCTGTTTGACATTCAGCAGGTTCATCACGGAGATGTTCGATGTGGTTATGTTGCCTCCCCTCGTGCCGCATCCCAGTGTCAAAGACGGCCCGATCCGATTGTAGATATCGCCGATGGCGCCGTGGGAGCTAGGGGAATTCACCAGAATCCTGCTCGCGCTGAGGGAATTCTGGAATACCTCGACCACCTCTCCATCCCTGGCATACACAACGGCGGTATGCCCCAGACCTCCGAACGCCAAGATCTCCTGGCAACGAGACAGTCCTTCCTCCGCTGTGGCCACACGGTAGAACCCAAGTATGGGACTGAGTTTCTCACGCGAGAGCGGACAGTTCGGCCCGACGTCCTCCAGGCGGACTCCGAGAATCTTGGTCTCAGCAGGTACCTTGATGCCAGCGAGTTCTGCGATCTTGGTTGCCGGCTGACCCACCACAGCACCGGACATCATCTGGCGTTTGGGATCTATCGCCACGGCGGCGAGACGCTCTGCCTCCTCGTCCGAACAAAAGTATACACCGTTCGACTCAAACGCAGATTCCACTTGGTCGGCGATCTCCGTGTGAGTGACGACCGACTGTTCCGACGCACAAATCGTCCCGTTGTCGAAAGTCTTGGAGAGAGTAATGCTGGTCACCGCCAAGTCGATGCAAGCACTTCGGTCAATGTAGGCCGGCGTATTCCCAGGACCAACACCAAACGCCGGCGTCCCGGAACTGTAGGCCGCCTTCACCATGTTGGCGCCGCCGGTCGCCAGCACCAAGGCCAGTCCCGGATGTCCCATCAAGTAATTGGTTGCTTCCACCGACGGATGCTCCACCCATTGAATGGCGTGCCGCGGAGCCCCTGCCTTCAGAGCGGCTTCATACACGGTCCTGGCAGCCTTGATACTGCACCGCAGTGCCTTCGGGTGCGGCGCCACAATCACGGGATTGCGCGTTTTCAAGGCGATGATGCATTTGAACATTGCCGTTGAAGTCGGATTGGTGACGGGGGTGATGGCGGCAATCGGCCCCACCGGTTCGGCCATCTCGACGATGCCGCGCGAAGGATCCCGGCGAAGGACACCTACAGTCTTTACGTCTTTGATATTATTGTAGATGTACTCCGTGGCGAATTGGTTCTTGATGACCTTGTCCTCGAAGATCCCCATCGCCGTTTCTTCCACAGCCAGTCTGGCCAGCAACAGTCGTTCGGCCTCTCCGGCCAGCGCCGCGGCCCGTACGATGCGATCTACGTCCGCCTGTCCAAGATTCAGGAATTGCGAGGCCGCTTTTTGTGCCCTCGCGACGAGCGTGTCAATTTCGTTTTGCCAGGTGGCCTCTTGACCCTTACACGGGGCAGCTGTCATCGTGGATCCATTCATCTCTGGTCCTCGCACTTCACAGAAGTAACTCTTCTCTTGTCTTATGCACCGCCGTCAACAGCCAGCTCGATGCGACCGACGTGCCGGCGAAAAGGGGCATTGCGAACATCGCGGTCGACGCGCGTGGTCTTCCCCGCGTATCACCTCTGCCCTAACGAACTCGATTGCCATGGCATCACTCTTTTGACAACTCCCTTCTGTAGTGTAGTGCGAGATTCAGGTCACCAGAGGGAACGGAAAAAGACCGGCAGCGCACATTTTTTCTGGCCCGTGCTATCAGGCACCCGTGTCCCGCCGGTCTCCTGGGGCTCCCGTCCCCTCCTCTCCATGAAGTGGTCCAAGAAGGGCTGATTTGGCGTCCATCCCACGGGTTCTACTGATCCGTGAGAGGAATCCCCGGTCGCCGCTCTCCGATAGCGGTTTGGAGAAGTTCCGAACGGCGAGCGCTCTTGATGGCTCGGCTGGCTATTACCTATTGCGGATCGCCGGAGAGTCCATAGAATGACTTCAGGTTCGGTCTCCGGATAGCTACGACGTGCGAGGCCGCTTGATGTGGTATTCGAGCGGATCGGGCAACGCCCCGACCTGCTGTGGAATGCCAGAGGGTCATACGAGCTGAATGGGTTTCGCTATAGATGGGTGAGGAAGGGAGAGGCGAATCATGAAGGTTGGGTGTACTGGGCACATTCATGAGTGATGTCACGCATATCTTGAATGCGATTGAGCGAAGGGAAAACGGAGCCACGGAGAAACTGCTCCCCCTGGTTTACGAAGAACTGCGTCGCCTCGCCACCCAGAGAATGTCACAAGAGCCGTCCGGCCAGACACTTCAGGCCACGGCTCTGGTACATGAGGCATATCTTCGCCTGGTCGAGGCAAAGGACCAGAACTGGAACAGCAGTGGTCATTTCTTCAAAGCGGCCGCGGAAGCAATGCGACGAATCCTGGTGGAGAATGCCCGGAGGAAGAGGAGCTTGAAGCGGGGAAGAGGAAGACAACGAGTCGAGCTTGACGAATCGACGTTTCTCACCGTGGAGGAGTTCTGCCCGGATGATCTTCTGACATTGAATGATGCGCTGGACAGGCTTCTGAACGAAGATCCTGCCGTCGCGGATCTGGTGAAACTGCATTACTTCGCCGGACTGACCCTGGAAGAAGTTGCGGTCATCCAGGGAATCTCGCGCCGCACCGTGGTGAAGCACTTGACTTATGCGCGCGCCTGGTTGCATCGCGAAATAGCCAAAGGTGAAGGCCCGGTTGCCCAGTGAGATTATCGTTCTTCCCGAACCATGCATCCCGTGTGGCTTGCATGGCGCAAGTTCTGTTTTCAAAACACCTTATGATTTGCGCTGGGATCGAGTACTGAATCCCACAGATGGTGGATACGCGAGGTCAGACATGGTCCGGTCCCCTTTGACGACTATCTGGCTCTGGCGATGTCCGGCGTCTCCATTGATGAGCCCTGTCCCTTCATGGCGCAGCCGACGGAATTCCAAGGCAAGGGGGCGGCTTAACCAACCAAGCGAAAAACGGCAAAGAAAAGTACATTGTATCGACTTTTTTGCTCTCTCTCCTGACTTGGATTTCGCACTGTAATTATGGAAGGAGAATGTTAGGGGAATTGTCCTATGGGCATAGAACCAGGTAGTGTCAAGGCCATCTTCTGTACGGCACTTGAGAAGAAAGACGCGGGAGAGTTGGGTACCTACTTGGACAGCGCGTGTGGCAGCGATCCAGGTCTGCGGGCCGAAGTGGAATCGCTACTCAAATCGCACGAAGAGGCGGTTGCTTTCCTCCCATCCCCGGGCTTGAATCCAGAGGCCGTCACTACGAAGATCCTATCGGTCCACCGGACGTACTCCGACCAGGTTTGGGAGCTTTTCGATCGGGTGACTGACCTTGCCCCTGCGGACCAGAAAGCCCTGCTCGAACGGGAATGCGGTGACGATCCGGAGTTGCGTCAGAACGTGGAGGAGTTGCTGCGCTGTCGGGTTGAAGCAACGGCGGCCCTCCTTCAAGACCATGCTGTGGGGAGCGACTGGCTGCACCCGGGAAGCCGACTCGATGATTACGAAATCGTCCGCCTCATCGGGACGGGGGGAATGGGGAGGGTATACGAGGCCCAGCAGTTCTCGCCACGCCGGTGTGTGGCTCTCAAGGTCATCAAGCCGGGGCAGATGTCATCCGAGGCGAGGGGCCGCTTTCGCCACGAGGGAGAAATCCTCGGCCAACTCCAGCATCCTGGGATCGCGCAGATCTTCGAGGCGGGAACAGCCACCCTCGATGACGGAACCGAGTTGCCTTTTATTGCCATGGAGTATGTCAGTGGCATGCGACTCGACGAGTACGTGCGGCGTGAAGGTCTCGGCACCTATGCTTGTCTGGAACTCGTGGCCCGTGTGTGCGACGCCGTGCACCACGCCCACCAGCGAGGCGTCATCCATCGTGATTTGAAGCCAGAAAACGTCCTCGTCACAAAAGACGCAACCGCCGGCGTGGGGCTTGATCATCGCGTGGGCCCGGTGGGCCAACCGAAGGTCCTCGACTTCGGCATCGCTCGCGTCATCGGTCCGGAAGCGGAGCGACGAACCATCGAGACTCGCGCGGATTCCCTTGTCGGCACATTGGGCTATATGAGCCCCGAACAAGTGTCAGGTAACACCGCCCATATCGACGTCCGCTCCGACGTTTGGGCCCTGGGTGTGATGCTGTTTGAGGTGCTCGCAGGTCACCACCCTATTGATCTCAAGGACTGCTCTGTCCCGGAAGCCGTGCGGCGGATCAAGGAAACCGATCCCGCGCGGTTGACCGATTTCGATGCCCGGCTGCGCGGCGATGTATCGGTCTTGGTGGCGCGGGCTCTGGCCAAGGACAAGGAACGCCGCTACCAGACGGCTGCCGATCTCGCCGAAGACATCCGCCGGTACCTGCGGGGTGAGGCAATCCGGGCCCGTGCCGATTCGACTCTCTATGTGCTCCGCAAGACGCTGCGTCGACACCGGGCTTTGGCCACCGGTCTTGCGGCCGTATTCCTTGTCCTCTTGGCTGGTGTTTCCGGGATCGCAGTTTTCGCGGTCAGGGCGGACCGCCAGGCGCGCACGGCGCAAGCGGTTACGGACTTCCTTGGTGAGGATCTCTTGGGATCGGTGGCTCTCCAGCAAGCCATGAGTCAAGAGGTGACGGTCCGTTCGATCGTCCAAGCGGCAGCCGTGAGACTCGAAGGCGAGTTTGCCAACAAGCCTCTAAGTAGCAGCGAGTATGTTTTTCCTGGTTGTGGTCTGGCGGGTTGATGCGGCGACGGACAAGACGAAGTCTGGATGTAGGGCGAAATGACTTAGGACGGCGTGGATGTGTGTCGTGA
>Ga0068714_10003545_pt1 | contig 18372 bp, 17 predicted proteins | sample MTBNYHSulfiMetaG_FD_62988 | JGI IMG/M metagenome (GOLD analysis project Ga0068714, IMG submission 62988) | Enrichment culture microbial communities from rom New York Harbor, USA that are MTBE-degrading - MTBE-NYH (New York Harbor Sulfidogenic)... | ecosystem: Environmental > Aquatic > Marine >... | reverse complement strand
CTCCACCTCGGCGGCCCGTGCGCGGTCGTCCATCAGCGCCTCTTCGAGTTCTTCGCGCAGGTCCTCCTCGCTCGCGAGCATCTCCTCCTCCTCGGCAATCGAGGTCTGGATCCGCTCCCACTGCTCCCCCAGCTCGACGAGATCGCGTAGCCGCGCGTAACGCTGCGTCAGGTCACGGTAATCCGGGCCGGAGATGATGGCCGGATCGCTCAGCCGCCGCTCGAGTTCAGCTTGCTCGCCCCGTGCCGCGTCGATTCGATCGCGAATGGAAAAGGGAGACATGTGGACGCAAACGTACGGAAACCGCGGACCCGTTTCAACCGATCGAGCTAGACAGCCTCTGTCGCAGGAACCCGATCTCCTCACGCAGCATCCCGATCTGCTTGTCCTTGTCCTCAAGCCGGGCGTACAGCTCCCCGACGATCTCGTGCCCACCGAGGACGGCGTTCTGCTGCAGAGCGCGCAGGTGGCCGCGCAGGTAGACGACCTGTTCAGCCAAGATCCGCTCGACATCGCTTGCGTACTCGATTCTGTCGAGCGGCGTCTCCGCGAGAAGCTTCTCCACAAACTCGTTCGGCTCCACGCGGGAAGCGTACTCCGGGCGCACAATCGACCGCCGGACACGCGACCCTCGCCGACTGGACGTTACGCACATCACACCCGGCTGGGGTCGCCACGCGGCGTCGCGTTGCCCCCCAATCGACGCGAATCCGGATCCATGACCCTTCCCCGTCCGCCGCGGGTGCGGTGCGAACAGGTGGAATGTCCATCCCGCGACTGACCGTTCGCGACGCTTTGCGGCGGCATCCCGGGCAGGATCTGGCCAAATGGCCGTGATCCGTGTCGACCGCAAGGCATGCATCCGATGCGGTGCATGCATCGACGTCTGTTTCGCCGCACAGGTGTTCGAGCTGTCGGAGGAGGGTGTGAGCGCCGCCCGCCCCGACGCTTGCTGGGGATGCGGCCAATGCGTCGCCGTCTGCCCGACGGACGCAATCGACCACGACCGCTTCCCGCTCGAGGAGTGCCCGTTGATCGCGCGCGACGCCGCGCCATCGCTCGAGGCGCTCACGGCGGCACTCCGAACTCGCCGTTCCTGCCGAACGTTCGAGGACAAGCCGGTGCCGCGCGACATCGTCCGCGAGCTGGTGAGCCTCGGCCGATGGGCGCCGAGCGCGAGCAACCGCCAATCGATCGACTGGACCGCATTCGACGACCGGGAGAAGCTCACCGAGCTGACCGGCGTCGTGCTGTCGGAGCTCGCCCGGCTCGCCCGCCTCGCCGCCCACCCGCTTCTGCGCCCGTTCGTCGCGCTCCGTTTCGGACGCAAGGCCGCGGGCCAGGCCAGGCGGTACCGCTTGACGGCGGAGCGCCTCCTACGCCGCGGCGGGGCGGGGGACGATCCGATCTTCTATCGCGCGCCGGTCGTGCTCGTCGCACACAGCCCTGCCGACAGCTGGCTCGGCCGGGACGACGCGGTCTACGCTTCATACAACCTGATGCTCGCCGCCGAGCAGCACGGCCTCGCCACCTGTCAGATCGGCTTCCTGCAACTTGCCTATGACCGGAGCGAAAGGGTCCGCAGGCTGGTGCGGCTGCCCGAGGGGCGAGTCTCGCAGGTGGCGCTTGCGGTAGGATACCCAAGGCGCGCGTTCCGCCGCATGCTGCCGCGGCGATTGCCGAACCTCACGTGGAATCCGCGGTAGACGCCCGGGCATTACGCCGTTGCTTTTGTAGGACATATTCGTTACTCTCACTTAAACTGCATCCACGGAGGCGCCGGTGGACGACACGGGACAAACCATCCGCAGCACACAGCAAAGAGCTTCCCGTCCTTCGGCGTATCCGGCGGCAGCCGCGGGCGGCGTAGCGGGGAAACGCTGGGTCCCGGAGGCGATCGACGCGGATTGGACGGTCCGCGCCGCCGTGAGCTCGAATGCCGGGACCGCAACCAAGGATCGAGCCCAAGCCGTTGGCGAGGCGCGCCGCGCCAACGCAGGACCTCGCGGGCGCTCCCCGCGCTCCGGAGGAACCGGTCTGTGCGTGCGACGCAATCGGCCGTCCGGGATCGCCGCTCACTCGACCGCAGGCGTAGACACCGCAGGTTGGCGGGCTTGACCGATGGATCTCGCTAGGCTTCGCGCCCACCTGCTCTCGCTGCCCGGCGTGGTCGAGGAACGGCCGATCCTGCCAGAGATCCCCGTCTACAAGGTGATGGGGAGGATGTTCGCCCACCTCGCCCCATACGAGACCCCTCCCCGGATCACGCTCAAGCTGGGACCGACGGACGGCCGGCTCGCCCGCGCCTCATACCGTGCGGTGCGCGCCTGCTATCCGACGAACCAGGACGATTGGAACACCGTCTTTCTCGACGGGGAGGTGGGCGAGGAGAAGCTCCTCGCGTGGATCGACAGGTCGCACCAGCGCGTCGTCGACGAGCTTCCCGCTCGCTTGAAGAAGGTGCTCGCCGGCCGGCGGACCGAGTGACGCGCCCGCGCCGACGGCGCGACGATCGCTGGATCGCTCACGGGCTCGGGAATTTGTAGCCGATGAACTCGCGGATCCCCTCGAGGATCCCTCCAGCGAGCAGCTCTTGATACGCCGGATCGAGGAGCTTCTCCCTCTCCTCGGGATGGCTCAGGTACCCGACCTCGACGGAGACGGCGGGCATCTTGGTGCGCTGCGTGTAAGACTCCTGCGATCGCGTGCCGCGGTTGCGCGCCCCGGTCGCTCGGACCACGGCGGCCTGAATCAGCTCGCCCAGCACCCAACTGTCGTCATCCAGCGGCCGGGCGTCGGAGACGATCGTCTCCACGCCGTACGCCTCCTCGGTCTGATAGGAGTTCACGTGGACGGAGACGTAGATCGTCGCGCCGGCTTCCTCGGCGATGCGGATGCGGTCCTCGAGGCTCACGAAGATGTCGAGCGTCCGCGTCATCTTGGCGCTCAACGTCGGATCGGCGTCGATCAGCGCCTTGAGCCGTTGCACAATCTGGAGGTTCAGGTCCTTCTCGAGTACGTCCCCAACGACCGCGCCCGGGTCGCGGCCTCCGTGGCCGGCATCGATCGCAACATGATAGGTCGGCAGCGGCGGCGGTTCGGGCGGTGGGGTCCGGCCGAGAAGGGTCACCAGGACGTACGCGCCCCCGCCGATCAAGCAGAGGACGCCGGCTGCAGCGAACACCCGTTTCCAGTTCATGGCGGCAAGGGTACCGGGTCCGAATCCCTCCCGGCAAGGACGAACGTCGCTTCGCGCCGTGGTGGGATTCCGGTATCCTCCACCCGCTCGGAACGGAGGTGGCGGATGCCGGAGCGGTTCGCGTTCGGTCTGATCCTCTCGACGCTCGCCGGGCTGTCGACGCTGATCGGGGGCCTGCTGGGAATCATCACAAGAGAACCGGGGCCTCGATTCATGGCGCTTACTCTCGGCTTCTCCGCCGGGGTGATGCTTCACGTGTCGTTCGTCGAGCTGCTGCAGGCCGGCGTCGCGTCGGTCGGGTTCGCGCCGGCGCACGTCGCGTTCTTCGTCGGGATGATCGCGATGTTCCTCGTCGACGTCCTCGTCCCGCACGATTACCTCGCCGAACACGATCACTCTGGGCGATCGGATCACGAACGCCGCCTGCTTCGGACGGGGATGCTCGTCGCCCTGGGGATCGGGATCCACAACTTCCCCGAGGGGATGGCCTCGTTCGTCGGCGCGCTTCGGGATCCGTCCCTCGGGATCGCGATCGCCGTCGCGATCGCAATCCACAACATCCCCGAGGGGCTCGCGGTGGCCGCGCCGATCCTCGCCGCCACCGGCAGCCGCGGGAAGGCGTTCGGGTGGTCGCTCCTCTCCGGCCTCGCCGAGCCGCTCGGCGCCGGCGTCGCGGCGTTCGCCCTCCTCCCGCTCCTCTCCGACGCGCTCCTCGGCTACATCCTCGCCGGCGTCGCCGGGATCATGGTTTTCATCACCCTCGACGAGCTCGTCCCCGTTTCTCGCTCCTTCGGCAAGGAGCACCTCTCGATTGCCGGCGTCGGCCTCGGGATGGTCGTGATGGCAATCAGCTTGTGGCTCCTGTGAGCCCTCCGCCTTCGCGCCGCGACGTCGTCAGACACGAGCACGCACGAACCCCTCTTGAACACGCTGGAGCCAATGGATAAGCACGATCTCACGCGCCTCAGCACGCCGCCGACGGGCGAAGGCGCATCGCAAGGCCTTCGCACCCATCAGGAGACCGGCTCATTCCTCAACGTCGCACTGGACAGTCAACACGGGGCACTTCGCGTTTCGAATCACCTTCTCACTCACCGACCCGAAGATGCGCTCGCGCCACCCGGTCTGGCCGTGGGTCGCGGTGACGATCAAATCAGCCTTCTCGTCCTCGGCCATGCGGACGATCTCGTGCGCCGCCTCGCCGTGGACAACGACCGTGCGCACGTCGACCGCTTCAGGAACGTGCCGTTTGCGGCGCTCCGCGAGCGAGCGGTTCGCGCTCTCGGTCAACTCTTTCTGGTACGCCGACACGTCGAACCCGACCATCCCCGTCGGCGCGTCGAGGGCGGGGATCGCCCCGACGACGTGGATCAAGATCAACTCGGCGGAGAACGCCTCGGCCAGTTCCCCCGCCGCCTGGATCGCCTTGCCCGCCGGCTCGCTGAAGTCGGTCGGGCAGAGGATTCGCTTGAACGGCAACATATCGATCCCTCCTTTCGTCTCGTGACCGCCGTTCCAATCTAGGGACATCCTCGCAGTGATTCAACCCCCCGCCTTCTCACCCTCCGCCTCCGAGGTAGGCGTCGCGAACTCCCAGGGTGCGTGACCGAACCGGCTTCCCGACATGTCGCCAATCCGCCCCGTTCCCCTCCCCCTCCTCGATGGGGGAGGGCAGGGTGGAGGTGAGATCTTGCCGGCATCATCCCCTCGGGTGCGCGCTGGCCGAAGACGTCGCGCCGCGAGACACCGGGCTTTCCTCTCCCCCCATCACCGGCTACACTCTGCGCGCATGCGCGGGCGCTCGGCAACTCGTGACGCATTGCGAGTTGCCTGGGAGTTGCAGTCACCGCAACTCCTTGTTCGTTCCGAGACACGCGTTTGTAATCCACATCACAAAGGAGGGACGGCACATGGCAGCGCAAGGCGTAACGCCCCGAAGCGAGGACTACGCACGCTGGTACACCGACGTCGTCAGGATGGCCGATCTTGCAGAGAACGCGCCCGTGCGCGGCTGCATGATCATCAAGCCCTACGGCTACGAGCTGTGGGAGAACATCAAGTCTGCCCTGGACAGCCGCTTCAAGGCGACCGGGCACAGGAACGCCTACTTCCCGCTGTTCATCCCCATGAGCTTCATCACCAAGGAAGCGGAACACGTGGAGGGGTTCAAGCCCGAGCTCGCCGTGGTCACCCACGGCGGCGGCAAGGAGCTGGAAGAGCCGCTCGTTGTGCGCCCGACCTCCGAGACGGTGATCGGCCACGCCTACGCCAACTGGATCCAGAGCTACCGCGACCTGCCCGTCCTGATCAACCAGTGGTGCAACGTCGTACGCTGGGAGCTTCGGCCGCGCCTCTTCCTGCGGACGACCGAGTTCCTCTGGCAGGAAGGCCACACCGCCCACGCAACGAAGGGAGAGGCGCTCGAAGAGACGCTGCGCATGCTCGATGTCTACGCCGACATGGCGGTGAACGAATGCGCCATCCCCGTGATCAAGGGCCTCAAGAGCCAGCAGGAGAAGTTCGCCGGCGCTGTCGACTCCTACTCGATCGAAGGGATGATGGGCAACGGCTGGGCGCTGCAGTCCGGGACGTCGCACTTCCTCGGCGAGAACTTCGCCAAGGCGTTCAACATCCAGTTCCTCGACGAGAACAACGAACTGAAGTACGCCTGGACCACCTCGTGGGGTGTCTCGACGCGGATGGTGGGCGGGGTCATCATGGCCCACGGCGACGACAAGGGGCTGCGGCTGCCCCCTCGCATCGCGCCGTACCAGGTCGTGATCACGCCGATCTGGCGCACGGAGGAGGAGCGCGAACTCGTCACCAACCAGGCGAGCGCGGTACAAGCGGGACTCGCCGCCGCGAATCTACGGGTTCATGTAGATTCGCGAGAGGGCCTGTCGCCCGGCTTCAAGTTCAACGACTGGGAGATGCGCGGCGTACCCGTGCGGCTCGAGATCGGGCCCCGGGATGTCGAATCGCAGTCCGTCGTCGCCGCGCGGCGAGACATCGCCGGCAAGGACGGGAAGCAAGCCCTTCCCGTCGACGCGCTGGCAGATCGGATTCCCAAGCTGCTCGATGAGATCCAGCAATCGTTGCTCGACCAGGCGACCGCGTTCCGCGATGCGCACCTCCACGAGGCCTCGTCCTACGACGAGCTCAAGGAGCAGGTCGCCGACGGTTGGTCGCTCATCTGGCACTGCAGCAGGCGCGAATGCGAAGACCGGATCAAGGAAGAGACGAAGGCCTCTAGCCGCAACTTCCCGCTGAATCTCAACGACGGGTGGAGCCCAGAGGGAGCCACCTGTGTAGTGTGTGGCAAGCCGGCATTTGGACGTGCCTACTTCAGTCGGGCCTACTGACCGTCAACGGCTTCGACTCGTGAGCGGAGGAGTCTTCTGGCTGCTCCGCATTCTCGTCTCACTCGCCTGACACCAATATCGAAGATCTGACCCCGACCCTGGACCCCGACCCTGCTGACCCCGACCTTGCGCTAGGGGTTCCTCGTCACGCGCACCTCCACTTCCTCGACGGCTTGATGCCCGGCTCCGTCGGTGACCTCGTACACGAAGGTCACCGTCTCCGGCGGGTCGTTTGCGTCTTGGATGTGGAACCTCAGCGAGCCGTCCGCGCTCATCGTGATCCAATCTGGCGCGCCCTCGGCGGTCGCGGCGAGCGGCTCGTGGTCCGGATCGAAGTCGTTCATCAGCACCCCGGGCGCGGGGATGTCGATGATGCCGGCCTCGTCGAGCAATACCACATGCGACCAATCCAGGAACGGCACGCTCACGGTCCAGGTGCGCCCATCCGGCGAAACGGCGATGTCGAACTCGTCGTGCTTCGTCCTCGGCGGATCCTCCACCGGATTCACGAGGATCGTGACGCCACCGTCCGCATGGAGCCCGCCCGGATCCGCCGCTCGATACCCGAACCAATCGATGCCGTAGTAATTCGGATCGGGCGTGTAGGTGAACGTGCCGTCGGACGCCAGGTCGAGAGACCCGTGCCGCGGCGGATCGGTCAGCGAGACGGTCAGGAGGTCCGCATTCGGATCGAGGTCATTGCCCAGAAGCGATCCGGCATCCCCGCCGAGGACGGTGTCCTCGTTCATCGCGTAGTCGTCGTCGTAGACCCACGGCGGCAGCGGGCCGGACCCTTCCATCCGGAAGGTGTGGTTGGCCGTGTGCTGACCGCCGAGCCAGAGCTCCACGGTGTATTGCCCGCCTTCGCCGAACGTGCTCTGTTCGAGCGTCGTCCACCCGGCGGTGCTGAACGAGGAGAGGCAATCCTGGTTGTACTCGGCCGGATCGAGCGTCTGCTGATCGGTGTAGACAAGCGCTCCGGAAGGCGAGTAGAAGTTCCACTGCACATCGAGCGGGCTGCAGACGTTCTCCACCTTGACCCACGGTTTCACGACGTCGTCGTAGGCGAACGGGCTCGATGGGCTGATGCGGATCGGCTCCCCACTCCGGATGTCGGAAGCAAGCGCCGAGTCGACGTACGCCGCGTGGGGCGCGCGGGGCGTCTGCGACACGTGTGCCGTGGCGCTCGAGTTGCCGAAGATGTGCTCCTCGGTGTATCCGGATGCGTCCGCAGGACCGTCGCGGCGGATCTCGAACGTCGGGCCGGTCCGAAAAGAGCCTCCGAGGCAGGCATACACTCGGGTCGCGTTGGGCCCCTGGCCGAACGGCCCGGCCGACGCCGGATCGAAGCCGGCTGCCTCGTGAATCGATAGCGTGACGCACTTGCCCACCGCCAGGAGCTCGTCCACCTTCGCCCGCAGGGCGTGGCAGTCGAACCCCGGGTAGACCATCACCAGAGCCTTGCCGTTCGGGCACTCGAGCTGCGTCTGGATCAGGCCTCCGGACGCGGACCACAGCAGCCAATCCTTCGCTGAACGGGCGTCGTAGATTGCGAGGTAGACCGAATACGGGTCAACAGCCCACCAGGGCAGCCACAGCAACTCATCGGCTGCCAGAAGACCGTCCCGGATGTCGTACAGCGCAGCGAACACGTCCGAGAACAGCAGCCCGGCCACCGGCATCTCGGCCAGAACGCTGTCGAACGACGCAAACGCTTCGTCGAGCATCTCGGCCAACTCGCCGACCTTCAGGCTCCCGCTGCTCAACCCCTGGAGCATCTCGTCCAAGATCACGTTGAGTTCGCCGAGACGCTGGATGGCCGTCTTCGAGATCCTGACCGTCTGCAGCGGCCCGGCAACCGCCACCGAGGCCACCACCAGAGCAAAGAGAACGATGAAGACCAAGCTGGTTCGCTTCCGCATGGAGCACCTCCTGTCGATTCCCGTTTCGCGTCGATGGAGTCGTATGAGATGGGAGGCTTGCGGCATTCCAAGCTGCACCCCGCGGCCCTCGTGATGCACGTGCTGAGAGGCGTGTCGGCCAAGCACGGGGAGTATAGAGCACGGACGTCCGCCGGGCCAAGTCGCGAGGTAGAATGAGGTGTCATGGCACCCAGCAGAGGGAAACGAAGGGTCAGGCCTTTATTTTCGAACCCTCGCGTGCGAGACAGCTCTCATCATGGCACGCCGCTCTCATCCCCACACGCAGATGAGCGCCATGCCCGCGAACATGACGGAGGAACCGATCAGCCGCACGCGTCCATACGGCTCCCGCGGGAGGAAGACACCGAGAACCACTCCGAAGATGACGCTTGCCTGTCGAATCGCTGTCACATAGCCGACATGCTCGACGCGAAGGGTGATCAACGCCAACAGTCGTGGTGATGCGGGCGCGGTGAACAAGCCTGAGAATACCAATGGTCGAGGGTACGGTATCTCGTCAATTCAGCAGTCTCCGACCTTCTCGTCAGCAAGCTCGGGCCTCTCGCCGAGATCGAAGATTAGAGAACGACACTCGCAATCGAAGACGACGATTACTCGCTCATCCGCCAGCACACGAGGACTGGCCGTCCACTCGGAGACGGGTGGTCTGTAGGCCATGTCGAGCAACTGCTCTGCCACCGGCTCAAGAAGCATCATAAGCCCCCGAGCCCACCCAGCTGACTTGCGAAGCGGACCTGAAGGGGGCTCTCGCCATCAAGCCGTGAGGTAACCCGTTGTGGAAATGCTGCCGTTCTTGTCCCATGGCGACCGATTCGCTACAGTCCCGTTCTGGGTTCGATCGCTATGAACGGTCGTGATGTTGGGTCATGGACGTTCCCCGCGGTCGTGGCGTCAGGCGCAGCGGAAGGTGCATTCATATGCCGGTTGTCGAAGTCACAGATGTCGTCAAGTCGTACGGTGAGAAGGTCGCGGTGTCCGGGCTGTCCTTCTCCGTCGACAAGGGCGAGATCTTCGGCCTGATCGGACCCAACGGCGCCGGCAAGACAACGACCCTTCGGATGCTGATGGACATCATCCAACCCGACACGGGGCGGGTGACCATCCTCGGCGAGACGCCGAACGAGGCGACCAAAGCGCTGCTCGGCTACATGCCCGAGGAGCGAGGGCTGTACAAGAAGCTCACCGTCATCGAGACGATCACCTACCTCGCCTCCCTCAAGGGCATGGATCGGCGCTCGATCGAGGCCAAGGCTGATGCCCTGCTCGATCGGACGGGAATGCTCGGGCAGAAGAGGAAACGGGTCGAGGAATTGAGCAAGGGGATGGCGCAGATCATCCAGCTTGTCGTGACGATCGTCCATGATCCGCAATTGGTCGTCCTGGACGAACCGTTCGCCGGCCTCGACCCCGTCAACACCGAGCGCATCATGCAGCTACTCGTCGACCTGCGAGACCAGGGCAAGGCGGTGATTCTGAGCACGCACCAGATGAACCAGGTCGAGGCCGTCTGCGACCGGATCCTGATGGTGAACCACGGACGTGCCGTGTTGTACGGGTCGCTCAACGAGATTCGCTCCCGACACCGAGGTCATGCGGTTTGGGTCGAGGCGGATGGCGAGATACCTCAACTGCCGGGCGTCGTCGAGCAGCGGATTCGCACACGCCATGTCGAACTGGCGCTTGATGCCGACTCGACGCCGCAGCAGATCCTGGAACAGCTCGTCCAAGCGGGGGTCTCCATCCGTCGGTTCGAGATCGCAACGCCCTCACTGCATGAGATCTTCCTTCAAGTGGCAGGCGATGATCATGAATAAGACGTCATGGATCGTTCGACACGAATTCGTGCATACCCTCCGGAAGAAGGGGTTCGTCATCCTCACGTTGGCCCTTCCGGTCTTGGCTCTGCTGGGCATCGGCATCTTCCAAGTGGCCTCGAACATGATCACTCCGACAGCCGATGTCCTGCGAATCGGCTACGTCGATCATGTCGGCAGCTTCGATCAACTCACCGACCAAGGGAATGCCACGCTGATCGCGCTCGATTCCGAGGAGGCTGCAACCCAGGCACTCGTGCAAGGCGAGATCGACGAGTACTTCGTCATTCCACAAGACTACGTCGCCACCGGCATCATCCCCCGCTTCAGCTTGAACAAGGAGCTGGTGCCGCCGCCAGCGATCGCCGCAGTCATCGAACGCTTCCTGGCGAGCAATCTGCTCGCGGGACGAGTGCCACCTGAGGTGATGTCGCGTGCGCTCGCCTCCCCGACCGTCATCACCACAACGCTGACCCCTGAAGGGACCGTGGCCGTCGACCAAGGCGGCCTAGGCAGTTTCATTATCCCGGCCATCTTCGGCGCGTTGCTCGCGATTGCCCTCAATGTATCGGCGAACTACGTCTTGCAGAGCCTCGGCGAAGAGAAGGAGAACCGGCTGATGGAGATCCTGTTGTCTTCGGTGTCTCCTCAGCAGTTGCTCACCGGCAAGCTGTTGGGGCGTGGTGCCGCCGGGCTGGTTCAGGTGACCGTGTGGGTAATCTCCATTCCCATCCTGCTGCGGCTAGCCTCCTCGACCATCGGCGGGATGCTCAGCACCATCCAACTGCCGCTCGGACTCGTCTTGATCGGCATCGCCTACTTCATCCTCGGGTACCTGCTGTTCGCCGTCGTGTCGTTGGCGATCGCTGCCGTCTGCTCGACGGTGCGGGAAGCGCAGGGCCTGGCCCCGTTGTTCACGTTGGCCGCGGTTGCGCCGTTCTGGTTCGTCTCGCTGCTCATGTTTTTCCCCAACAGCCCGGTATGGGTTGTACTCAGCATCTTCCCATTCAGTGCGCCCGTCCTCGTCATGCTGCGGCTCGGCCTGTCCGGCGTGCCGACATGGCAACTGGTCGTCAGCATGGCGACGTTGACCGCTTCCGTTCTTGGTGGGCTGTGGATCGCGTCCAAGCTGCTGCGGGTCTACCTTCTCATGTACGGCAAGCGCCCGCGCCTTCGCGAGATCGTCCGCGTGCTCCGCGCTCACTAGTCCGATGCAAGGGAGTTCTGGGGGCACAAGGCCAACCTCCCACCTCGAACAGAGCGAACAGAGGGCGATCAAGGGATCAAGGGGTCAGGCCTTTATTTTCGAACGAGAATACGCTAGACTGGCTCCATCATGGCCCGACCGCTGCGCATCGAATACGAAGGCGCCCTCTACCACATCACCTCTCGCGGGAATGCTCGCGAGAAGATCTTCCTGACGGATACCGATCGCATGGAGTTCCTCGACGTTCTGACCCATGTCGTTTCGAGATTCGGGTGGACCTGTCACGCGCATTGCCTGATGTCGAACCACTATCACCTCCTCGTCGAGACCCCACTTCCCAACCTCTCCAAGGGCATGCAGCTTCTCAACGGCGTCTACACACAGCGGTTCAACCGTGCCACAAAGCGATCGGGCCATGTCTTCCAGGGCCGCTACAAGGCCATCCTCGTCGAGAAGGAATCGCACCTGCTTGAGCTTGCGCGATACGTCGTGCTGAACCCCGTCCGCGCAAGGGCAGCTCCATCCGCTGGCGACTGGCCGTGGAGCAGCTATCGAGCCACAGCGGGACGAGTCGAGGCTCCCGCGTTCCTGACGATCGACTGGATCCTCTCGCAGTTCAGCGTGGAGCGGGTTGAGGCAATGTGTGCCTATCGCCGCTTCGTCGGTCAGGGACGAGGGGCTGGTGTTTGGGAGGAGCTACGTGCCGGAAGTCTGCTGGGCAGTGACGGATTCATCGAGCAGATGAAGCCACGACTTGCCGAAGCACCACTCGATCCCAACACTCTCCGCCGGGAGCGTGACGCAGCCAGGCCGAGCCTTGAGGAACTCTTCCTCGGCGTTACGGATCGGCTGACCCGGAATCGGCGCATCCGCGATGCCGTTCGGAACCACCACTACACGCTTCAGGAGGTCGGAAACCATGTTGGTCTCCACTTCTCGACGATCAGCGTCATCGCCAAGCGAATCGCGACAGACCCGACGGATTCGGAAACCAAAGCCTAGATCCCGTTCTGCTGGATTCGAAAGTAAAGGCCTGACCCCCTCCCTTAGATCCCCCCGCTTCTCTTGCCCGGGCCGGCGAGGGGCCACGCGGAGGCTACCGCAGGAACACGGCCAGGTAGTACGGCCAGACGACGAGCCCGAGGATCGCCTTCCACCATACAAGCTGGGCAAAGCCAAGCGTGAACAGCCACCCCGCAAACCAGATCGCACCGGCCATGCTCCCGCCACTGACTTTCTCTCCCGACATGAGAGCCCTCCTTCCCAGATGTCTGCGATGATAGGCGACGGGCACAGCGATGCCCACCCTATCCCCACAAACAGATGAGCGCCATGCCTGCGAACATGACGGAAGATCCGATCAGCCGCGCGCGCCTGTACGGCTCGCGCAGGAGGAAGATGCCGAGCACCACACCGAAGAGGATGCTCGCCTGCCGAATCGCAGTGACGTAGCCGACATGCTCGACGCGAAGCGCGATCAACGCCAGAAGATATCCGAACGCTCCCAACGCCGCGGCGGGCAGGATCTGTTTCCACCTTCCTCGCCACTCCGCCTGGATCAACGGCCACCCGCGGCGCAGCAAGAGCGGGATGTAGAGGGCCGAACTCGCTGCGACGAAAAGGTACAGGTAGACGAGCGGATCGAGGCTCTCGACGGCGCGATCATCGACCAGCGAATAGACGGCGACGACGAGCGCCGTGACCCAAGCGAGCCGGACCGACCGGTTGTGAGCAAGGGAGACAACGGGAGCGACGAGGTCGCGGGGGGTGAGCCCTCGGAGCTGGAGGACGTAGGCGCCGAACGCCACCACGAGGACCCCGAGGACGCCGACCGGCGGCAGCGGCTGATGCCAAACGAGTGTCGACCACAGCAAGACGAAGACCGGGGCCGAGCGCGCGATCGGATAGACGAGCGAAAGGTCTCCCTCCCGGTAGGCTCCGGCAAGGACGTAAATGTAGAGCGCGTCGAGGCCGCTACGGACGGCGAGGTAGATCCCGTCCGACGTGGAGATCGCCGCGGGGTTGAAGCGCCGGAGGAAGACGGGCAGAAGCACAACCAGCACGCAGGCGCGATACCAACAGAAGAAGAGGAGCTTGTCCCGCGCGCCTTTGATGAAGTAGTCGCGCAGCGCGTGGGCCAATGCCGAGCCGAGGACCAACACGAAGGCTTGAAGGTGCAATGGCCCATCCCTTCCCACACGCTGCTGCGAGGCGGCACGTCCGCGCCGCACGGCGATCATCATACGGCAGCCGAGCGGTCAGGGTCTGTGCTCCTCGACCGGCGAGGAGGTGCGCGACGACCCCGCCGAATCGGTCGCCTGGGAAGCGAAGCGGGGGCGTATCCCTTGGCCGTGCCTCGGGGTCTCTTGCCCCGAGGACGAGGGATACGCCCCCGCTTCGCTTTACGAGACGTTACAGGCCAAGAAGCCTCTCCACCGTCGTCAGGATCTCCGCCACGCTGAGAAGATCGAGCTTCCCGCTGGGTCGACCGCAGCGGACGGTCGCCCACGGCTCATCCATCGCGACGACGACCCCCTCCCGATCGATCACGAACACCCCGGTCGGCCGGCGGTAGGCTGCGAACGCCTCCTCGGAGATGACGGAGATCGCGGCGGCGCCCTCCGCGGTGTCGGGCGGCGACATCGAATCGCCCGGCCCGAAGACGCGCAGCGTCACGATGCGGTCCCCATAGCGCGCCAGATCCCCGGAGAGGGTGTCTTCCCGCGTCGGGGGCGCCTCCGCCGGGGCATCGCAGCCGGGGCAGGACGGTGACGCCACGCTCCTCCCCAGCACAAGCACGACGACCGACCCTGCGCAGTCGCTGAGGCGGATCCCGGCGCCGTCCGGTGTTGTGCCCCCGAAGTCCGGCGCTCGCATTCCGAGCCCGACCGGGAGCCGCGGCGCCGCGGAATCGGCAGGAGCAAGCTCCATCCGGCGGCCGTCGGGCGAGATCGATTCGATCCGATAGGTCTGCGTGCCGACCTGCAGCGGCTGCCCCGGCAGGTACACTTCATGAGATCCCGGCAGGGTGTCGAGCAGCCCGTCGCCATCCGTGTCGATCGCGCACAGGATCACGGAGAGGTCATCGTACCTTCCCGTCGACGCTTGACTCGTTATGGCGACGGGGACCACGACGCCGTCGAGCAGGACCGCGCCGCGGCGGTGGCAGAATCCCCCGTAGTAGAATTCGTAGCGGTCCGTCATGTAGGAATAGTCCGCGGTGATCGAGAGGTGGTACGCCGCGCGGGACGCCCCGGCCGCGGCGTCGTAGCGCGGGGTGACGGTGACGAACCACGTAGACGTATGAGCGAGGACCTGCTCACAGGGGTATCCCCCCGGTTCGTCCGCGAGGTCGCCGTCGCCGTCGGTGTCCACAAGGACGCGGATCTCCTCGCCGATCACGACCGCAATCGAGAGGCCATCGTCTTCGGTGTCCCCGAGCGGGATCAGCCCGTAGCGCGCCGCGCTCGCGTCGTCCAACACCACGGGAGCGCCCAAGAGCTCCTCCGGCGGCCGATCGTGGAGCGCGAGCGGGCGCATCGGGATCGCGGCGCTCAGCATCGGCCATGGAACCATTTCGTCGAGCAGTCCGATGATGGGCGCCGCCGCGGCACCGACCGCCAACGCGCAGAGAACCGACAGGGCGATCAGAGTTCTTGACATGAGCACCACCCGCTGTTCATGCCGAGGCCGGCGAAGATCGTCTGAACCCAGCACTGCGCATGGACCGTCAATCGTCCCGATCCGACGTAGGACACGCAGTCGGAACAGGAGCTTCGCCAGATGTGGAAGACGGTGCAGTCGGCCATCGACGTCACCAGGATCGGCAGGCCGTTCCAATCTCCATCGAACCGTTCATACGTGGCGGTCGTCCAGCAGTTCCACCCTGTGTCCCACCGGTCACAGCTTCCGTAGCACGCTCTCAGCAGGCAGCCGGAGTCATGCCACAGGATGCCGATGCCCTCAACAGGCAGCCCGGTCGACCCAAGGGGATCCGTTCGCCCGGCCAGCGCGGTGACCGAGAACCAGACAAGGAGGCCTACCAGCGGAAGCAGGAGCACCGAGGAATTCTTGCCCATGCCGCACCTCCAACAGATGAGATGAACAGCATGGTACATAGAAGACACGGAAAAGGCAACGACCAAGCGGCAGTCCAAGCTCAGCCAGGAGTGAGCGCGACCGATCTATGGCTCCGTGACGAAAGCGCGGCAGTCCATGCAATGCGCCCGCTCGCCCAGACACGCGCCCCCGCAAGGAGGCTACCGTTCTCCCCCCCCCGAACGATCGCATGGCAGGTCGGTCGGCCCATGAGGAGCCCGAAACGACGGAAGCAGTTCGCGCAGACCGGCCACGATCCCCGCCTCGTCTCCCGACTCAGCGGCTGCCCGGAGCCGCTCGAGGCCCTCCACGAGTTCCGCTCCTTCCCACCCGGAGCTGAGCCGAGCGACGAACACCTTCGCGTGCGTTGTCGCATCCGTTCCCTCTTCGGCCGTCAGGAGCTCTTCGAACAACCGCTCTCCGGGTCGGATACCGCTGTAGACGATCGGGATGTCGGCGTCCGGCCGCAGGCCGTGCGCGCGAATCAGATCCCTCGCCAGATCGAGGATCGCCACCGGCTCACCCATGTCAAGGACGAAGACCTCACCGCCCTGCCCCATCGTCGCCGCCTGCAGGACGAGCTGGACGGCCTCGGAGGTAACCATGAAGTAGCGATGCATCTCCGGATCGGTGATCGTCACCGGTCCGCCGCTTCGGATCTGCTCCTCGAAAATGGGCAAGACACTCCCACGGCTGCCGAGCACATTGCCGAAACGCACCGCGACGCAACGTGTGGGGCCGGCACGGTTCTGCGCATGGACCACGAGCTCGGCGACGCGCTTGGTCGCGCCCATGATCGAGCACGGATTGACCGCCTTGTCGGTCGAGATCAAGACGAACGAGGCCACCCCCGCGGCGCGCGCCTCCTCAATCACGCAGCGGGTCCCAAAGACATTCGTCTTGACCGCTTCCGAAGGGGCCCGCTCCATCAACGGCACGTGCTTGTACGCCGCGGCATGGAACACGAGCTCGGGGCGTCCTCTGCCCAGCACGTCGTGCACGCGGCCGCGATCGCGCACGTCCCCGATCTCGAAGGAGATCGCCGCTTCGGGGAACCGCCGCCCAAGGTCGCGCTCGAGATGGAACATCCCCGTCTCGTCGCAGTCAACGCAGATCAGCGGCGCCCCGCCGAAGCGAAGGATCTGCCGACAGAGCTCCGACCCAATCGACCCTGCGGCTCCGGTGACGAGCACGGCCTTCCCTCGGACCAGTTCTTCGATCTCCGTCGTGTCAATCTCCACCGGCGCCCGCCGGAGCACATCTTCCGGCGTTACCTCCCGCAGTTCCGCTGCCCGCGGCGCCCCGCCGTACAGCTCGGAGAGCGGCGGGAGGATCCGCACGTCTTGAATTCCCGCCTCGCGCGCCCCCGCGACAGTCTCCCCGACAAGCGCCCCTGCGGTCGACGGCACCGCGATCAGCACCGCCTGCGCCTTCGACGACTCCGCGGCCTGGCGAAGCTGCGCCCGCCCGCCGAGGACGCGGACCCCGTGGATCACGAGCCCCCACTTCCCGCGATCGTCGTCGAGAAACCCGACCGGCACGTACGGGCTGGGCCTGCCTTCTTGCAGGCTGCGAACGAGGCTCGTCCCCGCATCGCCGGCGCCGACGACGAGCGCCCTTCGCCCCGCGTCCTCGCCGCGGCGACGCTCTTTGGGCCGCGCAAGCGATGCCAGCCGCCCGGCCAAGCGGACGGCGCTCACGCCGATCACGCAGAACGCGTAGTCGATCGCCAGCACCGACCGTGGAACCAACCCGAGCACCTGCACGTCGCGCAGGAGATAAAACGATGCCGCGAACGCGGCCGACCCGATCGTCGCCGCAAGGAGCGCGCTTGCCACCTCTCGAAGCCCAACGTAGCGCCAACTGAACCCATACGCCCGCAGGACGACAAGCGGCAGCATCTTCACGACGATCGCGAGCGGAATCGTCAAGACGAGCGTGCCGAGATAGCGCCCGGGGATCGAACCGTCGAACCGGACCAAGTACGCGAGGTAGAGGGACAGGCCGATCACACCGAGATCGGCGAGGACGAACCCGCTGCGCCAAGCGCGGACGCGCGCGGTGCCGATCCAGCCTCGCAGACGTTCGCTCACCCGACCTCCTCGATCGCGTCGCGCAGCGCCGACACTACGGTGTCGACCTGCTCTTCGCGCATCCGCCCGAAGAACGGCAGGGCGATGGTCCGCCGGGCGATCCGTTCGGTCACCGGGAGCATTCCCTCGCCCGTTCCGAGCGCCTCGCGGACGTAGCGCTGCAGGTGCATCGGCGAGAAGTATCCCCGGCTCGGGATGCCCCGCGCCGCCAGAGCGCGCATCACTGACCCACGGTTGACGCCATCGGGCAGGGTGGCCACGTACACGAACCAGCTCATCCTCGCTGTGGGCAGGACAACGAGAGGCCGCACCTCACCTAGACTCGAGAGCCGCTCGGTGTACATCGACGCCACCCGCTCCCGATTCGCGAGCAGCTCCTGGATCCGCTCCAGCTGGGAAAGCCCAAGTGCGGCCGACATCTCGGTCATCCGGTAGTTGTAGCCGAGCCGCTCATGCTCGAGCCATGATCCCATCTCACCCCGCCCCTGGTTGCGCAGCGATCGGACCAGGCTTGCGAGAGCTTCGTCATCGGTAACGACGATCCCCCCCTCGCCGGTCGTCATCTGCTTGTTCGGGTAGAACGCGAACGCCGCCCCGTCGCCCAACGCGCCGAGCTTGCGCCCCTTGTATTCCGCGCCGAGCGCCTCGCACGAATC
>Ga0068714_10003544_pt1 | contig 18372 bp, 15 predicted proteins | sample MTBNYHSulfiMetaG_FD_62988 | JGI IMG/M metagenome (GOLD analysis project Ga0068714, IMG submission 62988) | Enrichment culture microbial communities from rom New York Harbor, USA that are MTBE-degrading - MTBE-NYH (New York Harbor Sulfidogenic)... | ecosystem: Environmental > Aquatic > Marine >... | reverse complement strand
GATGCCAAATTCCGGACCCTGAGCCTGACCCCCAGCGGCGTGAACGCGCTCAAAAAGCGCTCCGCCATCCTGGGACAATTGCAGGAAGCGGAAACACCCGCCGCCCGCGCCAAAACCCGGACCACAGCCCTGGAATACAACCAGGCCCTGTTTGACCTCCTGCGCCAGAAACGCAAGGAACTGGCCGATGAAAGCGGGGTGCCGCCCTACGTCATCTTTTCGGATAAGACGCTGGTAGAGATGAGCGCGTACTACCCACAGTCACCCGAAAGCCTGCTCAATATCAGCGGCGTGGGCCAGATCAAGCTGAATAAGTTCGGCGATGCCTTTTTAGAGATTATCAGGGGATTTTGCCGGCAGCACGACCTTACGGAACAGAAAAAGGACGCGCCGCGCCCGAAAACGGATTCAGGGGGACGCACTGCCATGATCGGTGAAGCCTATAATGCTGGGGAAAGCATCCAAAGCCTGATGGAACGATACCAGGTGCGGAAGGGAACCATTATCCAGCATCTGGAGCGATACCTCGCGGATGGAAATTCGCTGCGCAGCAGCAGCGCCTTGAAGTCCCTGACGTCCACATCCCCTGAAGAACAGCAAGCCGCGGCGCAAGCGTTTGATGAACTTGGCACGGCTTTTCTCAGGCCGGTCTTTGATAAGCTGGGGGGAACGATCAACTATGATGAACTGAAGATTTTGCGTTTGCTGTATTTATGCGCCCAGAACCAGCCAGAAAACCAGTAACCAGCCGTCCTATCCAAACCCTGAATTTGAGGGGATAAAACAGACTATTCCCAGTCGCTGGGATCAAACCGCCTCAGCCGTTTGATCTGGCCGCGTTTTTTCTTATCCCCCACGCGAGCCGCCTTTGCCGTAACGCTCGGGCGGGTGGCTTTGCGCTTTTTGGGCTTCTCCAGCGCCTTCTGCACCAGGCTGACCAGCCGTTGGGTGGCGTCCAGGCGGTTGTGCTCCTGGGTGCGGTAGCGTCTGGCTTCAATGATGAGTACCCCATCCTCGGTGGCGCGGCTGCCGGCCAACCTGAGCAGGCGCTCTTTCACCTCGGGCGGGAGGGAAGGGGAGTTACGCACATCAAAACGGAGCTGGACAGCGGAGGCAACCTTGTTGACGTTCTGCCCGCCCGGGCCGGAGGCGCGGATAAAGTCGTACCGCAGCTCGCTTTCTTCGATGTGTGTCGATGGGGTGATCTCGATCATGGGTTAAGTATATCAGGTTGGGAGAAGGCAACCCAATACAGACCTTATTCTGATTACCCCCTTCATAGATTTGCACTTTTGTCTGGTGATTCATTTCTCTGTTCCACCATAGCAGCGCCTCATAGCTTACCAGTTGGAAGGGTTTAAAGAGAACTTTTGGGAGTATGTGAAGGGTTATTATTTCGGACGGTGTGTATGATGACAAAGAGACTACACTAAATTTTGATATTCATGCTGGCGAATCGTATGTGAGATGAAATGAATTTTTAATAGAGCTACACAATTATTGTGCTACTTTCTTGGGTATTCTCTTGTTATCTTTATGAGATATCGTTTTCATACAAGGTTGGGTTGAGGAGCAACGCACCAACCATTCCGAGGATAACAAACTGCCCCAAAAACCAATATTTGGTTTATATTGTTGGGTTTCGCTTTGCTCCTTGCCAGGGTTAGCCCAGCTATGCATCGCTAAACCCAATAAAAATTCAACAATTTTGCTAGAGAACAATGTAGTGTGTTAAGCGATGAAAACATTTTTTCTGAGTTTATTCCGAGTTTTTCCGAGTTTTTTCCGACTTTACGGATTGATATCCGGCTTAGACAATTCTTGGTAAACAGTTTTTAATGACTATGCTTTACAACCAGTTCGACAAGAAGGCATAATCATAGTTTGACGTAAAAACGTCATTCCGAAAATTTATTAATCGCTAATTCTGTTTCGTTTCTTCGCCTTGAGGAACGAGGAAAACTGATATCTGATTTTTCTTAAATAATGAAGTGATATCTCTCATTAAAACATCCAAATCAACAGTCTCGTCCCCATCTTCCAACATCTTAATTATTAATCCACGCAAATCAACATTTTGAGATTGTACAGATCCGTACAACACCTCCATAAGCCTAATCTCAGAACTTTCAGGCTTTAGTTTTTGTATGGCTCTTTGGACTTCACTTCTTAATGATTGTTCCTCTGTTGAAAGAGCAACAAGATGTTGAACTATTCGCTCTTTGAAATTCTCAAAATCATTTATCTTTTCAGTAGATAATTCCTTTTGAAGTTGTTCCGAAATTTGTAAAGCTTTTTGGGTCTGTTGCTCAACTTTTTCCAAGGGCAACTTCTGAACTTTGATCGCATACTTTATCGTAGTAGCCGCTTGGGTAATTGTGCCACTGAGTGCATTAAGATACCTTTGTAGACCTGAACAGACTTGATTTAAAAGTGCGTCGACGGATGAATTAGGATGTTCAGGATCAAATGGCACTTTAAGCTCTATTTGTAAGCCAGCTTGATTCAAAACCAATTGGTAGTTCTGACATTTTTGTTCAAAATCTCGACGCCGGTTTTCCACCCAATCAGTTATTCGTCTATCTAATTGATCTATGCGTTCTTTTGCTCTCTGATGTTTTGAAAAAATCGATAATGGATCTTCCTCGAACTCATTCTGTAATGTTTTCCAAAGTTGTTCTGCCAATGCTAAAAATTCTTTGTAATCATAAGTCTGGTTGATTGACCGAGTTTTAGAGTCTACTTCTGTCGCCAGCCTGGCTATTTCTCTCCAGGCAGCCATGTCCTGCTGTTCATCACGCAAACTTTCAAGTTTTCGCTCCAAACGACTACTTTTACCTGATAAGTCTCGCAAAAGAATATAGAGTTTTATCAAAATCTCCACACTAGTTCCCGAAATTTCTTGTAACGACCGTATTGAGCTTTCACGGAGCTTTCGCATATCATCAAGTGTATTTTGATAAGCTAAGACTCGGTTACTGCGCTGTTTTTCTAGCTGACTGACTAAAGGATTAGGTTGAAAAACATAATTAATCCATAGAGGAATACCCTGACGATTAAGCTCGTGAAGTTTATTCTGTTCATCAGTAATTTTTTGTCTGATACTACTTGAACGACCTCCTACAAAGGAATTAATGCTTCCAGACCACTCTCGTAATTTGCTGCGGATTTGTTCAAACTCATCGCGTTCTTTAGCAGCAGCAAGGTCTGATCGCATTGTTGTAATAGAATATTTTGTGTCATCAAATTCAGGCATTCCATCTCGTAAAGCAATAATGTTTCCCTCAATTTGGTCTAAAAATGTCAAAACGGATTCCCGAAGATCGTCAATTGCATCAATTGTACGAACAATAAGATTCTGATGTTGATCGATATATTTCCGCGCCTTCAGCAACTGCAATATTTCAGACATCTCCTCCAGGGTGTACCCAGCTTTGGAACCAGATTTAAATATATCCTCTGGATCAATCGCTGGAACCATCGAGCCCTGAACGTTTGCATGTTTTTTCGACATGTCTATCAATCGGAGCCATTCGCTTTCTAGCGGATGAAGCTTGAATTTTAAACTGACTTCACTATAAAGCTGACGACCTGAGAAATTGACGGTTTCCAACAACCCAACTTCTGTTAAATCCCTAACCAATACTTCTAATCTGGTCATAGACCTTCCTTTAATGTGGAAGGCTTCAGCCACAGCAGATTTTGTGGCTGTCCATTCATTTCTCCCCCGTGCAATCGAAATGCCGTCCTGGGTGATGACCCTCTCCAATGCATAGCAGTATTGTTGTAAATTGGGTTGCCATGTCCGACTGGTAGCAAGTGTTTTATAGTTGGGATAAATTTTTCGGCATTGTAACCTGAATAATTCTTTCACCCGATCCACACCAACCATACCACTGGCAAAGTCAGAATTGTCGATTTCTAGTTTCTCACCAAGCAGCATTGAGAGGGCAAATTGCCTTAATGGTGAAATAATCGCGGCAATTCGGTTCTGATCATCGGGAAGTTCTCCCCGATTACGGTAGAGGTATTCAATAAGCGAAAGACTGAGAAGTGAGGAAAATTGATCAGGTGAGTAATACTCAAATAAATAATCGGGGATTTGTCGATTGGCCAGTTCCGCATTGAAAGCGCTAATATTCAATTGAAATATTGCAACCTGGGGTTGGTTTGAATCTATCAACAGGCGACTTGGTTCAGCAGGAGCCAATGAATAATTTAATTCAAATCGATATTCAAATTCTGCATCTGGATGGAATTTTGAAAAATCTGGTGGGACAGATTGTGGAACAGCGGTTGCCATGACATGCACAGCCCTATCTGGATATTTTGGGTCAAACGTTCCTCTAGTCAGCATGGATATATATTCAACCCCATCTAATTTCTGCAAAGAGGGCTTATCACTTTTCCAATCTTTGAAAGTAGGCTCAGCCAGGAATTGTAAGAAAAACCCATTTGCGGCTTTAACTGCATAGTTCTTGTTTGGGGAAAAGCGCCCTACAAATTCTTTTGTCAACCGTTGTTCAATCTGTTCAGGTGGTGTTTCAATTTCAGCAAGATACCGCAGTATGTATCCTCCCGATAGTTGAGCAATTAGTTCCTTTCGTGCTAAGGGTGGAAATGATTGGAAAGTAGACAACAATTCGTATTTTGCTAACATTTCTTCAGTACAACCCATAGGAAATGCCGATAAAAATTTGATGAGTTGCTGATTAGATTCTGTAGCTCTAACTTCAGAATTATCCAATGCTTTTTTTACCGAAGAACCAAATTTTCCTCTTTGATCAAAAACCATTAATCCCGCAAGAAAGTCATTTACCAGGTGAATTGGTGTGTAAGGCTCACCTGTTTTATCATAGTGTTTAATACCTAATGCCATTGCGTTTGTTACCATACGAGGCCCAGCTCCAAGGTCAGATCTTGCCGCGATCTGACCCATTGCATCTAAGGTTTCGTCAAACAGAATTTCTTCGCCCTTAAACCCAAATCGTTTCTCAAAAGCTGACCATAACTCTTTAGGATACTCTCTGCGGTTATAAACATCTTTCACGCGAAAGTGGAGAGCGGATCTTTGTAATCTTTGGAGAAGGTCGGATCTTAGCCGCGCAATCGTCCCTTCTGTATCATCATCCATGGTTAAAACTATAGCCCAATGTCCGGCTGTACCTAATACATCTCGAACTATATCAAATAGATGTGAGAAGAACTGATCTCGGCTTGGGTATTTGGAAAGAGTTACCTGCAATTCATCTGTATAGATTAACAATCCGCGAAAACCGGCTTTTTCTGCAATTAAACAAGCAGTGCTAAAGAAATTGACAACATCACTTGCATTAATATCAAGGTTTAATCTTCCCTCTTCAATTAACTGTCGAACAAGGTCCTCATCACCAATTCGGGTTGACAATTCTATAATCGAGCTCTGACGATATTTCTCGTAGACTTTTGTCAATTCAGTAATAAAAGTGGAAGGTCCCTGGGAGAATTCAAATCGCATCCAGTAATAAACCGCATCCATCAATTCGGTTAAGGATGTCCAAACGAATGGTGGCACAGAGAGAATTTTTTGTCCCCCAGTTTCATTCCAAAGATGTACCGCCGTGCTAGTTTTTCCATAACCGTATGGGCCAACTATTGTTCCTATTGCGCAAGTTTTGTTTTCAACAATGACTCGTTCAAGATCCTTTAGCTGTTTCGTTGTGCTGCCCAGTGGAATATGGGTCATCGCATAAGTGTGATAACGTTGCAAAACATCCCGAGGGTTGTCACGCAACTCAATAGCATTTGCCGTTTTGAGAATGGATTCTTTGTTAAGAATAGGAGACAGTTTTGATATATCCATGTTTACCTCGCTAAAACTGCGACTACTGATTTGTAATTTCGGAATGACCCCTCAGGCATAGTCAGATGCAAGTATCTGAAAAGATTAGCTCCAAAATGCTCAAGATCAAGATCATCCACTTTTAACTCAAAGGAAGGCATATCACGCTCATTTACACGCGTTCGAGTAAGTAAAATAATCTGCTTTATTCCCAGCCTCTCAATCATTGGCCGAAATTCTCGGCTTGATGTTTTATCAGATGGAGCATCATCAACAACCAATCTGGGTAAAGTGAGGGTGATATTTTCTCCCCAAGTGGAGTAACTAGCATACTTTTCCCGTTCTAACACCCAACCCAGGAAAGTTTTTCCGGTTCCTTCAGCACCATAAACATTAATAACCCGGTGTGGTGGTGCATCGAATTGTTGGATTTGGTCCCAAACCGCTGCTTCCGAAGGTGTCAACCAGGGGCGTGCTAATCGATCCCGAATGCGTGCATTAATAGCAGAAAGGTTACTCATTTTTCTCCCCCTTAAGACCATCAAAGCCCGACTCATTCCCGTAATCGGGAAGATCAATCCATTGCGGTTTCATTTCCAAAACAATAGAAGTACTGAATTGACCTCGGCGGATATCTACCCCTCGGATGATCATCTTAGTACGATTTGCCATTTCCCAAAACTGATTTTCATCCAATAGACAAGCTCTGCAAACAACTTTTATTTCTTCATCGCCTATTGCCATGGAGGTTCCATATTTCAATTTTTTTTGATTGTATAAAAGATTTAATGCGAGATGAAATAATTTGGGTGAACAATATTCACGTTTGTTTGAAGAAAGCTTCCTTTGGGAGGTTTTTTTATATAAAAAAGGAGGCGTTAAAGATGATAACCATGGAAAAATTGCGCTTACTCCTCTTTCTGCAAATTTTGGACTGTGGTAAGGAAAAACTGCTTGAGATTCTTGTTGCAGAATTCCAGCCAAGCCGAAACTATTTATTTGATCTGGTGCGTTATCCCACAAAATATCACACGCTCTCGAATATAACCAAAATCTCCCTAGTCGGGGGGTAGGGCATATTTTCCACGGTGTATACAGCAAGAAATGCATTAGCTCAAAAAATAGTTCCTGATTGGTACTAAAAGTATCTTGAAGTTGCTTTCCTAATTCTGATAATCTAAAGTAAGATTTTCTTCCTTGATAATTCTCAATCTTAAGCTCACCTAACCCCATAAATGACCAAGTTTCAATATTACGAGAGATGATTTCTTTCCCTTCAACATCGATACTTAATCTCAATAAATCCTTTAATTCTTTTGAACTATACCAAATTCCAACCCCTAATTGGAGAAATAAAGGTTGAATATATCGTGGAGCAAAATTATTATAAAACTGAAAATTAACCTTTGACTTCATACCGCCTACCTATCACTTACAGGATTCGCTTTAATATTTCACTCAAAGCCTTGCTAACTCTAGAGGATGCGCCTTTCTCCATCTTCGGCTTTAATGGCAGTGCGCCAATATCAGGATAATCAGGATCATGTTCCAATACATCACCGGGGTATAAGATATACGCGCTTCTTACAATAGGTCTTAAGCGAGAGTCATTCCTTCTCTTCCAAACAATAGTGTCGCGATATTCTCGCATCTTATTCAAATCCTCATCGAGAAAGGTGAGCTCGTTCCCCTCTTTTTCTGTGCGGTACTTTGCGTCAAATATCAGAACGCCAAGAGTTTTGTTGAACTCCATTAATTCTACACTTAAATCCGGAGTTCGTTGCCTTTGACCCTTTGAAACCAAGCCTTCAACCACTTTGCATGCTGGCGCATATACGGGTTCATACCGTATCAATATTTTTCGATTACCCTTTAATAACTCCACCGCTGCGGTTCGATCAACTTCAAATTGGAATAAATCATCGCGCACAGTAAAGAAACCATTGCTGGAAATAATTTGATAACCAGCTTTTCGGAGAAAGACCATGGTTGCATTCGCCACAATAAATACTGACCAGGTTTCATAAATCTCTGAAAGCTTGCGAATGGAAAGCTCTGCAGTATAACGATCAGCATCCAGATTAACTCCCAGTTCTTTCTGAAAGCGAAGAAGCACCCGATAGAAGCGTTTATAGTAAGGATGCTTTTGTAAAATTTGCGAAGGCTGCTGGCATTGGAAAACCATTTTAACATCTTTGAGAAATGTTTCACTCCCCCAGGCAATGCATTGTTGGAAAAGGTCCTGACAATCTAAAACTACCCCCTCTAATTTTTGGATCTTTTCGGCTTCATCATCTGCCCATCCTTGAAACTGCTTGATTTTCTGACTTTCTCTTCTTTTGTCGATTTCTGCTTTTGCCTTTTCCTGGATTGAAATTAGCCTAGGGAGCAATCGACGCCATAAAAAGTGCTTAAGCAAACGATTCTCATAGGTGTCATGTGTAAGAGTATGTTCTTCCACCAACCACAGCTGGGGTAAAACAGTAACCATAGTCTCAGACGCCACTTCCTGTGGAAGCTGCACAAATGGCCCTGGAATTGGAATCACTTCACTTGAGAACCGCTTAACCTGATGGATAAGCTCCGACTGGGTATGATTGGTCAGTTGTGAGTGGGGATCACGGCGAATGTGGGAAACAACATCCGCCAATTCAGGATAAACCGCCTTGATCAGTTTGTATTCACGCAAGGAAGAGGAGGAATAACTTTGATTGTGCGGAGTAAGCCGTTCACTTGAGGGAGATTGAAGCTGGAAAAGCAGGTCTTCAGATATTGACTGGATATCCCCGAGCATTTGCTCGTACCGTTCATAAGACATTCGACTTGGGAGCACCCGAACAAATGTCGATTCAGTCTGGTGATTGGGAACAATCACTGTAAAATGGTAAAGGCCAGCGAAGCTCTTTGGACGCCAATACCAGAAACCATACCTTTCTGTTTCTAGCTGCTCATCATCAACCCAGATTTCAAGATTGTCCGGTGCATTTTTAGTTATTCGGATAAAATTTCTTTCCGCCTCCTTTGCGTTCACTTGCAGATTGTCGTTCTCTGAATGAAAAGAAAGCGGTTGGTTATTGATCGTTAGCCAGCTATCAGCGCCAGAAGCTGGTATATCCATCTCTCTTTAGCCTTCCTTCCATTTCCTCAAGCCTATCACCAGATCGGTTCAGGTTATGGCTTTTCATATATGCAATCAACTCCCGTAAAGTGGAAAGAATGGCGGCTGTACCTCGCACCCGTGGGAGAATCCGTTGCTTGACCTGTAAGTCAAAAGCAGTATTTGCATCCAACAGACCAACACTATTGGCCATATATAACTCAACTTCACGCAGCACCCGGTAACCAAGACCTAACCCTGATTTGTTCAAGATTTCGTTGATTTCCATCACTTTTGGCCGGCAAGTGTTTTCAGGTTGAAAAACGCGGTAATTGTTCCAGGTGGAGTTAGATACCCGAACAGGCTCAGGAGTTGGTTTCCGATCCGGTACCTTGGAAAGGTCAATATTGAAAAATTCAATTGTATTCGCTCGGTCAATCACTTTATCGCTAATGGGTTGAGTTGTTTCATCAACATTGATTGTGCCAGTAAATAACAGGTTGTCAGGGACTATTGCAATGCGGTCCACATCGATCGCTTTTTGCTGGGCTTGCAAACGTTTTTGAGCCACCTCGCTATACAGATAAATACGTCGGTCGGCAGCATTTTCTTCTTCCATAGCACTGAGGAATTGGGAGAAATAATATTCCACATGAGCCAAGTTCATTTCATCCAGGCAGAAGAAATAAAGATTCTCGCGATCTTTTTCAGCGTTAATCACAAACTCAACCGCCGGCTCGGTAATATATTCTCCAGTAATCGAATTTAAATAACCCAATAAAAAGCGATCATCGTTCCAACTGGGTCTGACTGCCAAACGCAGATAGCGTCCATTCTGAACAGTGTGACCAATCGCCTCAGCATAAAGCTGTGAGAGCTTTGATTTCCCCGTACCCGATAACCCTGCCAAAATTACAAAAGGGCGAGTCTTCATGCATATGTGATAGTTCGCAATCGTCTCATCCGAAAAATAATATCCTCTGGCTGTGATAAATTTCTTCACATGCTTTAGTAGGTCTTCTTCGTTGAGCAAAGCTCCACCCATCAAAGCCACAACGTCTTCATATTCTTTTTGTTTGACTTGGTTTATTCCCATGGCAAAACCGCGGTTGAAGATCTCCCTAGCTTTATTGAAAGAGACATCGTTCATATAAAACCGCTCTAATTCCAAAACAACACCTGTAGAACTGACTTCTTTTAAAATAAATGAATACGGATTGATGCAATCAAAACTACCTCCTTTGCCAGAGGCGACCAGGAAGCGATCTCCAGTCCCAAGATCAGCCTCATTTCCCACTTGGTCACCCCAGTTGACTCGCGGGATTTCTAAAGTCTTAGGTGGTTTTCTCCCCCCATAAGACGGAGTTGCAGAAGTGTAAAGGAAGTGTTTGTTCATCCAGCGTCCTTTCGAAACTTGTTTTTATCCCCCTCAATCAGGAGGAATTTCCAAACTATGCTAATAAAATTTCATCCAACTGACTCACTTTTATTATAAACTCAAAAGATGGTGTTGTATTTCCTGTCAGGCACTTAATTTGCGAAGCTGCAGTAAGATAAATGCACAGCGATGGTTTGTTTTTAACCTCCCGGCCCCGAAGAAAGCACAAACTCAAAATCCAACTCGTTTTCATCAATGGAGATGTTTCTGGCAATATGTATCATCTAAATTTCGTCCTTCAGAGCGATCACTTATCTTCCATGTTCCTAGAGAATAGGACATCCAAAAACGCCCCTGTATATATCGTATGAAAAGGCAGGCTCATCTGTGATTGCATTCTATTTTATCAAAAGGTATGCAAATAAGACCGCTCACTTGGTTCAGAATTGCCCCCCCCTCACCCCTCCCTGGTAACCACCCGCACGGAGACGGGTTTGTGGTCGCTGGTTTTTTCTTTTTTGTTGAGCGGGGCGTTGATCAGGTCGTGGATCTCGTGCTCCACCAGGCCGGCCTGGGCGTCGATCCGCCACGGCAGGGAATCATCGACCAGCCCCTGGGTGAAGAGGATATGGTCCAGCAGGATATGGGTGGGCCGGTCGGGGTCCACAAAATCCTTAAAATCCACCGTCCAGCGCAGATGGCCGGGGAAATCGAACAGGGCATGGTTCAGGTACTGGTTGGCGGCGAAAATATCGCCCTGAATGTTGGAGATGAGGTCGAAGAACAGGTAAAGCTGTTCAAAATATTCTTTGCCCGGCCCATCATTGAGGTCGCCCATCACGAAGATGGCCGGCTTTTCCACCTGTTGGAACTTGGCCTCAATATACTGGCGGACGTTGGCGGCTTCGGTCGTCATTTTGACGCGGGCTTTCAGCGCATTGCGGATAAATTCGTCGCGTTCAGCCCCGCCTGCGTTCCACATGCTCTCGCCGCGGTTGACGAATTTGCTTTTGAGGTGCAGACCGATGAACTCCACCCGGAAGCCGTGCCAGTCCAGCACCAGTACCTGGGGGTGGCGGTAATGGCGGTGGCGCACCTGGTCAAACTCGCCCCAGAAGTGGACATCCCAGCTGGGGTTGGTGAAGGCATCCCAGGTTTCCACTGGCAAAAGCGAGGCCATTTCCGCCAGGTTCTCGCGCACCAAAAACCAGATCCACTGGCTGCCGCTCATCCCATACTGCCCATCAGCCGCTTTGACAGCTTTCCATCTGCCGCCCAACAAATCGTTGGCAAAGGACTCGATGCTTTCTTCTTCGCGCGGCCCTTCAATGAGGCAGAGGATATCCGGATCAATGGCTTCAATTTCACTCACCACAGCCTCGCGGCGGGCTTGCTCTGCCGCGGTGGGGTTTTCTTTCAACAACCGCTCGAGATGCTCCACATTCCAACTGGTAATTTTAATCGCGCCCATTTTTCCTCCCAAACCCTTAACCCTGCCCAAACCACACTCACCCGCGGCTGCCCAGCCAGAAGCGCCGCCAATCAGGCTCACTCTCATAGAGAGCGATCAAAGCATACAGGGTGGATACCGGGTGGCCCAACGCGAGCACGCCAAATATCCACAAAAAAGCTTTCAGCAACGACTTTTCCCGGTACAGGATCCAGCTGCTGAACAGCGCCAGCCCGATATAGGCATCCAGCACGGTTGTCCTGCCCCAGGGTTTGGAAAGCATCTCGCCGCCTTCCTTCGTGAAATTCCCCCGCCACAAGGAGTGAACCAGACTGCCGGTAATCAGATAAAAGCACGCCAGAAGAAACGCTTTTGCATAACCCATTTGATCCTCCATTTCGAACCAAGAGAACTTTCGGATATATTCATTATAGGATGCCTGAAACCAAAAGAAAATATGTGAACAATCTCCATCGTGCTGCGACAAAAAAATCTCTGCGAGCCAAAAGGCATCGCAGAGATTCCTGGTTCCCCGCATCTATTCAGGATGAAGCGCAGGGGAAGTTTTCACAACTTCCGAATTTCAGGAGCCGCTTTCCACCGGATATCCGGCATCCAGCCAGACCTGATACCCACCCAGAATGGGGTTCACGTTTTCAAATCCATTTTCTATCAGGATGCGCGCCGCACGGGCGCTTGATTCTTCAGCCGGTCAGGTGCAGTAGGGGATGATCCAATCGGCAGGGTCCAGTTCAGCCAGCCGGCTTTGCACCTGATCCAGCGGGAGGGAGAGCGCGCCAGTGATATGAGAGGCCTGGTAGGCCTCCACGGTGCGGACATCCACAAACACGGCGCTGCCCTGATCGTGGGCAATTTTGGCGTCTTCAAGGGTGACCCGTTTCACATCCGAGATTTCTCCAGCGACTGTCACCAGTTTTGGGCCCTGTTCGCTGGCAGTCCGGTTGTTTTGAACAGAAAGAATAATTGCCGCGGCAACAATCACCACGCCCAAAACAATCAGCCAGAACGGCCAGACCGTTTTCTTATTTTGACTTTGACGTTTCTTCTTGCGAGACACTGATAATCTCCTTTCAAATGGCACCGCTGCCAATGTTTTCAAAATGATTCAGAAAATAAAAATTTCATTGACCGTTATTACGACAAATTATATCTTATTTAACGACGAACAAAACCCTGTGGATTAATGTTTGGCAGTCTTTCCTGAAAATCAAAACAGCACAACCACAGACACGCGGGTTTCCTGTGATCCCGCTGCGGATTACGCGACACGGCAATCTGTTCCACCCCGGCTGGTTATCAGGGATTCACCAGGGCCGGATATAAAAGGAAAGAAGCCGCTGGGGGGCGGCTTCTCTTGCTTATCTGTCCGGAAATATTGATCTGCACCGACTAACGACCATACGTATTTTCATAATCAACAATCGAGGCCTGGACTACTTTTTCGGCATGTTCGCGACCGTAGATGCCTTCGATGGTCATCGGGTTGTCTTTGCCAAACACCAGTTTATAGGTGGCGAAATAATGGCGGATCCGTTCAACCAGCAAAGTGGGCAGGTCTTCAATATCTTTCACGCTGCCCCAAAAGCTGTCGTTTTTGAGGATCGCGATGATCTTATCATCCGCTTCGCCGCCATCAATCGCCTGAATGCCGCCGACCACCTGTGCCTGCAGGATAATTTCCGATTTTGAAATCGGCCGCTCGCTGATGACACAGATATCCAGCGGGTCTCCGTCGCCCATTTCGGATTTGGGTGACAGCTTTCTGATCTCATCGCCGCAGTAGGTCTGGGGAATGAACCCGTAAAGAACCGGCGGCTGTGATGAAGTCCTTTGTGGGCGGTCCACCCGCAGGTAACCGGTCTCTTTGTCCACCTCGTATTTCACCAGATCGAAAGGGGTGATCTCAATGTAAGCATTTACCAGGCTGGGCGGGTTTGGGCCTACATTCAGACCATGCCAGGGATGAGGTCTCCAACGATAAAAGGGGCTTGGGAATTTCATCTACTTCTCCTGTTCGCGTCTCATTTTGCAGTTTTGGGGATGCATTCTTCTTGACAAATGGTTGAATCGGAGCAAGCTACAAGTACATTATAAGCGCAGAAAGCATTTTCCGAAACTGAATCGGCCTGCACATATTTTCAGCCGGAGGCTCTCAACACACTAATCCTCCAGCTCCAGCCAGCCCACTTCGTCCCAGTCCACCCGCCCGCTGGCGTCAAATTCAACGCCTTCCTCTTCCAGGAGCTGGCGCTGGAGGGCGGTGCCAATCCCATGCCCATGCACGCTGACCTTACCCTGGCTGTTGATGACCCGCTGCCAGGGGATATCCGACCCGGAGCGGATGGCTGACATGGCATAGCCCACCATGCGCGGGGTGCAGCCTCCCACAATCCGGGCAATCTGCCCGTAAGAGGCCACCTTGCCGGGCGGGATCTGGCGCACAATCTCATAAATCTGTGCATACAACGGACGCTTTTCCGGTTTGTTTTCCTTCATCAGCCCTCCCAAGATCGCTGGAGCCCTTTCCGATAATCAGAAACCCCGGCGCTGCCCCTGCCAGGGAGGCGGCGCGGCACGTTTAAACTCTTCCACGCTGGGGCCGTGCAGGTTGCGCAAACGCCAGGTGCCGTATAAATAGCTAATAACCAGCAGCACCACTGTCGCGGGCCAGCCGGTCAGGATATTCAATACCGCCTGCATTGCCACAGACTGGTTCTGGTAAAAACGCCATTGGAGTGCCAGCCTCAGCCCAAAATAGACCGCCCAGGCCAGGGTCACTTCACTGTACGCGGGACGCACGCTGGGGTGCCAGTACCAGGCCAGCGGCCAGCGCCGGGCCACATAACTGGTCCAGGCCACCATCGGGCGGCCAAAAACTGTGCTGACCACACAAACCAGCATGGTCAGTCCTCCGGTGAGGATATTCGGCAGGAAAAACCCCTCGGCGCGGTTGAGGATCAGGGCAATCAAAGCCGCCAGCATGACCGCGGCCAACCCTCCCAGCGCGTATCCTGGAGGCTGGCGCCGCGCCAGCCGGTAAACTGTGAACACCCCGGCGGCAGCCAGCGCGCTCCAAATTGCCGGTTGAAACCCAGCCGCAGCGTCCACGATCACAAAAACCAGCGGGGGCAGGATCGAATCCGCAATCTTACCGCGCCCGGTCAATACCAGGCGCAATTCATTCCATAGCTCCTGAAGTTTACTCTCCGGCATCTCCGATCCCATACCTCCTATAAAGTGTAGAAATAATTCTACCCGCTGCTGCCCGGTGAATCCTTTTCATGTATAAATCTTACCCGCGGATAAAACGCGTGAGAGCAGCCACCGCCCCCAGCCCCACCAGCAGCACCAGCCCGCTGCCGCAAACCAGCCCGCCAGGAAAACCGGAATCCGTGTCCGAGTCCTCCTCCTCTTCCACACAAGCCACGTCATCCGTCCAGCGGTCCAGATCATAAGGGCATTCCCAATCCCGCTCTTCCACATCGGCGGGTTTGGCGTTCCAGCGCGCCGGGAGGCGGCAGTTTTCAACGTCTTCGACAAACGCGCACCGCCGGGCCACTTTATTGACGACCATATCCCTGCAATCACCGTGGACACCGCTGTGCCCGACCGTACAGCAAAATTCGACCTTGAAATGAGTGCAGATGGGTTCAATCTCGACCAGGGTATAATCAGCCGGACACGCCGCGGGCGGAGAAAACCCCAGCACTTCCCAACCCTCCGGAGGGTTACAATCCATGCATTCATCCCCACCAAAGATCTCCGCGCACTGCCGGGTCTCGTGGTTCACCACCACCTTGGGGGGCGCGGGAGCCGCCGAAACATGCCCCCAGTATGCCGCCATCCCCAAAACAACCAGAACGACAACTGCCGCCAACCAAACTTTTGATCTCATCTTTCGCCCTCCCATTGTTCCAACCAGACCGTCAGCTTCGGATAAAACAACATGGCCGCGATGACCTGTACCATCGATTATAGAGAGAATACCAGTTAAATAAAATCCCCCCGGACAAATTGGTTCCCGGAGAGATTTTGGAACTTTCAGATCAAACACGCAAAATCAAAGCTTACCGCAGTGCTTTTACAACCTTTTCCAGCGCGTCCAGCGCGCTCCGCATCAAATCCGGATCGGCCTGGGTACCCATGTGTCCGAGCCGGAAGATCTTGTCAGCCAGCGGGCCGTAACTGCCGCCCACCACCATGCCCTCTTTGCGCAGCCCCGCGTCCAGGCTCTGCCAGGTAACTCCCTGCGGGATTTTCACCGCGGTTACCGTAGGCGAGGAAACCGCCTCGGGTTTGGGGAACAGCTCGAGCCCGATCTGCTGGATGCCCTCACGACACATGGCAGCCACCCGCTCATGCCGGGCGAAACTGTTTTCCAGCCCTTCACGCAGCAAACTTTCGGTGGCCGCGTAAGTGGCTGCCACACCCACCCAATTCGGAGTGTAGGGGAAGTAGAATTGCTCTTGCGCGGTCAGGAAAGGCAGCAGCGCGTCGTAACCAGCATAGTTGACTTCTTTGATGATCTCCCAGGCCTGATCGCTGATGGTCACATACGTCATGCTGGGGGGCAATGAGAGGCATTTCTGAGAACCGCCCAGTGCGAGGTCAACCTGCCATTCGTCCGCCAAAACCGGCGCGCCCGCCGCGCTGGCCACTGAATCCATGTAGAGCAGCGGGACGCCGTGTTTCGCCTTCAAACGCCCCAACTCCGCGATCGGGTTCAACGTGCCGGAAGGAGTTTCACAATGTACCACTGTGATCATTTTGGGTTTAAATTCCACAATGGCCCACTCAATACGCTCCCAATCATGGAGGGTCTCATCATAGCCAAAACCCACTGTCTCAACCTCTGCGCCAACGCTTTTTGCCATATCGCCAATGCCAAAGCCAAAAACACCGGTCGCCACCGCCAGAACACGGTCACCGGGGACAATGCAGCTTTTCAACGCCCCCCACAAAGCCAGCATTCCTTCCCCGGTCTGAATCGCCACGCGATTTTTCGTACCAAAGACCTTCTGAAGATTGGCCTCCGTGCGGTTATACAGATCGAGGAACTCTGTTTCCAGATCTCCTGAGCCATAATTGACCTGATACGCGTCCAGAACTTCTTGAGCCACCTTGACCGGGCCAGGTACCATGGGGATTGAATATGTTTGCATACGCCGCTCCTTACAAAAAATTAGAACCCTTCCACATAACCTTTTGGGAAGGAAATAATACCCAATCAACAAGCCGGACAACAGCCTACAGGCAATCCAACCCAAGATGCCCCTGCCGACTCTGTCTGTGACCCATTATAACAAGAGCCGGACAATATCAGAATGGGTGGGGTCACTTCTTCTGGCTGTATTGCCGCTTCAGCCAGCTGCTGAGGCCATCCAGTCCAGGGAACAGCACCCGCTCGGTGATATTGGCCTGGTCGAGTTTGTCGCGGATCTCCCACTTGAGCTCTGCCGGAATGATGATCTTGCGCCATAAATCCGGCCGGTCTTGCAGCCAATCATCCATAGAAAGCCTGGGGTTGGACATCACCGAAAACAGGGCGTACTGGTTGATGATCCGGTCATCAATCGAGGGGGGCTCCAGAAAAAGTGCGAAATCAGATTTCATCCGGGTATCCATGTCTGCCAGCGAGACCACAAACTCCGAAAGCATGCTCACCGTGAACAGGTCCGCGCCTTCTTTCTCCAGCATAGCGCGATATTCGGGCGGCAGGAGCTGGTGGGTGCGTTTGAAATTGACCATCCACACCGCGCCATCACGGTCAAACTGATCAATATGAGAAACCGCAAAATGCAAGGCTACATAGGGGGAATAGGTCCAATCGAGCAGGCGGGTGGGCAGACCGCGGTGCTGGGCCACTGCCAGCCAGTGCCAGACCGAATCGCGCTCTACCACATCGCGGTGGGCGTACTTGCGGAAGTTTCGCAGCAGGTGGTGCTCCATTTTGGCAAAATCACCGCCCAAACGGATCAAAGTAGTCTCAAGGCGGTAGGAAGCGTCTTGCACACCCCGAAAAGCATAAGGAGAGCGGTAGCGATCCAGCGCTGGATTCAAAGCCCCCTCAAAAAGCTGGGCCTCAAGCTCAAACCAGTTTTTTGCTCGAAAAGTATTTTTTTCCATCCATCAAACCCCAATCCCAGAATTGAATGTACAACCGCAGTTTGATTATATTGCATCCACCCGCCACTCACCACCCGATTCTAAAAAATCTGCCAAAAAGAGACCGCGTCGTCGTCAGAGTTTGCTGCGAACCATCCCAATTGGACATTTATACCAGAATCTAAAATCACCTTCCGCAGATGTTGACATTCTCTCGAAGTCAGTATATGATAGGGAAAACAATGGGAGAGCAATTCGATTAATGCAGATCATCATTCTGTTTGATTGTGGTGGAAATGAGGGCGCGCTTTCTTAATGCGTGCTCTTTTTTTGTATCTGCATACCCGGCGCTCCCCCTCCCTGAAAGGAGATTTCCAGCATGGATTATGGCATGATCGGAAAAATTGAAAAAGCCAAACGGTATGCAGAGGAACGCGATCGGTTTCATTTCACGAGCTTCACAGTAGACATCAAGGGTGAGAACAACCAGCACGCAGTGA
>Ga0068714_10003541_pt1 | contig 18377 bp, 20 predicted proteins | sample MTBNYHSulfiMetaG_FD_62988 | JGI IMG/M metagenome (GOLD analysis project Ga0068714, IMG submission 62988) | Enrichment culture microbial communities from rom New York Harbor, USA that are MTBE-degrading - MTBE-NYH (New York Harbor Sulfidogenic)... | ecosystem: Environmental > Aquatic > Marine >... | reverse complement strand
GAAGGTATCGTCTTTCGACACCTCGAAGGACTCTATCGCCATTGTCAACTCCTCGATTGTTCGCTCGGTTGTTCGCTCTTGTTCGCTGTGGACTGGTCCCTCCCCCGGGGGTACCGCGTGTCGGCGTCCAGGAGATCAGCAGGGTTGTCGACCATGATGGTGCGTATCGATTCTCGGCTGATGCCTCGTTTCGTCATCATGGGAACGACGTGGTTGAGGATGTGGGCGTATCCCCAGCCGCCGTAGGCCACGAGGTCGGTCTTGAAACAGACATCCTGGGAGATCAGTATCCGCTTTTCGTACCCGCTCCTGACCAGCTCGGCAAGGGCCTCCACCCGCTGCATGTCGCTGTCCATGTGAAAGTCAGCAGAGTCGATGTAGAACTCCTCGCCGATGTGGTCGAACTCGGCGTAGGCACCGCGATCCATGATCCCCTTCACGTACTCCAGGCGGACCCTGGCGTCGGTGTGGCAAATGACGACCTTGTCCGGGCGCACGCCCTGCTCTTCGAGCAGATCCAGGACCGCCAGGCCATTCGGGTCGTCCGCGAAACCCGGTATCGTGGGCACCGCCTGGATGTGCACGGAGATCGGCAGACCGCTCTCGCGGTGAGCCTGAGCCGCCACGCGCAGGGACTTGCGCTCCCAGTCTTCGATGGACGGCCTGACGCCGATCTCGCCGATGATCCCGGGCCGGATGCCCGTGTCGCCAACGCCGAGACGGATCTCCTGCAGGACCATCTGCGCCAGCTTTTCTTCGGTTTCCTCTATGATCGCCGCCGGCAGGGCGCCATGCAGGTAGAACCCGCACCCCATGACCACGTTGATGCGCGTGAGGTTGGCCACGTCCCGGAGGGCCAGGGGCGAACGGCCGGTGCCGAAGCTCGATGGCTCGACGATGGTCCCGCCGCCTGCCTTCTTGAACTCCAAGGCCTCGGCCGCCGTCAGTTCCGGGTCAGAGAGAACCAGGTTGTCCTTGATCACCGTGGGATCGCGCTTCAGAGCACCGAGACGAGACATGGCTACCGGTTCTTCCAGCAATGCCGCGCGCGTGGCCTCCGTGGAGCTCCGGCACGCCCAGCGGAGGTCCACGAACAGATGCTCGTGCGGCAAGGTCACGCCCAGCGCATCTTTCGGCACCGGGCCGCTTACGGTCATCACAGCCATGGCAACGCTCCTGGTCGCTCCGCTCGGTTCACTGGGCCCCGCAGCCGATGTCTATTTGACTGCACCTGCGGTCAGGCCCTTGATCAGCTGCTTCTGCCCGAACAGGTAGGCGATGAGCACCGGGAGCATGCTGATGAACAGCCCTGCGCTGAGCAGGGGCACGCTGAGGTCGCTCTGGCCCCGAAAGAGCATGATGTGCACCATCAGGGTCGTCCGTGTCGAGCTGGGCAGGATGAGAAGCGGCAGAAGAAGGTCGTTGAAGAAGTGCAGGGTGTCTATGACGGCCACCGTGGCCACGGCCGGCATGGCCAGCGGCACCATCAGGCCTCCGACGATCTGCCCGTGGGTAGCGCCGTCCACCCGCGCCGCGTCGAGCAGCTCGTCCGGCACACCCTTGAAGTAGGCCGCCAGCAGGTACACCGTGAGGGGCAGGCCGAAGGTGGCAAACACGATCATGAGGCCCCAGTACTTTCCAACGAAACGAAAGTCGATCAGTGTCTGGTAGAGGGGAAACAGAATGGTCTGCACCGGGAGAACCAGCGTTCCGATCACGAAGACGAAGATGAGGTTGCGGAAGGGCAGGCGCATCTTGGTGACTGCATAGGCCAGCACCAGGGACAGGACCACACAGAGCACTACCCCGCCGGCGGTCGTGATGATGGAGTTGAACAGCGCGCGCCAGAGATTGAAGCGGTCGAAGACCTCGGCGTAGTTGGCAAGCGACAACTGCTGCGGCAGGCCGAACATGTTCGACACGTACTCGCGCCTGGTCTTGAGAGATGAAACGATCACGAAGTACACGGGGTACAGGGCCACGAACCCGAACAGGGCAAGGATCACGGTAATCCACGCCCCGCTGATCCTGCGGCGCAAACGGTCCCTGGTCATCTCTTGGTCCCTTCCCCCGCCGCCCTGCCGCCGGACAGGTACATGTAGCGGACCTGGAAACCGGAGATGATTGCCACGAACACGAAGAGCACCAGGCCGATGGCCGTGCCGTAACCCGGCTCCATGAAGGTGAAGGCAACCGTGTACACCAGGTAGTCCGGCAGCATCGAGGAGAAGGCAGGCCCGCCCTGGGTCATGGAGTGAATGTACGGGAACATCCACACCAGCATGCCCGCAGTGCAGATGATGGCCCAGTAGCCCATCACGGGCCTCAGCATGGGGATGACGATGCGAGCGAGCCTGGTCCAGAAGCCGGCCCCGTCTATGGCCGCAGCGTCGAAGATCTCTTCTTCGATCGTCGCCATTCCTGCCAGATAGGTGATGATCCCGAAACCGAAGATGCTCCACAGCACCACGGCGTCCACCGTCCACAGGACCAGGATCTTGTCGCCGAGCCAGCTGGGGGCCAATGCGCCGCCGCTGACGGCGCGCAGGAGCGCGTTCAGCGGTCCCTGCACGTGCAGGATCTGGCGCCAGATCAGCCCGACGATCACCGGCGAGATCGTGTAGGGAAGGAAGTACACCACCCGGAATACCCTCCACCCCGGAGTGCGCTGGTAGACCAGGAAGGCGACCACCATCGGCAGCAGGATCCACACCGGAAGGGTCGCGGCGATCTTCAGGGCGTTCACGAAGGTCTCCCCCACCATGGGGTCGCCGAGCATCCGCGCGAAGTTGGCAAGGCCTACGTAGTGCGACTCCGTTCCCCGCCACTCCCGCAGGCTGTTGAAGATCCCCAAACAGAGCGGGTAGTACTTGAACGCCAGGACCAGGAGGATGCTGGGAACGATGAACAGAGCGCCCCAGAGGTACTCGCTGCGGCGCTGCGAGACCCCCAGCGCGCGCCCCCGGCGAAGCGCAGATTCCGTCGCGCCGTCGGCGTTCACCTTCCGGGTATCCGCGCCGCGCACACTCTTGTTTGGCAGGATCGCACCTCCTCTCTCGGCCTGCGAACACGCCCCGCGAACCGCAGGCCCCGGTGCGGGGAGGGAGCGCACCCGGCCGCAGGCGGCAACCGGGTGCACTCTCGTTGTCCCGCGCCTCCGCAAGTATCTATTTTAGCTTCTTGTCCCGCGACTGGTCGAGGGCATCCTGGAGTGACTTCGTCCACTCCGCAATGGTGATGTCCCCCGTGCCGTACTGCGTCCACCCGCGCGCCAGCGCGTCCAGCTCCCGAGAGCTCAGAAGCAGGATAGCCTGGACCGTGTTGTTCTGGATGAGCTCCTGGATCTTGGCGAAGTTTGCAGAGTCGCCGGCGATGCTTCTGTCGAAGTTCTTGTTGCAGGGCTGCCCCCCGGCGTGCTTGAGGAACAGGTTCCCGCCCTCGGTGCTCGCAAGGAACTTGATGTACTCCCAGGCTTCATCCGGATGCTTGCACCAGGTGGTGATGCCATGCGAGAAACCCTGGAAGCCGCTGAACTTCTTCATCATGGGGTTGCCCGGGTCGACCGCCGGCCACAGCATGACGCCGACCTTGTCCTGACCCAGCGCATCCTCGTACTGTTTCCAGTTGGCCACGTCGGAGATAATGCTGCCGATGAATGCGGCGCCCCCGCTGGAGAACAGGTCCAGCGCGTCGGGGATGCCCTGGATGGTCGGCCAGCCCTCCTGGAACCATCCCTTGTCGGCCATCGAGGTCAGAAGCTTCAGGCCGTTCTGCATCCGCGGATCACTCCACGGGATGTTGCCCCGGCCCAACTCCAGGATGTCCTGGTCGCTCTTCCAGAAGTTCTTCTGCACCTCCGGCCAGTCCCAGACCAGGGGAACCTCTCTGCCCGCCATGGCGATGGGCGCCTTCCCTATCCTCTTGACCGCCTCGCAGGCCCGGCCGAAGGCGTCCCAGGTACGCGGCGGGTTTTCGGGGTCCACCCCGGCCTGCCGGAGGATGTCCTTGTTGAAGTACATGACGTTGCCGTTGTAGCTCATGGGCAGCATCAGCAGCGGACCGCTGGGATCCATGTACCGGTACATCATGTTGTAGGCCAGCAGATCCTCGAACACCTGGGGCTCGGACTGGAGCTTGTCGTTGAGGGGAACGAAGGCGTCCGCCGTGTCGTAGACGTACATGAGCTCGTTCATCGTCACGTCCGGGCCGGACTTGGTGGCGATGGCCGCCCCGTACTTCTGGTTGTAGTTGTCGTACGGAGTGGGCTCATAGTCGATCATGATGCTCGGGTGCTTCTTCATGAACTCTTGGTTGATGACCACGAAGGCCTTCTCCACCTGGGCGTAGTTCATCACCTTCAGAGTGACCTTCTCCTGCCCGCCGGCCGCAAAGCCGGCAACGGCGGGGAGGATCAGCAGCAGGGTGAGCAGGCACAGGACGATAGACCATTTCTCCCGTTTCATTGCAGTGTCTCCTTCCTCAGTTTTCTTTGAGTTTTTCCCGGCACGCCTTTCGTGAGTCGTGCCGCAGACGTACTTCGTGTCTCGCGTATCACCTCCTTCTTCCTGTGGCATGCGATTGAAATGCTATCGCTCGGGCAGTCCACCTCCTTTCCGTCACGAAATCGAAGTCGCCCGGGCGGCTGGACTCGATCACGCGCACTCCCCGGGCACATCGAGTATTCGTTGGGGATTCTCTACCATGATCGTCTGAACCGATTCCTTGCTGATTCCCCATCTGAGCATTATCGGGACGATGTTGTTCAGGATGTGCGCATAGCCCCATCCCCCGAAAGCCACGAGATCCGTCTTGAAACAGGTGTCCTGAGACATCAGGAGTCGATCCGCATAGCCGTCGTCAATCAACTCCTTCATGGCCAGGACACGGTCATAGTCCCTGGACATCAGAAAGTCTGCAGACTCGACGTAGAACTCCTCGCCGAAGTGGTCGAACTCGGCGTAGACTCCCCTCTTGAGCAGGTCCTTGATGTATCGCAGGTCGATTCTTGCGTCGGTGTGGCAGATGACCACCCGCTGGGGGTCGACGCCGAAGGATTCCAGCAAGTCGATCACTTCCACGCCACACTGCCTGCCCGTGAACCCCGGAACCAGCGGCACCGCCTGGATGTGCACGAAGATCGGCAACCCCGTCTCCCTGTGAGCCTCGGCCGAGATCTTCAGCGACTTCCTCTCCCATTCCTCGATTGCAGGTCCGACCCCTATCTCACCGATGGCCCCGGGCCTTATTCCCGTGAGGCCGACCCCGGATTGGATCTCATGAACAAGCGCCTTTGTGAGGGACGATTCGGATTCGTCCACCGTGGCTCTGGGCAGGCTGTACCTGGTGTAGTAGCCGCACCCCATGACGATGTTCAGGCCCGTCAGGTTGGAAATGCTGCGCAGCGCAGCCGGAGACCGGCCCGTTCCCACGGAAGACAGGTCCACTATGGTCTTCCCGCCCGCCTTCTTGAACTCCAGCACCTCGGAAGCGGCGAGATCCGGGTCATCCATCAGCGAGTTGTCTTTGACCAGATAGGGATTCCTTCTCAGCACTCCGATGTTCGTGATGTCCACCTTCGATTCGGACAAAGCGGCCTGCGTTATCTCTTCGGATGACAGGCACGCCCAGCGACTGTCGACGAACAGATGCTCATGGGGAAGTGTGACCCCCAGCGCTTCTTTCTGAATCGCACCCGTAACGGTGATGACCGCCATTCCTACACTCCTTCGTGCGGGTTCAGCTGCGCAGGTACGCCTCTCGCAGCGAGCTGATCAGCGGCGACAGGGTCAGAAGCCCCGAGTCCGTGACGATGAACCCCTCCTCGATGCGGTTCGACCCCGCAGCAGGGTGACCGAAGAGGCTCACGTCGAAGTTGAAACCGATGCCCGGGCTGAAGGGCGCCGTCGTGTTCTCGTCGGGGTAGGGAGATTCGGCCTCGGCCAGGCCGTTGCCGTGCATGGGCGGGTACAGGTCGTATTGCTCGAGGCCGCTCTTGCGGAAGTAGTCGCGGATCATGCGCACGACCTCTCCCTGCGCGATCCCCCCCCGGACGTTCCTGACGCCGAGGTCCTCCGCCGCCACGAGGTGGCGGATGAACGACTCCTGCTCCGGCGTCCCCTTCCCGCCGGCCACGAAGGGCCACTCGTCGGAGGCGATGTAGCCCTCGTACTGCACGGCGAGGGCGTACATGATCATGTCTCCCTTTTGGATTACCTTCTGGGATGGCCGGCCGACCACCGTGTTGGTCCTGTCCCCCGAACAGAAAATGGAAAACGCGATGTGCTCGGCCCCCGCCTCGCGTGCAGCCTTCTCGCCGATCGCCGCCGCCTGGTTCTCCGTGAGGCCCACGATGTCCGTGTCGAGCACGGCCTTGTAGCCGGCGTCGCAGATCCGCCACGCCTCCTTTAGCATCTGTACCTCCGCGGCGCTCTTGACCAGCCGCAGAGCGTACAGAACGCTGTCGCCGTTCTCGATGCTCGCACCCGCGAGCATCTCCTTCAACCTCTCGTAGAGCACGACCGACATGGCGTCGATGCCGCAAATCTTCACCCGCAACGACGTCCTGTTTCCCCGGAGCTCGGCGACCACGTCGGGCACGGTCGTGAAACGGATGTTGGTGAAGTCCACCTCTTCCGGTACGTAGGACATGCCCACCTCCCGCACGAGGCGAACGTCCGGCCACGCCGACATGTCCCGGGCAAGGTGCTCGCACTCCGGCGAGGCAAGCAGCACCGGGTCCCTGTCCAGGCCCACCAGGAGCAGTCCCCGCTCGAAGATCGGCCAGTAGTTGGCGACATACCGAAGGTTCTCCCTGCGATACTCGTCCCCGTAGATGATGAAGAGGTCGGTACCGTCCCGGTCCATCGCCTCGCGGAGCTTCTGGATGCGGTTCCGGTACTCCTGCTGCGGCAGCTTGCTGATTTCGCTCACTTTGCCCCCCTGGTCGTTCGAATGGCCGCGTGTTCGGGAGCCCCGTTCACGCTCAGTATTCATAGACTCTTTCCATGATCGCGTTCGCTTCGTCTACCGACTCAACCCCTGAGTCGATCCAGTACATGACGTTCCGCGGCAGCCTACCCTCGTCCAGGAGCGCCAGGAACTGCTCCTTTCGGCAGTTGATCTGCAGCGGGATTTCGCCGGTCACCCTCTGAATCTCCCCCAGCCGGTCAAAGCACGGCACCTGCTTGGGGTCGTCGAGGATGCCGATGCCGAGCAGGTCCTTGACGCTCACCACCTCCTCGAGCAGGTGAAGGTGGCTGTTGTGCATGTGCAGCCAGCCCGTTCCGAAGTGGTTCACCATCTTCTGAAGGTGGGGCTTGCCGAGCCTCCGGAAATCCTGGGGGCTGCAGTTGCCCCACGCGTCGATGGACAGCCAGACGCAACTGCCCGGCAGCCACTCCTCGTGAAGGTCGAAGTACCCGCCCTGGAATCTCTGAATGTACCGGCGCTGCAGCTCGATCAGCCGGACGTTGACCTCGTAGGCGAAATCGAAGAGCTCCAGGAGCTCGCGGGGGTGATCGTATATCTCCAGGAAGACTCCGGACCCGAGCACGTTTTCGGCAAAATTCAGGCCGTCCGTGGTCTCGACGATCGACGTGGCGCAGAGCCCTTGCGAGGCTTCCGCGAAGTAGCGCGTGGACTCCTCGAGGAGCTGCACCCACCGGTTCTCGGGATCGAAGCGCAAGGCCCGGGCGTCGTCGAGACTGGACACGAGCGGCTTGGCGTAGGCTCCTCCCTCGCCAAAGACAACCTCCGCCCCGACGTAGGCGCCGAAGCCGTAATCACCGATGTTCGGGCGCGCTGTGGGAACGGCGTCGTCGCGCAGGAACTCCCGGCGCTCGAAATCCTCCAGGAATACGTCGAACATCTTGCGGTAATCCGGACAGATCCCCGGGGCCAGGGCCCTTTCCCACATCCTCATGGTCGCACCCGGCTCCAGGTCGATTTTCGCCAGGATCGCTCCGGGCTCCTCCCTGTTCCAGAGCCTGCGGTTGCGGCTGATGACTTGCTCCAGGTTCTTCTTGTACCGCATGGCCCGATCAACCGGAATGAGCCATCATCCCGATGTAGGCCAGGTTGTCCTGGCTGACGTCCATTCGGCCGTACTGGATGATCACCTCGATCTCGCTGCGGAACCTGAGAGCGTACTGCTCCAGCCGCTTGATCTCCACCCCGCCGATCTCCGCCGGGTGATCCATCCGAAAGCACCTGACCCGGCGAGCGGGAACCGAGAGCTTGATGCCTTCGATGGGCTCACGGTCTTCGAAGTAGATGTCCATGAAGATCTGGGCATCCCGGTCGTTGCAGTTCAGGATCATGATTGCTTCATGTCCTTCGAACCCGGCGTCCTCCGTCCTGGCCGCCAGCGGCAGGTAGCCGTCTGCGACGAACCAGATCTTCGAGCCGCCCACCCCGGCAACAGGGTCCATGCTTGCCTCCAAAGTTCGACGTCGAACTATTTCCGCAGAAAAAAAGCCGCCCGTTGCGGTTTGACGCCCAACTGAAAGGACGATATCATGCAGCTGATGGGCTGTCAAGTTTCGTGATGAAGAGAAAACCGACGATTCGCGACATCGCCCGGGAAGCCGGAGTGTCAGATACCGCCGTGTCTCTGTCCTTCCAGCAGAACTCCCGCGTTAGCGCCGCCACGCGAGAGAGAATCCGGGAGATCGCGCTGCGGCTGAACTACTTCCCGAATCGCTCTGCCCGGAACCTTCGCTACGGCGGCTCCCGCACCATAGGGTTCGTCGTGATCGAAATCACCAATCCCTTCTATTCCCGAATGATTCGAAGCGCCGAACGGATCGCCGATGGACTGGGCTACGAAATCCTGTTCGCCGAGAGCTACTGGGACCCGCACAAGGAAATCCGCATCGTGTCGAACATGATCGAAAACCGCGTCGCCGGGATTCTCATGTGTTTCTGCGAAAACACGAGCGCGAGCCTCGACCTCATCCAGCAAAGTCACCTGCCTTTGATTGCCGTGGACACCTGCCCGCCGGGCTACAAGGGGTCTTACGTGACCAACGCCCTGGCCAGCGCGGGCCGCATGGCTGCCGAGCATCTCCTGGAGGCCGGGTGCAGGTACCCGGTGTTCTTCAACGCCAGCCTCGCCATGAGCAGGTTCAGCTCATTCCAGCTGCTGCTGAAGGGATTCCGCCAGGGACTGCGGGCCAGGGGCATGAGCCTCCCCGATGCGGCGGTCATCAATGCGGACTGGACGATCGAGGGGGGCAGCGAAGGGTTCGCCCGGCTGCTTTCCAGCGGCCAGCCCTTCGACGGCATCTTCTGCGTCAGCGACGTGTGCGCTTTCGGGGTCATCGATGCTGCCGAGCGAAGCGGCTACAAGGCGGGGGCGGACTTCGCAGTCATGGGTATCGACAACGTGGAGATCGGCAGCATATCCCAGATCTCGCTCACGTCCATCGACCAACCCTACGACCGCATCATAGAGCTGGCCACGCGGTCGATGATCGACAGCATAGAGAACAACGAGCCTTGTGTCCTCCGGAGGCGACTCAAGCCCACCCTCGTGGTGCGCGGAAGCACCAGGCTGCAGAAGACATCCCGTTAGCGGTAGCGGGGGGCAGGTCCGTATCCAGGTGGGTGCAACTCCACTCGCTGCATGTCCTGAGGTCCCGTAGTCTCTGGTTGCGGTGAACGATGCTGGTTCGAACCCGCCGATTTGCGGTCGCCGGCAGCGATCCCCTATGATTGAGACAGCTGGCCACAACAGGAGGATGAACCGAGACGGCTCAGACACTGCGGCTGGGACTGCGGCACCCCGCAGTCGATCAAGACGTGCAAGGGGGAAGGGGATGAAGGGAGCGCTCAAGCTGACTCTTGCGGCTGCCGGGGTTGTCGCGCTGCTCGGTTGTGTCAGCCTGGACTACTACCGTCAGGCGGACGAACACAAGCAGCGCGTGCGCAGCCTGGCTGTTCTCCCAGTCATTCTTGGCGATGACGACGGCAGGCTGCAGAAGAGCGGCGACAGGGAGGTGCACGAGTTCAAGGAGTACTTCGACCGGCAGTTCTTCAACAGATTCGAGAGATCGGTGAAGCTCATCAACTCCATCGAGCTCAAGCTGCCAGGAAGGGACTTCAATCTCAACGTGTACAACGGGATGGACTACGTCGCCGCCGCACGGGAACTGGGAGTCGATGCGGTCCTGGGGATCAATCTGACGCTTTACAACGAGGTGGCCCCTGGGGCCAAGGGCGCCCAGATCGCGGCAGCGGTGCTCACCACGGTTCCGCTGGGCGGTTACATCAAGGAGAATCAGATCGTGGGGTACGAGACTCACTACGCGTATCTGGACGTAGAGACGGTCGAGCGGAGCCTCGAGCTCCAGTACTACGGCAAGGCTTTCCCCTCGATTGAGGAGCAGCGCGAGTTCTTGCTTGAATCCCTCCTGAGCTACCTCGACACCCAGCTTCCGCTTTCGACCGACTACGTGCCGGCGTACAAGGAGTGATGCCCCGGTGGGAACGAGGGGTTCAGAGCCAGATTGCAGCAGCTTACCGGAAAATCAGGGGGAACCTGTCTGGCATAGCCAGGCTCTCCACGCATAGGTCAACATCCAGTTCCGGCCAGTGCAGATGGCCCTGACGAAGAAGCTCAACGTTGAGAATCTGCTCGATTCTCGCCTGTCGAAACCACGGGAAATCGTCATACGGTAAGAAGTATTCCTTGTCTGCGATCAGAATCCACAATCCGAACTGATCGATGTTGGAGACTTCAACCTGTGAAGTGCCTGCGCCACGCGTCGAGGATTTCATCTCGTTTCTCCTGCACGACATGCGCCAATTCCGACAATCGACGTCTAGACAACCCATGATTCATGGCCACTTCCACGTCGGGATCAAGCCAGAACTTGACCTCACCCTCAGCGCCCGAGACATGGACGTGAGCCGCCGTTCCTCACGGGAGAAGAAGAAGAACCGGTAGCCCCTCCACTTCGAGATCGTCGGGCTCACATGTACATACTATCACCTGTCCTTCCGGTGATCAACGACAAAGGGGTATCTGAGTGGTTCTGGAAACAGAAAACGACAGGCAAGTTGCGGCCAGGGTTCCCGGGCCTATTGGGCGATGCAAGATTTGAACTTGCGACTTCCACCGTGTGAAAGCAGTCGCACTTGGGGGTCCCTGGGGTTTTTTTTCAGGAGAGCAGGGGGTTGTAGTTGGTCACACTTTCGGTCACACCAAGATAGGATTGACATTACTCCGGCGGCCCCCTGGGGGGCGCCTGGGCTCCATGCGAACTGTCTCGACTTGCCGGATGGGCTGCAGGAGGGTGCCAACCTACGAGTAAGAATCAAGCCAATTGGACCTTGCGGTGGCGGACGACAAGCATTACATTGGAGATAGGTAATGCAAAAGTCCAGGTCAAGGAGAACTTAATGGGTAAGATTGCCAAGGTTACGTCAAAGGGCCAGGTGACCATTCCCAAGGAAATACGCGACATCCTCGACTCCGAAGTGGTGGAGTTCGATATCGAGAATGAAAGGGTGGTCCTTCGACCGGTTAGGCGGGTGGCGGGCAAGCTGAGATCCTACGGTAATACCGCACGGATTCAAGAGGAATCCTCTGCCTGGCGAAATGCAGCGAGAGACACACTTGAAGATCGTTGATGCCAATGTGGTTCTGCGATATCTCCTCGCTGACGTGCCTACGTTGTTTGCCCGATCGGAACAGATCTTGGAGAACGAGGCCGTTTACCTTCGGTTCGAAGTACTCGCCGAGGTGGTCTACGTTCTCGACAAGGTGTATGCGGTCTCCCGCCGGGAGATATCCGCGTCACTGGCAGGACTGCTAAAATACCCAACTGTCACGACCTACAACTCCGAGGTTGCCATTCGTGCTCTCGAGACCTACTCCGACAGTAGCCTCGACATTGTCGATTCACTTCTGTGTGGGTACAGCTATGTTCAAGGGGCGGAAATCGTTAGCTTCGACAAGCAGCTCACCAAGCGGTTGCGGACATCGTAGCGGACACTAAGGACCAGAAGAGAAAGGGCTCTCTGATTTCAGGCGGCCCGTAACTCGTGGCCCTATCGGATTTTGCTATGGGCGATCCCAGATTCGAACTGGGGACTTCTACCGTGTGAAGGTAGCCATAGCGTGATATTCCTGCTTATCGGTGCGTATCCTACACGGTTCCTTCCATTGTGCGTGATATCTTCAGTAATCCTTGCTTATGGAACAGGTCACACATTTGGTCACACTACTGAAGTCCCGGAAGGAGGCCCGCAATCACGCTGGCCACGGCCAGTCTGGCTGCGAACCCGATGGCCCAGCGCGTCTTGTGTTGCTCCCGGGCCAGAGCTCAGAATGGACAGCTATATTGATGGAGTGAGCCTGATTTCTGATCGCGCTTCGTGACGGACGAAAAAGTACCCCCTCACGGAGCTTGACTCGCAAGCCCGCAAGGGGGTTGTCTCCTTGGTAGCTACAAACACAAGGAGACCCTCAATGTGGCACAATCTACTGCGTGATTCAAGGTTCTTTCTGCTCTTGCTCAGGTTCGACCGGGAGCTGGCCGATCGGGTCCGCGTCCGGCGATGTCCTCACTGCGGCGCAGCGCTGCACTCCGCCCGGTATGAGCGCAAGCCTCGAGGTCTGCCGGAGGGCCTGCCGCAGGAGTACGATCGGCGCGAAAGCCTGTGTTGCTCCGCGGATGGGTGCCGCAGACGCGTGCGACCGCCGTCGCTTCGGTTCTTTGGCCGCCGTGTGTACCTCGGGCCGGCGTTTGTCTTGAGCTGCGTCATGATCCACGGCATCACCGAGAAACGGGCCGCGGTACTTCGCGAGCTAGTGGGGGTGAGCATCCGCACGCTGAGGCGATGGCGTGCCTGGTGGCGGAAGGCCTTCCCCTCCAGTGGGTTCTGGCAGGCCATGCGCTCGCGCTTCGCGCCGCCGGTGGACGAGGCGCTCCTGCCGGGCTCCCTGCTGGAGCGTTTTGGCCAACCTGAGGAATCCAAACGCCTGCTCGCGGTGCTGCGATTCTTGGCGCCCTTGAGCGCAGGAGCGACCTGCTCGATGGACGGGTGAGTCCCCGCAGAACTTGCGAGCTTCCGCCGGGGTGAGCCAGCGGGTATAACCCAAACTCAGGGAGGCACCCGCTGTGAAGGACAACCGCGACATCTGCAAAGCTGACTGCTGGGCGCAGTTCCGCTTCTCGGTCATCGGACCCCTGTTGGCGGCGCCGCCCGAGAAGGGCGAGCTGCGCCCGGAGCTCCAGCGCCTGGCCGCGAAGGTGTACCAGCACCCGATCACGGGCACCGGGGTCCGCTTTGGCCTGTCGACCGTGGAGCGGTGGTACTACGCCGCCCGCGAGGCAACCGATCCGGTCGGGGTACTGAGAAATCGCCTGCGCAAGGACGCCGGAGCTCATCCCAGCGTCTCCATGCCGCTGCGGGCACTGATCCGTGCTCAGCACGGCGAGCATCCCAGCTGGAGCTACCGGCTGCACTACGACAACCTGCTCGTGCAGGCACAGACCGATCAGGAGCTGGGCCGGGTTCCCTCCTACGCGGTGGTGCGCCGCTGGATGAAGTCCCAGGGGCTGTTTCGCCGCAAGAGAACGCGGGTGCGCCATACCGCGGGCGCCCGACTGGCTGAAGAGCGTCTGGAGCGCCTGGAGGTACGAAGCTACGAAGCGGAGTTTGTGGGCGCTCTGTTTCATGCGGACTTCCACTCTGCCTCGCGTCAGGTGCTGACCAAGGACGGCCGCTGGCTGACACCCCACCTGTTGGCGATCCTCGATGACACCTCGCGTCTGTGCTGCCACGCTCAGTGGTACCTGGCCGAGGCGGCCGAGAACTCTGCCCATGGGCTGATTCAGGGGTTTCTCAAGCGGGGTCTGCCGCGGGCCCTCATGACGGATAACGGGTCTGAGTTCACTGCCGGGGAGGTCGAGCAGGGGCTTCTGGATCTGGGGGTGGTTCACGAGTTGACGCTGCCGTACTCCGCCTATCAGAACGCGAAGCAGGAGGTCTTCTGGGTCCCCATCGAGACGCGGCTGTTGGCGATGCTGGAAGGGGTGAAGGATCTCACCCTGGAGCTCCTCAACGAGACCACGCAGGCCTGGATCGAGTTGGAGTACAACCGAAGCCTTCACTCGCAAACCGGCAAGACGCCGCTTGGCTCGTTTGTGTCGGACAAGAGCGTGCTGCGCGAGTGCCCCTCGGCCCAGAGATTGCGCCAGGCCTTTCGCATCCAGGGCACCCGCTCCCAGCGTCGCAGCGACGGCACGCTCAGCATCGAAGGGGTGCGCTTCGAGGTCCCGAACCGCTTTCGTCATATCGAGCGCCTGCACCTGCGCTACGCCCGCTGGGACTTGAGCTCCGCGGATCTGGTGGACGGACGCACCGGGGCGCTGCTGGCGACGATCTATCCGCTGAACAAGATCAGGAACGCCGATGGCCGCCGCCGGCGCCTTGAGCCGCCTGGTTCGACCCCCCTGGCGTCGCAGTCGACCATGGCGCCGCTGCTGAAGAAGCTGTTGGCCGACTACGCGGCGGCCGGCATACCGCCGGCGTACATCCCCAAGGAGGAACACCGATGAACAAGAAACTGCTGGCGCTGTTCGGGCTGACGTTCAACCCTTTCTCGCCGGAGGTGCCCACTGAGGCACTGCGGCTGACACCGCCGGTGGAGAGCTTCTTCTGGAAGATCCGCCAGGCGCTGCTGCGCGAAGGCGGCTTTGCACTGATCGTCGGCGAGCCGGGCACCGGCAAGAGCGTGACGCTGCGGCTTCTGGCCCAACAGCTGACCGAAGAGTCGGAACTGGTCGTCGGCTCCATCTCGCGACCTCAGGCCAGTGTAGCGGACTTCTATCGCGAGATGGGCGAGGTGTTCGCCGTGCCGCTGCGTCCCCACAACCGCTGGGGCGGCTCAAAGGCGTTACGGGAGCGCTGGAGCGAGCACATCGAGACGACCCTGATGAGGCCGGTGCTCTTGCTGGACGAGGCGCAGGAAGCCACCACCGCGGTGCTGAACGAGCTTCGGTTTCTGGGCAGCACCCGTTTTGACTCCCGCCAGATCCTCACCATCGTGCTCTCGGGTGACACACGGCTGATCGAGAGGTTCCGCCAGGATGATCTGCTTGCCCTGGGCAGCCGTATCCGCACGCGGCTGACGCTGCAGGCGGCCCTGGCGGAGGATCTGCGGGCCGCCCTCAAGCACCTGATCTCGACGGCGGGAAACCCGGCCCTCATGACCCCGGATCTCATCAACACGCTGTCGGAGCACGCCCTGGGCAACTACCGGGTCCTTATGACGCTCTCAGGGGAGCTGCTGAGCGCCGCGGCCGAACGGGAGCTGCCTCAGCTCGATGAGAAGCTGTACTTCGAGGTCTTCTCCGTGCCGAGGCCCCCGCGGGTCCTCGGGAGGTCGGCTACCTGAACCCACCGTGGCTTCACAAGAACTGCAGGTCGTGCGCGCCGCCGAGCTCCGCGAGCGTCCCGGCGACGAGCCCCACTGGCTGATCGAGTCGCTGTGGGGCTGCGGTGCGGTCGGGATCATCGGTGGCAGCCCCAAGAGCTGCAAGACGTGGTTGGCTCTGGAGATGGCCGTAGCGGTCGCCTCCGGCCAGCCGTGCTTGGGCCGCTTCGCGGTGCCCCGTCCCGGTCCGGCTCTGGTCTTCGCCGCCGAAGACGCCCCTCAACAGGTCAAGCGTCGCATCCACAGCCTCGCCCGCGCCCGCCAGACGGACTTTCACACCCTGGACGTCAGGCTCATCGTCGAGAACTCGCTGCGCCTTGACTGCCCGCAGGATCTCCAGCGGCTTCGTCTGACCCTGGCCAGCCATCGGCCCAAGCTGCTGGTGCTGGATCCCTACGTGCGGCTGCAACGCGTCGACGAGAATGACGTCCGTCAGGTATCGGCCATCCTCTCAGCCCTTCGTGAGCTCTCGCGCACCTTCCAGGCCGCCGTGGCCCTCGTGCACCATGCCCGCAAGAACGCCTCAGAGCTCCCCGGCCAAGCGTTGCGCGGAAGTGGGGACTTCTGGGCCTGGGGAGATTCCAACCTGTACATCGCCCGCAAACGCGACCGGCTGCTGCTGACCGTCGAGCATCGCGCCGCACCTGCCCCACCGCCGTTGTCGTTGCATCTTCACGCCGCCGACCCCACCGGCGAAGAGCAGGACGTCCCCGTCCGGCTGGAGGTCCACGAGCCCTCTTCGGCTGCTGAAGCGCTCCCTTCAGCCAACATGCCGGGCCGTCCCCGCAGCACAGCGGCTTTGCCCCAACGCATCCTCGCGCATCTGGCCCAGGCCGGCCCGACACGGCACCGCGATCTGCGCTGTGCTCTACGGGTACGCGACAAGCGTCTCAGCGAATCTCTGCGCGCACTGGAGGCCGCAGGTCGCGTCGCGCGCACCCCCCACGGATGGAACCTCACATCTGCCCAATAGCCGTTTCCCTGAACGTGTCTCCCCCCATAAGAGAAGGGAAACGGGAAACCGGAAACCAGGCGCTCATTCGCCTCCGCAGGGCAGCCGCCAAGAACCCTTTCCGCCCCTCACCAAAGGCGATCCAAGGTCCATCAAATAGCGCGATCCCTCTGACCACGAACAGAAATACCACAGAAGGAACTTCTCCCCTATCGCTATCAGCGTAAACCCCCGTATCTGTATACAGACAAACAGATTCTCAATCTGGTCAAATCAGCGAAAAAACTCGACCCGCCCGGAGGGCTGCGTGCTCATACGTATGCAACTCTGTTTGGGCTCCTGGCAGTGACGGGCATGAGGATCAGTGAGCCCATCAGCCTCGACCGTGAGGACGTCGACCTACAGCAGGGCGTGTTGACCATTCGGCAGACGAAGTTCGGGAAGTCTCGCCTGGTTCCTCTGCACGCATCCACGGTTGCAAAACTCCGTGAATACGCTCGACTCCGAGATAGGCTCTGTCCGAACCCGATGAGCCCGAGCTTCTTTGTCTCTGAACGCGGTACTCGGCTAACCGATTTTACCGTACGTCGATGGTTTGTCATACTGTCGCGCCAGATCGGCCTTCGAGGCGAAAACGACAGTCATGGCCCACGTCTTCATGACCTTCGGCACGGATTTGTAATTAAGACACTGCTGAAGTGGTACCGTGGCGGCGTTGATGTCGAACGGCGCATGCCGGTACTCGCCACGTATTTGGGTCATGGTCATGTCGCCGACACCTATTGGTACCTCTCGGCAACGCCGGAGCTGTTGCATTTGGTAACTCTGAAATTGGAGAAATCGAACGGGAGGCCGCTGTCATGAACATTAAAGCGACCTTCCCGACGTTGTTGCAAGCGTACTTTACCGATCGACTCCTGAGACAACGACAAGCAAGCCCGAATACTGTCGCAAGTCACCGCGACACGTTTCGCCTGCTTCTCGGCTTCGCCCAAAGGAGTCTAAAAAAGGGTCCATCTCAGCTGGCGATCGATGATTTGAGTCCAAGCTTTATTGGGAGCTTTCTCGATCATCTGGAGAAAGAGCGAGGCAATACCGCCCGCAGCCGTAATGTGCGCCTTGCCGCTATCCATTCCTTCTTCAAGTTTGTGGCTCTTGAGGAGCCACAGTGCATCGCCCTTGCGCAACGGGTTCTGTCGATTCCACAGAAGCGCTTCAAGCGCAGGTCCATCGAGTTCCTGACACATGAGGAAATCGAAGCCCTCCTTGCCGTGCCGAATCAGGATACCTGGACAGGCTGTCGTGATAGGACACTCCTGCTGCTGGCTGTCCAGACCGGCCTTCGAGTTTCCGAAGTAGTCGGCTTACGACTCAGTGATGTGGTTCTTGGTAGCGGTGCCTACGTTCGTTGCACCGGTAAGGGGCGCAAGGAACGCTGTACGCCGCTACGGAAGGAAACAGTGCTTGCCGTGCGGGCCTGGGTGCGCAGGCGCGGCGGCGAACCCTCGGATGCTCTGTTCCCCAACGCTCGAGGAGGTCCGCTCAGCCGCGACGGTGTAGAATATCTTCTGGCAAAACATGTCGCCGCGGCGACGAAGCGCTGCCCCACCTTGAGAAATAAGAGGATTTCTCCCCATGTGCTCCGCCACACCGCTGCAATGGATCTGCTCGAGCATGGTGTCGACCGGTCGGTGATTGCGCTCTGGCTCGGCCACGAGCAGGTCGAAACGACGCAGGTCTATCTTCATGCAAATATGAAACTGAAAGAGCAGGCTCTCAATAGGACTGCCTCGGTACATGGGCACTTGAAGCGATACCGACCAGATGAGGAGCTACTGGCCTTTCTGAACGGCCTCTGATTATGCCGAGTGATCAAGTGTCGCGGACAAGACGTTCAACAGAGTATCCGTAGCCTGGCAACGGAATTACGCGAAGCGGCGAACGAACCCGGCCCCTCTACTCGGCATAATCAGGCTC
>Ga0068714_10003540_pt1 | contig 18382 bp, 14 predicted proteins | sample MTBNYHSulfiMetaG_FD_62988 | JGI IMG/M metagenome (GOLD analysis project Ga0068714, IMG submission 62988) | Enrichment culture microbial communities from rom New York Harbor, USA that are MTBE-degrading - MTBE-NYH (New York Harbor Sulfidogenic)... | ecosystem: Environmental > Aquatic > Marine >... | reverse complement strand
ACGCCTCGACGTCGAAGTGCTCGGTGCCGCGGCCCACCTCCTCGTCGGTGGTGAAGGCGATCCGGATCTCACCGTGGAGGAGCTCCGGGTGCTGTTTGAGCCAGGCCACCACGGTCATGATCTCGGCGATGCCGGCCTTGTCGTCCGCCCCGAGCAGCGTGGTCCCGTCCGAGGTGACGAGGGTGTGTCCGACGCACCGCGCCAGGTTGGGGTTGTCCTCCGTCCGGATTACCCGATCCGGCGCGCCGGGAAGAGGGATGTCGCCCCCTCGATACCCTTCGATGACCTGCGGCGTGACCCCGCCGCCGGGGGTCCCGAAGTAGGTGTCGAGGTGGGCGAGCAGGCCGACGCGGGGGACCTTCCCGGCCGCCGGGTGGTCGGCCGGGAGGTTCGAAGGCACCGAAGCGAACACGTAGCCCCACTCGGACATCTTCGCGTCGGCACAGCCGAGCTCGTGAAGCTCCGCGACCAGGATGCGGGCGAGGTCCTTCTGCTTCTCGGTGGTCGGGCTCGAGGTGGAGCCGTCGTCCGACTGGGTGTCGACCTTGACGTAGCGCAGGAACCGCTCCAGGAGCTGTTCGCGGTGCCGGGCGTCGAGGGTCAGGTTCATGGCGGCCTCCTTCCGAGGGATGCCAAGTGTAGCGGGGCGCGCCGGGCTCGTCGAGGCCGGCTCGAGTGGTGTAACCCCAGCGGCAGGGGCAGGGGCAGCGACAGCGGCAGGGACAGCGGCGGCGACAGCGACAGCGAGCCGGGGGAGGGCGGGGGCATGGTCACCTCCGGGTCGTTCATGCCGCTTCAGGCGGTAGCTGCCGGGGCGGCCGGCGTCAAGGGCAAGCCGCCCTTCGGGCGGTCGCTACGCGACCCTTGACCCCGGACGCGCCCGAAAGGCCCCGGACCTCTTCGACCAGGTGCGCGCCATGACCTGGCGGCTGCTGCACCCGCTGGGGTGAGCGCCCACCCCCGACCCTGGTCGCGAGGACGCCGTACCTGTCGCCGTCCCTGATTGCTGCCCCTGCCGCTGTCGCTGCCGCTGATTGCTGTTGCTGCCCCTGACGCCGTCGCTGTCCCTGTCCCTGTCACCCCTGATGGTGCGAGGCGGACCGCTCGACTGACCTACATCGCAGCGGCCTCGGGGGATCCGCCCGCGACGCCCGTCGCGGCTACCACCAGTTGGTCGGGTCGCCGGTGGCGTTGTCCACCAGCGAAACGTAGGCCCAGCTGCGCCCCTTGACCCCGGCGGCCGGGTCGTCGAGGGGCAGCACCGTCAGCCCGTAGGTGCCGGCGGGCAGCTCCCCCACCTGGCGCAGGAACAGGTGCTCCAGGCGGCGGCTGAAGCTCGCCAGCGGCTCCAGAGTGAGCGTCCGCTGCGCGACCTCTCGTCCGTCGGCGGCATAGAGAGTCAGGCGGTGGGTGATCGCATGCTCGTGGTCGCCGTTGAAGAGGCCGACGTTGACGCGGAACACTTCCCCCACCTCGACCCCGGCGAAGTGCTGCACCGGCCAGCCGCCGATCGGGTACAGCGGCAGCATCTCGCCGTAGGTGCCGCCGTCGTCGCGGGTGGTGTAGGTCCGGGTCCAAGCCGAGAACCAGGTCCCCGCCACCAGCTCCATCCCTCCGCGCACCTCCTCGTCGGCGGCGCAGTCCGGGAACGCTCGCGCCAGGTCCGGGACGACGGTGCGGTAGTGGCCGGGGTGGTCCCACCACGGCGGCAGCTTCCCGATGGAGACCTCGCCGTAGAGCAGCTCCCGCAGGCCGTCGGCGCCGGCGGCGCCACCGCAGGTCCCGGCCCGGTCGGCGGGGTGGAAGTACGCCGGCTGCAGGCTCCACGTGTCGTCGTCGAGGGCGGTGTAGAGGTCGGTGCGCCAGCGGGTGCCCGCCTCGCCGCTGCCGTGGACCACCACCGGGGCCACGCAGCGCATCGCCTCCCGTTCCACGTCCTCCCAGCCGAAGCTGGTGTAGGGCACGAAGGTGGCGTCGCCGGTGAGGTTGTCGACCATGGACAGCCACAGCGCCGCCGGCCGGTCCCCCCACACCCCGATCCGGGCCGGCCAGCTGTCCCGCACCTCGGCCGGGAACAGCGACTCGACGTCCACCATGAGCAGGGTGTGGGGCGCAACCACCAGCTCCTGCAGCGCCTCCGGCGGGCGGTGCGCGAGCAGCTGCGGTCGGGTCAGGTGGCCGAGCTCCACGTGCCCCCAGAGCAGGGTCAGGGTGACCGGCTCGTCGCCGGTGTTCACGACCCCCAGGTTGTGGCGGAAGCGGCCCGGCTCGCGCCGGTCGAGGTCGAGCTCGGAGGCGGTCAGCGCCGGCGCGTTCTCGAGCACCGCCCAGAGCCAGTCCGGCTCCGGCTGACCGAACGATACGAGGTGGTTGGAGTAGCCGGTGCGGCCGGGCACTGCGGGCACCGCGTGGCCGTAGGCGCCGCCACCGGCCGCGGGGGTGGAGACCCGCGCCGCCGCCACCACCTGCTCGCCGAAGCGCCAGGGGGAGGTCACCAGCACCGCGTCGTGGGTGGCGCCGTCCCCCTGCGGTCCGCCGCCGAGGAAGGCGAGGAGGTCGGGGACCCGGAGCGACCCGTGGGCGGGCAGCGCCACCGTTCGCCGCTGCGCCGCCGCCATGACCCTCGTCAGCTCCACCGTCGTGGCCTCGCCGGAGGGGTTGTACAGCCACAGCTCGGCGGTCCAGAAGGTGCTCTTCCGTCCCGCCGCGTGGGCTACAACGGGGATCAGCTGCGCGTGCAAGGTCGGCCGCTCGGGCAGGGAGGCCATCGCGAGGGGGACGCCTGGAATCTGCGGGTGCTGGCGAGGGGGGAGATAGGTGTCGATGGGCACGAAATCCCGGTCGAGACCCACGAACGCACCCCATGCGCTGAGGAAGAACTCCTGCCGATGTGGGTGGAAGTACAGCGTCTCCAGCACAACATCCGGGTCGTCAAAGGGCGGAAAATCGAAGCTCACTGAGTCCGCAGGCTGGCCAACGACGCCGTCGTCAACCGGGATGAGTTCTGCGCCGCGCGGACACCCCCGCCAGAACCCTGCGCGCTCGGAGTCCTCACTGAGAATCGGGTGCACCAGCCAGGCCAGGACGGGGCCCCAGTCGAGGGCGGGCAGGTGCGTGACCAGCTGGAGGGCGCCGGCATAGTCTCGGCGGAGGAGGGGCCACGGGGCCGTGGGCGTGGCACCAATCGGCCCGCCGCCGCTCGGCAGGCTGTAGGGGTCGCACGACAACGACTGACCCCAGTCGTGGCCGCCGGTGAGGATCGACAGCATGCACTGGCCGAAGCCGTAGGTCCCCGGCTCGAGGCCGAGCTGTTGGGACAACGCCGGGGTCACCACCGGCCCCTGCACCCCCCAGCCCAGGCCCGTTGGATCCTGGAGCGGGGACGTGCGACGCAGGATGCGCCAGCTCCCCGGCTCGAGTTCCAGCCAGTAGGGCCAGCCCTGGAACACGACCGTTTCCTCGGCCGCGGCAAGAGCGGAGCCCAGCCCTGCCCGGTCGGTGGAAGGGTCGGCGTTGAAGACGAAGGGGCGAAGCCGCTCCCAAGCCTGGGTGTCCGGGTCGAAGGACCAGATGCCGGCGTACTGCTCCCAGAGATCCGCGTCCCAGTGGCGCCGGATCACCAGCAGGCGCTGTGCCGTGGCGTCCCAGTCAGGCTGCTCTGCGGGGATCGTCCCGGTGCAGGAGACCACGACGAGGAGAGCGATCGTGAGGCTGCGCATCGCGCAGCTCATTCCTCGTAGTCGCAGCGGTAGGGCGGGTCCTCCGAGAAGGGGGGCTCGGGGAAACCGTAGCCGACTGCCTTGAACGCGCTCAACACCGAGTGTTGCACGGCCAGCGCGCACGGGTCGCCGGGGTCCACGTCGTGGAAGAGATCGAAGGCGGCGTCGAGGGCGAGGAACGGCAGCTGCCTCCACTCGGTGGTGCTCGGGTCGCAGCCCGCGAACCCACCGCAGCGAGCTGTCGGGGGCGTAGTGCAGCGCGATGCCGGTGCGGACCACCTGGACTCTCCGTCCAACCCGCGGTCTATCGTACTCCTGCCGGGAGTCGACGTGACGCATGCCCAGGTGGTCGACCCGCTCCGAGGAGACGACCAGGCGCAGCACCTCGCCAGCGGTGGTGGCGCCAGCGTTGGCAGCGGTCTCCCGTACGAGCGCCCTTGGGAGCTCGTGCGTGGCCGGTCTTGCGCCACCACTCCGCGTCCCCGCCGCGTGCTACCATCCGGGTCGTGAGCCCGGACGAGCCCATCGCGGAGCGGGTCCGCCGCCTCGAGCGTCGCCTCGACCGCTTCGAGGGGGACCTCGACGCTCTCGGCGCCGACCTGCGCGACCTCCGTCACCAGCTCCAGGCCCTGATCACGGTGCTCGAGACCAGGTTTCAGGACGCCGGCCCGGACGCGCCGGCGGCATTGCGCGCGGCGGTGCCGGTGCTTCGCCCGGAGCCGCCGTCGGTGCGGGCGATTCGACTCCTCCGGCACGTCGTGAGAACCCTGCGCGGTCGCCGGCACGACGACTGATGCGCCCGCCGCTCGCAAGCGTCGTCGTCCCGACCTACAACCGCGAGGCGGACCTCGGCCGCTGCCTCGAGGGGTGGGAGCGCCAGGCGCCCGCCGACCTGCCGTTCGAGGTGGTGGTGGTGGACGACGGGTCGACCGACGGCACCGCGGACAGGGTCACCGCGTGGCGGGGCCGCAGGTTCGCTCTGCGTCACCTCCGCCAGGCCAACGCCGGGCCCGCGGCCGCGCGCAACCGGGCGCTCGAGGTGGCGACCGGCGAGCTGGTGCTGTTCACCGGCGACGACGTCGAGCCGACCCCGACCCTGCTCGCCGAGCACTGGCAGGGGCACCGGGAGCGCTTCGACCCGGGGCTGGCCATCCTGGGCCAGATCCGCTGGGCCGGGGACATGCCGCTGTCGGCCACCATGCGCCACGTCGACGGCGTGGGGGGGGAGCAGTTCAGCTTCGGCGGCATGGTGGACGGCCAGCGCTACGACTTCCGCCACCTCTACACCGCCAACGTATCCCTGCGGCGGGAGCTCCTCGACCGGGAGCCGGGCGGCTTCAGCACCGAGTTCCCGGCGGCCGCCTTCGAGGACACCGAGCTCGGGTGGCGCCTGGCCCGGCACGGTCTGGTGATCGTCTACCGGGCCTCGGCGGTGGCGCTCCACCACCACCACTACGACGCCGAGTCGTTCTTCCGGCGCCAGGTCAAGTGCGGGGCCTCGGCCGCCGTGCTGCTGCGCCTGCGGCCGGCACTCGCCCGGTGGACCCCGCTGGCCGACCTCGAGTGGCGAAGGCTCACAGAGCTCGGCGCGGGCGCCCGGCGGAGGCAGTTGGTCGTGACCACGGCCGCGGAGCTCGAGCTGTGGGAGGCGCGGGCCTTCGCCCTCGCGGCGGCGGTGGAGTGGGACGGCGGGGCGCCGAGCGAGCGGCTCCTGCGGGCCCTGTTCCGCTACGGCTACTGCAAGGGGCTGGCCACCGCGCTCCTGCCCGGCGAGCCCGGCCGGAGCCTGTCGGCGGCGTCCTTCCTCGACCTCCTGCCGAGAGCGGTGGGGCGGTGGGCGGACGACATGGAGCGTGCCGGGCGGAAGGTGCCGCAGGAGGAACGCCTGGAGGTCGTCGGGCTCGCCGGGACTTGACGGAAGAGCCCAGACCGAGCCGGCCCCGAGGGTGGCGACGGCAGCCGAAGGAGGAGCTCAGGCCGAGGCGGCCGCGAGGGTGGCGACGGCGGCGTTCCGAAAGGGGTGGTCGGGTTCGAGGAGTGCGTCGTAGGCCTCGGGCGGCGTCTCGTCGGCGCCGCGCAGCAGGAGCAGCTGGTCGAGGATGGCGTCGTCGCCGAAGCGGGGCAGGGACCTCGGCCAGCGACGGTCGAGCTCCGCCTCCGGGACGCCCCGCCGGGCCGCCGCGCGGCAGGTGGCGACCGCGTGGCGGGCCACCACCCACAGGATCTCGAAGCGCATCAGGCCCTCGCCGGACTCTGCGGCCCCCTCGCGGATGGTGTTGTCCGGGTGGACCCGGTAGCGCACCAGCGCCTCGGGGACCAGCTTCACGCGGCCGTGGCGGCCGGCCCCGAGCACGAAGTCCCAGTCGTGGCAGTAGCGCAGGGGCTCGAACCGCAGCCCGAGCTCCGACGCCAGCCGGCGGCGGAAGGCGAGGTTGGAGGTGGTCGACACCCAGTTGCTCTCGAGCAGGGCGAGCTGGAGGTCGCCCAGCTCCGAGAGCCGCGAGCCTCCCCGGGCCGCCCACGGCGGCAGCAGGTCGCGAGGCCCGTGCTTGACGCCGATGGTCGCGCCGCCGGCGTCCACCACCTCGACCCACGACGTCGCCACCGCCACCCCCGGGTCGTCGAGGGCTGAGAGCAACCGCGGGATGCGGTCGGGGTGGAACGCGTCGTCGGAGTTGAGGATGAACACCGCCTCGCCGCGGGCCGCCTCGAGCCCCCGGTTGAGGGCGGCGTGGGCCCCCCGGTTGGGCTGGGTGAGGACCCGCAGGCGGGGGTCGGCGCCGAGAGCTTCAACCCGGCGCAGGGTGTCGTCGGTGGAGCCGTCGTCCACCAGCACCACCTCGATGTCGGCGAACGGCCCCCCGAGCACGCTCGCCAAGGCCTCGCCGATGAAGTCGGCGTGGTTGTAGGCGGGGATCACGACGCTCACCTGCACGGTGTCAGGGTAGCGGAAATCGGTGCGGCGAGTCTCTCACCAGATCGCTCGTGAGCTCTCAGCAGCTCGTCGATGAGCCCGCCGACCCGGTCTGCCCCCAATCCGGGTCCCGCTCCCAGCCGCCAGTCGCCCGCTCCCGGATGACGGGCGGCGGGCTGCAGGCCGCGGGGCTCGGGTGACGGGCAGCGGGGTCGGGGTCGTCGTGCTCCCGAACCCGAACCCGATCCCGCCGCCCGCACCCCGATCCCGATCCTCCGCGCTCCCTTCGGGCTCGCCTTCGGGATGACAGTCTCGTGTGGACAGGGAAGCGGTCACCCGCCGGCGGCAGCGGGAGATTCCTGAGCAGCCTCCGGCGAGGTCTCCCGCTCGAGCAGGGCGCGGATCTCGGTCGGCAGGGCGAGCCGTTCCTCGGGGACCTCGACGTTGACGTCGACCGTGTCGAAGACCGTCACCATCTCCTGCATCAGCATCCGCTGGGTGGTGCGGAAGGGGAACATCACGCCGCCCACCCGCCGGTAGTCGGCGGCGGTGGCTTCCACCTGCACCTCGCCCATGGCGTGCTCGAGGGTCATGACGGTCCTCACCTGGAGGTGGGTCGAGCGGTCCAGGAACCAGGTTTCCGGCTTGCCCTCGAACGGGTGGAGGACCAGCCGGTCGCAGTCGACCCCGTCCACGACCGCGCTCCCCGCGAGCTCGACGCTGCGGTACAGGTCGCGCCACCGCCAGGGTGCGTCCACCAGCCCACCGCGCAACGCGAAGGCCTTCTCGGAACCCTCGAGGAGGCGCGGCCCCTGCAGGTCGGACAGCTCCCACGCGAGGTCATCGGAGGTGCCGGAGCGCATGGTCCCCAGCTCCTCGGCCCTCACCTCCACCAGGCTGCGGTCCGGCCGGGACTGGATGACGGTGATGGCGCCGGTCACCCCCATTCCCACCAGCTCCAGGGTGCCGCGGGCGACCACGGTGCGGATGGCGGCGAACGCGTCCTTCGGGCCCATCGCCTCGGCGTGGAGGTCGAGCAGCCGTTCGGCGGTGAGCACGGGCGCCTGGTCCTGGGCGAGCACGCCCGGGGTCACGGCGATCAGGGTCAGGAGGGTGGCGGCAGACAGCATGCGCGTCACGGTGTCCTCGCTTTCTCGGTCTCTGCGTCGCTCGCTGCGCCTCGTTCCTCAGGCTGCGCTTCGACCCAGGCCACGGCGGCGTCTAGGGCCGGGTCGTGGCCCGCGAGCAGCAGCGCGCGCGTGGGCATGACCTCCTCGTCGGGCTGCACCCCCTGCCCCTCGAGCGCGACGCCGTCGGCCGAGACGTAGTTGGCGATGGCGTACTGGAAGGCGTCGCCGTTGGGCAGCCGGTCGATGCGTGACGGCAGGGCCATGGCGGCGGTGCGGCTGCCGAACACCCGCGCCCGGCCAAGGTCCTGGAGGCCGCCGGCGAGGATCTCGGCGGTGGACGCCGACAGGCCGTCGACCAGGATCGCGAGCGGGCCGGAGTAGGTCCGGGGACGGGGAAACACCACGAACGAGAGGTCGCCCTCCCGGGTGGTCATGGTGCCGAGCCGCTGCCCCGGCCGGTCCACGAACCAGCCCGCGATGCCCATGGCCATGCCCCCGATGCCCCCAGGGTTGCCGCGCAGGTCGAGGACGACGCCGTCGGCGTCGAGCAACGACTCCACCGCGGCGGCGAAGCGCGGCATCACGGTGCCCGGGTCGAGGAAGAGGTTGAAGGCGATCAGGCCGACGTTCGAGGGCAGGCGCCGCGACTCGATCCACACCCGGGTGGGCGGCAGGTAGCCGAGCCGGGCCACCGAGCCCTTCTCGGCCTCGAGTGGCAGGTCGAGTCGGACCTCGCGGCCGTCTCCGTCCGAGAATGTCACCGGGACGCGGTCCCCCACGTTGCCCCGGAGGCGGCGGCGAAGCGCCGCGTCGAGCAGCAGCTGTGCCCCGGGGCGGCCCGCTCCCTCCGCGAGCACCCGCTCCACCAGCGGCGCCACCTTCTCCCCGCGAACCTCCTCGAGCGCCCATCCGGGGCGCACCCCTGAAGCCTCGGCCGGGCTGCCCGCGCGGACCGAAGTGACCAGCGCGAGGCCCTCCACCGCCCGGAGCAGGAAGCCGGGGTCGCCCCCGGAACCCGCGGAGGAGCCCGTTTCGTCACCGCCGGGCTCTCCCAGCTGGTGGTAGAGACCGGCCGGGAGCAGACTGAAGTGGCTCTGGCCGAGCCGCCGGATGAGCTCCTCGATGACCCCGCGAGCCTCGTCTCGGCTCGAGGCCTGCGCCACCCGCGGCCGCAGCTCCAATCGGAGAGCGTCCCAGTCGAGCCCGCCGAGGGCCGGGTCCCAGTGGGTGTCGCGCACGGTTTGCCAGACGTGGTCGAAGGAGTCGAGGTCGAGCCGTCGCTCCAGCGACAGGTCCGGGTCCTCCGCGGGAGCGCCGGGGGCGAGGAGCATCGCGATCACGAGGATCCACGCGGGGTGAGCAGACCGCCTCACCCCGTCATGCTAGCCGGGTCGACACCTCCCGTCGAGGCGAGTGGTGCCGGGCTGGGGAGCGGGTCGCTCACGGGGCGCCGTGCTCGAGCCAGGCGGCGAGCTCCTCGGCCTCGGTGGTCCGCCCGGTGCGACGGTAGAGCTCGGCCAGCTCGAGGGTCGCGTCCCTCACCGCCGGGTCCCCCAGAGCCGCCAGGACCTCGCGGCTCGGCGCGAGCAGCCGCTCGGCCTCCTCCAGCCGCCCGAACTTCACCAGGCACGCTCCGTAGCGGACGGCCGCCACAGCCACGACCGGGTGGTCCGGCGGCAGCACCTGACGGGCGCCGTCGAGGCTCGAAGCGAGCAGGCGAGACGCCTCGTCGGTCCGCCCGAGGGCGAGCAGGTCGAGACCGAGGTCCGACTCGCTGCGAATCGTGTCGGGGTGAGCCGGCCCGAGCCGTTCGGCTCGCGCGGCGAGCACGCGGCGGTCGATCGGCTCGGCCTCGGCCATCCGACCCTGGCCCCGCAGTGACTCCGCGAGGGCGGAGGAGAGCCCCAGGGTCTCGGCGTGCTCCGCCCCCAGCACCGGCCGGAGCCTCGGGAGCATTGCGAGCGCCAGCTCCTCGGCCTCGACGAACCGCTGCCGGTGGTTGAGGATCGTCACCAGGTTGACGTGGCCGCGCAGCGTGTCGGGATGGTCGGGGCCCGCCACCCGCTCGAGGTCGGCGACGGCCGTTCGCTCGAGCGCCTCGGCCTCCGCGGACCGCCCGCTCGCGCTCAGGAACAGGCTCAGACTGTTGACGGCAACCAGGGTGTCGGGGTGGTCCGGGCCCAGGAGCCTGCCGCGGGTGGCGACGAGGTCGCGGTAGAGGGTCTCCGCCTCGTCCCAGGCCCCGAGGCGATCCAGCGCCTTGGCGAGGTTGTAGGCGGTCCAGAGGGTGGCGCTCTCCTCCGTGCCGAGGAGCTGCCGCTGCCGTTCGAGGACGTTGCGGTGGATCGAGGCGGCCTCCTGGTAGCGGCCGAGCTTGTACAGCAGCCGGCCCACCGAGTTGACCGATTCCAGGGTCGTCGGGTCGTCCGCCCCGAGGACCGCCGTGTTCAGGGCTGCCGCCCGCTCGAGCGGGCCGCGGCTCTCGTCGTAGGCGCCGAGCTCGAGCAGGCTGAGGCCGATGGTCTGGGAGACCGCGGCCTCCACCAGGGGCTGGTCGGCGAGATCGGTCTGGACCAGGTTCGAGGCGTTGGTCAGGACGTCCACGACCCGCACCTGACGGCCGTCGACGCCCGGGTCGGCCGACGCGAGCACCTTGCGCAGGTAGCTCACGGCGACGGTGGCGCGGTGCTCCGCCGCCCGCGCCTCGTCCCGTGCGCGCTGGGCCCTGATCATGGATGCCGTGGTGAGGATGAGGCCGCACAGCATGACCACCACCGTACCGGTGGCCGCCAGTGCGGTCGGCAGGTTGCGTCGCCACCAGCGCCGGAGCTGATACCAGGCGGTGGAGGGCCTGGCGTGGACCGGGACTCGCCGTAGGTGACGGTCAACGTCGGCCCGCAACTCGGCGGCCGAGCCGTAGCGCTGGCCGCGGTCCCGGGCCATGGCCTTCATCACGATCGCGTCGAGGTCGCCCCGCAGGCCGCGCTCGAGGGCCCGGGGCGTCGTGTCCCGGCGGGAGGCGATGCGGTTGCGCTGGTCCGGGGGGAGGGACGCGAAGCGGGCGCTGGGGCGTGGGAGCTCCGCGTCCAGCATGCGCATCATCTGTTGGTACGGCTCGGCGTTGTCGGCGTCGACGGGCAGGGTACCGGCCAGCAATCGGTAGAGGAGCACGCCGAGGGCGTAGACGTCGACCCGGGCGTCGAGGTCGGCGTCGCCGGCGATCTGCTCGGGGCTCATGTACACCGGTGTACCCACCGGGACACCGGGCCGACCCTCCAGTGCGGGCGACTCCACGAGAGGGCGTTCGAGGCCGGTCGCAATGCCGAAGTCGATGACCTTGCACAGGTGGCGGCCGCTCTCGATGGTGACCAGAATGTTCGAGGGCTTGAGGTCGCGGTGGATGACCAGCTTCTGGTGCGCGTGCTGGACCGCGTCGCAGACCTGGCAGAAGAGCTCGAGCCGTGCAGCGAGGTCGAGCCGTTCCTGGGTGCAGAACTCGAGCAGCGGTCGCCCGACAACCGGCTCCATGGCGAAGAACGGCAACCCGTTGTCCGTGGTGCCGGCCTCGTACACGGTCGCGATGGAGGGGTGGTTCATCAGCGCGAGCGCCTGGCGCTCCGCCTCGAAGCGGGCGACCCCCCGGTCGGTGTGCTTGCTGCGGTTCAGGATCTTGAGCGCGACCCGCCGGCGAACCGGCTCGGTCTGCTCCGCGAGGTAGACCGTGCCCATGCCGCCCTCCCCGAGCACGTCGAGGACCCGGTACGGCCCCACCTGGGTGAGGTCGGGTGCCGTGGACCTGGGCAGGGTTGGCGCCGACCCGCTGTCGTGCCCGGGCGTTGGAATCACGATCACCTCGCGTCGTGGCTGACACTGCGGTCGTCGCGCGGAGCACACCGGCACCACGACCGCTCAAGCGGGATCATACCTGAAAGGCGGAACCGGGTAGAATCGAGCCGGACGACCAGGAAAGTGGCGGAGCCGGCTCGCTCATCCCTCCTCCAGGCGGTCTCGGCCCACGCCCGGCGCGCGCGCCAGCGTCTCGACGCCGGGGAGGCCGAGACGTCGATTCGCCTGCTCAAGGAGCTCAACCGGCGCCTGCCGGGTGGAAACCTCCTCACCGCGACGATGAGCGAGCTCAGGGCGGCCGGGGCGAGGCTCTTTGCGGAAGGGGAGCCCAGAACGAGGAGCCGGTTCCTCTCCGCCGAGCTCAAGGAGTTCTACGACGTTGCCTTCGCCGAAGGGCTCGTGCTCCGTCACCCGCTGACCGGCGCGGTGCGCCTGCCGGACCCGGAGGCCCAGGCCGCCTCGGCAGTCATGACCCGTGAAGAGGCTGCATCCGAAGCGGCACAGGTCATCGCCAACCTCCTCGAGGACGCGGTTCGCTTCGGTCTGGCGGTGCCAGGCCTGGCGGTGGCGGTGGCCGAGGCGGGGGAAGGGGGTGCGCCCGGTCCACGCGTCCTCGAACGTATGGTCGGTCGGTGGTCCCTGGTCACCGGTCGGGCGCACTGGCTGTTGGAGGTGGTGCGCTTCGCGGTCCCGGTGGCGGTCCTCGTGCTGGGCCTCGGGGTGGCCATGGAGCAGGGCGGTCCCCTGAACCCGGGCGAGGGTATGACGACCGGCCAGGCCGTGCAGGAGCTCAAGGTGGCGGTCAACCTCTTGGCGAGCCGTGAGATGGCGGCGCCCCCGTCGAAACACCCGGTTCGCGGCCGACCCTCGGACGAGGGCCGGCCCGTGACGGCTGGCGCTCCCGCAGCGCTGGCCGAAGTGGGTGGTCTCGAGGAGCTGGGACAGCTGGTCGGGTTGCCGATGAGCGCCGCGATCCGCTCGTTCACCCTCGACCGGCTGGCGATGGACCCTCCAACGCTCTACGTGCGTCACCGCGAGACCGGCGCGCTGCTGGTGCTGGCCGAGGGCCGGCGCGCAGCCCTCGAGCGGGGGAGGTGGAGGGTCGTGGAGTGAGGACCTTCCGGCCCTTCCCGGCGGCGATGGCGCTGGCTCTCTTCGTCATCGTCGGCGACCTGATCCTGGTTGCCGTGCTGCCGGGCCCCGCGACCGCTGAACCGCGGGACGAGATGTGGATGGTCTACTACGCCGTGCTGCGCAGCGTCGAGGTGCCGGAGCGGTTGGACGACCCCGCCCTGAGAAGCTTGCTCGCAGCCATGGACCCCGCCGCCGAGGCGGTTGCCGAGCGGGTCCGAGTGCGGAGCTGGGAGACTCAGGGACGCGCTTTCACCCTCGAAGCCGAGCACGCCGGCGACGGCCGGCGCTACCGGATCACCAACGATGGCGTCCACTGACCGGTCTCTCCCGGCGTTGCCCTTCGGAATGCTCCGCCCGTCAGACCGGGACCTCGGACAGGTGGGTCGGGAGCTCCTCGGACGGGCGGCGGCGGAGGTCGCCGCTCGGCGGCGCCGGTCGTCGGCCATGCTGGTGCCCTGCCTCGGCCTTTACCTCCTGTATGCGCTGGGGGTCGGCGTGGTCCTGATGGCGCTCGACGTGGAGGCTGCGCCCGCCGCCTTCGTCGTCCTCCACACGCTGGGGTTCCTCCTCATGGCGGCGCTCGGGCAGCACTACTCCAGCGAGGCTACATGGGCTTCCCTGGAGGGCCTCGGTCGCCTGCACCGGGTGCTGCTGGTGCAGGCGTTCATCGTCCGTGCTCTGACCGCGGCGTTCTTCCTACTGCCCCGGTTCGTCGTCGCCACCGTGGCCCACCTCGTGCCGAGGGCCCCCCAGGTCGACCGCGACGTGCTCCACCTGGCCGCGCATCTGGCGGTCGCCCTGGACGAGCCAGTGGCGGTGGACGACCTGGTGCAGGTCCTCCCGGGGGTGGCGCGCCGGGTAATCGAGGAGGCGGTGCTGCTCCTCGTCTGGGGCGGCCTCGCGGTCACGGTGACCCGCTCGGGGAGGGGGGTCGTGCTTCCCGGCCCGCGGCGGGATCACCTGGTGCACGGGCTCGGCCTGGAGCGGGGGGCGGTGGTGCGGGTGTCCGACCTGCGCGGTCCGGCGTCGCCGGGATCCGTGGCGCGCCTGGCAGAACTCGCGCCGGGAGAGGTGGAGGCGCCGGCCTGGCTGCGCCTGCTGCAGGCCCGGCCGTTGCACGCGCTCGGCGTCGCCGTCGGCGCCGGTGTCGTGCTGACCGCGGTGTGGGTGGGCGGCTGGGCGTGGTATCGGCGGCTGCCGGTGGCGGTCGAGCCGGTGCCCCTGCCGCTGGTGGGGGTCAACAGCCTGAGCCGCGCCGGTGACCTCTACCTGCTCGGCCGCGGGGGCGAGGTGCGAACCACCACCGACCTCGACGCCACCCCGGCGGACTCTCATCCCCTCGTCGGCCTCAAACGGGTGTGGGCGGACCGGGGCGGGGGATTCGACCGGGCCACCGGGCATGACCTGGTCTCGTTCGAGCGGGTCGACCTGGCACTTCCGGACCCGGGTAGCCGCCACCTGCTGGTGAACGGGCGCTGGCGCCACGACCTGCGGCGCAGCGGCGGTTCGTCGGGGTTCGCGGTGGTCGACCTCCAGGCGCGGGTCATGATGCCGGTGGGCTCGCTCGAGCTGGGAGCTTACAGCGCCAAGGGGTGGTGGGACGCCGGCCGGTTGCTCGCGGTGCGCGGCGGTGGCAGCCAGCGCTCGGACAACCTGGCCCCCGAGCTGGTGGCGGTGGCGGTGCGCGACGGGCGCACGACCTCGCTCTACCGGCCTGCGGAGCGCTACTTCGCGCTCGCCGGCGACGAGGGGGGGCGCCGGGTTTTCCTGGGCACGCAGCGACTCCCGGGGAGCGCCTCGGGGCGGACCGACCTCCGCCTCACCGAGTACCACGACCTGCGCCCGGTTCAGAGCTTCTCGGTCCGCTTGACCGGGAGGGATCTCGAAATCGCTCACGTCGAGCTCGACATGCGGGGCGAGTACTGGGCACTGGCGGTCGTGCAGCCACCGCCCCCCGTGCTTGCCGCCAGGGGCTCTACCCACGAGCTATGGCTCGTGGCCCGCCGGGGAGGACGGTGGCGGCGAGTCGCCGCGGGGGAGCGGGACGGCCTGGCCTCGCTCATGGCGATGCCGTTCCGCGGTCGCTCCGCCCTGGTGCTGGTTCCGGACCGCGAGCCGCGGGAGCTGGAGGCGCTGGCGATCGTGGAGTGAACCGGCCGTCGTATGATGGCCGGGGCGCCGCGGGCGCCGGCCGATGACCATGCTTCGCTTCACGCTGCTGGGTTTCCCGATTCGGGTGCAGCCGTGGTTCTTCCTGACCGCGCTCCTGATCGGTCCGCGCGTCGCCGATCCGCTGCGTATTACAGTCTGGGTCGTGGCGGCGTTCCTGGGCGTCCTTCTCCACGAGCTCGGGCACGCCCTGGCAGGGCGGGCGTACGGTCTCGCTCCGGCCATCGAGCTGCACGGTTTCGGCGGCACCACCGGCTGGCTCGAGGGACGGCCGCTGCGCCCGCTGCAGCGGGTGGCGGTGACCGCCGCCGGTCCGGGGGTCGGGATCGCGGTCGGCGGGCTCGTGATGGTGCTTTCCCGTGTCCTCGCGCCGGCCCCCGGCTCGCCGTTCGCGTGGGTGATGGGCGACCTGTTGTGGGTGAACCTCGGCTGGGCCGTCCTCAACCTGGCGCCCATCCTCCCCCTCGACGGCGGCGCCATCGTCGCCGCCCTGGCCGAGTGGGGGTGGGGGCTGCGCGGTCGCATGGCGGCCCACTACGGCTCCCTCGCCCTGGCGGCGGCCGCGGCGGCGTGGGCGCTCCTTGCCGGCCAGTGGTGGCTCGCCCTGGTCGCCGGGGTGCTCGCCGCCATCAACCTCCAGGCGGTGCGTGGCCGGCCGGCGCCGCCGGTCGGGCCGGCCGGGGGGGCGGACCACCGCGAGCTCCTCGACGGGCAGGGGCGAGCCCCGCTAGAATGACCCCCCATGCCCATCGACCCGCAGTTCCAGCGCATCGCCCGTCGGCTCAGAACCTTCGAGCTCGTGGCGGGGGACGCGGGAAGCGGGACGAGGGACCTCGACCTCGGCCGTGCCGAGGACGCCGGCCGCCGGTCGACGCGGTTCCTGGGCTTCTACAGCCGTGAGGGCCTGCGCCGAGCGCTGGAAGCCTACGGGGTGCACGGTCGTCTCGAGGCCCTGGGCCTCGGAACCTACGACATCGTCCTGGAGGCTCGCGACGCGTTCCAGCACCGCGCCCAGGTGCTGTTGGACGGGGTCATGGACGACGACCACCGCCTCATCGACCTGGTCATGCGACCGCACCGGGTGCGGGCGCCGGCGGTCGAAGGGGAGGGTGAGCCCGGCGAGCCGTTCTCGATCCTGGTGGTGGAGTGGCTCTGTCTGCAGAACCCCCGCGGCCGCTTCACGAAGGACATGCCCCGTCTCCCGGGCCAGAGAAGGCCGGGCCTGGGCCTCGCGCACACGATGCACAACCTGACCCAGCTCATCGCCCAACGCCTGGAGCGGGACGGCGTCGTCAACGTCCCCGAGACGTACCACCTCGCTCGGATGTACCGTGGCGCCGGGTACCGGTTCACGTCCCCGCGGCACAGGGCTCTGGTCGAGGAGCTCGAGCGAGCGACCCCGGGGATTCGGTTGGCTGCGGTGGGGTGGGCGGTTGAACGGCGACTGGTGCGGCTTGTCGACGAGGCCGGCGGTGAAACCGAGCCCCACGCCTGGGTGTACGAGCCGGCGGAGATGGTGGCGCCGATTTCGCCGCGGCTCGAGGAGCTCCTCGACCGCTGCGAGGGTCTCGATCGGGGTCGAGCCGTGCTCCCCGTGCCCCGACGGCTCGAGGTCGACCTGGACGCGCTGCGACGTTCGTTGAGGGAAGACCCGGTGGAAGGGCTCGACCCGGACGACCTCGAAGAGTGACGACCTCACCGCGCGCGCTCGACGCACGTCCTCGGACCCGGGGTCGGAGACTGCCGGTTCTCCTGCCCGGTGAGATACACTCGAAGCGGTGAAACCGGTTGTCGTCCTGCCGGTGCTGCTCTCGATCGTGGCTTCGGCGGCGTGCGCCCAGAAGGCGCCCACCGCACCCCTCGCGCGCGTTGCGTACCAGCACGAGATGGTCTCGCTCGACCCCCACGCCCACGACGACTCGGTCACCGGCTCGGTGCTGTCGGGGGTCTACGAGTGTCTGGTGACCCTGTCCCCGGGGCGGACGGTCCAGCCAGCCCTCGCCCAGCGGTGGACGACTCCGGACGACCTGACCTGGCGTTTCTGGCTGTCCCCGGATGTGCTCTTTCACGACGGGAGCCCCCTCACCGTCGAGGAGGTCGTCGCGTCGGTCCGGCGTGCCCGGTTCTCGCCCGCTTCGGCGATGGCCACCTACCTCGAAGCGGTTGCGGACGTGCGGACCGTGCCGGGTGAGGGAGCGGTCGTCGAGGTCGTCACCTCTGCCCCGTTCCCGCTGCTGCTGACCCGGTTGGCGATGGTGGCGATCGTTCCGCGGGAGTTCGAGCCGACATCGCCGGTGGGAACCGGGCCCTACCAGTGGGTGGCGGGGTCGGCAAAGGGGCCGATCCTGCTGCGACGGTGGGAGCGCTACTGGGGCCCTCCGCCTGCCGCCGAGGAGATCTCGATCCAATTCCTCGACGACGAGGAGGAGCTCGAGCAGCAGGTGAGGGAGCAGGGGCTCGACGTCGTGTCCATGAGCTCTCAGGACTTCATCAGGACCCACGCCATCACTCACCCGTGGCGGGTGATCGGCTTGCCGTCCGCCGCCACCACCATACTCGCGCTGAACCTGACCAAGCGCCCGATGGTCGACCCGCGGGTCCGGGAGGCCATCGACCTTGCCGTCGACCGGCGAGGCCTGGTGGCCAGCGCGTTTCCGGGCGGCGGCGCCGAGCCTGCGGCCTGCCTGGCCCCGGCGACGGTATTCGGCCACATGCCGGGGCCGGGGCCGTCCGCTGCGGACCGCCAGGCCGCGCGACGGCTCCTGGATGAGGCAGGGGTGGCCCCCGGCCACGAGCTCGAGCTGGTGTACTCGGCGGTCTACAGGCCGGTGGTGGACTTCATCGTCGCCAGCCTGGCCGAGGTGGGCGTCAAGGTGACGCCCCGCGAGGTCCCGTTCGAGACCTTCTACCGCCGCATCGAGGAGGGGGAAAACCAGCTCTACCTGTTCGGCTGGAACTTCGGGTTCGCCGACGCCTCGGACTTCCTCGACGCCGTCGCCCACAGCCGTGATCGGGAGAGGCGCCTGGGTCTGCTCAACGGCAGCCGCTACGCCAATCCGGAGGTCGACCGCTGGATCGAGGAGTCGGCGAGGGAGCCCCGAGAGACGCAGCGTCTGCAGTTGCTGCGCAGCGCCCTTGCCCAGGTCCAGTCCGAGCGCTGCTACCTGCCCCTGTTCTACCACTCTCGCTTCGCCCTGGTGCGGTCCCCCTTCTCGCTCGAGGAGACAGGCAGGGCCTGGGTGGTGCCGCAGGCGGTCACCCTGGCGCCAACGGGGTGAAGCGCTCAGCGCTCAGCTCCCCCTCCCGCCCTGAACGCAAAGACCCGGCGCGGACGCCGCCCGCAACCCAAAGGTCCGGCGATGCCCGGCGGTCGACGGGGAGAACGCGAAGGCGCCAAGAGACGCCAAGACGCAAGAAGACGCTTTCAAAGGGGAGCACACACATGACGTGTCATCCCGAGGAGCGAAGCA
>Ga0068714_10003538_pt1 | contig 18388 bp, 13 predicted proteins | sample MTBNYHSulfiMetaG_FD_62988 | JGI IMG/M metagenome (GOLD analysis project Ga0068714, IMG submission 62988) | Enrichment culture microbial communities from rom New York Harbor, USA that are MTBE-degrading - MTBE-NYH (New York Harbor Sulfidogenic)... | ecosystem: Environmental > Aquatic > Marine >... | reverse complement strand
GACCTTGCCGCCGGGCAGGGCGTAGGCGTTGACCGCCGGGTCGTTGACCGCGTTGTACCGGTACTCGAGCGCCGGCCGGTGGCTGACCGCGGCGAGCCTGCCACCGACCTGGTCCACGTACCCCTGCAGCGTGGGGTCGGGCACCTCGCCCAGGGAGGACTGGGTGTAGCGGGGGTACAGCTGCTGGCCCAGCGCCACCTCCTGAGCCTCCCCCATCAGGTCGAGCTGCGACCTCCCGGTCACCGGGTTGACGGTGCAGCCGAGGGCCACCGCAGCGGTCACGGCAGCGACGAAGAGCACGACACGCCAGGCTCGCATCTCCACCTCCAGCCCCCTCGAGTGTACTGCTCCAACCCCGACTCTGGCCCTCACCTGGGCGTCGCTCTCCTGCGCCGTGGTCGGGCGGGGGAACTGAAGGCTGAGAGCTGACTGCTGACAGCTCCTCCTGCATCGGGTCAGGCGATGTAGGATTGTCGGGAAGGCCATGCTGATTCTCGTGGTCGAGGACGAACGCAAGGTCGCCTCGTTCATCAAGCGCGGGCTCGAGGAGGAGTCCTACGCCGTGGACCTGGCCACCACCGGCCCCGACGCCGAGCTTCTCGCCCAGCTGAACCCCTACGACCTCATCGTCCTCGACCTGATGCTTCCCGGCAAGGACGGCATCGAGGTGTGTCGGAGCCTCCGGGAGCGGGGCTCGACCATCCCGATCCTGATGCTCACCGCACGGGACTCGCTGCGCGACACGGTGGAGGGGCTCGACAGCGGCGCCGACGACTACCTGACCAAGCCCTTCGCCTTCGAAGAGTTCCTGGCTCGGGTGCGAGCGCTGCTGCGGCGCGGCCCGACATCGGGCGGCGGGCCCCTGCGCTGTGCCGACCTGGTGCTCGACCGTTCGACCCGACGCGCCCGGCGTGGGGAGCGCGACATCCCCCTCACCAACCGCGAGTACGCCCTGCTCGAGTTCCTCATGCGACGGGCCGGCAAGGTCCAGTCCCGCACGGTCATCGCCCAGCACGTCTGGGGGGTGGACTTCGACACCGAGAGCAACGTCATCGACGTGACCCTGAGCCACCTCCGCCACAAGGTTGACCAGAGCGCCGGGGAGCCGTTGATCCAGACCGTGCGCGGTTTCGGCTACTTCATCGGCCCTCCGGATCGCCGGTGAGCCGCACGCTTTCGCTCCGGGCGCGGCTCCTCGGCCTGCAGCTGCTCCTCTTCGGCGGTCTCGTCCTCGTGGCGGGTCCGCTCACCCACGTGTTGCTCTCCCGCAGCCTGGAGCGGGACCGCGACCGCCACCTCCTGGGCATGGCCCTCAGCCTGTCCGGTGAGTACGTCCTCGAGGGCTCCTCCCGAGGCCCCGAGTGGCCGTGCCTCGCAGGCGCCGTGCCGCCGGCCGACACCGACCCCGCGGCCACCCACCGCCCGCGGCATCTCCTCGTCGCCGACCTCGAGGGAGGTGTCCTGTGCAGCGATGGGGAGACAGAGCCGCTGGCGCCGGAGGCAGTCGCCGCGGCCTTCGTCGCCGGCACTCCGGTTTTTTCCGACGTGCGCTGGTCGGCGGAACGCCTGCGCCTGGTCGCCTGGCCGTTCACAGGCCCAGGCGGGCGCCGCCTGGTGATGGAGGTGGGGGCCTCGCAGCTCGTCATCCAGGATGCCCTCCGCCGCGGCCTGGTGGTGATGGTTGCGATCGCCGTCGCCGCCCTCGGCTGCCTCGTCGTCGGCTCCGTCGCCCTCACCCGGCGTGCCTTCCAGCCCATCGAGCGGATCGTGACGCGGCTGGAGCGGATCGACGAGGCCAAGCTCGCCGACCGGCTGCCGGTGGACCCCCGAGTGGACGAGGCGAGCCGCCTCGCGGGGGTCCTCAACCGCCTCCTCGAGCGCCTCGAAGGCGCGTTCGAGGCGCAGCGTCGCTTCTCGAGCGACGTCGCCCACGAGATCCGATCCCCCCTGACCGCCCTGCGGGGGCAGATCGAGGTCGCCCTCCGCAAGCCTCGCCCGCCGGAGGAGTACCGGCGGGTGCTCGAGGAAAGCCTGGAGGAGGTCCTGCGGCTGTCGCGCCTGGCCGAAGACCTGATGAGCCTGGCCCGGGCTGACGCCGGGGTGCTGGAGGCGCGCCGCGAGCCCGTCGAGCTTCGGGACCTCGCACGCCAGGCGCTCGGCCGGTTCCGGTTGCGGGCCGAGGAGAAGGACCTGCGGGTCACCCTGGACGCCCCGGCCGAGGTGAGGGTGACCGGCGACCCTGATCTTCTCGCCCGCCTGCTCTCCAACCTCGTGGACAACGCCCTCATCCACTCCCCCCGCATGGAGGAGGTTCGCGTCGGGCTGACCGCGACGGGGAACCGGGTAGCCCTGACGGTCTCCGACCGCGGTCCCGGCATCCCCTCCGAGCACCTGGGGAGGATCTTCGACCGTTTCTACCGGGTCGACCCGGCCCGTTCTCGTGAGCAGGGCGGAATCGGCCTCGGCCTCGCCATCGCCCGGGAGATCGCCCAGCTCCACGGCGGTCGGCTCGAGGTCGAGAGCTCAGTGGGGAAAGGCAGCACTTTCCGGCTGGATCTGCCACTTGCTCCCCCGTCCTGAGCCCGGCACTCACCTCCGGTTCTTGCCCGCCCCGGCGGACCTCGTCATACTCGCGGCATGACGCCGGGCCGAGCCCTTCGCACCCTGCTCGCCGTCGGGGCCATCGTGCTCGGCGGGTGCGCGAGGACCGACCACGAAGCGCCCGCCCGCCCCGACACCGGCACGGTGGGCACGGTTCAGGGGTCCGCGGAGAGCTTCACGTCGGCGTGCCTCCCGAGCGACATCACCGTCCTTCCCGGCGTCTTCCGCCCCGACGAGGCGGAAGCGCTGGTGGTCCCGCTGCTGCTGCAGCACTCGGACCTCGTTGCCGGGCGAACGGTGCTCGAGATCGGCACCGGCTCGGGCCTCATCGGTCTCTGCGCCGCACAGCTCGGCGCCACGCGCGTGGTGGTCACGGACATCAACCCGAAGGCGGTGGAGTGCACCCGCCGTAACGCAGAGGCCCTCGGCCTGGCGCCCACGGTCGACGCGCGCCTGGTCCCGGAGCGCGACCCGTCCGCCTTCTCGGTGATCGGCCGCAGCGAGACCTTCGACGTGATTCTGTCCAACCCACCCTACTCGCTGGACCTGGAAGCGCCACGGGACACCGCGGTGGTGGAGAACGGCGACCTCGGCTTCTCGATTCTCAAGGGCCTTCCCACCCACCTGCGCCCGCAGGGCGTCTGCGTCCTCCTCTACAACTCGTTCTTCTTCCACAACGTGATGGTCCGCTACGCCCGCCAGCTGGGCTTCAACGTCCGCCACCAGAACCCCGACATCCTGAGCCCGTGGGAGACCGAGGCGCTGTTCAACTCCTACCTCGAGCGGCTGCTCGCGGCTCAGCGAGTGGACCCCCGGGCGTTCCGCTTCGACTGGCGGCAGGAGAACCTCGCCCTGTTCGCGCCCAGCCAGCCCCAACCGCTGCTGGCGGAGTACCCCACCGGCTCGTATCCGGGGATGATCGTCATCCTCCAGCGCCCGAGCCCGCCCCGCTGAGGAGCAAGGGCTCCGAGCGCAGATCGCGGACGGACCTCGCCGCTCGGCGGGGGCTCCCTCAGGTCCGCGACCTCGACGCGGGCGGGACGCCCGCGCCACCAGGGAGACGGCCCCAGTCCAGTCATGGAAAGCTGGACCGAGCGTACCCTCCGGGCGCGAGCGCACGTTGAGGCGGTACTTCGGGAGCGGGTGCGGACAGAGGTCCGTTCGCCCGGAAGCCTGGCGCCTGAACATGAACGAAGTTTCACCCCCGATTGAGGCTCCGTTCATGTCGGTCTGCCACCCTGGCTGTGGCAACCACCCGCGACGCGACAGTGGTGTGCCCGCGAGGTGAGGCTCATGGCACTTCAAGGTGACATCGTCCTCGAGAGCGGGACCCGGCACGACTTCATCGACGAGCTGCTCAGCGTTCCCGGCGGGGAACGCCTGAAGGACTGCATCCAGTGCGGCACCTGCAGCGGCTCCTGCCCGGTCTCCTACTACATGGACCACCCGCCGCGAAAGCTCTTCGCGATGGTCCGGGCCGGAATGCGGGAGGCGGTGCTCGACGCCGACAGCATCTGGCTGTGCACCTCCTGCTACACCTGCACCCTGCGCTGCCCGAAGGAGATCGCAGTCACCGACATCATCTACGCCCTGAAACGGCTGGCGATGAAGGAGGGGCGGGTGAAGGGGGCCGAGCGGGCAATGGCGCTGGCCAGCTCGTTCGTGGACGTGGTCAACCACCGCGGCCGCAACTTCGAGCCGGAGCTGCTCATCCGCTACTACGGCAGGACCCAGCCGCTGAACCTGCTCAAGAAGAGCGGTCTCGGCCTCAAGCTCCTCCTCCGGGGCCGGATGCCGCTGAGGGGTGAGTCGATCAAGGGCCGCGACCAGATCCGGACGATCATCGAGAAGTCGCGGGAGATCGGAGGGCAGTGATGCGCTACGCCTACTACCCCGGCTGCTCGCTGGAAGCCACCGGCCGCGCCTACGACGAGTCGAGCCGGGCGGTGGCAGCCCGGCTCGGCCTGGAGCTGGAGGAGCTGCCGGACTGGAACTGCTGCGGCGCCACCACCTACATGTCGGTCGAGGAGACCCTGGCGGCCTCGATCTCGGCCCGCAACCTGTGCCTCGCCCAGCGGCTGGGCCGCGACCTCGTCGCCCCCTGCTCGGCCTGCTTCACGGTGCTGCGCAAGACCGATCACTACCTCCACGACCTGCCGCAGGTCCGTTCGCGGGTGTCGTCGGTCCTCGCCGCCGCCGACCTGGCCTACGACCCCGGCAGCGTGCGGGTCCTCCACCTGCTCGAGGCGTTCCTCGAGAACGACGTCCTCGAGCGGCTCCGCGAGGTCCCCAACCCGCTGAAAGGGCTGAAGGTCGCCCCCTATTACGGGTGCCAGATCGTGCGCCCGGCGGTCGACTTCGACCATGCCGAGTTTCCCACCAGCCTCGACCGGGTGGTCAAGGCCCTGGGCGCGACCCCGGTGTACTACCCGGTCAAGACGCGCTGCTGCGGCGCTTCGCAGATGGCTTCCAACGAGGCCGCGGCGCTGCGCATGTGCAAGAACCTGCTGCTCTCGGCCCAGCAGAACGGCGCCGACATGCTGGTCACGGTGTGCCCCCTGTGCCAGATCAACCTCGACGCCTTCCAAGGGGCGGTCAACGCGAAGTACGGCACCCGCTTCAAGCTGCCGGTCCTGTACTTCACCCAGCTGATGGGCCTCGCCCTCGGCATGCCCGAGAAGGAGCTCGGCGTCGGCCGCGAGATCGTCGACCCGCGGCCGCTGCTCCGCCCGTACGCCGCTCGCGCCGCGGTCGCGGGCGTGCACTGAGCAGGAGGCGGGAGATGGAACCCAACGACACCGTCCACGCCAGCACCAACGGCCACCGGGTCGGGGTCTACGTCTGCCACTGCGGCACCAACATCTCGGGCAAGGTCGACGTCGAGGAGGCGACCCGCTACGCCGCCACCCTGCCCGGCGTGGTGGTGGCGCGGGAGTACAAGTTCCTGTGCTCCGACCCGGGCCAGGACCTGATCGTCAAGGACATCCGCGACCACTCCCTGGACCGGGTGGTGGTCTGCTCCTGCTCGCCGCGCATGCACGAGCCGACCTTCCGCAGCGCCTGCGGGCGAGGCGGCCTCAACCCCTTCCTGATGGCCATGGCCAACATCCGCGAGCACTGCTCGTGGGTCACGGTCGACCCCGAGGCCGCCACCGACAAGGCCAAGGCGCTGATCCACGGAGCGGTGCTGCGCGCCCCCCACCTCGAGCCGCTGGAGCGCCACGACGTCCCGGTCCACCCCGCCACCCTGGTCATCGGCGGCGGCATCGCTGGCATCCAGGCCTCCCTCGAAATCGCGGGCGCCGGACGGCCGGTCATCCTGGTCGAGAAGGACGCCTCCATCGGCGGCCACATGGCCCGGTTCGACAAGACATTCCCCACCCTCGACTGCGCCGCCTGCATCCTGACCCCGAAGATGGTGTCGGTGGCCCAGAACCCGAACATCACGATGATGACCTACAGCGAGGTCGAGGAGATCTCGGGCTTCGTCGGCAACTTCAAGGTCAAGGTCAGGCGCAGGTCCCGCCCGGTGGACGAGGACGCCTGCAACGGCTGCGGCGCCTGCTGGGAGGCCTGCCCCACCGCGGCGGTTCCCCGCCGGCGGCAGCTCCTGCTGAACGGCCTACCCGTCGCGTCCGCCGCACGGGCCACCGTCCCCGCCACCGGCGGCGAGCCGGTCCACCCGTACCAACCGCTGGAGGCCAGGGAGGGGGCGGCGAAGACCCTCGAGCGGCTGCGCAAGACTTCGGCCAAGATGGCCGGAAGCGAGAAGGCAGACGGGGAGTGCAACTTCTGTCAGCTGTGCGTGCGCGTCTGCCGGGACGTGGTCGGCGCCGGCGTGTTCGAGCTGGAGAAGCCGAGCTCGGACCGGTCGACCTGGCGCATCACCGCCCCCGGCGCCGACCGCTGCGTCGTCTGCGGCGCCTGCGCCGAGCTGTGCCCCACCGGGAGCCTCCGTCTCGCCCCCTCAGACCCGCTCGTCGCGCCCTTCGCCGACGCGCCGAGGGACACCACCGCGCCGCCGCCGGCGGGGGAGATCCGCCACAGCGAGCTCCTGCTCGGCCCCAACAAGGCCATCTCCATCCCCTTCATGCAGGCGGTGCCGGCGGTGCCGGTCATCGACCGCGAGCGCTGCATCCACTATCTCACGGGCGGCTGCGGGGCCTGCGCCGAGGTGTGCGACAAGCACGCCATCGACTTCGACGCGGAGGACCGCCTCGAGGAGGTGGAGTGCGGCAGCGTGATCCTGGCCACCGGCTTTCAGCAGTTCGACCCCACCCGTCTCGCCCAGTACGGCTACGGCCGGCTCCAGAACGTGGTCACGGCGCTGGAGTTCGAGCTCCTCAACAACGCCTCCGGACCCACCAACGGCAAGATCCTCAAGGCCGACGGCGCCCCGCCGGAGAGCGTCGCCCTGATCCACTGCGTCGGCTCCCGAGACTCCTGCAACCACGAGTACTGCTCGCGGGTGTGCTGCATGGCGGCGCTCAAGTACGCCCACCTCATCCACGAGAAGACCGGCGCGGTGGTCTACGACTTCTACATCGACCTGCGCTGCTTCGGCAAGGGTTACGAGGAGTTCTACAACCGTCTCCTCGAGGAGGGGGTGTTCTTCATCCGCGCCCGCGCCGCCGAGGTGTCCGACTTCACCGTCTACGAGCAGGAGCGGGGCAAGCTGGTGGTCCGCGCCGAGGACACCCTGATCGGCGTCGTGCGCCGGATCCCGGTGGACATGGTGGTGCTGATGGCCGGCCTCGAGCCTGGCGCCGACGCCGAGCAGGTTGCCCGGCTCGCCACCATCTCCCGCGGCAAGGACGGCTTCTTCCTGGAGCAGCACCCCAAGCTCGCCCCGGTTGCGACCCCCACCGACGGGGTGTTCATCGCCGGCGCCTGTCAGGGGCCCAAGGACATCCCGGACACGGTGGCGCAGGCCTCTGCGGCCGCGGCGGCGGCCCTTTCGCTGTCGGTGCGCGGCAAGGTCACCATCGAGCCGATCGTCTGCCGGGTCAACGAGGAGCTCTGCTCGGGGTGCCGCATCTGCAACACCCTGTGCCCCTACACCGCCATCACCTACGACCCCGACCGCCACGCCTCGGTGGTCAACGACGCCCTCTGCAAGGGCTGCGGCACCTGCGCCGGCGCCTGCCCGAGCGGCGCCATCTGGGCCAACCACTTCACCGACGACCAGGTCAGGGCCGAGATCCGGGGGGTGTGCGCATGAGCTTCGAGCCGAAGATCGTCGGGATCCTGTGCAACTGGTGCTCCTACGCCGGCGCCGACCTGGCCGGCACCGCCCGTCTCACCTACGCCCCCAACCTGCGGATCGTGCGGGTGATGTGCTCGGGCCGGGTGGAACCGTCGTTCGTCTTCGAAGCGCTGCGCTCCGGGGCGGACGGGGTCCTGATCGCCGGCTGCCACCCGGGCGACTGCCACTACCAGAACGGCAACATGAAGGCGATGCGCCGCTTCGTCCTGCTGCGCCACCTTCTCGCGCAGCTCGGGGTGGAGCCGGAGCGGGTCCGCATGGAGTGGGTCAGCGCCTCGGAGGGTGACCGGTTCGCCGGCATCGTCAACGACATGACCGAGAGGATCCGGGCCCTGGGGCCGTTTGCGCGGCCGTCGTTCGTCGGCCTGGAGTCGGAGCTCGGTGAAGGGAGGGTCCAGCCGTGCCTGAGCTGAAGCGACTCACGCTCGCCCAGTACTGGGCCGCGGGGTGTGGCGGCTGCGACGTCGCCGTGCTCGAGCTGCACGAGAAGATCCTCGAGCTGGTCCAGCACGTGGAGCTGGTGTTCTGGCCCATCGCCCTCGACTTCAAGGTCGAGGACGTGGAGGCCATGCCGGACGCCTCCGTCGATCTCGCCCTGGTCAACGGCGCGATGCGCAACAGCGAGAACATCGAGATCGCCCGGCTGCTGCGGCGCAAGGCGAAGGTGCTGGTGGCCTTCGGCTCCTGCGCCCACCTCGGCGGGATCCCCGCGCTGGCCAACCTCTCCTCTCGCCGCGACCTGCTCCGCCACGTGTACCGGGACTCGGCCTCGACCCCGAACCCTGAGGGCACCTCGCCGGTGGTGTCCCACCACACCCCCCACGGCGAGCTCGAGCTGCCGACGCTCCTCCCCTGGGCGCAGGCCCTCGACCAGGTGGTGCCGGTGGATTACGTCGTGCCCGGCTGCCCCCCCGACCCGGACCGAATCTGGGAGGTGATGCAGGCGGTGATCTCGGGTCAGCTCCCACCACCGGGGGCGGTGCTCGGCGCCAGGGACGTGGCGCTGTGCGACGAGTGCCCGCGCACAAAGGGGGAGAAGAAGATCACCGCCTTCCGGCGGCTCGCGGACTTCACCCCCGATCCGAACCAGTGCCTGCTCGAGCAGGGCATCCTCTGCTGCGGCCCGGCCACCCGCGCCGGCTGCGGCGCCTCCTGCCTCGCCGCCAACATGCCCTGCCGCGGCTGCTACGGCCCGCCGCCGGGGGTGTCCGACCAGGGCGCCAAGCTGCTCTCTGCCATCGCCTCGGTGGTTGCAAGCGACGACCCGGCCGAGGTGGAGCGGATCATGGCCGGCATCGACGACCCGGCCGGGACCTTCTACCGCTTCAGCCTGGCCAGCGCGCTCCTGCCCGGAGCCCAGCAGAGGGAGCTGCGATGAGAACCGTCACCATCAACCCGATCACCCGCCTGGAGGGGCACGGCAAGATCGACATCTTCCTCGACGACTCCGGCGAGGTCGCCGACGCCTACTTCCAGGTCCCGGAGCTGCGCGGCTTCGAGAAGTTCTGCCAGGGGCGACCGGTGGAGGAGCTGCCGGCGATCGTCGCCCGCATCTGTGGCGTCTGCCCCGGCGCCCACCACATGGCGTCGGGCAAGGCGGTGGACGCGGTCTACGGGGTCGAGATCCCCGCCACTGCGCGGACCTTGCGGGAGCTGTTCTACGCCGCCCACTTCGTCCACAGCCACGTCGCCCACTTCTTCCTGCTGGCGGCGCCCGACTTCATCGTCGGGCCGGACGGCCCGCGGGCCGAGCGCAACGTCCTCGGGGTGCTACAGCGGGTCGGGGTGGAGCTCGTGACCCAGGTCATCGCCCACCGCCGCATGGCCCAGGAGGTGCAGGCCATCCTCGCCGGCCGCGCCACCCACCCCTCCTGGTGCGTGCCCGGGGGGGTGAGCAAGGGGGTCACCGAGGAGCAGCGGCGGGAGGTCCAGATCCGGGCCGCCTCCTGCCTCGAGTTCGCCAAGCAGAGCCTGGAGGTCTTCAACCAGGTGGTCCTCGCCAACCCGGCCTACGTCGACATGATCCTGTCCTCCCCCTACCGGGTGACGAGCCACTCCATGGGGCTGGTGGACGACCGCAACCGGGTCGCCTTCTACGAGGGCCGCATCCGGGTGGTCGACACCACCGGCGCCGAGATCGTGAAGTACCACCCCCGCGACTACCTCCAGCACGTGGCCGAGCACGTCGAGCCGTGGTCGTACCTGAAGTTCCCCTACCTCAGAGCCAAGGGGTGGCACGGCCTCGACGACGGCCAGGAATCGGGGGTCTACCAGGCGGCGCCGCTGGCGCGCCTCAACGCGTCGGACGGCATGGCCACCCCCCTCGCCCAGGCCGAGTACGAGCGCTACGTGGAGACCCTGGGGGGCAAGCCGGTCCACGCCATCCTCGCCCACCACTGGGCCCGCCTGGTGGAGATGGTCCAGGCCGCCGAGCAGATGGTCGAGCTCGCAGCCCGCCCCGAGCTCACCGGAGCCGAGATCCGCACCCTCCCCACCGCCGTCCCCCACGAGGGGGTGGGCACGGTGGAGGCGCCGCGGGGCACCCTCACCCACCACTACGTCACCGACGAGCGGGGCATCGTCACCGACGCCAACCTCATCGTCGGCACCACCAACAACAATGCCCCGATCTGCATCGCCATCAAGCGGGCCGCCCAGGGAGCGATCCGCCGCGGCGAGCCGGTCACCGACGGGGCGCTCAACCGGATCGAGATGGCCTTCCGGGCCTTCGACCCCTGCCTCTCCTGCGCCACCCACACTCTGCCGGGCTCGCTGCCGATGGAGGTGGTGGTCCACGACCCGGACGGCACCGTCATCGCCCGCGGCAGCCGGCGCTGACCTCCGCCGAGATCGCCAAGCGCGCCGGAGCGACGGTGGTGATGGGCGGCTACCACCCCTCGGCGCTGCCCGAAGAGGTGCTGGCGTCGCCGTACGTCGAGCTGGTCGTCCGCGGCGAGGGGGAGGAGGCGTTCGCGGAGCTGGTGCGCTCCGGCTCGCCGGAGGGCGTGGGGGGCGTGTCGTACCGCCGCGACGGCAGCATCCTCCACAACCCGGGTCGCCAGCCGATCGCCGACCTCGACGCCGTCCCGCTGCCGCTGCGCGAGCTCCGGCCGCAGCGCTGCGGCCTCGCAGGTCTCGACTACCACACCGACACCCTCTACACCTCTCGCGGCTGCCGCTTTCGGTGCGTGTTCTGCGCCAACCACCTGGTCGGGGGCCCGTTCCGGGTGCGCCGCCTGGCTGCCGTCGACCGCCTGCGAGCTGGCCAAGCTGCTGGGTGCGGTGGCAGGCATGGCGGTCTCCCACGTCGGCAAGACCCTCACCTTCCGCCACCGCTGACCGCGATCGGAGCGCAGTCCGTGTCGTGAAGGGTGCCAGCGACGCCATTCGCCCTTGTCGTCTGTTTTCTTGGGGTCGTGAAGTCGGCTCCGAAGCAAGGTGCCCTTGACGTTCGAACCACGCAACCGGTCACTTGGTTGTGGCGGAATGGCGTGACTGGCACCCTTCGGCACCCTTCGGCACCCCTCCGGGGTGGAGGACGTCACCGCTCGGCGCTCAGCGTAAGCAATTCAGAAACCGAGGAATAGACCGGTCGTTGCGGTTGCTCTCACGGCCAGCGATGAGCCGCGCAGCTGGAGGCGTGATGGTCGACCACGACGACGGGCACACTGGGGAGGGACGGGTGTCCACCGACGATGACGCGACCCTGTCCTGCAGGGACCTGGCGGCCTCGGCGGCGACGCTCTCCTCGCCGGCGACCGGTGCGGGAACCGGGGCCGGGCGCGATCGCCCCCAACCGGCGGCGATCGCCGGGTATCGCATCGTCCGGCTGCTCGGCGAGGGCGGCATGGGGGTGGTGTGGGAGGCCGAGCAGGAGCGTCCCCGGCGCCGCGTCGCCCTCAAGGTCCTGCGCCGCGATCACGTCGTCGACGACCTGCATAAGCGTATGTTCTTCCGCGAGGCGGAGACCCTCGCCCGCCTCAAGCACCCCAACATCGCCGCGATCTACGAGTCGGGCCACACTGACGACGGCCACGACTACTTCGCTATGGAGCTGGTACCGGGTGCGACCCTCGACCAGTGGCTGAAGAGCCGGCCCACGACCCTCGAAACCGACGAGCTGAAGCTGCGGCTGCGCCTGTTCGGCGTCCTCTGCGACGCGGTCCACTACGCCCACCAGCGCGGCGTCATCCACCGCGACATCAAGCCCTCGAACATCATCGTCGCCGACCACACGGACTCCCTGGCCGGCAGCGCGCCGAGCGCCGCGGGGCCGGTTGTCAGGATCCTCGACTTCGGCCTGGCGCGGATCACCGACTCCGACGTGGCGGCGACCCTGGTCTCGGAGATTGGGGTGATCAAGGGAACCCTGCAGTACATGAGCCCTGAGCAGGCGCGCGGCGATGTGGCCGCCATCGACGTCCGCTCCGACGTCTACGCCCTGGGCATGATCCTCTATGAGCTGCTCGCCGGGAAGCGGCCCTATGACGTGTCGCGCTCGGCGCTCGCGGAGGCGGTCCGCGTGATCTGCGAGGCGCCGCCGAGGCCGCTCCGGGACAGCTGGTCGGGGTCGGTCCGGCTCGACGCCGACCTCGAGACCATCGTCGGCAAGGCCCTCGAGAAGGAGATGAACCGCCGCTACGGCAGCGCCGCCGCCCTCGGCGACGACGTCGCGCGCCACCTCGCGTCACAGCCGATCCTCGCCCGGCCGCCGAGCGCCGCCTACCAGATGCGCAAGTTCGCGTCCCGCAACCGGGCCCTGGTCGGCGGCGCCGTCACGACGCTGCTCGTGCTCATTGCCGGCGCCGTGGTGTCGACGACCCTCGGCCTGCGCGAGGCGGCTCAGCGCCGCCAGACGGAGCAGGCCCGTGCCGACCTCGAGGTGGTGGCCGACTTCCAGTCGCGGATGCTCGCGTCCGTCGACCCGGCGACGATGGGCCGCGACATGGTCGCCGACCTGCGCGAGCGCGTCCTCGCGACCGCCCGCGACGCCGGCCGGAGCGAGGTGGAGGTCGCGGCGGCCGGCAGCGCCTTCGACGAGCTCGTCCGCCCCGTCAATCCCACCGACGCCGCCCTCCACGTGATCGACCGCCAGATCCTCGCCCGCGCCCTGGGGACCATCGGCAGCGAGTTCTCGAGCCAGCCCGAGATCGCCCTCCGACTGCGCGCGGCGATCGGCGACACCTACGGCGAGCTCGGCCTGCTCGACCGGGCCGAGGCCGAGGAGCGGGCGGTCTACGAGAGCTCGCAGAAGCTGCGCGGACCCGACCACCCGAAGACTCTCGAGGCGGGCTACACGCTCGGCCAGGAGCTGATGCTCCTCGGCCGCAACGAGGACGCCGAGAGCCTGGTGACGGAGGTCCTAAAGCGCCAGCGCCGGGTGGTCGGCGACACCGACCCCGCTACCCTGCGCTCGCGAACGTTGCTCGCGAACCTGCAGCAGGTACGCGGCCAGGACGCCGAGGCCGAGCAGGCCTACCAGGAGGTCCTGGCCGAGCAGCGCCGAAGCCTCGGTGACGACCACCCGAACACCATGGCGACCATGAACCTGCTCGCCCTTCTGTTGAGCGACCAGGGGCGGACCGAAGCCGAGCCGCTGATACTCGAGCTGCTGGCCACCGCGCAGCGCACCTGGGGTGAGGAGGATCCGAAGACTCTCGTGTACGAGCACAACCTGGCTCGGGTCCTGCAGCGTCAGGGGCGCGACGAGGAGGCGCTGGAGCACAACCGGCACGTCCTCGAGGTGCGGCGGAGGGTGCTCGGCGACCACCACCCGCGGACCCTGCGGACCAAGGCGAGCCTGGCGGACAGCCTGTCGCGGCTCGGCCGCTTCGAAGAGTCGCGAACCCTGTTCGCCGAGATCCACGAGGACCGGCTGCGGACCCTCGGCCCGGACCACCCCGACACGATCGAGTCGATCGGCTCCGTTGCCATCCAGACCAAGTACCTGGGTCGGTTCGCCGAGGCCGAGCTGCTCTACCAGCAGGCCCTCGCCGGCCGCGCCCGCGTGCTCGGCGCCGAGCACCCGCTGACACTGGCGACCCAGTACGGGCTGGCCGGCCTCTACCGGCAGTCGGGACGGACCGGCGACGCCGAGCGCCTGTTCCTCGCCACCATCACCAGTCAGCAGCGGGTCCTCGGCCCAAAGCACCGCCAGACCCTGCGCTCCGAGATCGTCCTCGCGCAGCTCTACGACGAGCTCGGCCGCGACCGGGAGGCCGAGCGGCTGTACCTGGAGGCCGGCGCGGCCCAGCTCGAGGCGCTCGGCGAGGCCGACCCGGAGTCGATGCGCAGCCTGTCCTACGTCGCGGAGTTCTACATCCGGCGCGGCCGCTACGATGACGCCGAGACCTTCGCGACCCGCGGCCGCGAGCTCGCCGCCCGCGCCCTCGGCGACGACAACCCGGAGACCCTCCGCGCCACCTTCTACCTCGCCTGGCTGCGCACCGAGCAGCGGCGCTACGCTGAAGCGGAGGAGCTGTACCGGCGGGTCCTGGCCGTCCAGGAACGCACCCTGGGACGCGACCACGTCGACACCGCCAACACCCTGCAGAACCTCGCTTGCGTTCACCGCGACGCGGGCCGCTACGACGAGGCGCGGGCGCTGTTCGAGGAGGTCCGCCGGATCCAGGAGACGGCCTACGGCCCCGACCACCCGTGGACCGCCGGCAACCTCGAGGACTATGCCAAGCTGCTCCGTCTTACGGGCGAGGACGACGAGGCGGCGGCGCTGGAGACCCGGGTCCGGAGGATCCGCGGCTCGTAGCCAGGTCCGCCGTCCGGGCCGGATCGTCCTTGATCACCCCCCTGTCCCGCCCCGAGGTATGATGCGATCCGGAGTACACCGGCGAAAAGACGGTCGCTGAGGCAGTTGTGCTCGTCCGTCCGGTGGCGCAAGGGTCAGGAGGTCGAGGTGCGCGGAGCGGCTCGAACGCTGGTCTTCACGGTCGCATCCATCCTCTGCGCCGGCGGGGCGACCGTGGACGTCGGGCCGCTGTTCGCCGGTGTCGGCGCCACGGTCGAGCCGCTGGTGCTGCAGCAGCTCGGCGCCGCCGGCCGCGCGGACTTTTTCGTCCGGTTCGCGGCGAGGGGGGACCTCGAGCCCGCCGCAGCCCTGGGCTCGAAGGAGGCCCGGGCGCGCTTCGTGCTCGGGGAGCTGCGCCGCACGGCCGAGGACAGTTAGCGCGGCCTGCGGACGCTACTCGCCCTGCGGGGCGCGACCTACCAGCCCTTCTACATCACGAACCTGATCCTGGTGCGCTCCGGTAGCCGCGAGCTGCTCGACGAGATTGCGGCCCGGCCGGAGGTGGACCGGGTCACCGCCAACCACGACCTCAGGGCGGTCGATTTCGACTCACGGCCGGACCGCCGCGGCGAGGCTCGGGAGGTCGAGCCGAACCTCCTCTTCGTGGGCGCCCCTGCCGCCTGGGCCCTGGGGGCCACCGGCACGGGAATCGTGGTCGCGGTCAACGACACCGGGCTCGACGAGGACCACCCGGCGATCGCGAGCCACTACCGCGGTTGCCTCGACCCGCCGTCCTGCACGGTGAAGGACCACGACCACTCCTGGTGGGACGCAACCGGGACCTCCCCGCTCGACCCCAGCGACGCGAACGGTCACGGCACGTTCTGCACCGGCGTCGCGGTCGGCGACGACGGCGGCGACAATCAGATCGGCATGGCGCCTGGCGCGACCACGATTCACTGCAAGGTCCTGACCGACGGCGGTGCGACCACCGACGCCGCGGTCTTCGAGTGCTTCCAGTGGAACCTGGCGCCGTGGGACCTGGCCGGCGGCAACCCCGACCCCGCCCTCGCCCCCGACCTCGTGACCCTCCCCTGGGGCTACGGGGGCGGGGGGCACGCTCAGTTCCGCGACGCGATCCAGGCGCTGGAGGCCGCCGGGATCGTGGTGGTCGCCGGCGCCGGCGGTGACGGTCCCGGCTGTGGCACCCTCCGCTCCCCCGGCGACTACCGTGAGGTGCTCACCGTGGGCGCCGCGGATCGTGGGGTGCCCTACCCGGGGACGATCGCGTCCTTCTCCAGCCGCGGGCCGTCGGACCTGGACCCGAGCCCGCCGTACGACGTCCCGGACGTGCTGGCGCCGGGGACCGACATCCGCTCGTCGCTGCCCGGCGGCGCATACCAGATCTGGAGCGGCACGGCCGCCGCCACCGCCCACGTCTCCGGCCTCGTGGCGCTCATGTGGTCGGCCTGCCCGGCGCTCCGCGGCGACGTCGGGCTCACAGGGGAGCTGATCGCGCAGTCGGCGACGCCGCTCGTCGGCCAGCCGGGCTCCGGCTGCGGCGGCGACTACGTCGACGGCCCGAACAACGACTGGGGTCACGGCACGATCCAGGCCGAGAACGCGGTGCGACTGGCACTCCTGTCGTGCGGCGCCGTCTTCGCCGACGACTTCGAGACAGGGAACACCTCGGCCTGGTCCACGGCGATCCCCTGACCTCGGACCCCCTCACTCCAGGCAGCTTGAAGGGGATCGCCGGCTCTGTATACTCGAACCCACCGGGAGTGCCCGATCGCGAGCCAGGGGGGCGGGAATGTTCAAGTCGTCGCTGTTCCGACGGATCGTCCTGGCGATCGTCTGCGTGGTCGTGGGCTCGTCCGCTGCCACCTACCTGCTCACCGTCCCGGTGATCCGCACCACCGTGTACGGTTTGGAGGAGGAGGCCGCGCGCAACATCCTCGACAACGTCCTCCACCTGGTGGAGTCGGAGCACCTCGCGATCGTCGCCTACGAGCGGTCGGCGCTGGACGCCTACAAACGACAGCTCAAGAACGTCACGCTGCTGCAGGAGTGTTTCATCCGCACCAAGCTCGACCAGGTTGCGGCGGGCCGCCTGACCCGGGGCGAGGCGCAGCGGCAGGCGCTCGAGGAGCTGCGCAGCTTCCGATACGGCCAGAACGACTACGTCTGGGTGGCGAACCACGCGAGCGTGCTCATCTCCCACCCCGACCCCGCGCTGCACAACGCCGACTTCTCGGACGTCCGGGACATCAACGGCAACCTGATCGTGCCGCCCATGGTCGAGGTGGCGAGGGAGCACGGCGAGGGGTTCACCAGCTACTGGTGGCGGCGCCTCGGCGAGGACGAGCCCAAGGAGAAGCTCACCTACTCGAGGGAGTTTCCAGAGTGGCAGTGGGTGATCGGCAGCGGTCTGTACGTGGACGACGTGGCGGCCGAGGTCGCGCGCCGCAAGGAGCGGATGATTGGGGAGCTGCGGGCCGTGCTCGCGGGCCTGCGCATTGCCCGCACCGGCTACATGTACGTCTTCGACTCCGACATGAACATGATCATCCACCCGAAGCCGGACCTGGAGGGCAGCAACTTCACCGAGCTCCTCAACCCCCGAACCCGCCAACCCATCGGCCGGGAGCTCATCGCCGCCGCCAGGACGCCGGAGCGCAAGCACGTCTACGTGTGGGACCGACCCGACGACGCGAACCACTACGTGTACGAGAAGATCTCGTGGGTGCGGTACTTCGAGCCGTTCGACTGGTACATCGCGTCGTCCGTCTACACCGACGAGCTCAACACCGCGTCCACGACGCTTCGCAGGCGGATCCTGCTCCTCGGCGGGGCCATGCTGCTGGTGGCCCTGGGCGCGGCGCTGCTGTTCTTGAACCGGATCCTGGTCCCCCTGCGTCAGCTCGCCGCCGCCGCCCTGAAGGTCAAGGACGGCGACCTCGGAGCCCGCTGCGAGGTGGGTGGCAAGGACGAGCTCGGCGTCCTCGCCTCGGCCTTCAACAGCATGGTGGCGCGCCTGAAGGCCAACATCACCGACCTCGACCGCAAGGTGCAGGAGCGCACCGCCGAGCTGGCGGACAAGCACGAGCGCCTCCGCCAGGAGGTCGGCGAGCGCGAGCGGGTCGAGGTCGAGCTCAAGCAGGCGAACGAGAGGCTCACCCACTGGGTCTCCGAGCTCGAGCGGCGCAACCGCGACGAGGCGCGACTGAACCAGCTCGGCGACCTGCTGCAGGCGTGCCGGACGCAGGAGGAGGCCCACCCGGTGGTGGCCGAGGCTCTTGAGGAGCTCTTCTCGGGCGATTCCGGAGCGCTCTATCTGACCCGCGGCAGCGACGGGCTGTTCGAGCAGGTGGCGTCCTGGGGCCCGGAGAGGGCCCCTGACACGGTCCTGCGCCACGACGACTGCTGGTGCCTGCGGCGGGGCAAGGAGCACGTCATCGAGCCGGGCCAGCACGCCCAGGTCTGCCGCCACATGGCGGAGCCGCCGCCGGCGGGCTCCATCTGCTCGCCCCTAGTCGCGCAGGGGGAGGTCCTCGGCATGCTGCACGTCCGCTGGTCCGGGGAGCTCGGGCGGCGCGACACCTCTCGCCGACTGGCGATGACCGTCGTCGACCACGTGGCGCTCGGGGTCGCCAACCTCCGCCTGCGAGAACGCCTCCACGAGCTCTCCCTGCGGGACCCCCTGACCGGCCTGTTCAACCGCCGCACCATGGAGGAGTGCCTCGAGCGCGAGGGGCTCCGCGCACAGCGCCACG
>Ga0068714_10003537_pt1 | contig 18394 bp, 16 predicted proteins | sample MTBNYHSulfiMetaG_FD_62988 | JGI IMG/M metagenome (GOLD analysis project Ga0068714, IMG submission 62988) | Enrichment culture microbial communities from rom New York Harbor, USA that are MTBE-degrading - MTBE-NYH (New York Harbor Sulfidogenic)... | ecosystem: Environmental > Aquatic > Marine >... | reverse complement strand
ATCGTCGTGGTGCTGGCCACCGTCAGCGGCCTGGTGTTCGGGTGGGTGACGGGTTGAGCGGTACGTCTGGGGGAGGCGGGGCAGCGTGACAAAGGGTGCGATTGCGCCGGAGAGCGGTGGCGACTACAGGGCCGGCTACGAGCGCGCCAGGTCGCTCGGGTTTTTCGAGAAGTACCTGACCGTCTGGGTGCTCCTATGCATGGCTGCCGGGATTGGGCTCGGCTACCTTCTTCCGGACGCGGCGCGGGCGCTCAACTCCTTGAAGATCGCCGAAGTGAACATCCCCGTAGCGATGCTCTTGTTTGCGATGATGTATCCGATTATGGTCCAGATCGACTTCCGAGAGGTCGTGGAAGCGGTCAGGCATCCCAAACCAGTGGTTCTGACGCTGGTAGTCAACTGGGCAATCAAACCGTTTACAATGTTCCTGATGGCGCGGTTCTTCATGGGCGTCGTGTGGGCGCCTTATATCGCCCGTGACCCGGGCCTCTCGTACCAGGCTGGAATGATCCTGCTCGGCATCGCCCCGTGTACGGCGATGGTCCTGGTCTGGAGCTATCTCGCCAAGGGCTTCATGGGCCTTACCCTGGTGATGGTCGCTGTCAACTCTCTTTCCATGCTGGTCTTGTACGCGCCCCTGGGCAGTCTGCTGCTGGGTGCGTCGGATATCACGGTTCCCTTCCTGACGCTCTTCCTGGCGATCATCTTCTACGTGGGAGTTGCGCTGATCGCCGGGTACTTGACTCGGACAAGCCTGATCCGCAGGCGCGGGGCTGTCTGGTACGAAACCGTCTTCTTGAAACACACGGGGAAGATCTCCATGACCGCGCTCCTGTTGACCCTGATATTCCTGTTCATGCTCCAGGGCAGAGTGATCCTGGAGCAGCCAGCCGTGATCGGGATGATCGCCCTGCCCCTGTTCCTGCAGACGATGCTGATCTTCGTGGTCGGATATCTGGCGGCGCGGACGCTCAGGCTGACCTACGAAGATGCAGCGCCTTCCGCGATGATCGGCGCGAGCAACCATTTCGAAGTGGCCATCGCGACGGCGAGCACGTTGTTTGGTCTGGAGTCAGGGGCCGCTTTGGCGACTGTGGTCGGGGTCCTGATCGAAGTTCCCGTGATGCTCTTCCTGGTGCGCATCTGCTTGCGTACGGCACATCTGTTCCCGTCCCGCCGAGCACAGGTTGGTTGATGCGTGGCGTGGGCCGGTCAATCATCAATGGGGGTGAGCGAAATGAAGAAGGTAGAAGTGTTCGGTCCGGGCTGCATGAAGTGCCGGAAGACAGCCGAGAACGCGCGGGAAGCGGCCAAGGAGGCCGGGCTGGATATCGAACTTATCAAGGTTGAGGACATGTTCGCGATTATGAACCGCGGATGCAACCGCACGCCGGGCATTGCCGTTGACGGCGAATTGAAGCTGCAGGGACGTGTGGCGACCGTGAGGGAGATCAAGAACTGGCTGCAGGCCGGTAGCCGTTGCGGTAGCCCCGATGGGGTCATCTTCAGCCCTTCGCAATTGTCATAGGTGGGGACCAGGAGCACCATGGTGAGGGGTGCGGGAATGGTTGGCCTCAAGCTGACACCCGAGTGCTACTAGGCCCTCGGGCTAGTCGTTGCGTCAGCCTCACTCGCCGTTGCCCGGCGGGGAGCCGGACAGCCTGGCTGGCTCGCTCTGCTGGCTGCCATCTTTGTGCTCCATTACGGTTGTTTTCATGTCTGGCTCGGGCTCGCCGACCACAAGCTCAGCCGCCAAGAGCGTATCGAATAGCCTGTTTTCCGGCATACCTGTCAGCCCTGGGGGTCCACGTCGCGGTTGCGCCTGGGGTGCTTGCGATGGCCGCGTCTCATGTTTTGGGAAGACTTGCGGCACTGAAGGCCAGCTCCGCAGGCCCCCCAGACATGACTCGAGCGATCCCACGGGCAATAGCGAGTCGAAGGGGATCCTGGCCAAGGGTAGTCGGCGCTGGGCTGTTAGTTATGTTCCTTGTCGCGGGACGTGTCCTACCCCCTGAGCCTGAGTTGATCTCGTGCTTTGGGCTCCCGTCTTTGCCTCCGCCGGGTGAGCAAGCGGCCTTCGCATCGTTTAGGATGCAGTTCAAAGGCCGGCTCCGTTTCCTCGTGACCCTCGACAGTATCGATTTCAGGGAGAACGGCGGCAACTATGTGCTCGAGGACACCTGGGTCATTGAAAGCGGAAGCGGGTGCGTGGTCTGGGCTGATTCGCTTGAGGAGATACCCAGCTTCCCATTGGCGGAAACGCAAGGCTACCGGATTGCGGGCAAGGAACTCGATATCTTGTTGCGCCTTGGTTTTCCGGAGACCCCGAACACGACCGGCAGGGAGCGCGCGGGGCCGTATCATGTGACTCTGAGACTCAGATTTGCCGGTATCCCCTACGTACGCCACATTGAATGGGGTTCCGACCCCTAGACCGCCAGGCGATCAGGCGCTTTCATCAAGAGGTTCCGCCAAAATACACCGGACACGCTAAGAAGCCGCAGCATTATGACGAGCCGGATCCCAGAAGGTCTTGGAGAACTATCACTGGTATACGTTTCCCGGGCCCCCAGGTAATGAACCAGTTGCCGTCCCTGTTCTGCAGGGTGAGATTCTTCCCGTCTACGGACTTTTGATAGTTGTCCTCAACGTCCCTATCCCAGCAGACCAAGTACTCATATGTCTCAAATGAATGCCCGTGTCGAAAAGCGTTCCCCAACCTGTACTCGAGCTCAACGAAAACAGGCTTCCCATCCCTGGTCACACAGATCAGGTCTGTTGGAGAGTCCGTGGAGTAGGTACCGATTCGGAGGTCATAGGGCATGCGGTCGCGGTATTCCGGAACAGCCAGAAGCGCGGAGAAAAGCACCGCGACTTGTGCTTCGTTTGTGGGCCTCTTCATGACTCCAAGGGCCTCACACCCGAGATCCGGAAGACCAGAGAATTCCACTCGGCGACCGTCCAGCTTCCTGGCTCTCTCCTCCCTGTGAGCTCTCTCTTCCTCCTGATCTCTCATAGCAAAGTACGTTGCTTGGGCTACTGGCCGTATCTGTGTAGCAACTACCCTCTCCCGAGCCTCCTCCAGGACCCACTGAACAGCCTGATCATCTTCGTTGGAGAGACTGTTCCTGTCAGCCGTGAGGCTGAACGTCTGCGAGTTGACGAGGATGTGATAGTGGAGATAGGCGTCATCGGAGGCGACTAGGTCGTTTCTCTTGGCGAAAGGTATGAAGTCTTTGCAGAGGTAAACCCCAAACCTCGACTTGAGCGTTTCGCCTTGTCGTAAACGGCAGACAGCCTTTCTCTTGGCCTGCCCGGATATCGTTCCGTAGATTTGAACTGAGACAGGCCTTCCATCGATTGTAGTGTGCCTGTGATAGGGACCGAAGTGCTGGCAGTAGAGATCTGATGCCTTCCATTCCTCTGTTGCTCTCGGGTTCACATCGGGCTCAGCGAACCAGTGCGTGCCTGGGATTTCCCGCTCCTGAATCTGTCCATTGGGTCCAATCTCACATAGCCACACTCTAGGGGAGACGGCAAGGTTCATTACGTCTTCGTTGAGCACGGGGTAATCTGAGAACTTGGTCTTGAAGCTTCCCGCCGCTGTGAACCATCTGACATAGTCTTCGAGAGAATCCATGCCGAAGAACCGTTCTGGTCGGTCCACGTGGTAGTTGTAGATCCTGACTTGAGTACCTTGTTCGCCTCTGACTGGCGTCTCGGCAAGGATAGAGACTGTGGGCATCTGGTCGCGTTGCAGGGCGGCCCACGGAGCGTCCATAATAGCTCGAAACCTTTGCTCGTCCGCGGTCTGTGTGATAACCTCGATTCCATCACTACGGAAATAGGTCTTAGTCCCAAGGCCCTTCTCGCCTATCCGTTGCCTCTTCTTCTGAGAGTTCCCCAGGTCGAAGAACCTCTGCACTCCAGCCCTATCCATACCCTCCCCGTCGTCCACAATCTCGATCACGAATGGATACCCGCACTGAGGGCCGACCGTCAGCCTTATTTGCCGGGCACCGGCATCATGGGAGTTACTGATCGCTTCCCGTATGACTTCAAGCGGCTTCACGAGATTTCGGGCGACCTCGGCATAAATGGATGGACTGTCAACAACAGGTATGTAGACAACCGCCCCGGCTTCCATCCTGATTCCCCCAGTCGATGGTGGCAAGCGTCGGATTCCGTGCACCTTCGTCACGTGTCTCAGATGCGCGGACTCCTCCAGGACAAAACCCAATCGAGCTATCTAGCCTAGCTCTTCAACGTCCGCGCCATTAACCATGGGTCCGGGATACTCGGCCTCCACATATGACACCAGACCGGACCCGGGTACTCGCATTTGCTGGTTCCGGTAGCCCGGGTGAGCCGATCAGAATCAGTGCTTAGCAGCATCTCTCTAGATCTTCTGCAAACTCCGGCAGGTCCCACCGGACAGGCGACAGACCGTATCCCAGATTCCCCTCCGAGCCTTGGGGAGCCCTACGGGAAGTCGGACTAGTTCTATTGCCAGAAGCGCAAGTTCTAGGCCCGGATAGGGCATACCTTCCAGCACCTCCGGCTGGCGGGAGTTTTCTTATCGCGTGAGTCAGAACACCGATCGCCCGTGCTTGGGGATACGCGCGGCTCAGAAGTGCGATCCACTCCCCTAGAGACGCTCCATCCGGTGTCGGGAAGCGCCATCTTTGGAGGGGCGACCACGGTTGTTGACATTCTGCGAAGGCCGCATTGATCCCATCTCAGCTTGATGGCATACGGTCCACACGCGCTGATCGGCAATCATTGCAGTAGGATTGCCGTATACGACTCTTTATAGAATCCCAGGCCGAACTGAATCAGTAGCCTCTACCAGCCAATGGAGTGGTCGGGGCGGTCGGATTTGAACCGACGGCCTCATGGTCCCAAACCATGCGCGCTAGCCAAACTGCGCCACGCCCCGACTGCAACACGGTCTATTCGTTTGTGCCGCGACTCAGCAGGCGCTCAATCGCAGTACCAAGTATACGTTCCGGCCTGTATAGCGTCAAACAAGAGATGCTGGTTTGTGAGATGCTGGTTTGCTGACCGCCAACTCTCCGCTTCTATGCATTGCGCCGGCCTTCCACGAAACCATCAGACCACAGCCCGCCGCAAGACCATCAGCCCAAAACCAACAAGACCAGGGCCTTCCCCTATCCACCTCCGTCAGGCTATAATCCTCCTGGCGGCTTCCCAGGCCGTCGATCTCCGGCCCTAAGAGAGGTGAGGCGCGATGAGCAGCAGTCTTTTCTTGGCGCGGCAAGCCCGCGCAGACGTTATGCCGGCGCCCGCCCGGGAGGGGCACAGGAGGCAAGCAGGCAGGCACTAAAGCCTCACGCACATCGGTACCCCCGTGCCACGGGCCGCGTCCGGTCCGTGGCTTTTCGTTTCCGGCGGCACCCGGCCGCCCCAGAAAAACGATGATCGGGGGAAACCGTTTGGACACAATCGAGGCCAGAGTCATCGATGTCCGCCGCGGACGCGTCGAGGTAGAAACCACGTCGGGCACAGTCGCATGCCGCTTGCGCGGCCGTCTGACAAGAACGAGATCAGACCAGCATTCGCTGGTCGTCGTTGGCGACCGTGTCCTGATAACAACCGGCGGCGACGGCGCGGGTACGATCGAAGCCGTGCTGCCGCGCCGCACCACGGTCTCGCGGCGCGCATCCGGCAGCATCCCGCCCGGGGCGCACGGCAGCGGGCTGTCCCGGCGCAGTCGCTTTGCCCAGCAGGTTCTCGCCGCCAACATCGATACGGCTGCCGCAGTGGTGTCGTTGCTCGAACCACGTTTCAAGCCCGGCACGGTCAGCCAGTTTCTGGCTGGCTCGCAGGCCGGCGGCGCAAGGCCGATGGTCGTCCTCAACAAAGTCGACCTCGGAGACCGTAGCGCAGCGGTGGCCGCCCTTGAGCCCTACCGCAAGGCCGGAGTGCCGTGCGTTCTAACGAGCGCCACGACGGGCGAGGGCGTCGACGAGCTTGCGGAGCAGCTCCGGGACCGTTGGACGTTGTTCTTCGGGCAGTCGGGCGTCGGCAAGTCGTCGCTGCTCAATGCGCTCTGCCCCGACGCTGGAGCCCGGACGTCGGCAATCAGCAGCGCCACGCACTGGGGCAGGCACACGACGACCGGGAGCCGCCTATACCGCCTGCCTTTCGGTGGCTACGTAGTCGACACGCCAGGCGTGCGCGCTTTCTCGTTCTGGGAGGCGCCCGAGCCGGAGGGGTTGGCCGAGCTCTTCCCTGAGATCGCCGGGCTTGCGGCCCTGTGCAAGTTCGCCGACTGCACCCACACGCACGAGCCGGGCTGTGCGGTCAAGGCAGCACTGGACGCGGGCGAGGTCGACCCGTCCCGGTACAAGCACTACGTGCGCCTGTTGCGCTCCAGCAATCGCCGTGCGGGCCGCTAACGAATCAACGAACAGCCGGACCATAAGGGACCCGTCCGCGCAGGTGGCAGCTCCAGCTCACCCTACCTCAGCCCGTCCCGGGCCCCGCCTCCTCGTCTTTTCCCACATCCTCCGGCCGCCTATACAGGCCGTACTTCATGAAGTCAATGAACTCCCCGGCCCGGGACAGCATCTTCTCCGCCGCCTCGGGACTCCGGCTCATTGTCTCGGCGTAGAGACTGCGCATGCCCTCGCCAAAGATCATGATCATCTCGACGGCCCGTTCCAGGCTCACGCCTGGACGCAACAGGCTGGTGTCGACGTCATGGCTCATCTGCTCTGCTGCCATCGGCCTGTACTCCTCGGCAGCGGCCATGATCTCTTTCGCCACCCCCGGCGGCGGCTTGGTCAAGGCCTCGAACAGGAACTTCATCAGCACCGGCTCTTCCTTGACCAGACGCAACTTGCGCAGGCTGCTGCCGATGAGCCGCTCGAGCATATCCGCGCTCTGGGGCTCGGCCGCGGCGGCACGCCGCGCCCGCTCGACTGCAACCCTCATGCAGTGCTTGACCAGATAGAGGTACAGCCCTTCCTTATTGCCAAAGTAGTGAAAGAGCAGGCCCTTTGAGATCCGGGCCTGCTCCGTAATCGTATTGGTCGAGGCCATGTCGAAACCGCGCTCGGCGAACTCGTTCAAGGCCGCCTCAATGATCCGCTGCCGCTTGTCCTCCGGGAGGTTCTCGGGTCCGGTCATGCCTCTGGCCCTGCCGCCCGTCAACCCGCGGCCCGTCAGACGGTGATGTCCCGTCGCCGGTAGAGGGCAAACGTGACACCAAACGCCAGGACGCTCACGGCCGTCAGGACCGCCAGGTGCGAGGGATGCAGGCTACCGTCAGCCACGATCTCAACCGCCTCCACGTATCTAGTCGGGGCGATCCAGCGCAGCGGGGCGAGCTTCTCGCTCATCAGCGACATCAGTCCGACGAAGTACGTCCCCATGGTCACCCCGGTACCCACAGCGTACACCGTCCGCCGCTTGGTGAAAAACAGGGCCGACAGGAATCCGATGCTGGCAAACGCCAGATGGGCAAAGAACGGGGCCACCGCCAGCCTGAGCAGCACGTCGACCGGGTACCCGCCCGGGACAAATACCGCAAAGGCCGCAAACGTGCAGGCCGTCACCCCGGCGTTGAGCGCCGCGAGGCTTATGACCAGCGCCACCGCCTTCTGCCACAGCATCGAGACGCGGGACACCGGCTTGGCAAGCAGGAACTCGACGGTCCTTTCCTCCTCCTCCTTGGCGAGGATGCCCGACCCTAACAGGGCCGCGAAGATCCCGCCAAACAGGACTACCATCAGGTAGACACCCATCGCGTAGAACCCGACGGGCTCCGCCAGGTTCAAGCGGTCGACCCCGAACGCCCTGGCCATGGCCTCGGGGTACAGGGCGATCAGCTCCGCGACCCGCTCCGGGCTGAAGTCAAATCCCCGGTAGATGCCCATCATCATAGCGTTGTACCCGCCGATGATCAGCCCCCAGATCAAGAGCAGCCGCAGTCCAGCGCGGAGCTCGCGCCGCAGGATGTTCACGCCGGCTCCCTCCCCGTTTCGTAGTAGTGCAGGAAGATCTCCTCGAGGGTGGGCTCTTCCAGCGCCAGGCTCTGCAGCTTGCGCTCCCCGAGCGCGCGCACCAGGGCATTGACGTCCCCGTTGTAGATCAGGTCCCACCGCTGACCGCTCGATTCCTGGTGCAGGATACCTGGCAGGCTCAGGGGCCCTTCGCCGCCGGAGGCGTACGTGATCCTGACCTTCTGGAACTGCGCCGCGCGCAGCGCACTGACCTCCTCGGTCTTGATGATCCTGCCTTCCTTGATGATCGCGACACGGTTGCAGAAACGCTGGACCTCGCTCAGCACGTGCGACGAGAAGAACACGGTTGTCCCGCGCGCGTTCTCCTCCCCGAGCACCTCGAAGAGCCGCGCCTGCATCAGCGGGTCAAGCCCGCCGGTCGGCTCGTCGAGGATCAGCAGCTTGGGCCGGTGGAGCATGGCCAAGACGACGCCGACCTTCCGGCGGTTGCCCGTCGACAGATCCTGGGTCCGGCGGGAAACATCAAGCTCGAAGGCCCCGGCCAGCTCGGAGATGCGCCTCCGGGTTTCAGCAGGCTCCATCCCGTAAAAGCCGGCCGAGTACTCCAGCAACTGCCTGACGCGCATATCGTCGTAGTAGCCGACCTCGGCCGGCAGGTACCCGACCTCGGCCCGTATCTTCCGGGACTCGGCTACGGCGTCGAGGCCCAGAACGCGGGCCTGACCGCTCGTCGGGTAGATCAGGTTGAGCAACACCCTGATCGTAGTGGTTTTGCCGGCACCGTTGGGGCCGATGAACCCGAAAACCTCACCGTCCTCGACCTGGAGCGTTATGTCCTCCACCCCATGCGACTTTCCGTAGTACTTCTTGAGCTTTTCGATCTCGATCGCGGCCAAGAGACTTCCCCCTTGCCTTGGTGGTAGCTATGATGTTTCGGGGCATATTGACCGGCCGGTCAATCCAGAGCATACTCCTGATTGACCATGTGGTCAATAGCAGAGAAAGAGAGGAAGGACAAAAGCTCAGAAAGACTTCCGGAGAGACAGCCTAGAAGAGATCCAGTCCCGCAAGTAGCGCCCGGGCCTTGGCAAACGCCCTGCCCCGGTGACTGAGGGCATCTTTCTCAGCCCCCGAGAGCTCGGCAAGAGACTTCCCCAGCTCTGGCACCAGAAACAAGCTATCGTAGCCAAAGCCACCGCTCCCGCGCATGCGGTAGCCTACTACGCCGTGACACTCGCCTTCGACGACCCATTCACGCCCCCCGGGGCGCGGCTCGACAATCGCCAACGCTGCAACAAACCTGGCCCCCCGCAAGGCCTCCGGCACACCGCTCATTTCGCTGAGCACCTTCAGGTTGTTGGACCGGTCGTCCCCGTGCAGCCCGGAGTACCGCGCCGACAGCACCCCGGGGCGTCCTCCGAGCCAGGCGACAGCCAGCCCCGAGTCGTCCGCAACCGCCCACAGTCCGGTGTGGGCCGCAGCCGCCCTGGCCTTGATCAGCGCGTTTTCGTGAAACGTCTTGCCGTCCTCGACAGGCTCAGGGGAGTCCGGAAACTCCCGCAGGGTCCGCACGCGCAGGTTGGGAACGGCCCCGGCCAACAGCCGGGCCATCTCCCGCCCCTTCGCGGCGTTACGGGTGGCGAGGACGAGCTCCACGTCCCACTGTCTCCGCGAGGGGCCCCAGGGCCGCCCGTTGTAGCTCCACGAGCTCGCGGATGCCTGCCTCCGCGAGCTCCATCAGCTTTGCCATCTCGCCGGACGTGAACGGCTCCTGCTCTCCCGTCCCCTGAACCTCAACGATCTTGCCGCCGGCGGTCATCACTATGTTCATGTCCACCTTGGCGCGCGAGTCCTCGGCGTAGCAGAGGTCTAGTAGGGGCTCGCCGTCAACTACCCCCACGCTGACCGCGGCCACCAAATCGTGTATGGGCGAACGGGGGATTAGACCCCGCTCCTCAAGCCACCCACAGGCCTGAACGAGCGCCACGAAGCCTGCCGTGATCGAGGCTGTCCTTGTCCCGCCGTCTGCCTGGAGCACGTCGCAGTCGATCCAGATGGTTCGTTCGCCCAGCACCTCCAGGTCGGTGACCGAGCGCAGCGCCCGCCCGACCAGCCTCTGGATCTCCTGCGTCCTGCCGCCGACCTTCCCGACGCTTGATTCGCGCGGTTTCCTCGTGGCCGTGGACCGGGGAAGCATCGCGTACTCCGCCGTGACCCAGCCGTGCCCGGCTCCCTTGGCAAAGTGCGGCACGCGGTCCTCGACGCTCGCGGAAACCAGGACGTGCGTTTCGCCCTGCTTGATCAGCGCCGAGCCCTCGGGGTACTTCATGACTCCCAGTTCCAGCGTGACCGGTCGGAGCCCCGGCCTGCGGCCGCCGCCTGAAGCGACTTGTTCGCCCGTCAACCTGCATCCTCCTGACACCGGACAACCCTGGATCGCGGGAACGTCCAGCCTTTGCTGTTCCTAGCTTAGCACCGGCGGGGCCCGGCAAAAAACCGGAGCCGACCGTCCACCGGCTCCGGCTGCTGGTGACCCGGATCACGGGCGTCAGGTCCCCGCGGACGGCCCCTGCCGTCCGCCGGTGGACCCTTACCCGGACGAGCCTCTTTGGACCTCTGAACCGCGCATAATGTTGTGCAGGTCGCGAAGGGCTTTGATGAGCATCTCGTGCTCTTCCTCGGGTACTTGCTCAAGCACCCGGCCCAGGTACCGCTTGCGGGCCTTCATGACCTCTTCGATGACCGCCCGGCCGGGGTCTTTGACCCGCAGGCGGATAACGCGCCGGTCGCTCTGGTCGCGCTCGCGCTCGATGAGCCCGTTGCGCTCCATCCGGTCGATCAGATCGGTCGCGGTGCTGCATGCCAGGTACATACGCTCGCAGAGCTCTCCCATGGTGATGCCGTCTTCCTCGATCAGGATTACAAGGGCGTTTAGCTGCGGAGGAGTGATGCCGTAACTGGAAAGGATCTCCCGGCCTCGTTTGCGGATGACGGCGCTCACCTTGCGGAGCAATGCCTCGATCTCCTCAACCCTCTTCTCAAAACAGGCAGAGGTCAGAGCCACCACCCCCATCGCAGGTTACGATACAAACTTCGTATATCAAAACACTTTAGACACATGATACCAGCGAGGTTTGTCCAGTGTCAACGGAAGTAAGCAACGAGGGCCTGGCAGATCATATCCGCAATCCGTGCCTGGGAGGACGGATTGAGGAGCACTGCTTCGTCTCCCGGGTTGGTTAGAAACCCGGTTTCTACCAGGACTGCAGGCATGACGGTCTCGCGCAACACCGCGTAGTTGCCTTCGCGGACGCCGCGGTCGACCAGCCCGAGCCCCCTGAGGCTCGTGCTTATCAGCGTGGCAAGCCTCAACGACGCGGCCGAGTTGCCGTAGTGCCAGATCTCGGTCCCCGACTTGTCCGGCTGGTAATGGGCGTTGCAGTGGACGGACACAAAGACCTCGGCGCCCCAGCCGTTGGCCACGTCGACGCGGCCGTAAGCGTTGATGCTCGTGTTTTCGCCCCGGGTGAGCTTGACCTCGGCGCCGGCGCGCTGCAGCCTGGTTTTCACGGCCTGCGCTATGGCCCAGTTGACTGTTGATTCATAGACGCCGCTGTAGGAGATGCAACCGGGATCGACGCCCCCGTGGCCCGGGTCGATGCATATCTTCCGGCCGATAAGCACCGAACGTTCGATCTCCAGCGTCACAGAGTCGCGGGCCTCGTCGTACGTCAGTTCGTGCCCTCCGTAGGCGGCGAGGGCTATGGTCAGCAGGGCCCCTCCCGCGGTTCGGGCCTGGACCGCATAGCTGTCCACGACGCCGTCCTTGACTTCGCCGCCAACGTGGCCGTCGACCTCGAAACCCGGCAGCTCAAGCTGCAGGAGCCGCCCGTCCGGAGTAACGCTGACCGGGGGGGGCTGCCCGCCCACGCACGAGGCAAAGAACCTGCCTCCACCTGCGGTCCCCTTGTACTCCAGGCCGCAGACCGGCTCACCGGCGAGGCCGGGGAGGACCCGCAGGCCGCAGTCGGCCTGGGCGATACTGAACTCCGCCGGCGACGTCAGGTCAAGGACGACCCGCACGACGTCCGGGTTCGCCTGAAACTGCGCGATTCGCACTCTGACGACGTCCGGGGCTCCAACGTCGATCCCCTGCACCCCCGACGCCTGGAGAGTCGCATCCTGGAGGTCGATGACGAAACGGTACGGGTCGGCAAGGCTGAACGTCTCGCACTCCAGCGGCCCGCTGCCGCAGACGGTCAGGCCGCCGTTTTCCCAGACCAGGCCGGTGACCTTGTAGTTGATCTCAACGACGACGCCCGGCCCGTCGGTAGAGGGGTAGTGCTTGAACCGCACGGCCTCGTCAAGATCGCACACGACCCTGGTGACCTGCGACGGGACGGAGGCGGACCCGATCCTTATGCCCTTCACCATGGCCGCGCCAACCGGTTTCTCGCTCCACGTCGTAGCCGGTGTGGCGGCTATCACGTCGACGATCAGCCGCGGCGGGCCGTCCAGTGTCTTGACTGAGTACGGGAGCTGGATGTCGGTCGCCACCTTGAGCACGGCACTGCCCTGTTCGACCGACAGGCCGACGTCGAGGACCCTGCCGGCCTGCACTCTGACGCTGGCAGTACGCATGGCTTCATCCCAGCCGACCTCGCACCCCAGCGCCTCGGCGACAAACCGCAACGGCACCAGGGTACGGTCCATGTACAAGACCGCGGGAGCATCCAGGGTCACGGGCTCGCCGTCTACCGTGGCCTGAGTCTGCCCGATGGGAAGCAGTATCTGACTCGCCGCTCCCTGGACGACCGCGGTCCGGGTCTCCTGGTCCCAGGCAACCTGGGCTCCCAGTGTCTCGGCGACGATCCGGATCGGCACGAGCATCCGTCCCAGGTGCACCAGCAGAGGTACGTCGGGGAATATCTCCTGGCCGTTGATCACCAGGTGCCCGCCCTCCAACATCACGCATCCTTCCGGAGGCGCCGGAAGCCCGGCGGCGGCCACCGCCCTTGAGGAAACCCAGCCCGGGCCGGAGAGGAGCTGGGCCACCAGGAGCAGGCAGAAACCGAGTGCCGAAAGCCGGCTCCGCGCGAGGCAGTTCAGGGCCGGCGGCGAGGCAAGGCGGAGGAAAGGCCGGGTTGGCCTTCTAGACCGGCCCTGAAGGACATCATGTCGGACGTAGTCGTGACGCCCCGCCCTGGGCGTCGAAGGGACTCGCATTTTGGCTCCACCGCAGAGTTCAATTCGGGCCAGGCAGGCATTTCCCTTTTCCCGGACCAGGGCCCCTCAGGGGCGAAGCCCGAGAAGCCGGGCCGCGTTCCCTCCAAATATCGCGGCCAGGTCGTCCTCTCTGAACCCCAGCAGGCGACAGACGTGGATCTGGTCCTCAAGGTAGCGGACGCTGAACCCCCGCGGAAACCAGCTTGAGTCCGTCCCGAAGACGATCCGCGCCGGTCCCACGGTCTCGTACGCCCTTCTAAAGAGGTCCTCCAGGCTGAGGGGATACGGCAACCAGCGAATCCACTGGTTGGACCCCGAGGTATCAACGAGGATGTTCGGGCAGCTCCATGCGAGCTGGAGGGTCTCTTTCCAGTAGCCGCAACCGAAGTGGGCGATGATGAACGGTACACCGGGGTGCCGGCTGGCGGTTTCGTAGAGCACCAGCGGGTCCACGTTCCTGCCGGCGACGATCCCTCCGCCGGTGCCAAGCCACCCGAAGTGGATGAGGACCGGCAGGCTGCGCCTCTCGCAGTAGTCCCAGAGGGGCTCCAGCGACGGGTCGTCGAGTCCAATCTGCAGGCCGGGAGCGATGATCTTCAGCCCGGAGAGACCCAGCTCCTCCACCGCTCGCCGCAGCTCGGGACCAGCGTCGGGCCCAGCGAGGTCGTGGTGAGCCAGGCCTAACAGCCGGTTGCGGTACGGTCCGATCAGCCGGGCAAGTGTCTCGTTGCCGCCGCCGCTGACCATAACCGCAGCTTTGAGGCCGTACCTGTCGAGCTCGCCGGCCCAGCGGCGGACCTGCTCCTCCTGTTCCGGACGCGTCTTCTCGGGCTCGGGGAAGTTCCACTCCCGGCGCCACTGCTCGCGCCTCGCATTTCCGTACTCGGCGAGCGCCTTCCGGGCCTCCTGGGATCTCGCCGCCCGCGGGTCGGATGAACGGCGCGACCGCGGCCAGGGCACGGGAAGGTGCACGTGAAAATCGATGACCTCAAGACCGTTCCACGGCAATGTCGGTTCCCCCTAGAGGACGGTGGGCGAAGGCAGTCCGAGCGCCTCGAGTACGTTCCGGATGACCTGCGCGAAGGCCGCTACAAGGGCTATTCGCCTTGAACGGTCGCCGGACTCCGCGGTCAGGACCGGCGCCCCCTCGTAGAAGTCCGTAAAGGCCCCCGCCAGGGAATATCCGTAGTCGGCGAGGATGGACGGCAGCAACTCCGCTGCAGCCGCTTCGAGCTTGGACCCGAAGCTGGCCATTGTCAGGGCAAGGTTCTTCTCCACCGCGAGCAGCGGGCCGCCCGGCTTTCCTACGGGAAGGGCTCTGGCCCAGGCGAGGATCTCCTGCGGCCCCTTCGGGCACCCTGGAGCGCTCCCGGCCAGCCTGCGCAAGATGGAAAGCGCCCGTGCATGGGCGTACTGCAGGTACGGCCCGGTGTTGCCCTGCATCGCCAGGGCTTCGTCAAAATCGAAGGCAATCAGGGTGTTGGTGTGGAAACGGACCATGTAGTACCGGATGGCGCCGACGGCGATGTCGTGGGCCAGCCTCGCGACTTCCCCGGCGTCCATTTCGGGATGGCGTTGCGAAACCTCTGCCCTGGCCTTGGACACGGCGGCCTCGATCAGGTCGTCGGCCTTGACGCCGATTCCCTTGCGTCCGGACATGGTCACAACGCTTCTGGCGTCGTCTGACACATCGCCGCCCAATTCCTTTGCCGTTTCCGCCGAGAGGGCGACGACCTCGTATGCGAAGTGCACCGAGTTTTCCGCCTCGCGCTCGAAACCCAGTTGGCGCAAGGAATGGCGGAGAACGTCCTGGAGGTACTTTTGGCGGATGTCGATGACGTTGACGACCCTGCCGGCGTGGCCGAAGCGGGTGCCCTCCGGCAGCGCCTCGGCCAGCTCAGGCGGGCACGAGCTGTATATCACGGTCCCGTCCGGCTGGCAGGCGTACGGGCGGTACGGGAAGTCGCGCCCGAGCACCCCGAACTTCCAAAGCTGGTACGCGATGTCCTTGGCGACGTAGGTGGCCGTCCCGTTGCTCCGCACGAGGACCTTGTCCGGGTTCTCAAGCTGATCAAACTCAGGTAGACCGGTCAGCCGGACGACCCAGCATCCGGCGTTGGGCCCTCCGGTCTCGTAGATCAGGGAGCCGCGTCCCTTCAGGGTCTCAAAGGCGTGACGCCAGAACCCCTGGCGGACGATGTCGCTTTCCCACGTCAGGAGATTGTAGTGGATTCCCAGCCCCCACATCGTTTCCAGGTGACCGGCGAGCACCCGCTCGGCCACCTGTTTGGCCAGCCCGGCAACCTCCGGGTCGCCGCCCTCGATGAGGTGAAGGTACTCCTGCTGAACCTTGCGCAGCTCCGGGTCGCCCTCATAGCGGCGGTGGACTTCCGTATAGAGGTCCCAGCAATAGTGGTCAAACCTCACGCCGCCGGGCGGTTCCGCGCCGAGATGGCGGAAACCCAGCACGACGTCCGCGACCTGCGCTCCGGTATCGTCGATGTAGTTCTGGACCTCGACCTCGTACCCGCAACGCCGCAGGATGCGGACAAGGCAGTCGCCGAGGCACGCGTTGCGGACGTGCCCCACGTGGGCGGCCTTGTTGGGGTTCATGTTGGTGTGCTCAACCACCACTTTGACCCCCCGTGGCTCAGCCCATCCGTAGCCGTCTCCGAGGGACGCCACCTGGTCCAGCACGGAATCGACCATCTGCTCGGCGTCAATGAAGACATTTACAAAGCCGGGCGCGCTGGCCGTAACCCTGGAAACCAGGGGCAGGCCGGCGGCCTCCAGGCCCTCCCTCAGGACTCCGGCGATCTCAAGCGGCGGGCGCCGCAGCTCCTTGGCCATACGGAGGGCCAGGGGCGTGGATAGATCACCGAAACGGGCTTCGGGGGGGGCCTCCCAGGAAACGGCTTCGGGTTGGACGTCAAACCCAAATCTCGCCCTGCAGACGTCGCACGTTGCTCGGCGCAGTAGGGTGCGCAGGTTTTTGGTCAGCCCGCCGCCAGAGCTGGCAGCCGTCATCGTGGACCTCCTCTAGCAGCGAAGCAGAGCTGCCGGTGTCCCCCTGATTCTAACCAATCAGCGGGACTGGCTGCAACTTGACGCGCGGCGGAGGAGGCTTATCAGGTAGTAGCGGGCCGACAGGCCGCGGGCGAGTTCGGCCTTTAGCGCGGAGAGCTGGTCGACGGTTCTTACGATCTGGGAGAGCTCTTCTTGCAGCGTGGCCTCGTCCACGGCAGCGTTGGCCGGCTGCGGGCCTTGCCTGTACGCTCTCTCGAGAGCGCTTCGCTGCCACTGGCTCAGCGCAGCCCGGATGACGTCGCCCACGCCCTCAACTATCTTCACGACGGCCTCCGGAGGATCAGCGGGCCGGCGGTCTTGCTTCTCGACCACCGACCGCAGGGCTCCGGTGTCCGGTAGCACCCGGTGTGCGAGTTCCAGGGCCGCCTCGGTCTCCATCGGGTCGGGAAGGGCCTTGTGGTCGCGCCTGCGCCCGGCGAACAGCCCGCGCGCTTGACGATTCCTGTCGGACGAGCCATTGACGAGCCGGTGCTGGTTAAAAAGCTTGACGGTTTCGATGTACATCTGGCGTCCGGAGAGGGTGAAGGGCGCCGGCGGCAGGGAGGCGTTCTGCAGCTCTTCATATATCTTGCCCCAGGCCCCGTGGAGAACCTTGAACGACTGGCTTGCGACCGCCCCAAGCCTGGCCGCCAGCTCTTCGGGATCATCGGGCAGCGTCGCAGGCGCCTCGTCGAGGACCTCTTGCAGGCCTCCGGCAAGCGCCTTCTCCGCCCCGGCGTACACCTCCTCGGCGGCTTTGGCCAGCAGCTCGCCGGTACGCTTGCGTTCGGCCAGGGCTTCCCTATACTGCCCGGCCGTCACCTCAAGCCTGTCAAGGATCCTGGACGCCTCCGAGATGAGTTCCGCCGCCAGCTGACGGGTCTCCGCGGGCGAGGCGGAGGGGCCCCTATCGGCGTAGGCGGCCTTGGCCGTCGCCACGAACGCCCGTCCGGTGCATCCGATCCTTTCGAACAGCTCTCCGCTGAGCAGAAATGCTGCCGCCGCACTGAAGTCGCCGGTCAGCCTGTTAAGCGAGCGGGCGTAGGCCGGAATCGCGCGGTCCACGAACCGCGAGATCTTGACCTGCTTGGCGGGTATTGCCACGGCCTGCTACCTTCCCATGAGTGTGTAGCCGACGTACCCCAGACCGGCCACTGTGCCGAGAAGCAGAATGATGACCCCGCTGAGACCGGAGCGCATCTGGCGCAGCGACTTGGCGAAGAACTCAAGCTGGCTGATGCTCGCCGCGGTTGTGTCGACCATTGCCTGATGATGGGCCTGGTTGCCCTGCATGAGGTCAACGACGGCTTCCTCTGTGCGCTCGGAGGTGCTCCGAATCCTGCTCTCCAACTCAGATTGGCGCAGGCTGATGCGTTCGAGGCTTGCCGAAAGGATGCCGGCGAACTTGGTTTCCAGCGCGGTTATGGACTTGTCGAGGGTCTCGTTGTAGCCGCGGAGCATGCCCTTAAGGCTGTCCTGACTTGACTGCAGGCTCCGGCAGGCGGCGTCCAGGGAGGGTACCGTCGCCTCAACGGTCCTCTTGAGGCTCTCTGCCTGCTGGCCAAACTGCTGCGCCGTGCCGGCCAGCGCGGTCTTGATCGCATCTGCGTCCCTGGTGAAGGCCTGCAACTCGCCGCGGACCTGTTTGACCGCATCGGCGACTGCTTGCCGGGCTTGTCCCGCCTCGGTGCGGAGCGCCTCCTCCAGGCCGCTCAGCGAAGCGGTCTTCTCAACCAGCGGGCGCAGGTCCCGGTCGACCGCGGCCCCGAGTTGCTTGCCGGCGTCGGTCAATCCGGTCTCGACCGCCCTGCTGAGCAGGCGGGCGCTGTCCTCATGGGACTTGGCGACCTGCTGCTGGACGGCGGAGAGCATCTTCGCACGCTCATCCCTCAGCGTCGCCAGCTCCTTGGCGACCTGCTCCCGGACCTCGCGAACGAGGGCTTCCAGGTTGCCCCTTACTTCCTCAAGCAGGCCCTCAACGGAAGGTCCGGTTGCGACGGACGCCAGGTCGCCGGCCAGATCTCTGAGGACCTGTTTGAACTCCTGCGCCAGTTCCGCGTCGTCGCCGAGGGCGCTGTCCGGAACCCCAAGCGCGCCGGCCCGCTGGTTGT
>Ga0068714_10003536_pt1 | contig 18397 bp, 15 predicted proteins | sample MTBNYHSulfiMetaG_FD_62988 | JGI IMG/M metagenome (GOLD analysis project Ga0068714, IMG submission 62988) | Enrichment culture microbial communities from rom New York Harbor, USA that are MTBE-degrading - MTBE-NYH (New York Harbor Sulfidogenic)... | ecosystem: Environmental > Aquatic > Marine >... | reverse complement strand
CTCGGCCTGCACGCCCGCGCCGCCGCAAAATTCGTCAGTCTCGCCTCCGGCTTCGAGAGCGAGATCATGCTCAGGCGCAACGGCAAGAGCGTCAACGGAAAAAGCATTATGGGTGTGATGATGCTGGCTGCCGGTTGCGGCTCGACCGTCGAGCTTTCCGCCGACGGCAAGGACGAGATGCAGGCCCTCCACGCCCTGGAGACCCTGATCGAGGATCGCTTCGGCGAAGAGCAATAGCCGCGCTGCGGCCGGAGGTGAATGCGGTGCCACTCTCTCTGCCCGGAATCGTTGTCTCGAAGGGAATCGCCATCGGCAAGGCGCGGGTGCAGCAGCACGGCCAGCTGGATATCGTCGAGTACGTCCTGCCCGAGGAGTATATCGAGGATGAAGTCGCGCGCTTTCGCCACGCCCTCGATGCCGCCCGCAAGCAGTTGCATACCATCCGTGCCCAGATCCCGGGCAACACTCCCAGGGATATCGCCGCCTTTATCGACACCCACCTGCTGATGCTGGAGGATGCGGCCCTCTCCACGGTGCCCATCGACATCATCCGCGAGCATCGCTGCAACGCCGAATGGGCGCTGAAACTGCAACAGGACGCCCTGGTGCAGGTGTTCGATGCGATGGAGGACTCCTACCTCAGAACCCGGCGTGACGATGTCGAGCATGTGGTGCAGCGTATCCTGCACATCCTGATGCACGAAGACCATCTTCCTTCAGGCATCGAGAGCGATCGGGCCGAACCGCGCATCGTCGTCGCCGTCGATCTCGCACCGAGCGACCTGGTGATGCTGCACAACCACAACATCGCGGCCATCGTCACCGAACGCGGCGGGCCGCTCTCGCATACCGCGATCCTCGCACGCAGTCTCGGTATCCCTGCCCTGGTCGGTGTGCCGCACGTCCACCAGTACATCCGCAACGACGAGCTACTGGTGGTCGATGCCGAAAATGGCGCCCTGCTGACCGGTCTCGATGCCCGGGCTCTCGACTTTTACCGGCGCCTGCAACGCAGCGAGCGGCGGGCCCGGCGGGAGCTGCAGCAGCTCAAAAGCGAACCGGCCGTCACCCTCGACAAGGTCGACATCACCCTGCGCGCGAATATCGAACTGAGCGAGGATCTGTCGGCGATGCGGCGCGTCGGCGCCGACGGGGTCGGGCTCTACCGCACCGAATTCCTGTTCATGAATCGCGACAGCCCCCCCGACGAGGAGGAGCAGTTCCGGGTCTATCGCCACACCGTCAAACGGCTCGGGGGGGCGTCGCTGACCATCCGCACCCTGGACCTCGGTGCCGACAAGGAGATCGTGCCGGGCAGCAGCACCAGCACCAACCCGGCGCTCGGCCTGCGCTCGATCCGGCTGTGCCTGCAGGAACCGGAACTGTTCCGCCCGCAGCTGCGGGCGATCCTGCGCGCTTCCGCCTTTGGGCCGCTGCGCATCCTCATCCCCATGCTCACGACGCCGGAGGAGGTACCGCAGGTTCTTGGGCTGATCGAAAGCGCCAAAGCCGAACTGCGGCGGGAAAAGAAACGCTTCGATCCCGAGATCATGGTCGGCGGCATGATCGAGGTTCCAGCGGCCGCCATTTGCGCCGACATCTTCGCCCGGGAACTCGATTTTCTCTCCATCGGCACCAACGACCTGATGCAGTACACCCTCGCCACCGATCGCATCGACGAAACGGTCAACCACCTGTTCGATCCGCTGAACATCGGGGTGCTGCGACTCATCGCCATGGTGCTGCAGGCCGGCCAGGCCGCCGGCATTCCGGTGTCGATGTGCGGCGAGATGGCCGGCGACCCTGCCCTCACGCCGCTGTTGCTGGCACTCGGCCTGCGCGAGTTCAGCATGCCGCCGGCCTCCCTGCTCGAGGTCAAGCGACGCATACGCCAGAGCGATACGGCGAAGCTCAAGCGCCAGCTGGGTAAACTCCTCTACAGTGAAAATGTGCTGGAACTCAGCGAAACACTCAGCGATATAAACCGCAATCACAAAAAATTCATCGCCCCCTAGGGCTTTCCCTTTCCCTCGCAGGTCCCTGCTTGCTACACTTTGCGCCAAATTGGCAAGGGGCGGGCATGGGCGATAATACCGAACAGGATGCCGTACAGGATCGTCAGGATACGGCACTCGGCCGTCTTGATAGCCTGCAACAGGCGCTGCAACAAAGCGATTTGCATCAGGTTCGCCAGATCCTCGGTGAACTGCACCCTGCAGAAATCGCCCTGCTGCTCGAATCCCTCCCCCACGAACAACGCTCCGTCGTCTGGGAGCAGGTCGATCCGGCCTTCGACGGCGACATCCTCCTCTACGTCAACGACAACCTGCGCGCCAATCTCATCGGCGAAATGGATTCCCACGAGCTGGTCGCCGCCGCCGAGAGCCTCGACGCGGATGACCTCGCCGACCTGCTGCCGGAGATGCCGGAGGATGTCATCGAGCAGCTGTTGCAGAAGCTCGATGACCAGCACCGCGAACGCCTCGAGGCGGTGTTGCCCTACCCGGAGGACACCGCCGGCGGCCTGATGAATGTCGACACAATCACCATTCGTGCGGATATAACGCTCGACGTGGTGATGCGCTACCTGCGCCGTCTGGGCAAGCTGCCGGAAACGACCGACAGCCTGATGGTCGTCGACCGCGAGGGGGTCTATCTGGGGCTGTTGCCGCTAACCACCCTGCTGACCGAAAACCCCGACAGCAACGTCGCCGCGATCATGTCCCGCGCCGGCGAGGGGATACGCGCCGACACCCCGGCGCAGGGCGTTGCCAACCTGTTCGAACACCGCGACCTCATCAGTGCCCCGGTGGTGGATGAAAGCGGCAAGCTGCTCGGCCGTATCACCATCGATGATGTGGTCGACGTCATCCGCGACAAGGCCGACCACGACTTCATGGGTATGGCCGGTCTGAATGAGGAAGAGGATATCTTCGCCCCGGTGATCGCCAGCAGCCGCCGCCGTGCGGTATGGCTCGGCATCAATCTGCTGACCGCCCTGCTCGCCTCCTGGGTTATCGGCCAGTTCGACGCGACCATCGAGAAGCTGGTGGCGCTGGCGGTGCTGATGCCGGTGGTCGCCAGCATGGGCGGCATCGCCGGCAGCCAGACCCTCACCCTGGTGATCCGCGCCATGGCGCTGGGGCAGGTCAGCAGCAGCAACGCCCGGCGCCTGCTGCGCAAGGAGCTGACGGTCGGGTTGCTCAACGGCCTGGTGTGGGCGCTGGTACTGGCGCTGGTGGCGGGCCTCTGGTTCGACAACACCGCACTGGCGGTGGTGATCGGTGCGGCCATCGTGATCAACCTCTTCGTTGCCGCCCTCAGCGGCGCCACCATCCCGCTGCTGCTGCGGAAACTCGGTGCCGATCCTGCCCTGGCCGGCAGCGTGGTGCTCACTACGGTTACCGACGTGATCGGTTTCCTCGCCTTCCTCGGTCTCGCCGCCGCCTTCCTGGTATAAGCCTATGAACGATGAAAACGACCTGTACGATGATGACGAAGAGATCATCATCAGCAAGAGCCAGCTCAAGCGCGAAAGCAACGCCCTGCAGGAGATGGGCGAGGAGCTGGTCGGCCTGCCCGCCTCGAAGCTGGCAAAGATCCCGATGCCCGATGAACTGGCCGACGCAGTTGCCCTGGCGCGAAAGATCAAGGCACGCGGCGGGCTGAAACGGCAGCTGCAGTACATCGGCAAGGTCATGCGCAGCATCGACGCCGCACCTATCGAGCAGGCGCTCAACGAACTGAAGAATGCCGCCGGCAAGGCGGCGGCTAAATTCCACCGCCTGGAGCAGTGGCGGGATCGCCTGCTCGACGAAGGGGATGCGGCACTCGGCGAGCTGCTCGAGGAGTTCCCCCATGCCGATCGCCAGCACCTGCGCCAGCTCATCCGCAACGCCCAGCAGGAAGCGGCAAAGAACAAGCCGCCCAAATCGGCGCGGGAGATCTTCCGCTACCTGCGCGAGCTGGGGGAGTAGCTAAAAAAACGGCGCCTTAGCGGCGCCGTTTTTCGTTGGACCCTGCCCTGTCACTTCATCGCGCAGGCCAGCTTGCGGTGCTCCAGCACCGGGAAGCTGCGGCGCAGATCGGTCAGTCGCTCCCGGTCCACCCTGGCCACCACCACCCCGGAACCGCGCGGCAGCTCATCGAGCACCACTCCCCAGGGATCGACGATCATGCTGTGGCCGAAAGTCTCCCGGCCATTGGCATGATAGCCGCCCTGGGCGGCGGCGATAACGTAGGTCAGGTTCTCGATGGCGCGGGCACGCACCAGGGTCTCCCAGTGGGCCTTGCCGGTGATTGCGGTGAAGGCCGAGGGCAGGGCGAAGAGCTCGGCTCCCGCCTCGCTCATGAGGCGGAACAGGCCGGGGAAACGCAGGTCGTAACAGACCGCCAGCCCCAGCTTGCCGAACGGGGTGTCCACCACCGTCACCTTGCTGCCCGGCTCGATCGATTCCGATTCGTTGTAGCGCTCATCGCTTTCGGTGATCCGCACATCGAAGAGGTGGATCTTGTCGTAACGGGCAACCCGGTTCCCCCTGTCGTCGAGCAACAGGCAGGCGGCATTGACCTTGTTCGGGTCGTGCGCCGCCAGCGGGATGGTACCGCCGACGAGCCAGATGCCGAGCTTTGCCGCCTGCTCGGAGAGGAAGTCCTGCAGCGGACCCTGGCCGTCAGCCTCACGCAGCTTCACCTTGTCAAACTCGCTCATTCCCATGAGCGCAAAGTTTTCCGGCAGGACCACCAGCTTGGCGCCCGCCTCAGCTGCCTTTTTGAGCAAGCGCGCCGCCTCCAGCAGGTTGGCGTTGACATTGGGGCCGGAGGCCATCTGAATGGCGGCAACACGGGTCACAGGTATATCTCCTTTCGGCTCTTGGTTTTTTCCAGGGTGTAACGGCGTATTACGGCGCGATTACCAGCGATATCGTATTGGCCTCGCTGCTGCCGGGGACGCGCTCGATGCGATTCGAGGCGAGTCCCAGTGCGACCAGCCAGGCCTGAAGTTCTTCCGCCCACAGTACCCCTTCATCGCCTCCGGGGTAACGGATCTGCAGGCGCGCTTGCGGCTGTTGCTGCATCTGCCCGATTGCCGCACTCAGGGCTGGCTGGCGTACCAGCCACTCCCCATGGCGCGGCTGGGCCCATTCCAGCGCAGTGATTTGCCAGGATTCTTCGCTAGTGGCCGGGAGCGGGGAGAGCAACAGCAGGGCAATCAACATTTTTCTCATAATGGCGAAAATCTTATCACTTATGCCGTTGCTTGGCAGCAACGACATCACTGGCCACCCCCTGTGGTGGACGACTCCAGGGGGTCGAGCTTGGTCAACTTCGGTGCGCTCCAGCTGCCGGTCAACTCGTAGCGGGTCATGGTGGCCGCATCGATGTCGCTTTGAAACAGCTTTTGCAACACCAGCAGCACGGCAGCGGCCTGCGGGCCCCAGGCCAGGGCACCGGCGACCGATACGGTACCGCTTACGTTCGGCACCACCGCGATCAGCTGTTCGAAGTCGTGCGCCACCAGACCGGTACGGCCGGTGACCAGCATGTTCGCCGGCGAGGATTCGAGATGCAGATTCTGGGTCAGGGCGCTGCCGTCTGCGAAGCGGAAATCCCCCTCCAGCCTGGAGAACTGCAGCCCCTTTTTCGAGATGTCGCTAAAGTCGAGGAACAGTCGCCGGGGCAGGGCCTGGAGACTGAGCAGGCCGAGCAGCTTGCCGGCTCCCGGATCCACGTCTTCCATCGTTCCCTCGTCGATCCGCACGTGCAACTCCCCGCCCAGCTTGCCCATATCGAACGCCGCCGGACTGCCGGGCCAGGTCAGCCGCCCCTCGGCGTTTGCCTTGCCTCCGCTGATCACGCTGACGAAGCCCAGGTCGCGCATCATGCTGCCGAAATTGCCGCTGGAGAGCTTGACTGCGAACCGGCTGTCGCCGCCCTCCGTCCACTGCCCATCGGTCACGACAGAAAAGTTCGGCGCATTCACCCTCAGCACGTCGACAAGCAGCCGCTTTCCTTCGGACCGTCCCCTGAGCGCGACCTTCCCTAGCGTTATCGCTTCATAGGCGAAATCCTCCACACTGATGTCGTACGGAGGAATTTCCCCGGCGCGCCACTCTGCCCCGCTCGGCTCAATCGCCGAAGGGATGAGGTGCAGACGCTGCATCGCCAGCTCGAGTGGCAGCGGGGAGCCACCCTCGCCGGGAAGATCGAGCTCGTGGCGCAACGCCAGCCAGTCGCTGAGCTGGAAATCGTCGACGCTGCCGCCGATACGCATCACCCCGGGCTTCACCTCGGCCGGCTGCAACTGGCTGCCAAACGCGGCTGCCGCACCCAGGAGACGAAACGGATCCGACTCCTGCAGCCAGGCGACACTGACCAGCTCGCCATAGCTGAAGCCGCGGCGCTGCGTCTTTCCGCCGCCCAGCCCCACAGTGGCAGTAAACGGTCTCTCCCCCTCCCTGGGCTTCGCCCCCGGCAGCGGCAGATCGAGCGCCATCCCCTCCAGCGTGGAGTGCACCACCAGTTCGCTGCCGCCGCTGCCGTCCCGCGGGATCGTCAATCTTGCCTGCCAGTCGGTCTCCCCATCGAGCCGCCCGAGGATCGGCAGGCCCACCTCGCGCTGCAATGCCTGCGCGCTGGCGCGGCCCTGGCCTGCAACGACGATATTCCCCGTTTTGCCGCGCCGCTCTTCGGTATAGACACTGAGCCGGGCAGGTGCGTCGTAGAGCATGGCCTGGAGGGCCTGCGCCTCGAAGCTTGTCTCACTGAACTGCAGATCGCCCGTCACCGCGCTGAAGGTGACCCCGTCGGCGACCTGGATGCTCCCGCCCTGAAAGCCCACCCTTCCCAGAACCTTGAGGGGGTGGGTCTCGACAATGCGCTTTGAAAGCGGGATCGCCAGGCTCAGCGCGATCTTCGCAGTGCCCTCCGTGCGCAGTCGCTCCAGGGCGCCGCCGGTGTGCTGCGCCAGGGGCGAGTCCTGCAGAAACCGCAGTGCATCGCTCATGGGGGCATCGGTGCTACCCGTCACCTGCAGCACCGGCAACCGGAAATCGGCGATGCCGACACGGGTCGCGCCGAGGCGGCTCGAGTAGACCGTGGCGCGCTGCGCATCGATGACCATTCCCGGGCCGTCGAAGTGGACCTCGCCTTTTACCCGGGCCAGATCGGGCCACCTGTCCTGGTAATGCAGGGTGACGTCCTCGGCATCGAGCAGGACCTCAAAGCGGCCCTGCTGCTGCCGGAAGGGAAAACCGTTGAGACGGCCGTGGAGCAGGACGCGCCCCGCTGCAATGCGCCCGTCGACAAAGGCCTTGTCGAGCCAGGCCACGCTGCCCTCGGACATGATATGCACCGGAAGATAAGCCGGCACTGCGGTGGCCCGGCCATCCCTGACCCGCGCACTCAGGGCGATGAGTGGCGCCTCCCCGGGGGCGATCCAGCTGTCGAAGCTGACCTCCGCGCTGATGTCCCGGTTGGACAGTTGCAACGGCTCGGCGCTCACCCGCCACTGCTCTCCCTCCCGCCGCAACTGCACCACCCCACGGGCTTGCTCCATCGCCAGCGGCTTGCGGAACAGTCTTGGCATCGCCAGCTCCAGGTCGCTGCTGTCGACAATCAGCTCTGCGCTGTCGCCGTCCATTGCGAACTGCCCGCTCAGGCCGGACACACCGGGATAGCGCCGCCAGGGGGCGAGGCGCAAATCCTCTATGCCGGCGGTCGCCCTCACCGCCCCCTCCTCGGCTAGTTCGACACGCACCGCTGTGACCCGGCCATCGGGTTTGGCCTGTACCAGCCACTCGCGCTGCGCCTTGAGCAGTTGCGGGAGATAGGGGGCGTAGTGGTGCAGCAAGCCGAGCGGCAACGCGCTCGCCTGGAATCGGGTACCCTCACCGTTCCTTTCCAGCTCGATCGCCAGCGTCTCGACCGGCGCTTTGCCGGTCCGCAACTGCAGCTCGGCCAGTTGCAGCCGCCAGCCGTCATCGTCGCTCTGGTAGCGCAGCTGGCCGGCAACGCCCTTCAGCAGTTGCGCCTCTTCGGTGCCGGAGAAGACCAGCCCGGCCAGATCGAATTTCCCCTCGATGCCCTGCAGCAACCCGCCACGCCAGTGACTCCAGAGGTCGAGATCGACACTCCCCTTTTTCAGCTGCAGCCCCTTGTAGTCGAACTGCTGCAGCCAGGGCGCGGGCCGCACCTCTACCGCCTTGAGATAGAGGTCCCCCTCCCAGTCCTTCTGCCGCAGGAGGTCGCCGCGAATATCGAGCGCCAGGCGCAGCTCCTTGCCGAGCTCTTTCGGCAGCTGCACATAACCGCTGAGGCGATGCCGGTTCGGCAGGTTCTGCAGCTCCAGGTTCACCCCGGCGAACACCGCCTCATCGCCGGTGGTCAGATCACGCCACACCAGGGTGCTCTCCTTGAGGGCGAGACGCGACTGCCCGACCAGCCACGCCCCCAGGTCGCCACTACTGCTGCGGCTGGCCGCGTCCTTGGCCAGCACCACCCCCTGGATCTGCAGCGTACCGTCCTCGCGCAGACCGACGACGATCTTCGCACCGTGAACAGAGAGATCGATGATGGGCCGCAGGTGGCGCAGGGAGGAGAGCGGGTTGAGGGCGATCATGACACTGCGGAAGTGGGCGAGCGGTTCGTGGCTCTCCTCATCCAGCAGGGAGATCTCATCCAGCACCACCGTGGGCTTGAACCCGATCAGGCGCGCATCCATATGGGCGATCGCCACCGGCTTACCCAGAAAGTTGCCCGCCATCGCCTCCAGGTGCTGACGATACTCGCTGACCGAACCGATGGTCAGGCGCACCACACTCACCAGCACAGCAAAGGTAACCACCACGCCTACCACGCTGTACCAGGCAAAGGTCTTCAGTTTTGAAGTGTGGCGCATCGTAAGGCGATCAGTACCGGGTTAAATGCCGTTGCGTAGGAGCCCACTCCGTGGGCGAACCATTCGCCGAGAGGACTCGGCTCCTACATCTTGATAAATCACATCAACACCACGTCGAACTGCTCCTGGGTGTAGAGCGATTCGACCTGGAAGTTGATTGGACGCCCGATGAACTCCTCCAGTTCCGCAACGCTGGTCGATTCCTCGTCCAGCAGCAGATCGACCACCTCCTGCGAGGCGAGCACCAACAGCTGGCGGGCATCGTACTGGCGTGCCTCACGCATGATCTCCCGGTAGATCTCGTAGCACACCGTCTCCGGGGTCTTCAGGGTGCCGCGGCCGCCACAGGTCGGACAGCTCTCGCACAGCACATGCTCCAGGCTCTCGCGGGTCCGCTTGCGCGTCATCTGCACCAGGCCGAGGGAAGAGACCTCGCTGATGTGGGTCTTGGCATGGTCGCGCTCCAGCGCCTTCTCCAGCGCCCGCAGCACCTGGCGGCGGTGCTCCAGGTCTTCCATGTCGATGAAGTCGATAATGATGATGCCGCCGAGATTGCGCAGCCGCAGCTGGCGGGCGATCGCCTGGGCCGCTTCCAGGTTGGTCTTGAAGATGGTCTCTTCCAGGTTGCGATGGCCGACAAAGGCGCCGGTGTTGACGTCGACGGTAGTCATCGCCTCGGTCTGATCGAGGATCAGGTAACCGCCTGACTTGAGCATCACCTTGCGCCCGAGGGCCTTCTGGATCTCGTCCTCGACCCCATAGAGATCGAAGATAGGACGCTCGCCCGAGTAGTGCTCGATACGCCCCGCCAGGGCGGGAATGAATTTGCTGGCGAACTTGTGCACCTTGAGGAAGGTCTCGCGCGAATCGATGCGCACCTTCTCGATATCGGTATCGGCCAGGTCGCGCATGGTGCGCATCACCAGCGGCATGTCCTCGTGGATCAGGCGCGAGCCGTTCTCCCCGACCTCCCGCTCCTGCAGCTCGATCCAGAGCTTGTTCAGAAACAGGATGTCCTTTTCCAGCGCCTCGCGGTTCGCCCCCTCGCCGGCGGTGCGCACGATGAAACCGCCAGGCGCGTGCTCCTCGCCGAACTCGCGCACGATGCTCTTCAGCCGCTCGCGCTCAGCCTCGTCCTCGATGCGCTGCGACACTCCCACGTGGCGGCTACCCGGCATGTACACCAGATAGCGAGCCGGAATGGAGATGTGGGTAGTGAGCCGAGCCCCCTTTGTGCCGAGCGGGTCCTTGGCCACCTGCACCATGATCTCCTGCCCTTCGCGCAGCAGGGTGTTTATCTGCTCGACGCAACGCTCGGAATTGCCGTTGTTGTCGTGCTCGCAGAGGATGTCGGAGGCGTGCAGGAAAGCGGTACGCTCCAGGCCGATATCGACAAAGGCGGCCTGCATCCCGGGCAATACGCGGCTGACCCGGCCACGGTAGACATTGCCGACCAGACCGCGCTTGCGGGCACGCTCAATATGCACCTCCTGCAACACGCCATTCTCGACGAAGGCGATACGCGTCTCCTGCGGGGTGATATTGATTAACAGCTCTTCGCTCATAAGAAACTCAGTTCAAGGTTCAAGGTAGGAGCGGCATCCCTGCCGCGATATGCGTGATGCGTATCCGTTCTATCGCGGCTGGAAGCCGCTCCTACAGAGTTAAAATTAATTATACGCGCCCGCCCAGCGGCACGATGCCAACCCGTTCCAATAACGCACCGGTCTCGAACAGCGGCAGCCCCATCACGCCGGAATAGGAACCATCAAGCCGTGCAATGAAGAGCGCCCCCCGCCCCTGGATAGCATAACCGCCCGCCTTGCCCTGTGGCTCACCGCTCTCCCAGTAGGCCTCGGCCTCCTCACGGCTCACGGTGCGAAACTGCACGGTGCTGACGCAGAGCCGCGACTGCTCCTCCCCCTCGGCGCCGACCAGAGCCACCGCGCTCATCACCTGATGCTCGCGCCCGGAGAGGCGGGCCAGCATCGACAGGGCGTCCTCACGCCCGGAGGGTTTTCCCAGCACCGCGCCATCGATCACCACCTCGGTGTCGGCGCCCAGCACCGGCCTGCTATCGCCTGCCGCCACGCACGCCCTGCCGGCGCGCGCCTTCTCCAGCGCCACCCGCAGCACATACATCTCCGGCACCTCGCCCGGCTGCGGCACCTCCGGCACATCGACCTGCAGCAGACGATAGCGAACCCCGATCTGCTCGAGCAACTCGCGCCGCCGCGGCGAGGCCGAGGCGAGATAGATGTCGTGTTCTTCGTTCATTATCAAAACAAAACCCTTTCAACGCAAAGGACGCAGAGACGCAAAGGGCGCAAAGGAAACTCAAATTAATAGCATATTCAGTAACACACCTGACTCCCTGGCGGTTTGATTGTAGAGCCCAACCAAGCTGCATTTTGGCTTCAACCTTTGCGTCCTTTGCGTCTTCGCGCGATGCACATGGATGTGCGAGTGCCGCGATGGCAGGGAGAGCCATGGAGCGGCCCCTTTGCGTTAATTCTTTTTATCTACCGGTGGTATGGGTGTCCCTTGAGGATACTCCAGGCGCGGTAGAGCTGTTCTGCCAGCACGATGCGCACCAGCGGATGGGGCAGGGTCAGCGGCGAGAGCGACCAGCGCTCGTCGGCTGCGGCGCTGAGGCCGGGCTCCAGTCCCTCGGGGCCGCCGACCAGCAGGGCCACGTCGCGCCCCTCGCCCATCCAGCTGTCGAGCCGGGCGGATAGCTGTTCGGTCGACCAGGCACGGCCACCGACCTCCAGTGCGACTACCCGCGCCCCCTTGGGGATGGCGGCGGCCATCTTCTCCCCCTCCTGGTGGGTCAGGCGGGCGATGTCGGCGTTCTTGCCGCGCTTGCCCGCGGTGATCTCGTGCAGTACAAGAGCGCACTCCGGCGGCAGCCGCTTGGCGTACTCCTGGTAACCCTGCTCGACCCAGGCGGGCATCCGGTTGCCGACTGCAATGAGATGGAGCTGCACGGTCAGCCTTCCTTGCTGCCTTCCTCCCGCGGCGCCTCGTCGCCCCACAGCTTCTCCAGGTTGTAGAAGTCGCGGGTCTCGGGCAGCATCACATGCACCACCACATCACCCAGATCGACCAGCACCCAGTTGCTCTCTTTCTCCCCTTCGGTCCCCAGCGGCAGCATTCCCGCCTCCTTGACCTTCTCGACCACATGGTCGGCGAGCGCCTTGACCTGGCGGGTGGAGTTGCCGGCGGCGATCACCAGGATGTCGGTGAAGCTGGACTTGCCGCGCACGTCGAGCACCTTGATATCGACGCCCTTGAGATCTTCCAGGGCGTCGACGACCAGTTCCTGCAATTGTTCAGCGTTCATCAATTCTCTTTTCAACGGTATAGATCCTGTTCCTGAATATACTGCCAGACCTTATCCGGCAGCAGATAATTGGCACTCTTGCCCGCGGCGATACGCCCACGGATCCCGGTGGCAGATATGTCCAGTTGGGTCACCCCCTGCAGCAGCACGCCGCCGCAGAGCGCTGACCGCAGCGCGCCTGCATCGGCCAGCCAGCGCCCCGCCACCACCTGGCGCAGCGCCGGCGGCATGCTCGCCTCCTCCAGCCGCCATCCCGGGCGATGGGCCACCACGATGTGGGCGAGTTCCAGCAGCCGTTGCCACTGGTGCCACGCGGGCAGACCGAGAAAGGCATCCACCCCCAGGAGCAGGCACAACGGCGTCTCCTCCACCTCGGCACGCAGCGATTCCAGCGTATCGACGGTATAGGAGGGGCCGCTGCGCTGCAATTCGCGCTCGTCCACCACAAACCCCGGCTGTCCCGCCACCGCCAGCCTGAGCATGGCCAGGCGCTGCCCGGCCGCTGCGTGGGGCTCGTCGCGGTGCGGCGGCACCGCACTGGGGATGAGGTGGAGCCGTTGCAGCGAAAGCTGCTCGAGCAGCTCCAGTGCAGGTCGCAGGTGGCCGAAGTGGATGGGATCGAAGGTCCCGCCGAAAACGCCGATGGGGGCCGGGAACAGGCCCCCCATCAGCTCCCCCTGCCCTGTTGGCCGGTCGCCAGACGCCGGACCATCACGCCGCCGCCCAGCGCCAGCACCATGGCAAGCAGCAGGAGGTAGGAGGGCAATCCCTCGCTCGCCGGCTCGCCGCTCACGGCTGCCGCAGGGGGTTGCTGCGCGGGTGGGGGCGGGGCCGTTGCGGCAGGCTCGGGCGGCTCCCCGCTCACCGGGTAGTCGAGCACCTGCGCGCTCATCTGCTGCATCTGTTGCTCCAGCCGCGCCAGGCGCAGCTTGAGCTCCTCGTTGCGACGCTGAATCGCTTCATTCTCACCGGCCAGTTGCTGCAGCTGTTGCTGTAACACCGCCGGCTCGCCCCGGGGCTCGGCTGCCGCCGGAGAGGGCTCCTGCTGCTGCCACTGCTCGAACTGCCGGCGGATGCCGGCGAACACCTCGCCGTTGTCCAGGCGGTAGAGCGCTTCACCGTCCGGTACCCGCAACCGCGCCCCGCTCTTGAGGTTGTTCATGTTGCCGTTGTAGAAGGCGTCCGGGTTGGCAAGAAAGAGCGCATACATCATGTGCAGGTAGCTGCGGTTGCTCCCCTTGCTCAGGCGAATGGCGATCGCATCGAGGGTCTCGTTTTCGGCGACCTCGACAAAGCGTACGGGCTCTCCTGCCGGCGTCCCCGCCGGGGCCACCCCGGCAAGGCGGAACCCCCTGGAGAGGCTCCCCCCGGGCCACTCGGCGTTGAGCAGCAGGAGCGCCTCCTCCCCCTGCCACGGCAGCTCGCCGAAGAGCTGGATGCGGGCGCTTGTGGCATCGCTGGCGAAGAGCGCGATGCGCACTCCTTCGAGGAAGGGGGGGCGGTGGATCTGCTGCGAAGCATAGGCCTCGGCCGTCGCCAGCGTGACGTGCAGCCGGGCCAGTTGCTCCTCGCCCTGCAGGGTCAGCGGAATGCTCCCGCGCAACGGCTCGCCCGGACGGGAGTGGACCACCAGCTCACCCAGCGACAGCGCCGCGGCCTCACCGGCCGGCAACAGGCACCCGGCGCCCAGCAGCATCGCCCGGCACAGCCGGACGAGGGGCTGTCGGGTACGAAACACCGCTAAGGGCGACCAATGCGCCACTGACTAACCCCTGATATGTCCGTCACCGATGACGATATATTTCTGCGAGGTCAGTCCTTCCAGACCGACCGGGCCGCGAACGTGGATCTTGTCGGTGGAGATACCGATCTCGGCACCCAGGCCGTACTCGAAGCCGTCGGCAAAGCGGGTCGAGGCGTTGACCATCACCGAACTGGAATCGACCTCGGCGAGGAAACGGCGCGCGCGGGTGATGTTCTCGGTGACGATGGACTCGGTATGGCCGGAGCTGTGGCGGTGGATGTGTTCGATCGCCTCGTCCATATCCTTGACCACGCGGATGGAGAGGATCGGTGCCAGGTATTCGGTGTCCCAGTCCTCCTCGGTGGCGGGGATCACGTCGCCCAGCAGGCGCCGGGTGGTCTCGCAGCCGCGCAGTTCCACCCCCTTCTCCCGGTACATGCCGCCAAGCTCCGGCAGCACCGCCTCGGCCACGCCCTCGGCCACCAGCAGGGTCTCCATGGCGTTGCACACCCCGTAGCGGTGGGTCTTGGCGTTGAAGGCGATGCGGATCGCCTTCTCCAGGTCGGCCTCATCGTCGATATAGACGTGGCAGATGCCGTGTAGGTGCTTGATCACCGGCACCCGCGCCTCGGCGCTGATGCGCTCGATCAACCCCTTGCCGCCGCGCGGCACGATCACGTCCACATACTCGGGCATGGTGATGAGCTCGCCCACCGCGGCCCGCTCGGTGGTCTCGATCACCTGCACCGCGGTGGCCGGCAGGCCGGTCTTTTCCAGAGCTCGCTGGATACAGGCGGCGATGGCCTGGTTGGAATGGGCCGCTTCGGAGCCGCCGCGCAGGATCGCCGCATTGCCCGACTTCAGGCAGAGCGCCGCCGCGTCGGCGGTGACGTTGGGGCGCGACTCGTAGATGATGCCGATCACGCCGAGCGGCACGCGCATCTTGCCCACCTGGATACCGGAGGGGCGGAAGGTCATCCCGGAGATCTCGCCCACCGGGTCGGGCAGCGCGGCGATCTGGTGCAGCCCCTCGGACATCCCGGCAACGCGTTCGCGGCTGAGCTCCAGCCGATCGAGCTGTGCCGCATCCAGACCGGCGGCTTCAGCGGCCTTCATGTCCTTGCCGTTGGCCTCGACCACCTTCTCGACATTCCACTCCAGTTCGGAGGCGATGGCCAGCAGGGCGGTATCCTTGGCGTTGGTCGACGCCCTGGCCATCTCGCGCGAGGCGGCGCGGGCCTGCTGCCCGAGCTGTTGCATGTATGCTTTGATATCCACGTCAAACCCCTTGAATGAGTTCAAAGATAAAAGTTCAAAGTTCAAAGTCGAACCCTGCCGCCTCTTTGAACTTTGAACTTTCAACTTTGAACTGCCTTTAAACAGTGCGCACACCGGCCATCAATAAGGCCAATTGTAACAACTCGTCCCAGGGATTGCCCGGCTCCGCCCCCTTGACCATGCGATCGATGCGACCGGCGCGACGCAGCAGCAATAACCAGCGTTTCAGGGTGTGGCGCGCGAGCCCGGCACGCACCGGTGCCTTGCGCTTCTCCCACACCCGGAAGCGACCCAGCACCGCATCGACGCTGCTGCCCTGGGCCAGTTCGCCGGCCATCTGCGCCTGCGCGCGGATCTCGCGCAGCAGCGCCCACAGCACCAGGATCGGCTCCACCCCCTCGGCGCGCAGCCCCTCGATCACCCGGGCGGTACGCGGCGCATCGCCGAGCAGGGCGGTATCGACCAGCTCAAAGATATCGTAGCGGGCGCTGTCGGCGACCCCCTCCTCGACCTGCGCCGCATCGATAGGCCCCTCGCCATGGAGGAGTCTCAGCTTCTCCACCTCCTGGGCGGCGGCCAGCAGGTTGCCCTCGACCCGCTCGGCCAGGATCCGCGCCGCCTCGTCGGTGGGCTGCATGCCGCGCGAGCGCATCCGGCTCATCACCCAGCCCGGCAATGCGGCGGGCTCCACCGGCCACACCTGCAGGGCCACCCCGGCCGCCTCCAGTGCCCTGAACCATTTGCTCTTCTGCGAGGCGCTGTCGATCTTGCCGCTGATGATGAGCAGTACCGTGTCCGGTGGCGGGTCGGCGGCATAGCCGCTCAGCGCCGCACCGCCCTCCTTGCCCGGCTTGCCGCCCGGCAGGCGCAGTTCGAGCAGGCGCTTCTCGGCGAACAGGGAGAGGGAACCGGAGGCGGCGGTGAGCGCGTTCCAGTCGAAGTTGGCCTCCGCATGCAGTACCTCGCGCTCGCCGAAACCGAGCTCGCGTACCCGCGCACGGATTGCATCGGCCGCCTCCATCAGCTGCAGCGGCTCGTCACCGCTGAGCAGGTAGAGTGGCTGCACCCCCTGCCGCAGATGGGCGGCCAGCTGTTCGCAACGCAGCCTCATTCCTCGGGAGCGGGCTCGCCGGCCGGCGGCGCTGCGCGGGAGAGGCTCTGCAGGCGGCGCAGGATCTGGCGCACCGCATAGCGGCGCATCTCGCCCTGCAGTGCCGCCTCCTGGCTGACCGATGCCAGCACATTGTCCGGGTCGAAGCGGTAATCGCGCAGCAGCGTCACCGTGTCCCGCTGCGCCAGCGGCTCGCCCTCGGGGGTGCTCAGGCTATAGTCGATGTTCAGGCTGATTTCGTACTCGCTGGCCCGCCCGGCAGTGTCGACGCTGAGCACGCGGCGGCCGAAGCGATCGCCATGGATGGAGAGGATGGCGCTGGCCTCCTCCACGGACTCCACCACCTCGCCCCCGGCGGCCAGCAGCGCACTCTCCAGCTCATAATAGAGCGGGCTGTTCTCTGCCCCGGCGATGAGGGTACGCGCCATCGCCGGCGGGAGTTCCACTGCACTGCGCAGGTGGAAGCCACAGGAGGTCAGTGACAAGTAGCAAGTGACAAGTAACAAGAGGGCAACCCATCGCCTCAATGGCCAGGGTTGCCAACCTCTTGCAACTTGAAACTTGTCACTTATCACTGTGGTTTCACCACGATATTCACCAGCCGTCCCGGCACCACGATGATCTTGACGATGGTCTGGCCGTCGATGAAGGACTGCACCTTCTCGTCACCCAGCGCCGCCTCCTCGATGGCGTTTTTGTCGGCATTGGCCGGCACGCTCACCTGGCTGCGCACCTTGCCGTTGACCTGCACCACCAGGTCGATAGCATCCTTCACCAGCGCCGCTGCGTCCACCTCGGGCCAGGGTGCGGTGAGGATCTCCTCCCCATAGCCTAGCTCGCGCCACAGGGTGTGGCTGATGTGCGGGGCGATGGGCGAGAGCAGGCGCAGCAGGATGGAGACACCCTCGTTGCGCAGCGCATCGCTCCCCTCGCCCTCGAGCTTGCCGAGGGTGTTCATCATCTTCATGCAGGCGGCCACCACGGTGTTGAACTGGTACTTGCCGAAATCGATGAGCGCCTGCGCGAGCGCCTCGTGGATCTCGCGCCGCGCGTCTTTGCTCGCCTCATGGGTTTCGATGGCGCCGCCGAGGGCCGCCTGGTGTTCGTTGACGTAGGCCCATAGCCGCTTGAGGAAGCGGTGCGCCCCCTCGACACCGGAGTCGTTCCACTCCAGAGATTGTTCCGGCGGGGCGGCGAACATGGTGAAGAGGCGCACGGTGTCGGCGCCGTAGCGCTCGATGAGCTCCTGCGGGTCGACCGTGTTGCCCTTGGACTTGGACATCTTGGAGCCGTCCTTGAGTACCATCCCCTGGGTCAGCAGGTTGGCGAACGGCTCATCGGAATGGACCAGCCCTTCATCGCGCAGCAGCTTGTGGTAGAAACGCGCATAGAGCAGGTGCAGGATGGCGTGCTCGATACCGCCGATGTACTGGTCCACCGGCAGCCAGTAGTCGGCGCGCTCGTCGAGCATCGCGCTGTCGTTGCTGCGGCAGGCGTAGCGGGCGTAGTACCAGGAGGACTCCATGAAGGTATCGAAGGTATCGGTCTCGCGCTCGGCCTTGCCGCCGCAGGTGGGGCAGGTGGTCTCATAGAACTCGGGCATCTTCTTGATCGGCGAGCCGACGCCGTCGAAGGCGATATCCTCCGGCAGCACCACCGGCAGCTGATCTTCGGGCACGGGCACTGCGCCGCACTCGGGGCAATTGACGATCGGGATCGGGCAGCCCCAGTAGCGCTGGCGCGAGACGCCCCAGTCGCGCAGGCGGAAGTTGACCCGCTTGCACCCCTTGTTCTCATTGGAAAGGTGCTCGGCGATGGCGTCGAAGGCCTGCTGCGAGCTCAGCCCCGAGAACTGCGCCGAGTCGATGAGCTTGCCCTTCTCGGTGAAGGCGCCGGCACCGAGGTCCACCGCGCTGTCGTCGAGCGGCGCGATCACCTGCCTGACCGGGATGCCGTACTTCTGCGCAAACTCCCAGTCGCGCTGGTCGTGGGCGGGGACCGCCATCACCGCGCCTTCGC
>Ga0068714_10003531_pt1 | contig 18418 bp, 15 predicted proteins | sample MTBNYHSulfiMetaG_FD_62988 | JGI IMG/M metagenome (GOLD analysis project Ga0068714, IMG submission 62988) | Enrichment culture microbial communities from rom New York Harbor, USA that are MTBE-degrading - MTBE-NYH (New York Harbor Sulfidogenic)... | ecosystem: Environmental > Aquatic > Marine >... | reverse complement strand
TTTGTGATTTAAATCTGGAACTATCTCAGAACAAGTTCACCCTGGTAACTCCAGCCTGCCATTTGACAACATCGTTTGGGTTCATAGAGAAGTTGGCAACAAGAATCCATCGGTGGGCATTCTGCCAATGTTCATAGTTTGCATGTTGGGATTGGCGGTAGGACTTGATCTTCTCCAATTCTTTCACCGCCAGACCTACGACATCATCCATCGTCATTTCCTGCCTGTACTTGGCCTGGTAAACGACCGCACCATCGGCAGAGCGGGCGTCTTGGCCGGCATCCTTGCCCAGGCGTCCGAACAGGATTATACCTGGATCTTCCGCATACAGGATCGCGTGCATCAGCGATTCAAAAGTACCGCCATCATGGATCATTCCCCAATTCATTGCCGGCATAAGCACGCCTCCTCTCTGTCGCAGATCGTCATCTCGGTTGCTCCGCCCGTGCCAGCAGCTCGGCGAAGTCGTAGTTGACGCTGGTCACGCCGAAGTCAGGCTCGCGTTGGAAGGGCTGGCGCACGTAGTGGACTCGGTGTGCGTCGCCGTCGAAGAACTCCACGATGGCGAGGATGAAGTCCTCGGGCTTATTGAGCGAGTAGAGGATTTCGTTGCGGGTTACCGTGATCGTCGGAGCTCCCGTGATACGGTCTTTCACCTCGATGAACCGCAGCTTGCCGGTGCCGGGAACCCGGCTTTCGATCTCGTTGTCCGGCGCGTCTTCGAAATCTTCGACATCCTCATCATCCAATGCCGCAAGGGTGGACGCGAGGTCCGGCGCGACTTGACCACCGCGCTGGAGCACTTCCAACTCGCGGAGCCGGCTTTCCAGCCGCTCACGGCGCCGACGCAATGACTGGTAGATCGCCTCGGGCGAGGAAGCCAGTCGCCGTTGTAGGATGGTGAGCGCAAAACCGACGGTTCCGGCGCGCTTGTCGTTCGCCAATGCCTCGGCACGGTTGAACTCTTCACGCACGTAGTCGGTCACCGCCTTGTAGAGCCGGGCCTCGGCCGCCGAGAGCTTGTACGGAACGGTGTAGGCGATTCGCTCGGGGAAGAGCGGCGTGCCGTCGAACTTAAGCAAGCTCTCCTTCACCATCCGGCGCATCAGGTCCGAGACGTCGACCACGTGGACCCCATCACGGAAGCGACCCTCGAAACGGTCTCCATCGAGTAGCGCCATGAAGAGCTGGAAGTCCATCTCCTTGCCGTTGTGTGGCGTCGCCGTCATCAGCAAGAAGTGCCGTGTGAGGGTCGAGAGAAGCTGGCCGAGTCGGTAGCGCTTGGTGTACTTCGTCTCCGAGCCAAAGATCGTGGCCGACATCTTATGTGCCTCATCACAGACCACCAGGTCCCAGCGACAATCCGGCTTCTGGAGCTTCTGCTGCACGTCCTCGTTGCGTGAAAGCTTGTCGAGCCGGGCAATGACCAGGTCGGTTTCGAGGAACCAGTTGCCGGTGCGCGCAGCCTCGAGCTTGTCGTTGGTGAGGATCTCGAAGGGCAGATGGAAGTGGCGGTAGAGCTCGTCCTGCCACTGTTCGGCGAGGCTGCCCGGGCAGACGATAAGACAGCGCTGCAAGTCTCCGCGGGCGATCAGCTCCTTGATGAGCAGGCCCGCCATGATGGTTTTGCCTGCGCCCGGATCGTCTGCGAGCAGGAAACGAAGCGGCTGGCGTGGCAGCATGGCTTCGTAGACCGCGGTGATCTGGTGCGGCAGCGGATCAACGAGCGAGGTGTGGACGGCCAGTACCGGGTCGAAGAGGTGTGCAAGACGGATGCGATGAGCCTCGGAGACCAGGCGGAACAGGGCACCGTCGCCATCGAAGCTCCAAGGCCGGCCTTGCTCCACGAGATCGAGCCGTGCCTCGTCAATTCGATAGAGCAGCTCGTTCGCCACCTTGCCGGCGGGCGTCTTGTAGGTGAGCTCCAGGGCCTCGGAGCCAAACCACTGAACGCTGACAACCGTAACGAGGCAGTCCGGCAGGAGGCCGCGCACCGCGGCACTGGGTTGAAGGTCTTCAAGTTGAATCATTCGGGTCCTTTAATGGCAGACCTGCTCCGACTTCCTACCGGAAGGTCTTCTTCCACCCACAGCAAGCGCACGCGATAGGAGAAGCGGGCCATAGAGACTGCATGGGTAACGCACTTGGTCCCCGCTTTTCGGTCGGTTGCGTGTATACCCCATTGGAGAGCGTAAATCTATGTGATGTGCAGGTCCTGTCTGTGCTGATTTTGTCAGTGATGCTAAACTGTCACAAACGGCACCAGAAGGCAAGACTGTATCACGGGGATTATATTCCGGCCTAAAATGCAACAAGCCCGACCAATGCATAGCCCTGCTCATCTTTTCGCTACGGCCTGGAAGTGCGCGGCACGGCATCAATGGATCGGATGGACCTTGCTTCATCGAATGGAGCTTCGATGAAGATCGAAGCCGGATATGCACCGGCTAAGGCCCAGAAAACATCACACGAGCCCTGCCGCTTCGCCGTACGAGTTGTCAAATCAAAAAACGTCCGCAGCCTTGCTCAAAAAATGCAATAACTTACAACCAATGTCCGCTCGGTCTTTGATTACTAGCGCATGACCAAAAAACATATTAACCCCGGTCAAAACCTGAAAAAAGGAGAACAAATATTCCCTGGATTTAGTTGGGCTTTTCTTGACAGTCATTGTCTCAATCTGTATCTATTACGCTTCATTTCGATGTCTTTTTTCTGAACGCTCGAATATTTCCAAAATCACTAATGTGGAAGGTAATGAATGGCTTCTTATATCTGGTCTGCGTCTAAGCTCGAAGAGCTTTTGGGTCACCCTCAACCTTCGGTCGGGGAATGGGCCGTTGCAAAGCTGTTTTATCTTTACCCGGCAGAGCTCCAAAGCAGATTGCCCCGATTGCTGCAGGACAAGCGCCCGGCAATCGTCCAGCGGAGCCTGGACTTTGTCGGCCGCGAACGTCGCGAAGAGCTGCTTCCCCTGTTGAGAGATCTTTATTTCGGCGGCGGTGAAAAGGTTTCGGCCAGGGCCATTCGTGTGCTGGGAGATTGGAGATGTGCCGAGGCGGTGCAGTGGATGCGCGAGCGCATCCTGGCAGAAGAGTCGCTTGGCAAGGAGCAGATTATCGCCATGATTTACGCTCTCGGCCGCATTCCCGTAGAGGAGGCCTACACTCTGTTGAAGCACACGGAGGCTGCCGTTGAAGGAAAAGATACATCTCACGCGGATCTTTTTTATGCCTCTCTCCTTGAGCACCATCGACCAGAGGATGTGGAGAACCTGTTGAAGGTGGCTTTGGACGGGGGCCGAAAAGACGAGCGGCGACGAAATGCACTCGGTTTGTTGTTGGCCCAGATCGATCCCGAGCTGAACCCTGCGGATGTTTTCTTCGCAAACCACCCCGCAGTTGCACGTCACATCTTGAAACGCCTGAAGACTATTGAAGAAGCGGCCGGAGCCCGCAGCAAAAGGTCACTTGATTCTATCCGCCAGGCAGTTCCTTTAATGGAAGATGATTGCTCGCGCATGGTCGATCTAATGAATGAAGCGGCGGCCGACTCACTCGATGGGGGCAAGTATAGCCGGTTGGCAAGAGACATATTCCAGCTGGTCCTGGAGATGCTGCGTGGAAGCCCCGGAACTGACAAATGGCACTATGGTGCGGCATGTCTGGCAGTATCGGCGGCAGTACGCATAGTTGAAGAAGACACGTTCCCGGAGCCGCAGCCTGAATCGCACTGGCAAGCCAAACTGGACTATCTGCTTCGCAACAGGCCGCCGCAAGCGACAGATCAAACACTGACAGAGGAAGTCATCAATCGAGCCGACCGGCAAGAGCTCATTTCCGTCCTGAGCAAAGGCATGCAGAATCAGCCGGAAAGTTGGGGCGCCCTCAGATCTTTAGAGATGCTGGGTATGCTGAGGGCTTCCGAGGCTGCAGATTCGATAGTCGGGATGATTGGAGTATTTAAGGATGAACTTGCTGTTGAAGCGATGCAAACGGCTTTGTTGAGAATCGGCCTGCCGGCGGTTCCTTCCTTGATCGCTCGTTTGGACAGCGCTCTTTTGGCGGAAACATTGCTCATATTGGATATCCTCGCCCGGCTCCCGACGCAAGAGGGGATTCAGAGCATTGTTTCTCGTTTTCCTTCACTTTATGTCGAAAGCCCGGAAAGAAGTCTGAAGTTTGCCTATGAGACCGGTTCAAAGGGATTTTTGCCGTTCCTGGAAAATGAATATCGCCCCGGCGAATGGGATTTGGGCAGAGTCTACCTTCACCTTTGCAGAATTAACGAGATAACCCCGGAGCGTTTTGCCGAAATTGCGCGCGATGTGCAAAGAGGCGATGCTTTTACCGAGGAAGACCGGCGCATTTGGAGTGGCGAACAAGCCCGCTGGCCCGAAGCGATTCAGCTTGAGTTGGCCTGCAAAAGCTGCGGCAAGCGATATCAATACGAGCTGCACGAAATTCATCAACACCCTAAGAGGACTGAAGAGGAACGGCAGGACGGTCAGGACTTCACGCCTTACAAACACGGGCTGGTCATTGTTGATGATATCCGCTGCAAGAACTGTCAAACGCTCAATCAGTTCGAGCTGACAGCCCGAAGTTTTGCTCAGATCACCACCGAATCTGTGAAAGTGCTCGCTTTGCAGCGGATGAATATGCAGCCGCCCTCATATTACCCCTTCAAACATGTAAAGGTGGATGAAAAAGACGGGAAGCCGGTGACGCTTACTGATGTCGAACGGGAGCATCTGGATGCGGTTCGTCTGCATCCTGCCAGGCCGGCGGCGCAATTGGCGCTGGCTAAATTTTACGAGTATGTGAAGGATTATCCGTCTGCCAGAAGGGCTTATTTGCAAACGGTGGACCTCGATGCTCGCGCCCTGGAAGCCATGGCCGGCTTGGCCCGGCTCGATCATGCCGAAGGAAGGCTGCAGGCAGCCTTCGACTGGATAGAAAACTGCTACGAAGGCCTTGAGAAAGGTAATTTTTACCTCACCGAAGACAGGTCCGTGTTCAAAAAAATGGTGCGCCAAAAAAGAAGAGAGTTTTCGCGGGAATTGGGAATCAAGCCTGAAGATAAGCCCGTCGACATCCAGTTTCGGCTCGAGGGGTCGGAATACCCCAAAAATAAGCCGTGCCCGTGCGGAAGCGGCAAAAAATTCAAACTGTGCTGCATGAAATAAATAAACGCGGGACGGCGAGACAGCGAGGGCTCAGAGGGTGCTCATTCGGGAGAACAACAAAGGCTCATCGCGGAATAGTGGGAATAATGCAGGCCGTTCGTGCTGAGGTATCGAAGCACACACAAGTAGAGCCGCCCTTCGATACCTCAGGGCGAACGTGTCTTGGACAACCTTCCCACTATTCCGCATTGAGCCATAACAAATAGCTGAGCCGATGAGCAAAATAGACGGATTGTTCCCGTCTCGAAAAACTAAATTTAGTCGTGCGGGCCGTCATGCTGAGCGTTCAATTGAGCTCGCGCCAGAGGCACAGATTAACAGATTGGGGCGATCTCAACGTTCTCGGTTCTTGCTCCGTTGAAACAATCCTTCCCATCCCCGGATGGTTTGCCGGGAGTCGAATTGCGGGCGTGTGCAGAGCGCCTGCCCGGTTGATTTCAGCAAAGAAGAGTTGATCCTCTTTGCCGGGCCGAAGTTCAGAGGCATTGCCGGCTCATTGTCTCAACAAAGAACCGAGTGGGTTCACAATATTTCCCCAAAAACAAAAAATGTGTCTATTTCGCAAACATCGCAGGCGAATTTTAACCGAAGATGCCTCTTGGCTCGGATTCAGAAAGACCGCTGTCGAACGTATCGGATCAGAGGGGATCTTTCCCTTCTTGATGAAGCTGGGAAAGGGTGTTCAAATTTAGGTGGAAATGTTCCGTAAATGCATATAATTAAAGAGTCCAGAAATCTCATTTTCCCTCTTACAGATGCCGGCTGATGCGCTTGAGTGTTCTTCGCTGTTGTTTCCAGAAGTAAATTCGTGCGGTTATGAGTTACAGGAGGCTTGGGTGAAAAATCGAGGCCCTTATGTGCTGCTTTTATTGATCTTGCTTTCATGGCTTCCCGGGTGCGAGCAATCCGATGTGGATACGATTACTCCCAAAGTTTCCCCCGGAGTTACCGAAAAGGAAATTCTGTTGGGGTCTTCTTTGGCGCTGCAAGGGCACGCCAGCTTCCTGGGAACTCAGACCTTGCGAGGAGCCCTGTGCTACATCAAGTATGTGAATGATAACGGTGGAATACATGGCCGCAAAATCAAAATAATCGCATACGATGACAGCTACGATCCGCCAAAGTGCGTGGCTAATACTCAGAAATTAATCATCGATGATAAAGTGTTTGCTCTGTTCAGTTACGTCGGCACGCCGACGACGGTCAAGATTTTGCCTCTGGTGGAAGAAGCCAGAATCCCCCTGGTGGGTATGTTCACAGGTGCCAACGCACTGCGCGACCCGTTCAATTCTTACGTGATCAATGTTCGAGCATCATATTATCAGGAGACCAGGGCCGCTGTTACGCACTTGCTCAAGGATCTTGGTCTCAGCAAAATCGCCGTTTTCTATCAATACGATGCATTTGGCTTCGATGGACTCACAGGAACCGAGCTCGCTCTGAAGGAATTCAACCTGGCCCCTGTTGCCGGAGGTTCTTACATTCGTGGCACTCTGGAAGTTGCGGAAGGGCTCAACAAGATTATTGGCTCAGGGGCAGAGGCGGTAGTCATGATTGGGACTTATGATCCCTGTGCAAAGTTCATCCGAGTCGCCGTTGAACGAGGATATAACCCGGTCTTCTACCTGGTTTCCTTTGTCGGTGCCGAGGAATTGGCCCGCAGACTTGCATTGCAAACCCATATCACCGTAATCATGTCGCAGGTGGTGCCGCCACCGGAAGGTGGGGAGCCTAAATCGCTGTTGGAGGGTGAAACGGGGTATGTCACTTTATTGGAGAAATACTTTCCGGGCGATAAACCGAACTTTGTGGGTTTTGAAGGATACATCAATGCCCGAGTCTTGGTTGAAGGACTGGAAAGGGCTGGAGCCGATTTAACCAGAGACGGCTTCATTGCGGCGGTCGAATCCATTCAGAATTATTCGTTGGGGCCCGATCTCGAAATCTCCTTCGCTGGCAACGACCACCAGGGTCTCGATCAAGTTTATTTTACTCTGCTGGAGAACGGCGAGTTCGTTTTGGTTCAGGATTGGACACGAATCAAACAAGAAATTTCAGCGAGGAACTTTCATGCGGCACCATCCAAGGAGGTTTCTCAACAGCCATGAAACGGTTTGCCGACATTGGCCTGAAGACTAAGTTTTTTTTTGCCAACCTGGTAGTGATCCTGATCATAAGCGCCACCATTGCTTTTCTTGCCCGCTGGATACTGGTCTCGACCCTCATTACAGAGCTGGAATTAAGGGGCGTAGCCATAGCTCGGACCATCGCCGAGCGCGGCAGCGGATACATCCTCGATAAGAACTACCCCGAGCTGTTGAGTTTGATATTCGATGAGGCAAAGCTAACGGAGCGCCAGCATCTGGTTTCATATATCTTCATAACCGATCAGGACAACGAAGTAATCAGTCACACTTTCACTCGTCCTTTCCCTGGTGGGCTGCGTCAGGCCAACCCGGTCCCAGCCGGCGAAATCCGCAGTGTGCGGCTTGTCGCGGTTGGAGATCAGGCTGCCTACGACATTGCCACTCCCATCACTCAGGGCATATACCGCATCGGCATGGTGCACGTCGGCCTGAACAAGAGCCATATAGACAGTCTGGTGGCAAAACTGAGATTCGCCTTTCTTGGGTACCTTTCGGTCATTATCATAATCATATTTGTTCTCAGCCATTGGCTGTCCAAGTACATCACCATGCCCATTTCGAAGCTTACGAAAATATCTGACGAGCTAAGCCGAGGAAATTTCGATGTTCAACTGGATTTGCATCAGGTGAGAGGAGGATGGGAGCCTCACAACTGCCCCGCCTTTGCCAGCAACGACTTGCCCTGTTGGCATTTTGACCAGGTGGACCCTTTAATCAGCCACCCCGAAACTCCCGATGAGGAATTGCGAATTTGCCGCAAATGCGAGTTTTATCGGCGACAGCGGGGTGACGAAGTGGCTCAGTTGGCCGATTCTTTCTACAACATGATTTGGAGCATCCGACTGTATCGAAGACGTTTGCATGAGTCGGAAGAAAAATACAGATCTTTGTTTGACAGCGGTCCGGACCCGATTTTTGTCGTAGACTGCAGTACCTTCGAGATACTCGATGCCAATCCGCGGTCGGTAGAGGTGTATGGTTATCCCAAAGGCGAGTTGCTCGGTAAGTCTTTTTTTGAGCTCGGATCGGAAAATACGGCCTCCTGCCTGGCTTCGTTCGAAGACGAAGGAGGAGGTCAAGGGTCTGTATACTATCCAAAAGTGATGCACTACCGCAAGGGAAGCAAACCATTCTTTGTAAGCCTGCACGCCTGTCATATCAGCTATAGAGGAAAGCCGGCCATTATTATCTCTTCTACCGACATCACCGAGATGATCGAAAAGGATGCGCAATTGATTCAAGCCAGCAAGATGAAGTCTTTGGGAGAAATGTCTGCCGGTATCGCCCATGAGCTCAATCAGCCATTGAACGCAATCAAGATGGGAAGCGATTTTCTGGCGATGATTAGCGAGCAGAATCTAGAAGTTCCGACGGAGCACGTCCATCAGGTCGTTTCTGAAATCAGCACCCAGGTGGACAGGGCCGCGGAAATCATCAATACCCTCCGATCGTTCGGCAGAAAGGCGGAGCTCGTCACGGAAAAACTCGACATCAACAAGCCAATCCGAGGAGTTGTCTCCATTGTCAAAAGGCAGTTCGAGCTGGAAAACATCCTTATTCGACTGCAGCTTACGGAAAAAATTTCACCCATTCTTGCTCATGACAACAGGCTCCAACAGATTTTTTTCAACCTTGCGGCGAATGCGCGCGATGCCATCAATGAAAAGGCGGAAGCGCAGAGCGGAGCTTCTGGAGGGACGATAACGATTCGCTCCTATCAGGACGACGACCAGGTCGTGGTGGAAGTGCATGACACCGGTATCGGCATCCCTGAGTCGGTGCGCGACAAGATTTTCGAGCCTTTTTTCAGCACCAAGGAAACCAGCAACGATATGGGCCTTGGTCTCGCTATCACCTACGGCATAGTTCAAGATTACGGCGGAGACATACAGGTCATGAGTCAGGAAGGCGCAGGGACAACCTTTAAACTGAGTTTTGCTGCGGCAGGTTGAACAGGTCGTTAAACATGTTGTGACAATTCGAGCTCGATGCGGGGAGATTGAATGAACAAAGTACTTATCATAGATGACGAAAAACCCACTCTGGTTATGTTCCGGCATACCCTGAACGCTTATGGATATACCGTGTTTACTGCAGAAAACGGCAGAGAGGGGCTCGAGGTCTTCGAGCGGGAACGGCCGCCTCTGGTCCTCACGGACATAAAGATGCCGGGCATGGATGGAATCGAGGTGCTGAAGCGCATCAAGGAAATCGAGCCGAGAACCGAAGTGATTGTCATTACGGGGCATGGAGATATGGATCTGGCCATCAAAGCACTCAATCTTGATGCCACAGATTTCATCAATAAACCCATTCAGCGCCATCTTCTCGAACAAGCCCTCAAACGAGCAAAAGAAAGATGGCAGCTGGCCATAAACAAGGAAAACGAAATTACTCTGGAAGCGGTTGGAGGATGTGCAGTGCTGCACATCCAGGGAAATCTAACTTCGCACTCGGAGCCGAGGTTGCAGGAGGCATATAAACAAGCAGTGGAAATGAATAAGAAGACAATCATCCTTCATTTTCTCGAGAATGCATCCATAAACGGCGCCGGCATTGCCCTGCTGACTCAACTGCTGCTGGATATCAAAAGAGAGGGACAGGAAGTGCTGATCGCCGGGTTGTCGGAGAATTTCAAAAAGGTGTTTGAGATCGTCGGCATATCCAGGTTGGTCAAGTCCCACGAGTCTCTGGCGCAGGCCTTGAGTGGTGTCGAAAGCTGAAATCGCCACTGGCTGCCTCCAAAATTAAAATTGTAGTTCATTCATGAGTGGCGCTGCAGAGGAGGGTTCCTTATGAAAATGCATCGACAGAGCAAATGTATGCTCATTGTTTTTACGCTTTTGTGCCTGTCGGTTTGTGCGCGGCAAGCGTTCTGTGCAAGTTTGCCAAAAGAAGGTGAAACTTTGCCGGACATGGAGCTTACCACTCCAACTGGGGAAAACGATCGGCAATACCTGGGAGTGAAAGCGCCCAATTTCAAACTTGGGGATATCGAGGCCAATCTGATAGTAGTTGAAATAATTGGTGTCTATTGCCCCTACTGTTACGAGCAAGCTCCCCTGTTCAGAAATCTGTTCAATCGGCTGCAGAAGGGAAAGCTGAAGGAAAAAGTGAAAATGTTTGGCATCGCTGCAGGCGGGACCGCCATGGAGGTGGAGCATTTGCGCAAGGAAGGCCAGTACAATTACCCCCTGGTGCAAGACCCGAAATATATCATTCACAAGTTACTGGGAGAGCCACGAACCCCTTTTACGTTGTTGGTGGATAAAGAAGGAAAGCTGCTTTACGTGCATCCCGGCACCATTAAAGATATCGAACCATTCTATGAAAAGATCAATAAGCTCGCAGAATAACCCATGCAATCCGATACTTCACAACTGCAAAGCGCTTTTGAACAGGTGCAAAAAACCCGCACCGAGCTCGACAAGAAGGTATTTTTCCTGGAGACTCTTCTGGAGACTTCAAGGGAGCTGAGCGGTTTAATACAACCCAAGAGAATTATGGATGCCTTCCTGCTGATGACAATGGGCTCATTGGGCATACGTGAAGGGTTGATACTGTTGCTGAACACCAACAGCCGGCAGGGAAGCCTGGTCCAGAGAGGCATCCCGGAATCCGAAGCGATGCACCTCAAACGGAATCTGTGGCCTATCTACGAACAGTTCTACTCGCAGGAAGCATCCGCAGGCCTGTCAACCTCCGCGCCAAAAATTTTAAACCGCGACAGTCTGCCCGACTATTCGCCGCTGCCCGGACAAACCGAAGTTGTTCTGCTGTGGAGCATCGATCAGGAATACTGTGGACTATTGGGACTGGGTAGAAAGATATCCGAGGAACCCTTGGAAGAAGACGACTACAGCCTTCTCTCAAACCTCATCAATATTTTGATCAGTAGATTGTCGCATGCCCTATTCACCAAAAACATTCAACAGCTCAATGCCGAGTTGCAGCAGAAGAACCTCAGCTTGAACGAAACCCTCGAACTGGCTCAGCGAGCTCGTGCAGACCTGGACCGAAGAATATATCATCTTAAAAGCCTCTACGAGCTCACAGCAGAATTGAGCCCTATCGCTGAATCGCAGGCGCTTCTAGAGACTTTCCTGTTGAACATCATGGGGACATTTGGCATTAGTCAGGGATTCGCCCTGGTTTATGAGCGATCTGCGCAAACGGTTAAAGGCGCCGCCCGTGGTACTAACCGACAACTTCAGATCACCGCGAAGGAAGCCGACAAGCTCTTTTACAGGTGCCTGGATTCAGCCGCAAAGCGCTCGATGGAGCCCCTCACCGTTACCCGGCTGCAAGATCCGGCACTACTTTTCGGCGACCTCGGGCTTGGCATGAACGTCCAGTTTGCCGCCATGCTCGTCGTCGACAGATCAGCCCTTGCGTTGGTCGGTCTCGGAGCGACCCTGGCTGATCTTCCACTGTCGATCGAAGAAGAGCAGCTCTTGTTTGCCCAGGCCTCCAGTTTCATGATCTTTTTAAAAAATGTTCGCGCCTTTGAGACCATCCAGTGTCTCAATGAAGACCTGACGCAATCCAACCAGGAGCTCAGACAAACGATCTCGGACCTCACCGAAGCGCGGCATACGATCAAGGTGTTGGAGAAGGCAAAATCAGCACTCAAAAGTGTGTTGCAGCGGCAGGCCGATCGAATCGGTCGGGTGAGTGTGCTGGATGTTTCATTGATTCTGCTTGCCGCACTGATTTTGGCTTGTGCTTTCAACTACGCTAATCCGAACGGTATTCCGGTTCTCCCGAAGACAGTTTTTCAGGCGCCGATTGCCGAGATCGATGCTGTCACGGCGAGAACGCTGCAACAGTCCGGGCAGGCGGTGATAGTCGATGCCAGACCGCCTGAGTTTTACAACCAAAAGCATATTGCCGACTCGGTGAACGTACCCTCTGCCTTGTTTGAAATCATCTACAAAATGAAGTTGGCAAGACTGCTGAATTCGGAAACCACTGTAATCGTGTATGGACGCAATATCAGCAAACACTATGACAAGTTGGTAGCGGAACTGCTGCTTGCTCGTGAGCATGAGCAGGTAAAAATTCTCTCCGGAGGATTGGGAGCTTGGGAACAGCAAGGTTATCCAGCGACGCATTGAAATCCGTCGGTCTCCTCAAGGATCTACTGACTCACCCTTACTTGGTGTTGGCAGTCCGATTGTATATAGGGGGCCTGTTCATCTATGCCAGCATGTACAAGATCAATTATGCGGGAGAATTCGCCGAGACAATTGCCAGTTATCAGTTGGTGCCGTACTGGGCGGTTAACCTGCTGGCGCTTGTCATGCCTTGGACCGAGCTGATCTGTGGCCTTTTTCTGGTAATCGGCTTTAGAGCCAGGTCGGCTGCGGCAGTCATCACGGGTTTGTTGGCACTGTTTAGCATTGCCGTCGCAATAAGCCTGATGCGCGACCTGCCGATTGGATGTGGCTGCTTTCACGCATTGGGAGAGCAGATGAGCTGGAAGACTTTGATGCGCGACCTGGTTTGGCTGATGTTGGCTAGCTATGTTTATGCGTTTGATTCGGCGCTGCAGATTGAAAAGAATTTCTTTCTAAGTGTTAGAGATCTCTAAAGATGAACCGTTCCTTTCACATTTTTGTCGTAATGCTCCATTTGATGGTCGTCCTCTGGTCTTGCGGGCAGCAGCCTGCTCTGGTCGGCAGGTACGAGGCGATCGATCCGCAGGACTCAAAACACGTTGTGGTGTTGGTGCTCCAGAGCAGCGGCAATGGCTCATGGAACTTCGATGACGAAGAGGTGCCCGTTCGTTGGGAGCAAAGGGACCAACAGATTTGGCTTCATTACAGGGGCGGCGGTGTCGTTGCAGGTGAAATCAGCGGGGCTGACGAGATCGAAATCGCATTGCCGGGCATCGGCAATCTGTTGTTCAAGAGAAAACCCTAGATTGCACTTGCTTGCAATGATGTAGGCTTTTCATACAAATAGCCGCGATGCCACAGGTCTGAATTTTTCGGCACATAGATGATGCCCTGGATTGGCTTGTCGGCAATTGATCGTTGCGCAAAAAACCGCTCAAAAAGGATTACGGCAAACTGGAGAATAAATAATGAAATGCAGGGCCGGCTGCGGCGCATGTTGCATAGCAATATCCATCTCATCATCGATCCCCGGAATGCCCGGGGGAAAGCCTGCCGGCGTTCGTTGTGTGCAACTGGCTTCGGATAATCGGTGTAAGCTGTATGGCAAGCTGGAGCGCCCCGCCGTTTGCAGCGGCTTCAAGGCTTCACCTGAGATGTGTGGAGAGTCCTTTCAAGAAGCGTATGAGTACATCGAATGGCTTGAACGAGTGACATCGCCCGAGATCAACTATGATCAACAGAAGAGGGTCTCCGGAAACACCACGCAAGCGACATATGGGCGGGCAGCCACGCTTTGAGGAGCAAATTATGAGTCAAAATGAAAAAACGCGCTGTGAAGAATGTTCGATGAGGAAGAAAGCTGAGGCACATCCTCGATCCTTTATCGGCATCTTGTGGAAATTGCACACCTACATCTGCCCGGGCTGGAAGGCTTATCAGCGTTCGCTCGCCCGGGGCGAAGTCGGAGAGTAGCTGACACAATCGTTATAGGTAACACCGGCTGTTCGCGCGTGCGCAGGCCGCGATCGCCTTTTATTTCAGCCTCGATCTCCCCGTCCATGTTACCTGTAACCAGTGCTCCTGCCGAACTTCTTCATAATTCCTTGAGCGCACTCAATTCTTTTTCGGTAACGCCCGGTACAAGCTCACGGATGACCCGCATGGTTTTATCCAAATCTCGGCTATCGTCACAAAACTCACCTTTAAATTCGATGGTGTACAATCTCGTGTCTTCGTCGTAAGAAACCTTGGTCTGATCAATGACGACCGTTTGGCCGTCGACTGCCGGCACAGCTGCTTCGACTGTTAGCACAGCTGCTTCGACTGTTGGCACAGTTTGTTCGACTGTTGGCACAGTTTGTTCAGCTGCCGGCGCAGTTGGCACTTGCTGGGGATCAGTGGATCGACGGACCTTCTTAACCGGGGTGCTTTTCTTTTTGCTCTTGGCCACTTCATTCTCCTCGAATTTTGAAAGGTTCAGAACGTATACGCTCGGTTTGATTTCGGTTAAATGATCCATAACTGCTCCTAACATCATGATTGTAAAACTACATCAAGCTCGTCTGTATGCTCTTTATTCTTATTAATACCTCGAAGAAAAATCTTCCACGGCTTCTCACACAAATTGAGAACTTCTGCAAGGCAAATTTTTTGCCCATATAAACGTTGCGGCAGCCTGAAGACGGATCGTGGTCAACCGTTATCTGAAGCTCCTCCCGGATCGACGGTACATGCAGGACGATTATGATTAGGAATCCAGTCCCGAGTGCTTCGTCAACGGGGTGCGGCTGGTCGCCACTTTTGAAGAGCGGCTCATGAGGAATGTTTCCAGCTGAGGGACCGCTTCGGGCAGATTGTCGGGTCCGAAGCCAATGCGAAAATGGCTTCCATCATCGTCATAACGTTTGAGTTTTGTCAGCTTCGCATTCCTATTTACCGCACCAGTTTTATTTTCTGGAACAGTACATCGTTGCTGGGCGCTGTATCAAGGAGCTTTAGCAGATCGAGCATGGCTGTTTTTGGATCGGCGTCTGCCAGCCTCCGCCGCAGGGCTGCCAGCCACTGCATTTCATCCGCCTTATAGAGCAGCTCCTCTTTGCGGGTGCCGCTTGCCAGCAGATTGATGGCAGGAAAAATCCTGGCCTCCGCCAGTAAACGATCCAGCACAATCTCGCTGTTGCCAGTGCCCTTAAATTCCTGGAAGATATGGTCGTCCATGCGTGAGCCGGTGTCGATGAGGGCAGTGGCGATCACCGTAACCGAGCCGCCATTTTCGACATTGCGTGCCAGCCCGAAGAAGCGCCGTGGAATCTCCAGCGCTTTCGCATCCAGTCCACCGGTCATGGTGCGGCCCGTACCTGACCCGTGCACATTAAAAGCGCGGCCCAATCGGGTAATACTATCGAGCAGCACGACGATATCGCGGCCGCATTCCAGTTCACAGCGGATGTGGGCGAGGGTCAGCTCCGCCAGGTTGACGTGCGCTTGAATATGTTGATCGTTGGAACTGGCAAGAACTTCGGCCGGCACATTGCGGCGGAAGTGAGTCACTTCCTCCGGCCGTTCATCAATCAGCAAGGCCACGATGCGGGCATCCGGTTCAGTGTCATGAATCGCTTTGGCAATTTCTTCCAGAATCCTGGTTTTCCCGGTTTTGGGGGGTGCCACGATAAGGCCTCGAGTGCCCTTGCCGATGGGGGCGATCAATTCAATAACGCGCATGGATACGTTGCCCCCATCTCCCAGCCGAATCCTTTCTCTGGGATCGATCGGAGTCAACCGGTCAAACGGGGTGCGGGCTTGAAACTGCTCCGGCGGCAAGCCGCATACGGACTCAACGCCGTCGAGTTGAAATCCTTTCTTGCCGCGGTTTGCCGAACCCGCAACTACCGCCCCCTCCGCCAGTCCATATTGGCGAATCAGCTTCGACGAAACCCAGATGTCTTCCGAGGTCGGTTGAAAGGAAAGGGCGGCGTCCCGCAAAAAGCCGCCTCCGCGCGGAAGGAATTGCAGAACCCCCGTTACTGTTGAGCTCATATTTGAATTCATTATTAGGCAATTTCCTTTTCGGTGTCCAATTCCGAGGACACCCAAATATTCCGGTTAAGGATTTAATCCGCCGCCTTATTTCAGTTCACCCGGTCAGCACGCTACCGGTCCGGTTCAGTGGAACTTTTGGTCGCTCGGCTCGGTCAGCTTTACGGGGCCGAATTTCTGTTCGTACTTGCTCAGATTATCGGTGAGAACTGCTATGATTCGTTTCATATGCCCCGGCGTGACAATTATTCGCGACACCAGGTGAGCGCCGGTTGGAGAGGTGAGCAGCCAGTCTATCATAAATTCTTCCGGACTGTGCACCACGTACATATTGTTGCTGTATCTTCCCCTGGACATTTCATCGCCGGTGCTGATTTGAACCTGCTGCGGTTGTTGCTTCTGCTCGGTCATTTTGTTCATCCGTGTCTGAGATCTGATTCAGGGACGGTGCATAAACAACCGTCCCTCCATTTGTGCGGAATGAAGCCCCGTTCATCATTGCCAAGTAACCTGAAATCCAGTTTTTGACAATGAAGTCGTGCGTCGGATTCTGTTTGTTCAGGTTATGGCCATGTATGGTTCAATCTACCAGAACATGAGGTTGATTCACAAGGTTTAGCTTGCGGCAGGATGATTCTTGCCCGGCTGGTTCCATGGTGCGACATGGTAAGAACGATAGCTGTTTCAAAGAATTATTCCAAGCGCAGCCTCTTAGCAGTTTTCGGCTGGTTTGTGAGGCCATGGGTTGCTGCGGTGAAAAATTTCGAGTTTCTTTTTGACAGATTCCCTTAAAATCTTCTACATTCATCTAGCTGCAGCAAATGATAGAGCTGCCTCTTGTCTTTTTTGCATCCCTTTTGCTCTCCGCTACAGGAGGTCAACATGGAACATGTCATCATCGGCAACGGCATCGCCGGAATCAGTGCGGCTGAAATGATTCGCCGTTTGGACCCGGCAGCCGGCATCACCCTGGTTGGTGATGAAACATCTCACCCCTATTGCCGCCCCATGATCAGCATGGTTCTAGATGGCTCCATCCCCCATGATCGACTCTCGATCCGCGCAGCGGATTTTTATGACGAATTCAAGATCAATCCCGTTCTCGGCAATCGAGTGAGCGCCATCGATGTGGCTAACAAAACCGTCTCCATCCAGAACGACACGGCCATCTCTTTTGACAAACTTTTGATTGCATCCGGCGCGGACCCTCGGCCCATTAAGGCGGACAACTTACATCTACAGAACATCTTTTTTATGCGCACCCGGGAACATGTGCGCGGTATGCTGGATGCTCTGCCGAATGCACGCAAAGCTTTGGTTCTAGGCGGCGGCCTGGTGGGATTTAAAGCGGCTTACGGATTGCTGCACCGCGGCCTGAAGGTCACCATGCTGATTCGTTCCGGCTATCCGCTCTCTATGCAGGTCGATGCAACGGCCGGGAAGATGATTCGAGACGAGTTGGCGAGACGAGGACTGGCAGTGCAGGTTGAAGCTCATGTGGTCGGCTTTGATGGCAACGGCCGGGTGGAGCGCGCCTATCTGTCCGACGGTTCAGAGATCGACTGCGATATCGTCGTCATAGGGAAAGGGGTTCTGCCCGCCCATTGTTTCGTCCCGCGCGAAAGCATCAAGGTGGACCTCGGGATTATCGTCGATCGGCATCAGCAGACTTCCTCTACCGACATCTACGCGGCCGGCGATGTGGCGGAATTGGTTGACATTTCAAGAAATTCTCGTTGGGTTAATGCCATTTGGCCTGAAGCCGTCTCCCAAGGTCGCATAGCGGGGATGAACATGGCAGGCCGCAAAGTTGCTTACAAAGGCAGTCTGAGTCGCAACGTCATGCGCATCTTCGGGCTGGATGTGATGACCGCGGGGATCGTCAACCCGTCCTCCGATGCAGACTACGAGGTCACGGCGGCAGCCGATCCGCGCCGCCGTACCTACCGCAAACTGGTGTTTCTCAATGATCGGTTGATCGGCATGACTCTGGTCAACTGTGTTGAACAGGGAGGCGTTCTGGTTGCTTTGATGCAGAGCGAAACTCCGGTGACAATTCCCAAGGCAAAGATGCTCGCACCTGCCTTCAACTACCGGCAGTTGATTAAGCGGTGATGTCCGCTTGTCTTCACATAACTCGCTAAAGAATTAGCAACTGCAACAATTGAGGAGGCGTTATGAAAAAAGTCATCGTTCACCCGGAGCGTTGTGTAGGTTGCATGCAATGCATGGCCGCCTGCGCAACCGCACATTCCAGGACGAAGGGCCTCTTTTCGGCCATCCTGGAGACCCCCGTACCCAAACCTCGCATTCATGTCGGCGTGGGGCTCTACAATGAAGGTTTCCCCAATCGCTGCCGGCATTGCGACCCGGCTCCATGCCAGCTCGCCTGTTTGCCGGGGGCCATTTTTCGAGACCTGGCGCTC
>Ga0068714_10003530_pt1 | contig 18436 bp, 18 predicted proteins | sample MTBNYHSulfiMetaG_FD_62988 | JGI IMG/M metagenome (GOLD analysis project Ga0068714, IMG submission 62988) | Enrichment culture microbial communities from rom New York Harbor, USA that are MTBE-degrading - MTBE-NYH (New York Harbor Sulfidogenic)... | ecosystem: Environmental > Aquatic > Marine >... | reverse complement strand
CGTCGTATGGGCTTCGAGAATGTTACTGAGCAGATTTACCAGCGATTGGAAGGGGTTTGAGCGCATCGGAATTTTCCGGTACTAATCCATTATTGTCGGTCTTCCTGATCGAGCACATATTAAATAGATTGCATACTGGAAGACTTCATATCTGTCAATAGAGGAGAATTTTGACAAGCGCTCGAACAGCAAAAGGAAAATTGACATGGGTAGAATCACTATCTTGCCTGATACCCTCTGCAATCAAATTGCTGCGGGTGAGGTGGTAGAACGGCCGGCTGCCGTGGTCAAGGAACTGATGGAGAACAGCATCGATGCAGGCAGCCGAAAAATATCCGTGATCCTTCTCCATGGCGGGCGCAAGGAAATACGGGTAGTGGACAACGGATTCGGAATGAGCTCGGACGATGCGCTTCTAGCGCTGGAACGCCATGCCACCAGCAAAATAAAAACGCTGGACGACCTGCAGTCCGTCGAGTCGCTCGGGTTTCGGGGCGAGGCCCTTCCCAGCATTGCTGCGGTGAGCCGCTTTGAACTTGTAACCAGGGAAGCGGAGGCGCTTTCCGGATCTTCAATTCGAATTGAAGCCGGTATACTTAAAGACGTGAGGGAGACGGGATGCCAGACGGGAACTGCCGTTACCGTTCGAGATCTATTCTACAACGTCCCGGCCCGACGCAAATTTCTGCGCTCAGTCGATACGGAAATGGCCAACGTTGCCGATCAGTTCATGCGGCTCTCCATGGCCCTTCCGCAAATCCATTTCCAACTTTTACACCAAGAACGAATGACTTACGATTTCCCTGCGGCTCAAGATCATCTGCAAAGAGTGCTGCAAATACTCGGCGTCGGGCTCAAGGACGCGTTCAGCTCTTTTACCCTGCAAAGCCATCCTCATGAAGCTTTTGGATTTGTCGGGTCACCCGAGGTGCAGCGATCAAGTGCTCGCTCCTTATTTGTTTATGTGAATGGGCGAGCTGTGTGGGATCGCTTGCTGAATCGGAGCATCCTCAGTGCCTATGATACCCTCCTGCCCAAGGGGAAGTACCCACTGGTGATCCTCTTTCTGAAAATACCACCGTCACAGGTGGACGTGAACGTGCACCCGACCAAAAGAGAAGTCAAGCTCCGCAGTCCGGGCGAGATCATGGATATGGTCCAAAGCGTTGTGAGGAAAACCCTGCAGGAATCGCGATCGGCTCGGGGCTCATATGGCGGCTTCCTCCTCAAAGACGCTCGGAAGAGAGCTTTATTCAAGCCCGCCGGTGGAATTCAAGAGATCCAGGTTGGCATTGAGGACCGCTTCGAGCCGAGCTTTCCGGGGCAAACGGATTACCCGTCGCGTCAGATCGGTCTCCCCGCCGGTCCGACCGCTGCATTGAGCAGGGAAGAAGCGGGGAGGTTAGTCGCAGAGAGCTCTTTCAATGATGAATTCGGCTATTCCAAATTGCCGGTTTTAGGGCAGCTGGCGAATACCTATATCCTTTTGGAGGCTCCGGACGGTCTTATAATGATTGACCAGCATGCAGCCCACGAAAGAATCCTCTATGACCAGCTCTCCTCTGCAAAACTTGGAGAAGCCGGGCGGCAGCGCCTGATTCGTTCGGTGGTATTGGATCTTCTGCCCAAAGAAGCCGCCATCCTGCGACGCTGGACGGATAAGCTGGCTGAGATCGGCTTTGAAATTGAGCCCTTCGGTCAACTTAGCTTTAGCATCCGGGCTGTTCCCGTCGCCCTAACCGATTATTCACCGGACGCTCTTTTGCGGGAAGTTCTCGAAAATGCGGAAGAAGAGCAGCGAGATCCAAACTGGAGCTTCCTCGCCGGTTTGGCTAAAACCGCATCCTGCCACGCTGCCATCAGAGCCGGTCAGAAGCTGCAAAGAGAAGAGATCGCGCACTTGCTGGAAACCCTGGATCACAAAGTTCTCTCGGCCACCTGCCCGCACGGCCGGCCCCTTGCCTGCAAACTGACCCACGGCGAAATCGCCCGACTCTTCAGCCGAACATAGCATGATGAATCTAGAAGCGGTGAACCAGAAGGTATTCAAAAGCGCTGGATGATGGCGCGATTGACCATCTCATCTTCTCCCGGGGAATCGTTTTGCCTGGCAATGCTGCGCATCGGGAAATTCACGCAACGCTGGGGAGAGCCAAACAACTTTAATTGCTTTTGAGGATCGGCAAAGCGACAAATGCCGCATAGAAGCATGGTCATATTGATCGCCGGACCCACCGGGGTGGGTAAGACGGAGCTCTCCTTAGAGATTGCCGAGCTGCTCGCTGCCGAGGTGGTCAATGCCGATTCCATGCAGGTCTACCGCTACATGGATGTCGGCACCGCCAAACCGAGTCGGGAGGAGCGCGACCGGATCAGACATCACCTGCTGGACATTGTCGATCCCGATCAAGCCTTTGACGCCGCCCGTTACCTTGAAGCCGCGACGCCGGTGGTCGCAACCCTGCACGAGCGAAACAAGATTCCTCTGGTGGCAGGCGGAACCGGGCTGTACATGAAAGTGCTGACACGGGGGATTTGCCCTGGCGCCCCCTGCGACCGGAAGGTCCGTGAACAACTGGAGAATGAAGCGAGAAGTCGAGGACTTCTGCAATTGCATGAAGAGCTTAGCCGGGTCGATCCGTTTCTTGGAGCAAAAATTCATCCCCATGACAGGCAGCGTATCCTTCGGGCCTTAGAAGTTTACAGAATAAGCGGAACGCCTTTGTCTTGGTGGCAAAGCCAACATCGTTTCGAAAAATGTCGATATCGAGCCATCAAGATCTTCCTGTATCGAGATCGTGAAGAGCTTTATGCGCGGATCAATCAGCGTGTGCTAATCATGATGGAGCAAGGTTTTCTCGAAGAGGTGCGAAAGCTGCTCGATATGGGCTACGGCCCTGATCTGAAATCGATGCAATCGCTCGGCTATAAGCAGCTGACGGAGCACCTACGCGGTGAGTGCTCACTGGAGACCGCGATCTATCGCGTTCAACGGGAAACGCGCCGCTATGCCAAACGCCAGATGACCTGGTTCCGCGGAGACCCAGAATTTCGCTGGGTGCATGCCGAGGACCAAAGGGGAGTACTGGATATAATTGAGGGCGCTGGGTAGTCTCCATTCGAGGACCCCATTACTCCATAGGAGGGGATTTAGACCCACCCGATGAACTTTCTTCACCTTGTTGATTTTGCACCGCTAAGTTTACGAAGATGGATTGCCGCAACGCACTCTTTTCCTTCGTGCTTCTTCGTGCTCTTCGAGTTTAATAATAAAACTGCAAAGGCACAGTGATTTATAAGTTTTTCTCGTACCTTTGTGTTGGTTTTTCGGAACTTCCCTTGATTTTTTTGCCGGTTTTCTGGATAACTAGCTACTGTTTATATGGAAACTTCATGGCGACGGAGAATCATGAGCGAATACCTTCAGTTCAAAAGAAAAATCGAACAGCGGCTGGAAATCATTGAAGAAACAATTCAGGAGCTTTTACAGTTCAAGCTGGTGGAAAAATCTGTGGCATCCCGCTGGAGAGATCATTTAAGCCAGGTGCAGGATTCCCTCGAAGACTCTTTGCTGCGCACTGCGGTGGTAGGTTCGGTCAAATCGGGCAAAAGCACCCTGATCAATGCTCTCGCCGGCAAGGACCTTTTGAAGCGTGGCGCCGGCATTATCACCGCTTTTATCACCCGCATACTGACCAATGGCGAAGTTGGAGGGTGGGTCGAGCTCAAGCCCTGGCCCCAAATCGCCGAAGAAATGAATTCAGCTCTGCGCATGCTGCCCATATCTCAGGAGGAGATGGGCGACCAAGAGCAACTGGATGTGCGTCGATCAGAAGATCGCAAACGATTAAGAAAATGGCTGGAAAAGACTCAAACCGAATGGCAGCAAACGAGAGGACAGCTGGATCCGAATTTTATCCTGCTGAATGCCTATCTGGAAGGATACAGCCATTTGCATAAAAACGTCGGTGACAGTGTCAACCGACTCATCTTCGACCAACATTCCCTTTCCCAGCATCAGCGTTATGTCGGCCAGGAAGGGCAGGCGGTTTATGTGCGGGATATGGAGCTTCATTATCCGGTTCCCTGGCTTGGCGAAAAGATCGAAGTTGCCGACTGCCAGGGCAGCGACTCTCCCAACCCTCTACATCTTGCCCTTCTGCAGCAATATCTGCTGAAATGCCACTTCATCCTGTATGTCATCAGCAGCCGGACGGGTCTGCGCGAAGCGGATTTCAAGCTGCTCGATTTCATTAAGACGCTACGAATGTTTCCGCAGACGCTCTTCATTCTCAATGTCGATCTGGATGTCCACAGCCATGAAGAGGATCTTGAGCAGCTGGCGCATCGGGTGCGCACGGAGCTCAGCTGGATCGTGCCAAATCCTCAGCTGTACGTCTTTTCTGCGCTCTACCACCTGGTGCGGGAACTGAAGGGTGCAGCCCCGCAGCGCGATAAACGCCGTCTTTCTCTTTGGCGGGAAGACCCTGCCATGGCTGATCGAACCCAGCAGGGGTACAATAGCTTCAGGGAAGACATGGCGCAACGGATTGCCAGCCAAAGGACGCGCGTCCTGCTCGGCAGCGGACTCAGCCGGATGGCCATGGTGGCAGGAAGTGTCAACGATACGACGCGTGCTCATAAAAGGTTCATGGATCAGAATTTGGGCAGCCTTAAAGAATCCACCAAGCATCTCAAAAACAAACAAAAAGCCTTACAGGGTACCCTCGGAACACTGGAAAACGCCATAGCGGGACTCAAGGAATCGCTTCGCAAGGAACTGGACAACGCTGTTGGCAGTTATTTTGATCTGAGCTACGGTCCCATCATCAAGGAAACCTTGGACATGGTCGAGCACTACCCGGTCGATCCACAGTATCAGAAGGATTTGTCGGATTATCGACAGTTGCTCCGCCAACTTCATCGCTTCTATCTTGAATTCAGACAGTCGCTGGCCCGTTATCTGATAGAAAAAGTAAACCTGAGAGTGATCGAATTTGCCAAAGAGCAGGAGGAATTTCTGCAGGATCGACTCCAGCATTCATCGCGCGCTTTCTGGTCTCTTTTTACCACCGCACTGGACGATTACCGCAAAGAGCTGGCCCGGTTCGATATCGATTTACGTATCAGTTGCGCGACTGAAGACCATAGCTGTCCTGCCATGGAAAAGATAACACCGCCGTCGTTTAGCGCATTCGTGGATGAGCAAGTGGTGGGCCGGGGGACGCTGCTGATGAAATTCGGGCTCGGCAGGTTCACACGCTTTCTGAATCAACTCAAGTCTCGGATCGGCAGGCGAAAAAGCTCAACTCCAGCCGCATCCGAGGAAAACCAAAGTTTTCAGGAAGCGGTCAGCCTGGTGAAATCGGAAACCAAATCTGAGCTCATGTACGATTTCAGGGATTATCGACAGAACTTCAAATATGCTTACCTTTATAAGATCCTCGATGAAGGAACCCAACATCTGCTGGAAGCTTTCCAAAGCCGCGCCGAAATGGCTCAGCTGGACTTTGCCAATCTTCTCAAGCAAAGCGAAGTGGAGGGAGAAGAACGGCAGAGGATGATGGATACACTGACCCGCATAGGGCAGATCAGCGAAGCGCTGGTTGAGGAACTGGACGGCTTCAGGTGTGCTGTTAACCTGGAATGGCTGTCATCAGAAATTGAGAAGCCCGCTGCAATGGCACAAGAGGCGTCAAAATCTGCAGATATGCATTAGGGGCTGATCCGTCCGACACTTTGATGTTCACCGGTTGACTCCCGAACCTTTTATGAGAGGCGGTTCCGGTAGTCCTCGTAGCCGAATTCTCGAATGATCTTCACGCGCTTATTTGAATCCCGAGTGGCAATCGAAGGTAGACGGACACCGTTGAATGTGTTGTTCTTGACCATTGTGTAGTGGGCCATATCGAGAAAAATCAGCCTGGAGCCTATTTCGAGCGGTGCCGGAAAAGAATAGTCGCCGATAACGTCCCCTGCCAGGCAGGTCAGACCACCAAGCCTGTAAGTGAAGGGGTACTCTCCGGGGTTGCCCGCCCCCAGAATTTCGGGTCGATAGGGCATTTCCAGCACATCGGGCATGTGAGCGGCCGCCGAAGTGTCCAGTATGGCGACTTCCATTTCGTTGTGGATGATATCCAGCACGCTGGCCACCAGCACACCGGTATTGAGGGCTATGGCTTCACCCGGCTCGAGATATATGTCCAGCGGATACCGGTTCCTGAAATCGACTATCAATCGGCACAGGAGCTCGACATCATAATCCTTTCGGGTGATGTGATGCCCGCCGCCAAAATTGACCCACTGCATCTGCTTAAGATATCTTCCAAATTTCTCTTCGAATACCGCCAGAGTCCTCTCCAGTGAATCGGCATTGAGCTCGCAAAGATTGTGAAAGTGCAGACCGCTGAGGCCGGCAAGGTTCTGCTCTTCGAAATTCTTCATGGTCACTCCCAGCCTGGAAAAAGGTCCACATGGATCGTAGATGGAGACCTTTACTTCGGAATGCTCGGGGTTTACCCGAATGCCGCAGGAGACCTTCTTCTCGTGCTGAAAAACCACTGATTTAAAGCGGTTCCACTGAGAGAAGGAATTGAAAATGATGTGATCGCCGTATTCCAGTATTTTGCTGAGCTCTTCTTTCCGATATGCGGGCGAGAAGACGTGGACTTCCTTGCCGAATTCTTCGTAACCCAATCGAGCCTCGTGCAAAGAACTGGCTGCGACGCCATGAAGACAGCGTCGAATCAGCGGAAAGAGGCTGAACATGGCAAAGCCCTTGAGGGCCATCAGGATCTTACATCCGGTGCGCCTTTGCACCCCCTCGAGGACCCTCAAGTTGTCTTCGATAGCCTCTGCATCAACGACATAACAAGGTGTTTGGATTTCTGTGATGTCGAGCTTCATTCCGCCCTCTGTTCTCTGTCTTCTGCCCTCTCCATCTCCACCGGCAGCACCACCTCGCGGGGAGCAGGCCAGTCTAAGGGGATTGGTGCCGTAAGCACCAATTGGGTGCCGCTGATGGGGTGAACCAGGCTCATTCGAAAAGCATGTAAATGAAGCCTCGGGGCGGGAATGGCTCCATAGAGGCGATCGCCTATGACAGGATGACCGCAAGCCGCGGCATGCAGTCGGATCTGATGAGTTCTCCCGGTTTTAGGGCGCGCCCAAAGGAGCGATCGATCAGTCTCCCGCAAGAGCACTCTGAAAATCGTTTCCGCAGACTTCCCGCGCCCTTCAGGAACCGTGGCGTAACGACCGCCGCGGCGCCCGATATCCTCTGCTGATACCCATTCATCACGCGCGGGGCACCCTTTTACCCAGGCTAAATAATCCTTGACAACCTGGCGAGCTTGGAAAGCCTCGCCAAGCTTACGGTTTACGGAGCGATCGAGGGCAAACAGCATAACCCCGCTTGTTTCCCGGTCGAGGCGGTGATGAAGAGCGACATAGGCATCGGGCGGCGCCAATCTTTCGAAAAAACGGAAAGCGGCGGCAAAAACATTGTTGAAGGCATCTGCCGGAATCGCCTGGCTGGGTATGCCCGATTCTTTGTCATAAGCCAATAAAAAAAGATCCCGGAATAGAATGCGCTCAGGGTCGATCTCGTAAAAGCGTCTGACTCCGTGATGGGGCCAGTGGACTTGAATTTCCTCATCGCCTTGCAGTGTCTTGTGAGGATTGCGTTGACGGCGGCCGTCAAGCTGGACGGCACCAAAATCGATCAAAGCGGAGGCTTCCGCCGGTGAAATGAGAAGCTCGGCCGCCAGGTGCTCAAACAGCTGCATTCCGCCGCGTTTAGGCTCGACTCGCCACTTGGCGTCGGAAGCACAGATTGGCTTACGCGCCCCTTTGCGCTCACAAATCATCATCGGCAATGCTTCCGACGTCTGCAGATGCGCCCCTGGCTTCTTCCTCCATGGCTTCCTCCACCAGGGCGTCTACATCTTCGCCGAGATCTTCTCCCATTTCCTGTCCCATGGTTTTCATCCAGCGCGCCATGCTCTTTGGATCATTTTCATCCAGACCCCCAAGGCGCGCCGGATCGGCCAACCGCTCCAATCGAGTTTCTTCCGAAAGCCGCACACGAACGCGGGATGGAATGCGTTGCATGAGCTCGCTGCTGCAATGGCGGCAAACGGTCGGAACCGGCTCGGAGACTCGAAAGGTAATAAATTCATTTTTTTTGCCGCATTCCTGACAACGGTATTCATAGATGGGCATAGTGATACCTCGCTATTCAATCAAGCATCCAATACAACCGATTATTAACCGAGGCTTCAAAGCCATTCCACCTTTGAAGCCGATTCTACAGCGATCGAAATCTGGGCTAGATCTGAATCAAACACTGCCTGCCAGAGTAAAACAGTTATCATCGGTTAGGATTTGATTATGTTTCTTGTAGGCTTGATACAAGTAAGGCGGCAGGCTGAACATTCCGCGGGCCATTTCCGGAGAGAGATAGCGCAAAGGCAGGTTTGCCGTCTCGACACGCTGAACAAAACCGTCCAGAGACCAGTCGGGATCCAAAGAAACCAGTATGTGGGCGTCTGGACGGTGAAAACTATGTATGGAGTAAGGATATGGATAAACACGCGGGAAAACAGCCTCCAACGTATTGACCATGCGGGCATGCAGAGGTACTTCCTGGGGGCTGATGCCTTCGCCTTGAAAGGCAATGGCTCCCTTTGGGGTGAGCCGGTTCTTGAGCAGCTCATAGAATTCTCGGGTGAACAGGAGCACCGCGGGTCCGCCTTCCAGCGGGTCGCTCAGATCGACAATAATACAGTCGAACTTCTCCGCACAGTTCTGTACATAGCTCCGGCCGTCGCCCGTGATCAACTCAAGTCGGGAATCCTGGTAACTTCCCTGGTGCCACAATGTCAGGTGCTCTTTGCAGACTTCGATCAACTGGTCGTCTATATCCACCATCACCACTCGCGTGATTCCCGGATGACGGAAGATTTCCCTCAGCGTTGCACCTTCGGCTCCACCGATCACCAGGACGGATCTTGGCTGCGGGCAGCTGAAAAGAGCAGGATGCACCAGCATTTCATGATAAATGAATTCATCTCGTTCTGAGGACTGGCCCACGCCGTCCAGGAACAACATACGTCCGTGCATTCGAGTATCCACGACATCGATTCGCTGGAATCGAGACTGACCGCTGTAGACGACCTTGTTACAGAGATAAGAGACCGTCAGTCCCCCCTCTATCGGCTCCTTGAACCACAGATATGTAGGAGAGGCTGTGCGACTCAAGGTTTATGCCTCAGATCTTCTGACGGAATATCGAGCGTACCCCGCTTGATCTCCATAACCGACATGTTGCTGGCCTGGAATCTGTTCTTGAGGAACTTCAACGACACATCAGGGTCGATTTGTTCCCCGCACGTGAAGATATCCAGAGCACAATAACCGTACTCGGGCCAAGTGTGGATGGAAAAATGGGATTCGGCGATTACGACGACCCCGCTTATGCCGTGGGGAGAAAAATGATGAAAGACGGGTTGGACAATGGTGGCATTCGAAAGCTCTGCGGCTTCGATAAGAATCTTTTCCACCTGAACCAGGTTGTTCAAAAGCTCAGAAGAGCACCCATAGAGTTCTACGATCAGGTGTTTTCCTAATGATTTCATCTTATTTTCTGCATCCTCAGGTCATAATTTTACCTTCAACTAGGGTTAATAAATGAAAAAACCTCCGATTCATGGGGGGAAGAACCAGATCTTCGCCCAAAATTGCCATAAATGGAGGCAGCCGAAGCAGTGATAATATATATGAACTAAATTTAAATGCAATAGAAAAATCAAAAAATGGAGACGCTGGTAAAAAAAGTTGACAAGACCCTTTGCTCTTGCAAGTATCGCGGTGCGGCAAAGGGCCAAATAACCTTCTGGCGGTTGTTGATCAATCCACTGGGTCTGCGATATCCACTAACAAGTGCTCATTGTTCAGGTTGAGGCAAGGAGGATACTATGGGCAATATTCAGGTGTTTGACACCACGCTTCGCGACGGCATTAAATCACCGGGAACGATCCTCACCATAGAAGAAAAACTGAGGATTGCCAAGCAGCTTGCCCGTTTGCGAGTAGACGTACTGGAACTGGGTTTCCCTGCAGCCTCAGAAGAAGAGTATGAGGCGGTGCAGCGTATTGCAAAAGAGGTGCGTGGACCGATTATGGCGGTTCTTGCCCGCGCTACCAATGCGCGGGATTTTGAAATTGCTTCTACCGCGCTTAAGGATGCCGATCGCAAGCGTATCCATACCTTTGTGCCGGTTTCTCAAGAGTATCGGCAGCATTTTTTGAAAAAGGATGCCGCACAGGCGCTTGAACTGGCAGTCGCAGCCATTAAGACGGCCAAAGGGATAGCCCCGGATGTTGAGTTTTCATTGGTGGACGCGTTCCGCGCCAAGCCCGAAGAGGTCATCCAGTTGATCCGGGCCGCCATCCGGGCAGGAGCGACCACGCTGAATCTTGCTGACACCGTGGGCTACACGACCCCCCGGGATGTAAGCCATCTTTTCGACCGATTGAAGAATGAAATTGCGGAGTTTGACAAAGTAAGCTTCAGCGTGCATTGCCATAACGATCTCGGTCTGGCTGTTGCCAATTCTCTAGCGGCGTTGATAGCAGGTGCAAAGCAAATGCACTGTACCGTAAATGGAATTGGAGAGCGAGCGGGCAACACGGCTCTGGAAGAAGTCGTAGCCGCCATAAATACACATGCGGCAGATTACGGCTGGACGACCCAGATCCAGCTGGACCAGATATATGCGAGCAGTCGCCTGGTAAGCCGTCTTACAGGTGTTGCTCTGCAGCCGCACAAGCCGATAGTCGGTTCCCACGCTTTTGTCTGTGAGACAGTCGTTCCGCAGTTGGCCGATAGTGAAGAAAAACCTCCATACGAGATCATGGCTCCGGAAAATTTCGGCATATGCCTTTCCGGCGATTCCCTGACCGTGCACACCAGTCTCGAACAATTCCAGAGCAGAGTTTCCGAGCTCGGCTTCGAGCTCAGCAAAGAAAGTCTGCAAAAATGTTACGAGGACTTCCAGGATTTGGCCAATAAGAAAGAGCTGGTATTTGACGCCGACTTGGAATCATTGATCGGTGCTAAAGTAGCGATGGAGAAATTGCGCTACAAGCTGCACTACCTGAATGTAACCGCCGGCTCCATATCGGTGCCCAACGCCACGGTGCAACTGGAGGTCGATGGACAGATCGTACAGGACGCCGGGTTTGGACACGGTCCCGTCGATGCCGCCTTCAAAACAATATGCAAGATGGTTAAGCGCTCGCCGCGCCTGGTACGCTATGAAGTGAGCGCCGTTACTCCGGGAACTGATGCCCAGGGAGAAGTGACTCTGAGGCTGGAGGAAAACGATCACCTGGTCAATGGGCGAGCGGTCGGAACGGACATTGTGCTTGCCAGCGCACGCGCTCTGATCGATGGCCTGAACAAGCTGGAGAGTGTTCGCGGGCGGACGGTCATTTCAGAATTCACGGACGAGGAAAGCTGGATGCCCAAGCTTTGAGGTGCGGGACACGAATAAACACGGGTGAAAATGAATGGGGCGCCGTAACGAATCATGACATTTCGCGCCCCACTTACATCACTTCCAGAAACAGACACTTCAAATAGCTCGTTTCCGGCATTGCCAAAAGGACGGGATGGTCTTTGGCCTGACCTCGCGCTTCAATCAGCCTGAGCTGTCGATTGCTCGCCTGTGCAGCCGACAACAGGACGTCTCGAAAAATCTCATCACTCAGATGATATGAGCACGAACAACTTATCAGAAGGTCTTCGCGTTTCAAGGCCAGCAAAGCCCGTCGATTGAGGTCGGTGTATCCCTTCCGTGCTGCGGGCAGAGATTTTTTTGTCTTTGCAAAAGCCGGGGGATCCAGGACGATGAGGTCAAATGCTCCCTTTGACAAGCCTTTGAGAAAGTGGAATACATCTTGCTCAATGAAACTGCAGCATGCGTCGAGGCCGTTCCTGGCGGCGTTATTTCGGGCTTGAGCGATGGCTTGCGCCGACAGGTCAACTCCTACCACCTCAACTGCGCCCGCTTTGGCGGCTGCCAGGCTCCACGCGCCATTATAACAGAACAGGTCGAGCAGCTTCTTTCCCTTGACCCAGGGGAGCAAGGCTGTTCGATTGTCTCTTTGGTCTAAATAGAAGCCGGTTTTCTGTCCCGCCAAAGGGTCTATCTGCATTTCAATGCCGTCGATCGAGGCCCAGTGCTCCCCGGATAGCGAGCCGTAAGCCACCCCTTTGACCAAAGAGAGCCCTTCCAACACTCTGGCCTGCGTGTCATTGCGAAAAACCATGGCCTGCGGACGAAAAATGTCCACGAGCAGTTCCTGTATCAGGGTCTCCATTTTCGCCATTCCCAACGTGGTGATCTGGTAGACCAATAGCTCGCCATAGCGATCCACCACAAGGCCCGGAAGGCCGTCAGACTCTCCGTAAACTGCCCGATAACAGACCGAATCCGAATAGAGCTGACGGCGGCGACGCTTGGCGTCGCGCAGCAGTGTGAGAAAAAGATCCTTGCCCGGCGTTTGCCCGGGTTGGCATACCAGTCGCACAGAGATGAGAGAGCTTGGGTTAATGTAACCCGATCCAAGCAAGGTTTTTTTCGCCGAATAAACCTGCACCCAGCTTCCCGCTTCATACTCGGAGAGGGAACTGGCAATTTCATTGCTGAATACCCAGCGGTGCCCTTTAAGGATACGTTTTTCTTCGCCCGGCTTTAAGTATAGAGGCTGCATGGATTGCTTTTCTCAAAACAAAAAAAAGCGCCCGGACAAGGACGCTGGTGCGGAGAAAAAGAGCTTATTTTCACCCGTTGCCATCGTGACGAATCGATTCCAGTAGAATTTGGTAATCTTCGTACATATCCGCCGAGCTCTCGATGACCTCATAGAGATCATCCAGGTCCATATTGAGGACCTCGTCTTTGTCCGGCGACTCCTCCTTAAGCTCGATCCAAATCCAATCCAGCAACATCTCCTCTGGATCGTCATAGCCCTCCTCATGTACATCCAAAGAGCCGTCGCTTACTTTCCTAGAAACCTTTCTTAATGACGCTCTGACAAAATCCTTCATTTCCATTGTTCGTCGGCCTCCGTTCTCATTCGCTGCTTGACTGAACCCCATTTTCACTGCGCTGGCATAAGGGCGGTGTTTGATTTCTTGATAACAATCAGGCAATCGCTACATAGCCTATTTTCAAAAGTGGTTCAACTGCTTGTCTAATTCATTTCATGTCAAATGTAATTTCTGCAACAGTATCAAACAAGCGGTCGCCTATAAGTATCATCGATTTCAAGGAATCGACTATCTCCTTGATTTCAAAATTTGATCTCCCTAATATAGACGCGGTTTATCAATGCCGGGTCGAACAGGGGATTTGTGCCACGCGCCGACTGGCGGCACGTATCACGAACGGGAAGGATTGTGAGATTGGCTGAGAAACAGTACGTCATTGACGCAATAACGATACGGGATTCGTGGCGGCTCTTCAAGATACTTGGAGAGCTCGTCGATGGGTTTGACACATTGAGCGATATACATCCTGCTGTCTCCATTTTCGGTTCGGCTCGCGTGCGCCCCGGCGACGAACACTATGAAAAAGCAGTGATCATCGCAACAAAGCTGGCTCAAAACGGCTTCAATATCATCACCGGTGGCGGCCCCGGCATCATGGAGGCGGGCAATAAGGGTGCGCGTCAAGGAGGGGCCAAATCGATAGGCCTCAACATCGAGCTGCCTCTGGAACAGGCCCACAACCAGTTCGCAAACGTTGTTGTAGATTTTAAATATTTCTTCGTTCGCAAGGTGATGTTCGTCAAATATGCTCAGGCCTATATCGGTATGCCCGGCGGATTTGGCACTCTCGATGAGATCTTTGAAGCAATGACCCTGATTCAAACCAAAAGGATTAAGCCTTTTCCTGTCATTCTGGTCGGTTCGGACTACTGGAAGGGAATAATTGAGTGGGTCAGCGCCACTCTGGTTGCCCGAAATTTCATCTCGCCCGAGGATCTGGACCTTTTCACCGTTCTGGACGACCCGGACGAGGTCGTGCATCACATTAAACGCTACGTCATCTTGTAGCCGATCCGCTTCAAAGCACCCGAAGGACATGGAAGGATGTCCGTGGCTCATTCAAAAAGGACATTCAGCAGGGCCTTCTTGTACGGCGGAAGAACCTGATCTTTCCTCATCATCACTGCAATATGGTCAGGCGGGAAATGATGACCCAGATCAATGAAATGGAGCTTTCGTTCGGTCAGACCTGGCAGCTCCTTCACGATACTCGCAAAAGAGATCCCCAGTCCCATCTCAACATAAGAAGCGCTCAGCTCCACGTTTGATGATTCCATGGCGACCCTAAAGCCGGCGCCAAGCTCGCGAAGACGCTTCTCTAGAAGAGTACGGCCGCTATACTTGATGTTTTTTGGCGGCAAAATGAGCGGGTATTTCGCAATCTGCTCCAAAGCTATACGCTTCGAATGCGTCAAGGGATGGCCTGGTGGAACCAGTAGAACTGTATCCACTTTCCGCCAACGGATAGTAGCAAGCTCTTTTGGCGCAATCGATTCCAGCGCTAAACCGAAGTCCGCTTCTCCTTCTTTTACCAGCCCTACCACCTTTTTCTGGGGGCGGTCCAGGAGAGTCAGTTCGACCTGAGGGAAAAGCTCCATATATTTTTTGAGCTTAGCCGGCAACAAGTGGTAGAAGGTCGTGAACGGAGCGGCTATTTTCAACGGCCCTTTCGGCGCAACCTGCAGTTCGGCCAGATCCTCTTTGAGGTTGTCATATCCTTCCAGTACCGATTCGGCAAATTTGAGGAACCGCTCGCCGGCAGATGTGAGCTTTATCTTTCGCCTTCCTATCCTCTCGAAAAGCTGGCAGCCTAACTGATCCTCCAGCGACTTGATTTGCTGACTGAGGGCGGATTGAGTTCGCAGCGTAACCTCTGCCGCCTTCGTGAAGCTTCTAAGTTTGGCTACCTGATAAAAGCCTATTATGTGCTGCCATTCCATATGCCATAAACTCGGCTAATGTTCTTCATTAGAATGATTAATTTGACATTTCAATACCTTATAGCAGACTCTCAAAGTCATGGAAAACAAAAAAACATTTTTCAGGGCCCTCGCATAAAAGGAGCATGCCGTGCTGATCGATCAAATACGCAAAGAGTTTTGCCGGCCGCCGAATCCGCAAGCCGAACACCTTCGGTGCGTCGCTCATCTGGAAAGCGATATCAGTGAGGTGTTCCCCTACTTGAACACGGTTCTTGTTGGACATCAATTTTTCCTCGATCCCCCTTCACTCACTTTAAAGCTCCCGGGAAAACTGGTAACCCTTTATCCAAAAGAGATCGCCATCAATATCCTCAAAGACGAAGCTGAAGCAGATGAGGTTCTCGAGTGGTTGAAAGGGCAGGTGAATGAAACCTGGCGCCGCCGCCAAGAGATCAAGCCAAGTTTTGCAGCAACAGCAAAGCCTCGTGTTATCGAGATATTGAAGCTGCTGCCCAAATCCAATTGTGGGGCATGCGACCATCCTACTTGCATGGTATATGCCGTTAAAGTCAGCGAGCGTGCTGCTGAGCCGCAAGATTGCCGTGCCCTCGACGAGGCTGCAAGAACAAGAATAGAGGAGTATCTTCAGCAGTTCCATGCCGGGCAGTAAAGCGCACCATTTGAGGCCTGTATGCACAAGATTCTAAATTTAGCCTTCGCATGGCGTGAGGGCCGCTCAAGAAAAGGAGGAGCGTGATGAATGAGACGCTACGGCCGGGTCTTACGTTTGACTTCAGTTTCACCGTACCGGAAGACAAAACGGTGCCCTATCTTTATCCCGAGTCTCCGGAATTTCAAGTCATGCCCCGAGTGTTTGCTACCGGCTTCATGGTGGGGCTTTTTGAGTGGGCGTGCATCAAGATGATAAATGAGCACATCGACTGGCCTCGCCAACAATCCGTGGGAATTAATGTAAAATTCAGCCACACGGCGGCCACACCGCCCGGATTAACCATCACCGTCAGGGGAACCCTTGAGAAGGTCGAAGGGCGCAAGCTCACTTTCTCGCTGATTGCAGATGACGGAGTGGATAGGATATCGGAAGGGTTGCACGAGAGGTTTATCATCGATGCGGCAAAATTCAACGCTAAAGCTGAGGAAAAGGCCGCCCGTGCTGCTGGACGATCTGATTAGTCGCTACACCCTCTCTGCTACGTAGTCCACCGGGATCTATGGCGGCTGCCGGGCGAGAAAAGTCGGTTGTGCCCGGAAAGGAGTGCGGATATAAGTAACGGATCGTTTGGCATCGCCGGACTTGGACAGGTCTTTCAGACCGACTGTGACAGGTCCTAATTCGCTTTCGGGTGATGTGCTCAGAACCGACAACAGATGGAGCCAACTGAATGTTTGATATGATCCGGGCAGCCCGGGGAAGGCTTCAAGGATTTGCCAATGCAACTCCTATCATGTCTTCGCAAACCCTGAATCAGCTGTTGAAAGCAGAAGTCTATTTCAAGTGTGAGAACTTTCAAAAAATCGGTGCATTCAAATTTCGCGGAGCATTCAACGCCATCTCCAAGCTTGGTGAAGCCGAGAGGTCCCGCGGCATTATTGCCTACTCTTCGGGAAACCATGCCCAGGCGGTTGCTTTGGTCGGCAAGATGTTACAGGTGCGAACGACAATTGTCATGCCTGCCGATGCACCGAAGAACAAGCTGGCAGCAACCCTCGAATATGGTGCGACCGTCGTCGAGTATGATCCGGAAACGGAAAGCCGCGAGCATGTGGCTCAATCGCTCGCGGCAGAGCGCGGATATACCATGGTACCGCCGTTCGATCATCTGGATGTGATAGTGGGACAAGGTACGGCGGCCCTGGAAATGTTCGAGCAGCTCGGACACCTGGACATGCTGCTGGCTCCTTGCGGCGGCGGAGGGCTCTTGAGCGGCTCGGCTATAGCTGCCAAACACTTCGATCCTTTGTGCCTGGTAATCGGTGTTGAACCGGAGCTTGCCGATGATGCGACAAGGTCCTTTAAGACAGGACGGCTTCACAGCGTGAAGAATCCGCCTACCATCGCCGACGGGGTCCGCACTTCCAGTTTGGGCGAGATCACCTTCCCGCTGATTCTGGAGTACGTCGACGACATGAAAACGGTAACGGAAGCAGAAATAATAGAAGCGGTAAAATTTTTCTTTTTCAGGATGAAGCTGGTTGTAGAGCCGTCGGGGGCGCTTGGACTGGCTGCACTGCTTGGCGGTAGGGGAGTCGGTGCGGGGCGCGTAGGAGTGATCCTTAGTGGAGGCAACGTTGATGCCGCCACCATGAGTGCCATTTTCAGCCCCGTCCCGCCACCCGGGTGCTGAGGCGTATCCGAAGAATGTGCAGCATAAGCAAAATGGAACCAGGATGCGAGCTATGAAGAGTGCCCGGCTGAAGACCTGGGCTTTCTGCCTGCCTCTGTCTTTGTTCCTGCTGTTTCATTCAAATGCATTGGCCTGGCGGGGAACAGTCGTCGAGCTGGCTGATGGGGATTCCGGATTTGCCCTTAGAGGCTGGGAGAAAGTGGAATTCAGACTCTATGGTATTGATGCGCCGGAGCTGGAGCAGTCCTATGGCAGGCTCGCGAAGTCTTTTGCTGCCGGCATGCTGCTTTGGAAAAAAATGGAATTTAAGATTTTGGAGCGGGATCGCTACGGGCGCGAGGTGGGATTGGCTTATGTAAACGGCAGGTGTGTCAATGAAGAACTGATAAAAGCCGGTTTTGCCTGGACTTATGAGATTTACTGTAAAGAAAGCTTCTGCGATCGCTGGAGGATGCTGCAGCAGCAGGCAAAAGACAAAAGAAAAGGGCTGTGGAAGAAGAATAAACCCATACCGCCCTGGGAATATCGCCGGCACAAAAGATCGGATAAGCCGCCCGGCGTGACGGATTTATTGGTCAGCCTCGTTACCGACTATCATGGTAACAGTTGTACTGGAGTGCTTCATCGCTTCGGCTGCCGGCATTACGACTGTAAGGATTGAGACAGCTCGCTTCTCCGAGCGTGAAGCGGCCATCAACATCAAACAGGTATACAAGCCCTGCGCCGTGTGCAGCCCGTAAATACTTTGATCAGCACTTTGACGGGGACTGACAAAGGATGTCCCGAAAGCGTTTGTGAAGGGGCTGTAAAAAGACTGCTTTAGTGGCTTGCCGCCTTCTTTCTGCATTACCGTGCAGACTGTAGCCGACAGTAGCTCCGATTTCTATCCAATTAGCCGCCTTGTAACAGGTTCCTCGAAATCTGTCCAGCTCGACAAAAGTCTCCAAAAGCACCGGTTTGCGGCCGTACCGGGCTTCCCAGTCCTGCGGGGCCTGCCGGGCGATGGCGCCAAGGATGCGCGAAGCCAG